>Ga0163203_1000104_pt1 | contig 21838 bp, 19 predicted proteins | sample PL_2010_330m_FD_113534 | JGI IMG/M metagenome (GOLD analysis project Ga0163203, IMG submission 113534) | Freshwater microbial communities from Powell Lake, British Columbia, Canada to study Microbial Dark Matter (Phase II) - PL_2010_330m | ecosystem: Environmental > Aquatic > Freshwater > Lake ... | reverse complement strand
GTGCAGGGGGTGGGGTTTAGACCCTTTGTCTACCGCCTGGCTCATGAGCATGGGCTGAAGGGCTGGGTGCGCAACACCTCGGGTAGTGTTGACATTGAGGTGGAGGGGAAGGGGGAGACCATAGAGCGTTTCCTTAGCGACCTTAAGGCTAAAGCCCCACCTATGGCGCACATTGAGACGGTTAAAGCTACCCTTCATCCCCCCAGGGGTTATACCGAGTTCCAGATTGGGCCAAGCCTGAGTCGCGAGGGGCAGTATCAGCTGGTTTCGCCTGATATTGCTACCTGTGATGAGTGCAAGGATGAGATTTTTTCCCCCACCGACCGCCGCTTTGGCTACCCCTTTACTAACTGCACCAACTGTGGTCCCCGCTTTACTATCATTGAGGATATCCCCTACGACCGCCCCAAGACCACGATGCACAAGTTTAAGATGTGCCCCCGGTGCCGGCGGGAATACGCCGACCCCTTGAACCGGCGCTTTCATGCCCAGCCCAACGCCTGCCCCGAGTGCGGGCCCAGCCTGGAGCTGGTTGATGGTGGGGGCAAGGCGGTTGATGGCGGTGACGCTATTAAGTCAGCAAGCCAGCTATTAAAGGCGGGCAAGATTCTGGCAATCAAGGGGCTGGGTGGATTTCACCTTGCCTGCGATGCCACCAGCGAGGCGGCAGTAAATACCCTGAGAGCCAGGAAAAGGCGGCAGGGTAAACCCCTGGCGGTTATGATAAGCACGATTGAGGAAATCAAAAAGCACTGCCTGATATCCGCCGGGGAGAAGAAACTGCTCCAGTCGCCCCAGTGCCCGATAGTTCTCCTCAGGTGGAAGCGCAGCTCAAGTATCTCGCCGGCGGTAGCCCCCAATCTAAAATACCTGGGGGTCATGCTCCCCTATACCCCCTTGCACCATATCTTGTTAAGTGAAACCGGACTGCCCCTGGTGATGACCAGCGGCAACATCAGCGAGGAGCCCATCGCCGGGGATAACGACGAGGCTTTGAGGCGGCTGGGGGGAATCGCCGATTATTTCCTGCTTCATAACCGGGATATCTATGCCCGCTACGACGATAGCGTTTATATCGTTGAGGGCACACCCCAGGTGGTAAGGCGGGCGCGGGGCTATGCCCCCTACCCCGTTTTTCTGCCCTTCAAGGCAAAGCAGGTCCTTGCCTGCGGGGCTGAGCTTAAGAATACATTTTGCCTGACCAAGGACGAGCACGCCTTTTTGAGCCAGCACATCGGCGACATGGAGAACGAGGAGACGCTGGAGCACTTTGAAAATACCGTTGAACTTTATAAAAAGCTGTTCCGCCTTGAGCCTGAGATTATAGCCTATGATATGCACCCGGATTATCTTGCCACCAAGTACGCCCTTGAAGCGGGGGCGAAGGCGGGGTTAAAACTTATCCCCGTCCAGCACCACCATGCCCATATTGTAAGCTGCATCTTAGATAATAAAGATAATAAAGATAATAAAGATAATAAGGTTGAAGGTCGGGTTATCGGGGTCGCCTTTGACGGCACCGGCTACGGCACCGACGGCAATATCTGGGGCGGAGAATTTTTAACCGCCGACTTTGGCAGTTTTGATAGAGTGGGGCACCTTGAGTATGTGCCCCTCCCCGGGGGGGAGGCGGCAATAAGAAAACCCTACCGTATGGCTTTGGGCTATCTCTACTCCTTGCTCGGGGAGGATTTTTCCTTAGATGGTCTGCCCCTCAAGCCCAGCCCCACCGAGCTTGAGGTAATAAAGCAGCAGCTAAGGCGGGGGCTCAACTCCCCCCTGACCTCAAGCACGGGCAGGCTCTTTGACGCCGTTTCCGCCCTGAGCGGGGTGAGGGGGGAAATAGACTACGAGGCTCAAGCCGCCATTGAGCTGGAGATGCTGGCTCCGGATGAAGTGCAGAAATCAGAATCTTACCCCTTCGCCATCGTTGAGGAGGAGGGGGTGAGGGTGGTTAAACTAAAAGAGCTATTGTCGGCGGTAGTAAAGGATGTTAGAAATCAAACCCCAGTGCCGGTAATATCGCTCAGGTTTCACCATACCATGGCGGAGATAATCGCCGGGATGTGCCGATTGATTGCCAAGGACACCGGCATAAAGCAAGTGGCGTTGAGCGGTGGCGTTTTTCAGAATCGGCTGCTGTTAAGATTGGCAAGGGCTGCTTTGCAAAAAGCAGGCTTCAGCGTGCTTACCCACCACCTGGTGCCCTGTAACGACGGTGGCATTTCTTTAGGGCAGGCGGTTATTGCCAACTTTGCTAGGAGTTAGCTATGTGTCTTGCTATACCGGCGCTGATTAAGTCAATAGAGGATAAAGAGGCTGAGGCTGAGATTGGGGGCATAACCCGCAGGATTAGCCTCTGGCTTACCCCGGAAGCCAAGGTGGGGGACTATGTTATTGTCCACACCGGCTACGCCATAAATATCTTGGACCAGAAAGAGGCTGAAGAAACCCTGGCTATTCTGGAGCAAATAGCGCGCTTGACCGAGGAGGAAGGTTGAGGTATATCTCTGAATTCCGGCGCTCGGAGCTGGCTCAGGGGCTGCTCTCCCAGATTCATCGCCGCTCTAAGACTCCGGTGCGTTTAATGGAGTTCTGCGGGGGGCATACCGTAACCATCTTTAAATACGGCATCCGCCAGCTCCTGCCCGAGACTGTTGAGATGGTATCGGGGCCGGGCTGCCCTGTCTGCGTTACCGCCAACGCCGACCTGGACAAGGCGATTGCCCTGGCTCAGATGCCGGGGGTAATCGTTGCCACCTTCGGCGATATGCTCAAGGTGCCGGGGAGCGATTCCAGCTTACAAGAGGCTAAGGCTGGCGGCGGCGATGTGCGCACGGTATATTCCACGATGGACGCCCTTAAGATAGGCGGGGACAACCCCGATAAATCCATAGTCTTCCTCGGCATTGGCTTTGAGACCACCGCCCCCACCATTGCCGCTTCCGTCCTTCAGGCTGAGGAGAGGGGAATAAAGAATTATTACGTCCTTTCTTTACATAAGCTCTGTCCGCCGGCAATCAGGGCGCTGCTTGACTCAGGCGAGCTCAAGCTTCACGGGCTTGTCTGCCCGGGACATGTGAGCGCTATTATCGGCTCCCGCCCCTGGGAGTTTATCGCCCGGGACTACGGTATCCCCTGCGTCGTCTCCGGTTTTGAGCTGTTGGACATCCTGCAGAGCGTGGACATGCTGGTAAATCAGGTTGAAAGCGGCAAGTCCAAGGTTGAGATTGCCTACCGGCGAGCGGTGCGCCCCGAGGGTAACAAGCAAGCCCTGAGGCTTATGATGCAGGTATTTGAGCCCTGCCCGGCGCAGTGGCGGGGGATGGGGGAGGTCCCAGGTAGCGGCTTGAAGCTAAAGAAAAAGTACCAGCGCTTTGATGCCGAGCTTACCTTTGATATTAGACCTATTCCCACCCGTGAGCCTGCGGGCTGCATCTGCGGCGATGTCCTGCGCGGGGTCAAGACGCCGGCTGACTGTAAGCTCTTCGGCAGGGTCTGCACCCCGGAAAATCCGGTAGGTCCGTGCATGGTGTCATCAGAGGGCAGTTGCTCGGCGTCTTATCTCTATGGAGTCGGCCTTGAACAATAAAGATAGGATTCTCTTAGCTCACGGCAGCGGCGGCAAGCTCGCCCACGAATTAGTGGAGAAGAGCTTTATTAAGGCTCTGGCTAATCCCCTTTTAGCCAGGCTTGACGACTCGGCGGTTATTGACTTTAGCGGGAGGCTTGCCTTCACCACCGATAGCTATGTGGTCAGCCCCATCTTCTTCCCCGGTGGGGATATCGGCAAGCTCGCCGTCTGCGGCACGGTTAACGACCTGGCGATGTCCGGCGCTAAACCCCTTTATCTGAGCCTTTCCTTTATTATTGAGGAAGGGCTTTTACAGAGTGAGTTGAAAAAAGTGGTGGACTCTGTCCGGCGAGCAGCCAAGGAGGCGGGGGTGGAGATTATTACCGGGGACACCAAGGTGGTGTACCGGGGCAGCGCCGATAAGCTCTTTATCAATACCGCCGGCGTCGGCGTAATAGCGGAGGGGATAAATATCTCCGGCAGCAACGCCAGAGCCAGGGACAGGGTGATTCTGAGCGGGACCATCGGTGACCATGGCATCGCCGTAATAAGCCAGCGGGAGGAGTTGAGCTTTTCCACCAGCCTTAAAAGCGATTGCGCCCCACTCGGGGGCCTGGTGGCGGATATGATAAAAGCCAGCCCCGATATCAATTGCCTGCGAGACCCGACGAGGGGAGGGCTGGCTACCAGCCTGAATGAGCTGGCAAAGCAATCAGGGGTGAGTATAAGAATTGACGAGGAAAAGATTCCGGCGCGGGAGGAGGTTCTGGCTGCCTGCGAGATGCTCGGCTTTGACCCCCTTTATGTCGCCAACGAGGGCAAGCTGGTGGCTATAGTCCCGCCTGATGATGCCGATAGGGTTTTAAAGGCGATGCGAAGGAACCGCTATGGTAAAAAGGCGGTTATTATCGGTGAGGTGGGGTCAGAAAAGCCGGGGCGGGTGGTAATGAAGACCGCTCTGGGAGCCTCCCGAATAGTTGATATGTTGACCGGGGATTTACTGCCCAGGATTTGCTAGAAATGCACGAGCTAAGTATCACTCAGAGTATGCTCAACTTGGTTCTGGAACAGGCGGAGAAGGCTGGAGCTAAAGAGGTGGGGAAAATCAACCTGGTCATCGGCGGGATGACCGGCGTTGTTGAGGAGTGCGTGAGGTTCTACTTTGATTTTCTGAGCCGGGGCACCCCGGCTGATGGGGCTATTCTCTCCTTCAAAGCAGTGCCGACAAGAGCTAAGTGCCGGGACTGTGGTAAACTCTTTGAGGTGGGGGAGTTTGACTGGACTTGTCCTCACTGTAATGGTAATAATATTGAAATCGTCGCCGGTAAGGAGCTTTTCGTAGAAAGCATTGAGGTGGAATAGATGAAATAAAGGTGGTCAAAGACATCCTTGACGCTAACGAGCGGATGGCGCAAAGAAACCGGGGGTTATTTGACAGCAACAATTTATTTGCCGTGAACCTGATGTCCTCACCGGGCGCAGGCAAGACCAGCCTTATTTTGCAGACGCTAAAGAGTTTGGAAGGGAAAATAAAAGTCGGCGTCATTGAGGGTGATGTTAGCTCAAGCCTGGACGCTGAGTTAATCAGCAAAGAGGGTGTGCCCGTGGTCCAGATAAATACCGGCGGGGGGTGCCACCTTGATGCCAATATGCTCTCTACCGCCCTGGACAGCGTGCCGCTTGGGGAGCTCAAGCTGCTCTTTATTGAAAATGTTGGCAATCTAATCTGCCCCGCTGAGTTTACCCTCGGCGAGCATAGAAGGGTCCTGATTTCAAGCGTTCCTGAGGGGGATGACAAGCCGTTTAAGTATCCCTTGATGTTTAACACCGTGGATGCGGTGCTTATAAATAAGATTGACCTTCTGCCCTATCTGAAGTTTGATATTGATGCCTTTTCCCGGACGGTCAAGGGGATGAACCAGAAGGTGGAAATCTTCCCCCTCTCCTGTACTACCGGTCAGGGGATTGAGCGGTGGGTCTCCTGGCTTCTGAGCCAGATGGGATAGTAATATGAAAAGCAAGTTAGAGGTGCGATTCTGCCAATAAAGCTAAGTTTTCTAGGAGCCGCCGGTAGTGTTACTGGTTCCCAGTATTTCTTGGAGGCTAATAATACCAGGCTTCTGGTTGATTGTGGACTTTATCAGGAAAGAGAGCTTAAGTCCAGGAACTGGGCCCCTTTCCCCTTCCCTCCTCATACCCTAGACGCCGTTCTCCTGACCCATGCTCATGTTGACCATTGTGGTCTGATTCCCAAACTGGTTCGTGAGGGCTTCAGAGGCAAAATTTACTGTACTGCTGCCACTTCTGACCTCGCTCAAATAATACTCTTGGACTCGGCACACCTTCATGAGGAAGATGCTGAGTTTAAAAGAAGGAGGCACGAAAGAGAGAAAAGGAGGGGACCTTTTCCTGAGGTTCCCCTCTATACCATTGCTGATGCCGAGGCTTCGTTTTATCTGTTTACCCCGGTGAGATATGGGGAGACTGTTCAGGTGGGCGAGGGGGTAAGTGCCTCATTTCGTGATGCCGGTCACGTCCTCGGCTCATCTATGATAAAGGTTGAGGTAAGTCAAAAGGGAGGAAACAGGACGATACTCTTCTCCGGTGACGTTGGCCGGTGGGAAAAGCCAATATTGCGAGACCCGAGTGTATTCATTGAGGCAGATTATGTTGTTGTTGAATCCACATATGGTGATAGGTTGCACCAAGACTTGCCGGATATAAGTGATAGCCTTGCCCAGATCATAAATTCAACCTGGAAAGCCGGGGGTAACATAATTGTGCCCAGCTTCGCCTTGCAGCGAACCCAGGAAGTCCTATATTATCTTAATGAATTACTGAATGAAGACAGGATACCGCACATAATGGTCTTCCTTGATAGCCCGATGGCAGTAAGTATTACCGAGGTATACCGCCGTCACTCGGAGTTGTTTGATAAGAAGATGTCCCAATTGGTGCGCGAGAAAAGGTCGCTTTTTGATTTCGCTGGCCTTAGAATGGTTCAGACGGTGGATGAATCAAAGGCGATTAATCATATATCGGGAACGGTTATGGTAATAGCCGGCTCGGGGATGTGTACTGGTGGTAGAATAAAACATCACCTGGTAACCAACATTTCACGGCGGGAGAGCACCATAATCTTCGTTGGGTATCAGGCAATCGGCACCCTTGGGAGACAGATTGTTGATGGTGCCAGAAAGGTGAGGATACTGGGTCAGCGCTATCCAGTCCGGGCAAAAGTAGCCCAGATACAAGGTTTTTCCGCCCACGCTGATAGAGATGAGCTTTTCACCTGGCTTTCTGGACTAAAGAGTGCCCCGAGGCGAGTATTTGTTGTTCATGGGGAGCTTGAGGCAGCCCAACAGTTCGGCGAGTTCATCAGAGAAAAAAATGGATGGCAGATATCGGTACCAGAGTATGGGACAGAGGCTCTTCTGGAATAGCTATAGAGGAGGGGAATATGCCCAACGGATATGAGATAAATGAATTAGCCAAGGAAGAATCGTGGCGACTCTTCCGGATAATAGGGGAGCTGGTGGAGGGCTTTGATACCCTTTCCGGGATAGAGCCGGCGGTAACCATATACGGCTCAGCCCGGTTCCATCCCGATGACGAGCTATACCACCAGACTGCGGAGATAGCCCAGCGCCTTGGTGAGCTTGGTTTTTCCATTATAACCGGTGGCGGGCCGGGGGTGATGGAGGCGGCAAATAAGGGGGCGCGGGAAGCCGGCGTTACCTCAGTTGGACTTAATATTCAGTTGCCTGAGGAGCAGGTGTGCAATGCCTACGCCACGAAGACGATAACATTTAATCACTTCTTTGTTCGCAAGGTCATGCTGGTGAAGTATGCTACCTCGTTTATCATAATGCCGGGCGGGCTGGGAACGCTTGACGAGTTAACCGAGGTGCTGACGTTGATGCAGACCGGTAAGATAAAGCCCTTCCCCGTAATATTATTCAACAGCGAATACTGGGAGGGATTTCTCCACTGGCTGCGGGGCTCCGTGCTGGCGAAAGGGTGTATCTCCGAAGAAGACTTCAACCTTCTGAGGGTCTGTGACCACCCCGATGAGGCGATTGATATTGTCCAGAGGTGGCACATGAAGCACGAGGTTATCGGTAAGAGGGCACTATTAAGTCACTAGTGTAACGGCGTTGGTATCGGCACGGTAGTAAGTTTTTTTCCTTACTGGTAAGTACTACGATTTCAGCAGCCCGATTATCGCCAGGGCACCAAGGCCAACCCCGGCAATGACCGCCCCCACCCAGCCAAGGAGGCATAGGCAAACAACAATGGCGCCGGCTATTGTTACTCCGTAGGCGATGGAGAGCAGGGCACGGCTGAACTTAATGCCGAGGAGGAAGGCAATAATAGAGCCAGTCCAGGCGCCAGTCCAGGGAAGGGGAATAGCCACGAACAGCATCAGACCTATGCGCTCGTATTTCTCAACAACCTTAGCTCGCTGTCTGGTCTTTTTGAGGAACCACTCGGATAGTTTTTTGCCAGTGTCGGTCCGGTTGACGACCTTGAGCAATGATTCGAAGAAGAGCAGCAGGAATGGTACCGGCAGCATGTTACCAATTAGACTGAGACCTAAGGCTTCATACCAGGGCAGGTGAAATAAATTTATAGCTACCGGTATAGCACCGCGAAGCTCAACTATGGGTAGGGCTGATATGATGAAGACCAGCACCTGAGGGGGAAAATCTGAGCCGATAAGATTCTCCAGCATTTGGCGTTATTTCATACTATCAATAATAAGCTCTGCGGCGAGCCTGACACCTATACCCGGCGGCAGGCCGCACTTCTCAAAACCCTTCTCTTGCGCAAAGGTCGCCATAGCCTCGTCACTTTCCCCGGGGTTTAGCCTGTGTCCAAGGGTCACACTTTCTATTATGTCAGCGCAATGCCTGTGACCTAATGCCTCTTCGAAAAGGTCCATAAATTTCTGGGCAGTCCTTATAGTTTTACCCTTCGCTTCATAGTCCAGCGGGTCATCGCTGCCGAAGAAGAGCCCAAAGGCAATCAGACTCCCGGTTATGCCCCCGCATGTCTCGCCGGTACCGCCGATGCCGGGAAATGGAGTAAGGGCTTTAAGGGTTTCCATATTGCCCAGACCGAATTCTTCCATCAGGGTAAGCGCTGTGGACTGGGCGCAATTCTTGAGCATAAAGTTATATTCCTCAGCCCGCCGTTGAACGCGGTCAAGAATCTGCCCCTTGTTGGCTAACAGCTCTTCCGGGTCAAGTTTCTTCCTGGGAATGCCATCCTTAGCCAGCTTTCTGATTCTGGCTTCAAGGGCGGGCATATCCCACTCTCTTTCTGCCAGTTCGTCTACCTTTCTCTTTAAGGCTTCATAGTCTGGCATTATTGTAGTTACCTCTTTTCCACCAAGTATAGCAAATGCGACCCCGAGGGGATTTGAACCCCTGATCTCCACCGTGACAGGGTGGCATGTTAGACCGCTACACCACGGGGCCTAGTTAAAGTCTATCAGTGGTATGTTACTTGTGTCAAGCCAGTCTGGTGGGTATTGTTTGTAATCTCTATACTATGTTATAATATTTTGATTAATTTTCAAAGGAGACGATGATTTCTCAGAACGATAAAAAGCTTCATGACTACGAGCTGGTGGTAATTATTAGCCCGGAGGTTTTGGAGGAGGCAGTTGATGGCGTAATGGACCGCATCAGTCAGTTTATTACTGAAGGCGGCGGCTCTGTTTCCACTGTTGAACAATGGGGGAAGAAAAGGCTGGCTTATCCAATAAAACATTTTACGGAGGGCAGTTACGTGCTGACTCGGTTCAAATTGAAGCCTGAGTTGAGTAAAGAGCTTGAAGCAAGCCTCAATATTTCCGAGGAGGTTTTTAGGCATCTGCTGATAAGACTGGATGATTGACCAGTTGGTATAAGGAGGGGAGGGCAATGTTAACTTTGAATAAGGTAATGATTATAGGCAATGTTGGTGCTGACCCAGAGATGCGTTTTACCCCCAACGGCAACCCCGTAACCTCGTTTAGTGTTGCTACTAACCGGGTGTATACCCCCCCCAGTGGCGAGCGTAAGCAGGAGACGGAGTGGTTTACCGTGGTTGCCTGGAACAGGCTGGCTGAAAATTGCAACCAGTTTCTGACTAAAGGTCAGCGTGTTTATGCCGAGGGTAGGTTCCATACCCGTACCTGGGAGGGGCAGGATGGGCAGAAGCACTTCCGGACTGAGGTAATAGCTAACCGAGTTCTTTTCCTCGATAGGCAGGCGGTAGCTCCCCTTCCCGGAGAAGGGGGCGAGGAGACCGCTGCCAGCGAACCGGAGTCTGAGGAGGATTTCCCATTCTCTGAAGAGGGTTAGAACTGGCTAAATTTACAAGGAGGTTTAACTAACTTAGAAGAGTGAACGGGCGAAGGTCTAGCACAGCAGGGGTCAGAAGGCAAAGCAGGGGGAGGTATGTAGCTAGGCGTAAGGTTTGTTCTTTTTGTACTTCCGAGGCTGCGGTAGCGGTAATAGACTACAAAGAGCCGGCTAAATTGCGCCACTATATATCCGATAGGGGAAAGATTGCGCCGAGGCGTAAGACTGGCACCTGTGCCAGGCATCAGCGTGCCCTGGCACTGGCGATAAAGAGGGCGAGGCACTTAGCCCTCCTGCCATTCGTCCCGGCTCATATCCATAAGACGGGGGGCGTTGGCGTACGCGATTAGTCATATATCCTCTTTAAGCTTACCCCACGAAATCAGGATTTCGTGGGGGGCCCCTTGAAGAACCTAGAAAAACCAGTGGTTTTTGGGACTTTCTATCTCCCTCATAGCTTTTGGCTAGGCCGTTGCCGATTTAGCTTGCATTGACACCCAAAAGACGGCGGAAGTATAATCACTCAAGTCTATTGTGGAGTTATCATGCCAAAGAGGACTTATCAACCAAAGAGGATTCCACGCAAGCGTGAACATGGCTTTCGGGCAAGAATGAGCACGCGAGGTGGGCGAGCTGTTCTCAAAGCAAGACGACTCAAGGGTCGTAAGCGACTTATCGTGGTGTGACGATGCGGGGAAGAGAATATCTTACCAAGTCAGAGCAATATGCACTGGTCTATAATAAGGGTAGCTCGTGGATAAGCGATTTAGTGGTGGTGAAGGCTTTGCCTAACGGGCTTTCCTTTTCCCGCTATGGCTTCTCCGTTAGTCGGCGGGTAGGTGGGGCAGTGGTGAGAAATCAGGTGAAGCGTCGGTTTCGGGAAATCTTGCGCTTACTGCCACTTGAGCCGGGGTGGGATATTATATTTATTGCCCGCCCCAACGCCGCCAGTGCTGGCTTCGCTGGCCTTAAGAAATCGGTTCATGGGCTACTGTCCCGAGCCGGATTATTGACGAGGGAATATGAAGAGGCTTTCCTTGGGATTAATTAAACTTTATCAGGTTACCCTGTCGCAGGTTATGCCGCATAACTGCCGCTTTACCCCAACCTGCTCTCAGTATACCTATGAGGCTATCTCCAAATTTGGCTTGATTAAAGGGACATGGTTGGGAGCAAGGCGGATAGCCCATTGCCACCCGTTTAATCCTGGTGGCTATGACCCCGTGCCGTAAGGAGTTAGGCAAGTGAATATTAGAAGTAATATGGCATTAAAGGTTTGCTTTGCCCTTATCTTGCTCTTGGTTGGGCTAACCTTCTTCGGCTGTACTGGGATCAGGAGCTCGCCTGAGGGCGGCACAGGGGGAGTAATAGCCGATGGCACCCTATTTCTGTGCCCCAGCCTAAAGCAGGCTAGCGGTGGATTTGGTTGTGCGGCACCACAGATGGAAGGCAAGCTGGTGGCGGTGGATACCTCCAATGGTAATCGCCTTTGGGAGGTCTCACTGGAGGCGTCAGGGCCAAGCGGTGGCGGCTTCGGCTGTGCCTCATCAGCTACGCCGGTAGCTATCTATGGTAATCCGGCGGTGGCGGGAGACCTGGTCTATATTGCTGGCTATAACGGTAGAATCTACGCCATCAGTGCCAGCACGCGCCTGTCCACAGACAGGTATGTTAATGAGACTAACCCCCACCCCATTATCGGCGGACCTGTGGTCGCCGGGGATGTGGTCTATTTGGCCAGCTCCGATGGCAAGGTCTATGCCCTGGATACGGCGAGTCTGGAGCCGGTGTGGGAGGAGCCCTTTGAGACCGGGGGTAAGATTTGGTCAACGCCGGCTATAGATGGCGATACCCTGTATATAGGCTCCTTTGATAAGAAGCTCTACGCAGTAGATACTGCAACTGGCAAGGAAAGGTGGGAGAAACCTTTTGAGACTGAAGGGGCTATTATCTCCACCCCCCTGGTCTATGATAACACGGTCTATATTGGCTCCTTTGACCGACACCTTTACGCTGTTGGTGCCGCTGGCGGCAGCCTGAAGTGGAAATGCATAGCTGGTAGCTGGTTCTGGGCTGAACCAGTAGCCTATGACGATACAATTTATGCCCCCTGCTTTGATGGCAAGGTTTATCTCTTAGATGCTGAAACCGGGAACAAAATAAACGAGTTTGACCTCGGCAGTCCCATATCTTCATCGCCGGTTTTGGTTGGCACTGAAATTATTGTAGCTTCGGAAGAAGGCAAGGTATATGCCCTAGATACCGGTAGTAACCAGCTTAGGCTAATATCTGAGCTGGGAGAGATGGTATATGCTCCCCTCTGCGCAAGCGAGGGCGTTGTCTATGTTTATACCGGGGGGCAAAACCTCTATGCCCTGAACTTAGAGTCAGGGGTAAAGTTGTGGATTCTGACCATTAAGTAGCAAGTGAGGTCTGGTTTTAGTGGGTATCGGTGATATCTGGAATTTAATCGCCATGCAGCCAATGATAAATACCCTCATTGTGCTGACTCATTATTTATTCAGCAACTTCGGGCTGGCGATTATTGTGGTGACTGTTATCGTTAATGCCGCGATGCTTCCCCTCACCCTGAAGCAGGTTCGTTCCTCTAGGGCAATGCAAGCCCTTCAACCCAAGCTCGCTGAGCTGCAGAAGAAATATGCCAAGGATAAGCAAAAACTGGCCCAGGAGCAGATGAGGCTGTATAAGGAGTCCGGGGTAAGCCCTGCTGGCTGCCTTTTGCCCCTACTGGTCCAGATGCCGGTCTGGATAGCCCTGTATCAGTCAATAATGCGGGTTCTGGCGGTAATCCCGGAGAATTTGCTCGGCTTGTCCAAGTATCTTTATTCCTGGCCAATAGTATACTCCACGCTGCCGTTAGAGAATCATTTCCTCTGGCTGAACCTGGCTACAGGGGATATGCTGCTGGCAATCTTGGTTGGGGGGACGATGTGGGTGCAGCAGAAGATGGTAATGACGCCAGGTGCCGACCCCAAGCAGCAACAGCAGGCTAGTATGATGCTATGGCTAATGCCGATGATGTTTGCTTTCCTCACCCTGTCGTTTCCCAGCGGGCTGGCTCTTTTCTGGGTGACATCAAATGTTATCCGGATTGGTATCCAGTATTCTGTTAGCGGTTGGGGTGGTTTGATTAAGTCAGCGCCGAAAAAGGAGACTGACAGGGATAAAAAGTACAAGCAACGCATTGCTGAGGTAGAGAAAGCACCTGAGGGTGCTGACATTGTTGCGCCGAGTGTGACGCAGGAAGAAGGTTTGAGCCATGAAGAGTCTGGAAGTGAGCGGCAAGACCGTGGAGGAGGCTACCCAAAAAGCATTAGAGCAATTAGGCGTAAGCCGAGAAGAGGTGGAAGTCACCGTCGTAAAGGAGGGTAAGCATGGTATCCTCGGTCTGGGGGCGGAGGAAGCCAAGGTTATAGTAAAGCCGCTGGCGGCTGCGCCCAAGGAGAAGCCTGAGAAAGCTGAGAAAGCTGAGAAGAAGGCTGAGGCAGCGCCCGTGCCTGAGGAGAGTAGTGATGTGGCTGAGGCGGCAGCCAGCGTACTTGAGACACTTATTGAACGGTTGGGGCTGGAGGCATCAGTTGTATCCGAAATGAAGCCCCCGGTGGCGGGTGGTGAAGATGCCCCTGCTATCGTTACCCTTAATGTGAAGGGTGATGACCTCGGTATCCTGATCGGGCGGCGTGGTCAGACCCTTGCCTCCCTTCAGCATATCGTCCGACTTATCGTAGCTAATCAGGCAAAGGCTCGGGTGCCTATAGTTATTGATGTTGAGGGTTATAAGCAACGCCGCTACGAGGCATTACAGGCTCTAGCCCGACGGGTGGCGGAGCAGGTTAAGGAGAGGGGAAGGCCGTTTGCCCTGGAGCCTATGCCCGCTTATGAGAGGCGCATTATCCATCTTACTCTGTCTGATAGCTCTGATGTTACCACTGAGAGCGCTGGTGAGGGTGAGGTGCGGAAGGTGGTTATTGTGCCGCGGAAGTAGCGCTGATTCATGGGGTGTTTATGTTTCGTCCCGTTGGTAGTAAGGTTAATTTCCCTCAATTTGAGGAGGAAATCCTCGGCTTTTGGAGAAGCAAGAAGGTCTTTGAGCGGAGCGTAGACGCCCGCCAGGGCGGTCAGCGCTTCGTCTTGTACGAGGGGCCACCCACGGCTAATGGTAGCCCGGGGATACATCATGTGCTGTCCCGTGTCTTTAAGGACATCATCCCCCGCTATAAGGCGATGAAGGGTTTTTATGCCCCGCGCATCGCGGGCTGGGATACCCATGGGCTGCCGGTAGAGCTGGAGGTGGAGAAGGAGCTCGGGCTTGCCAGCAAGAAGGATATTGAGGATTTCGGCATTGCTAAATTTAACGCCCGCTGCCGGGAGAGCGTCTTTGGCTACCTCAAGGAATGGAATGAGCTGACCGAGCGCATCGCCTTCTGGATTGACCTGGAGCATCCCTATATCACCATGGACAATAACTACATTGAGAGTGTCTGGTGGGCGATAAAGGGGATGTGGGATAAGGAGCTGGTCTACCAGGGCTACAAGGTTACCCCCCACTGCCCCCGCTGCGGCACCTCCCTTTCCTCCCACGAGGTCGCCCTCGGCTATAAGGATGATACCGAAGACCCATCGGTTTATATAAAGTTTAAGGTCTCCGGGGAATCAGTGGGTGATTTTACCTTTGATAAGCCCGCTTATCTGCTGGCTTGGACGACCACCCCCTGGACTCTGCCGGGCAACACGGCTCTGGCGGTAGCCCCCGAGGCGGAGTACGTGATAGTTGAGGTTGAGAGCGAGTATCTCGTTCTGGCTTCGGCTCGGCGGGAGGCATCCGGTCTGGGTGAGGCATCCGTAGTAGCAAGGGTCAGCGGTAGTGATTTGGTTGGAGTGCATTATGAATCCTTGTATACCCAGATTGACATTCGTTACGGTGAGGGAGATAAGAAAGCTTATCGTGTTATTGAGGGTGATTTTGTTTCCATGGAGGACGGCACCGGTATCGTCCATATTGCGCCGGCATACGGTGAGATAGATTTCGAGGTAGGCGAGAAGGAGGGTCTGCCTCTCGTCGAAACAGTGGAGTTAAACGGGACGGTAACGACTAATCTAGTGACAAGTTTTACACCAAAGGCGCGGGAATATATTCAGAAAAGTGAAGCTCCTGTAACGTTTGGGCCAGCACGAGCGGTTCTGAATTTACCAGGCGCCGGCAAGTTCGTTAAGGACGCCGATAAGGATATTCTTGACGACCTGAAATCACGAAACCTTCTCCTTCGCAGCGAGACCATTCGCCATACCTATCCCTTCTGCTGGCGCTGCGATACGCCGCTGCTTTACTATGCCAAGCAGACCTGGTATATCAGGACGACGGCGGTAAAAGATGAGCTTATCGCAAGAAATGACGAGATAAACTGGTACCCGGAGCATATCAAGTACGGGCGTTTCGGCGACTGGCTCCAGAATAACGTTGACTGGGCTTTTTCCAGGGAGAGGTACTGGGGGACACCGCTGCCGGTCTGGCGCTGTGAGTCCTGTAATAGCTATGAATGCGTGGGCAGTGTGGATGAATTGGAGAAAAAGCCCAACCTCTCCGGCTTTAAGGAGCCAGTAGACTTGCACCGCCCCTTTGTTGACGAGCTGACCTTTGATTGCTCCAAGTGCGGGGGGGTTATGAAGCGGCTGCCGGAGGTGATTGACTGCTGGTTTGACTCTGGAGCCATGCCCATAGCCCAGCACCACTATCCCTTTGACAATGGCAGCTTGCTTGAGGACGGGAGGTTCCCCGCCGATTATATCAGCGAAGCCGTTGACCAGACGCGGGGGTGGTTTTACAGCCTTCACGCTATATCTACCCTATTATTTAATCGCATCTGTTTTAATAATGTCATCTGCCTTGGGCACGTCCTTGACGCCAAGGGGGAGAAGATGAGCAAGGCGAAGGGGAATGTGGTTGAGCCGTGGGCAATAATAAATAAATATGGTGCTGATGCCTTGCGCTGGTACTTCTTTACTGCCACGGCGCCGGGCAATGTGCGCCGCTTCTCCGAGGAGGCAGTGGTTGAGGTAACCCGCCGCTTTTTACTGACCCTGTGGAACGTCTATTCCTTCTTTGTCACCTACGCCAATATAGACAAATTCGCCCCCGGCTCGAAAAAGGTCTCCCTGGAGCCATCGGAGCTTGACCGCTGGATTATCTCCGAGCTTAATCAGCTCATACTTGACGTTGACGGCGGGCTGGAGGCTTATAACCCCACCGAGGCGGGGAGGAGGCTCGAGGGTTTTGTTGATGACCTGTCTAACTGGTATGTGCGCCGGAGCCGACGGCGCTTCTGGAAGAGCGAGAGCGACGCCGATAAGCTGGCGGCATACACCACCCTATACGAATGCCTGGTGACACTCTCAAAGCTGCTAGCCCCCTTTACCCCCTTCCTGGCTGAGGAGCTTTACAGGAACCTGGTCTGTTCGGCCTTTCCCGATGCCCCGGAGAGCGTGCACCTGACTGATTTTCCGGTGGCGGATAAGAGCAAGATTGATAAGCAACTGATGGCTGATACCCAGCTGGCGATGAAGGTGTGTAGTATGGGTCGTGCTGCTCGCGCTTTTGCTGGTGTTAAAGTGCGCCAGCCGTTGTCTGAGGTTGTTGTTAATGGGATCGCCTCCAAGGAGCAGGATGCGCTGAAAAGATTGCATGAGCAGATACTAGAAGAGCTCAATATAAAAGAGCTGAGCTTTGGTACAATTCCTGAAGAAGGGATAAAGCCTTTAGATGTAGACCTGACTGGTACTGAAGCAGCAGGAGTAAAGGTAGGGTACACTGGGTCACCGCCTGTGGATACTAAAAATCCTGGACTTGTGGTTGTTTCGGAAGCTGGCTATAAGGTGGCGATACAAAAACAGATTTCCCCCCAGCTTCAAGCCGAGGGCATGGCGCGGGAGATAGTGCGCCGGCTGCAGGCGATGCGCCGCTCCGCCGGCTTTGACATCGCCGACCACATCATTACCTGCTATCAGGGGGAGGACTATATCAGGCAGGTAATGGCGGACTTTGCCGATTATATCAAGCAGGAGACGCTCTCCCAAGAGCTTACTGACGGCGTTCCCGAAGAGGGCGTCTTTACCGAGCGCCAGAGGATTAGCGGCTACGATATTTTGCTGGGGGTTAAGAGGCTGGGCTAGGGCGGGGGACTTTCGGTAAGGGTAGCGGAGGTGGTATATTTGTTATTGCCCCGCCAGTAGATTATTTCTACACTCTGCCCGATTTGACAGGCAGTTAGAGCCTGTATAAAGCCCCCCGTGTTGGCTATCTCTTCTCCGTTGAAGCCAACAATAACATCCCCAGCCTTCAGTCCTGCTTCCTCGGCGGGATAGTCAGAAAGTACCTCAATGATAAAGATTCCTTCGTTTACCGCCAGGCTATGCTGCCAGACCAGGTAGAGGTTTACATCGGTGTAACTTATCCCCAGGTAGGGCCAGACCGCGTGGCCGGCATTTATCAACTGGGTGATGATTGGCATCGCCGAGTTGATGCTTATCGCCCAGCCCATAGCCTCCACTCCGACCATAGAAATCTTGACACTGGTAATACCAACCACCTCCCCCTGCATATTTACCAGCGGTCCACCACTGTTACCGGGGTTAATAGGGGCACTGGTGCCGATAAGGTCGTGAAGCGTTTGCCCCGGTGATATGGTTATGGAGGCACCCAGGCTCCTGATTATTCCTTCCGAGGGGGTTACCCCCAGCCCCAGTGAATTTCCGATAGCCAGTACCCATTCGCCGAGCACCAATGCCGAGGAATCTCCCCCACTGGCTCTTACCAGGTTTTCAGCCTCAATCTTAACTACAGCCAGGTCGGTAAGAAAGTCGGTGCCTACTATCGCCGCGGGGAAGGTCCTGCCGTCATCCAGGGTTACCGTTATGCTCTGAGCCCCTTCAACGACATGATTGTTGGTCACTATGTAGCCACTTTCATCTATAATCCACCCCGAGCCAGCGCCTTCCTCCGTATATAGCTGACCGAATAAATAGGTCGTACTCTTGGTATTAATAGCTACCACCGAGGGCTTGACCTGAGCTATGACCGAGATGAAATCAGGGAGCGGTTGGTTTTGTTCGGTGGAGGGTGGTGTCCACTCAGGCTCGGTGGAGGCGGTGGGGGTTGAGGATGGCAGGTTGTCTACCGAGGGCAATACACAACTACTGCCGAGGAGAAGGCACAGGATTATAAGGGGGGTCAGTAGATATTTTATCTTTATCTTTTTCATTACGGTTTTATTCTAGCACGCAGGCAGGATTTGGGCAAAGGTTTTTTGTCGCTCCTTAGATAAGGGAAGGGGGTCAGGGGGATAGGTTGCTTCTCAAAATTGGTAAAATCTGCTATAGTTTAACCCAGTTTTGATAAAGGGGGATGGTCTTGGCGATTAAGCTACCGATAATAGATAAGGCGAGAAGCGAAGGCAGGACGGTACTGACTGAGGTTGAGTCTAAGGAATTTCTCAAATCGGCAGGTATAGACGTTGTTGACACCAAACTTGCCACCTCCAGGGGGGAGGCAGTCTCCATAAGCCAGCAGCTTGGCTTTCCCGTGGTATTGAAGATAGCCTCGCCGGATATTGTGCATAAGAGCGACGCCAATGGGGTCAGGCTGGGGTTGAAGACAGCCGGTGAGGTGGGCGAAGCCTATGACCAGATTTTAGGGGCTGCCAGGAAAAAGCACCCCAGGGCGAGGATTCACGGGGTAGCAGTGCAGAAGATGGCTCGCCCCGGCGTTGAGGTGATTATCGGCATGTCCAAGGATGCCCAGTTTGGCCCGGTGCTTATGTTCGGGCTGGGGGGAATTCTGGTTGAGGTTCTCAAGGACGTCTCCTTCCGGATTGTCCCCTTATCCCGGAGGGATGCCGCTGAGATGCTCAGGGAGATAAAGGGCTATCCCTTGCTTGAGGGTTACCGGGGTCAGGAGGCGGTGGATATTCCCTACCTTGAGGAATTACTGCTTAAGGTGTCTGATTTTGTGGAGAAGAATCCTGAAATCAGGGAGCTTGACCTTAACCCTGTTTTTGCTTACAGCGATGGTGCTATAGCCGTAGATGCCAGGGTTATACTGGAGGAAGGTGATTGATGAACCTGAGATTATTGCTGGAGACGGCAGCAAAGCAGTACGGGGGGAAGACGGCGGTGGCTGTGGATGAGCGCCGCTTGTCCTATGCCCAGCTTAATGAAGCGGCAAATAAAGTAGCTAACGCCTTGCTGGGGATGGGGGTGAAGAAGGGTGAGCGGGTGGCAATGCTGCTATCCAATAGCCCGGAGTTTGCCGCTATCTACTTCGGTGTGGTCAAGATTGGCGGCATCGCCGTTCCTCTGGATACCAAGTGTAAGCTTGCTGAACTGTCCTCGCTCTTTAATGACTCCCAGCCCAGGGTGGTGGTGGTGGAAAGCCCGCTTTTGAAACAAATAGCCCCGGTGCTGGGGGAGCTTAAGTCCGTAGCCGGCGTCATAGAGTTAGGCTCTGAGCATAAAGGTCAGTTTCTTAGTTATCAGGAGATTATGGATACCGGTTCGTCGGAACCGGTGGCGGTGGAGCTGAAGGGTGAGGATATTGCCCACATCGCCTATACCTCGGGGCCTAGCTTTAACCCGAGGGGGGTGGTGATGTCCCATCAGGCTCTGGTGAGGGAGGCGGCAATATCGGGCGACGGGTTTCAGCAGAGCGATAAGGATATAGTGGTGCTGTTCGCCCTGCCCATGCACCATGCCTTTGGCTTGGTGGTAATACTGCTGACGGCAATCACCAAGGGGAGCACGGTGGTGATGTTGGGCGGGCTATCTATTAATAGCCTCCTTGAGGTCATTGAGCGGGAGAAGGCGACCATTTTTATGGCGGTGCCCTTCGTCCATGCCTTGATAGTTAACACCATAGAGACGGAGGGGATAAATAATGACCTGAGCTCTCTCCGTCTTTGGGGTACGGCGGGGGCGGCTATGCCGCCTGATATCTGGCGGAAAATCAAGCAGCACCTCGGCTTATCGGCGGTTGACTTTTGGGGCATGACCGAGTCCGCAGCCCATGTTACCTGCCAGTCCCCTGATGGTGCCGGCAAGCCGGGCTCGCTGGGGAAGGCTCTGCCCGGGTGGGAGCTGAGGATAGTTGACGATGAAGGTCGGGAGCTGCCACCGAACCAGCCGGGTGAGATAATTGTCAGGGGACCGATAATGAAGGGCTACTATAACAATCCCCGGGCAACTGCCGAGGTGATAAAGAAGGGCTGGCTCCATACCAGTGATATGGGCAAGTTAGATGAGGAGGGGCGGCTTTTTCTGGTGGCAGGCAGGAAGAAGGATATGGTTATTGCTAAGGGACAGAATATCTATCCCAGCGATATTGAGCAGGTGCTGGCTAGCCATCCCAAGGTGGCTGAGGCGGCGGTGGTGGGAATCCCCGATGAATTACGTGGGGAGTCCCCCCGGGCTTTCATCAGGTTGAAGGTTGGGGAAGTGGCTACCGAGCAGGAGATAAAGAAGTTTTGCCTTGAGCGCCTGGCTAACTATAAGGTGCCGAGAGAGATTATCTTTTCTGGTTCTTTGCCCAAAACTGCCGATGGCAAGATTGATAAAAAGAGCCTGCGGGAGAAATAGGTGAAGAGAAGGGTAGTAGTAACCGGCATGGGTGCAGTAACCCCCCTTGGGATTGGGGTGGAGGAAAGCTGGCAATCGTTATGCGCCGGGAAATCGGGCGTTGGCGCTGTTACCAGGTTTGATGCCAGCAGTTTTCGCACCCAGGTTGCCGGGGAGGTCAAGGGGTTTAACCCCTCGGATTTTATTGATAGGAAGTTGGTGAGGAGGGGAGACCGTTTTATCCACTTTGCCCTGGCTGCTACCAGGATGGCGCTGGAGGATTCTGACCTGACCATAAATGATAGCAATAGCGAGAGGGTTGGGGTATCGGTGGGGACAGCCATGGGTGGGGTGGAGAGTCTGGAGAAGAACCATCAGCTGCTGCTTCAGGGCAAGCGCCGTCAGATTACCCCCTTCTTTATCCCCAGTTTCCTGTGCAATATGGCAACGGGGCAGATTGCTATTACATTCGGGGCCAGGGGGGCGAATATGTGCTCGGTGACCGCCTGTGCCTCAGGGACGCAGGCTATCGGCAATGCCTTCAGGGTTATTCAGAAGGGTGAGGTTGACGCCATGATTGCCGGCGGGGCGGAGGCGGCTATCAGCCCCCTTATATTTGCTGGACTGGACGTAATAAAGGTCATGACCGCCAGAAACGATGAGCCGGAGAAGGCAAGCCGTCCCTTTGATAAAGAGCGCGACGGCTTTATCATCAGCGAGGGAGGGGGGGTAGTCATCCTGGAGGAGCTGGAGTCCGCCCGGAATAGGGGGGCTAAGATTTATGGCGAGATGCTGGGCTACGGGCTTAACAGTGACGCCTATCATATCACCGCCCCCGACCCTGATGGCAGGGGCGCCGCTGGCTGCATGAGGATGGCGCTTGACGACGCCGGCATCTCCACTGGTGAGATTGATTATATTAACGCCCACGGCACATCAACCGTGCTTAATGACCTCTCCGAGACCAAGGCGATAAAGAGCGTCTTCGGGGGGCGGAGCAAGCAAATACCGATAAGCAGTAATAAGTCAATGGTGGGTCATATGTGGGCTGGCGCCGGGGTGGTGGAGGCAATATTCAGCCTGCTTACTATTAACCACGGTATTATCCCCCCCACCATAAATTATGAAGCCCCGGACCCTGAGTGCGACCTTGACTACGTGCCCAACGTTGCCAGAGAAGCCGAGGTGAAGATAGCCCTGTCTAACTCCTTCGGCTTCGGTAGCACCAATGCCACCTTGATACTGGGGAGGCTTTCCCCCCAGTAAGAGCCGCTGGTAACCACATCCC
>Ga0163203_1000103_pt1 | contig 21896 bp, 22 predicted proteins | sample PL_2010_330m_FD_113534 | JGI IMG/M metagenome (GOLD analysis project Ga0163203, IMG submission 113534) | Freshwater microbial communities from Powell Lake, British Columbia, Canada to study Microbial Dark Matter (Phase II) - PL_2010_330m | ecosystem: Environmental > Aquatic > Freshwater > Lake ... | reverse complement strand
TATATACGGCGGGGGTGGTGAAGGACATACCCGGGGTCAGGCGCTATGTCTCGGTAGATGGGGGCATGGCGGATAACATTCGCCCTGCTCTTTACGGGGCTAGGCATGAGGCGGTGGTTGCCAGCAGGATGTCGGAGAGTGACGCAGAGAAGGTTACCGTTGCCGGCAAGTTCTGCGAATCGGGGGACATACTGATTGAGGATATTGCCCTGCCCCCGGTCTCGGCGGGTGATATTATCGCCGTAGCCGATTGCGGTGCCTATTGCCTGCCGCTGGGGAGCAACTATAACGCCTCGCTCAAGCCGGCGGTTGTCTTGGTCAATAATGGCAAGGCGCGCCTTATTCGGCGCCGTGAGACCTTTGACGACCTGATTAGTTATGACCTACTTTAGCTCGGGAGGTTATATTTGTGGCAGGTAGTGGGGCAATCTAGGGTTGTTTCCCTGCTCCAGCGGAGCTTGGAGCGGGGGGCTATAGCACACGCCTATCTGGTGCTTGGCCCTCCCCATGTGGGCAAGATGACCCTTGCCCTGGACCTGGCGCAGGCGCTGAACTGCCAGGGGGATGAAGTGCCCTGTGGTGTGTGCGATTCCTGCCAGAAGATAGCCTCGGGCAAGCACGCCGATGTCCAGATTATAGGCTTGAACTCTAATGGCGCCACCGAAATCGGCATTGACCAGATTAGGCAGATGCAGCACTCATCAAACCTGCCGCCATTTGAGGGCAGTTATAAGGTATTTATCATTGACCGGGCTGAGCTCATGTCAACCGAGGCTGCCAACTGCCTGCTCAAGACACTGGAAGAGCCGGCAGCCGGGGTAATCTTTATTCTGCTGGCCACCAGTGGCGGGGTGCTGCCAGCCACCGTGGTCTCCCGCTGCCAGCGACTGGAGCTACCCCCCCTGCCTGCCTCCGAAGTAGAAAATGTTCTTAGCCAGCGCTGGGGTGTTGAGCAGCAAAGGGCGGGGCTTCTGGCCCGGCTCTGTCACGGCTGCCTGGGCTGGGCAATATTGGCGGCTTCTGACGAGCGTTTGCTTCAGCAGCGGGCGGAGAGGCTCGAGGGGCTGCTTAATATTATCGGCGGTGATTATGAATCGCGTTTTGCCTATGTTAACCAACTGGTAACCTGGTTCGGGCAGAGCCGGGGGCTGGTTCGGGAAATACTGGACTTATGGCTTGACTGGTGGCGCGACCTGTTGCTGGTCAAGCTCGGCTCTAGCAGTGCTATCACCAATGTTGACCATGAAGCCACGCTGGTTGACATAGCCAGGGGTTACCGTCTTAAGCAGATAAGGTCTGTTATCAATAGTATTCAGGCGACGGGTGAGCAGCTCAGGCAGAATGCCAATCCGCGGCTGGCGTTTGAGGTGCTGATGCTGAGTATTCCGCTAGGGAGGGGTGGTTAGAGCATGGCTGAAACTGTTGGCGTACGTTTCAAAAGAGCCGGTAAGGTATATTACTTTGACGCCGGCGATATTGAGCTTAATGTAGGTGACTACGTGGTGGTCAAGACGGCTCGCGGCCTGGAACTGGGGAGGGTAATGATTGCCCCTAAGCAGGTCTCGGCGGGTGAAGCGCCTAAAGGTTTGAAACCGGTGGTGCGCAAGGCGGAGCCGGAGGATATCGAGCAGGCCAAGGAGCTTGAAGCCAAGGAGGCTGAGGCTCTGGCTGAGTGTGGTAAACTGATAGCTAAACTTGGGCTGCCGATGAAGCTGCTGGGCGCAGAGTACAATCTTGAGGGCAGCCGGCTCACCTTTTTCTTTAGTGCTGAGGAGAGGGTTGACTTCCGCGAGCTGGTTCGGGAATTACATAGCCGTTTTAAGGTGAAGATTGAGTTGCGTCAGCTCGGACCCCGGGACGAAGCCAAGCTGGTTGGTGGCTTTGGGCGGTGTGGGCGCCCGCTTTGTTGCGTGAATTTCCTGACCGAGCTGTCTCCGGTTTCCATCAAGATGGCTAAGGAGCAGGACTTGCCCCTTAACCCGATGAAGATATCGGGTATTTGCGGCCGGTTGTTGTGCTGCTTAGCCTATGAGAGTGAGCAGTACCATGACATGAAGCGGAAATTGCCCAGGGAGGGTCAACGGGTAAAAACCCCCCTGGGAATGGCTGTGGTGGTGGGGGGTAATCCGCTCAAGGAAACAGTATGGGTTGAGCTGGAAACCCAGGCAAGGGTGGAATTACCTCTGAGCAAGGTTACAGTTGAGGAGCAACCGCCCAAGAAGGGCTAGCTCTTATTGGGGCAGGTATTTTTGCCACTGGCTGTGGATTTGCTGGTAGCCGCGGGGGATGTAGAAGAAACTACCGCCCTTCGGTGGTGCCGGCTGCCGCTTTAGTTTCATCCCCGCTTCGCTGGGTGTTTTGCCCGCCTTATGCCGGTTGCAGGGGGTGCAGGCGCTGACCACATTTTCCCATACGTGCTCCCCACCCCGGTATCGGGGGAGGACATGGTCTAGGGTAAGTTGGTGGGTCTGCTTGCCGCAGTACTGACAGGTAAATTGGTCGCGGTGGAAGACCTCAAGGCGGGTGAGCTTCCTCTGGGGTCGGGGGCGCTTAATCATAGAGCCCAGTTTTATTACCGAGGGAACGGAGAAGCTCTGGCTGGCTGAGTGGATAAATCCGGTACCGTTCTCCAGCATCTCAGCCTTGCCGTAATGGAGCAATACTACCGCCCGCCGCACTCGGCATATATTGAGTGGTTCGTAGTTCTGATTTAGTACCAGAACCGGAAGCTTTGTTATTTCCATGCCCTTCATCAATGCCAAAAACACACCTATTTTACTAAAAAGCCTCAGGCTATGCAAATTAGCGGCTAGAGCCTGTTACTAACCTCACCCCCTGTATCCCCCTCTCCTTTTGAAAGGAGAGGGGGAAAGAGATTTTAGAGAGGGGCAAAGCCCCTCTCTTACTCTACTCCCCCTTCCCTTCATAAATTTCCAAGGGAAGGGGGTCAGGGGGATAGGTTTCTAAATAATCTATGGCTAGCCCCGGCGTCCCTTCCTGCCGCGGGTTATCTTCTTTCGGCTGGCGGTGGCATCGGTTCGGTAGTCGGGAACATTAATATTGAATATCATGCTGAGTTGGTGGTCGAGGAAGCGGGAGGCTATGGGGTCGTCCATCTCGTCCCATGCTAGGCGGGTGGTGATTATAGTGGGCAGCCGGGCATTGTAGCGATAATTGATGACCTGATAGAGCTTCTCCTGTGCCCAGGGGGTGGTTGACTGCTCACCATAGTCATCCAGGATGAGGAGGGGGGCGTTCTTTGCCTCTTCAAAGAGCTGGTCATAGGATACCTGGCTCTCCGGACTGAAGGCGGAGCGTAGGTGGTCAAGGAAGTCGGGCACTACCACAAATTTGACCGGTTTTCCCTCTTTGAGGCGGTGATTGGCGATGGCAACTGCCAGATGGGTCTTGCCGCAGCCGGTAACACCGGCAAGTACCAGCCAGTTTTCGGGTGATTTGGCGAAGTCAACGGCGATGCGATATGCCTCTTCCAGGTTCCCCTGCACTTCCGGCGGCAGGTTAACCCGCCGCTTAAAATTGTCAAAGGTCATCTTTTTGAGCAGCGCCAGGTCAAGACCGCTATATCGCTGGAGGCGGGCTTTAAGCTCTTTATCCAGTTCTTTCTGGACGCAGCGGCAGGTAATAACCCGGCTGTAATCGGGTTTGCCTGAGGGCAGGCGGGGGTGGACAAACCCCGTCCCCTTGCAGATGGGACAGGCTGAGTTTGGTGACGCCTCTTCCGCCTCTTCAGCGCCTGACAATGTGTCCATATTTGCCTTTGATGTATTTGTCTGGGTCTGTCTTTTTAGAATCTCGCCGATATGTTCCATCACCCTTACCTTCCGCTGACCAGCGCTCCAGAATCTTGGCAATATACCTCCAGCTTCGCTTATTGAGGGAAACTGCCTCTTTAATTGCCTCTCTTATCCATGCCTCAGGGTATAGTTTCTCGGCGTCACGCAGCTCATCGGCAATGAGCGGGGTTAGCATGCCGATGTTCTGTTCGTAGAGGGTGAAGATGTCGGGCGGCGCCTCGGTTTCAACATAGGCTGGCTCTTTTGCCTTCAGCCCGCTCAGGGTAAGTTCCCCGTTTTGAATCTTAGCCAAGGTCTGCTTATCAGACTCAGTATTGAGAAAATAGACGTTCTCAGGTGTCCCATCCCTGTCCAGCACAATATGAAGGATGGTACCCCGCCTGGTCGCCATTTCTAGGGCGTTGCGCAATACCTTGTCTGGCGGAGACGTTCCCGCCAGGCTGCTCATCAGGCCCTTACTGCCCAGCAGTTCTTTATAGGTGGTAAAGCGGGGGTAACCCCGTTTCTGGTAGAGGGTCTGGAAGATGTGGAGGGTTGTTTTCAGCTCGGCGATATCGCTGATTTGGGGCAGCAGCACGCTGAAGAAGGAATTGGGTATGGCGGTAAACTTTGTCTTGGCTGGAAAACCGGTAAACTGTTTCATAACAGGCTCGGCTCTTCATTGGTAATATTGGAAAACTTTGCCATCTTGGGCTTGAAAAGTAGCTTAATTTCACCGGTGGGGCCGTTACGGTGCTTGGCGATTATGATATCAGCCGGCGGCGGGTAGCTTTCGCCGGGGTGTTCCTTTTCCCACTCCTCCCTGGCGGGGTAGTAGTATTCATCGCGGTAAATAAAGACAACGACATCGGCGTCCTGTTCAATGCTGCCGCTTCCCCTGAGGTCAGAGAGCTGCGGTTTGTGTGAGGCGCGCCACTCGGCGGCACGGCTCATCTGAGATACGGCTATTACCGGGGCATTAAGCTCCCGAGCCAGCGCCTTGAGAGAGCGGGAGATATGGCTTATCTTCTCAACTTCGTCCCTTCCCTCCCCGTACATCAGCTGCAGGTAGTCAACGATAATCAGGTCAACGCCGCGCTCAAAGTGGAGGCGGCGGGCTTTGCTTCTCATCTCGGCTACCCGCAGTTGGGGGGTATCATCAATATAGATTGGTGCTTCGGAAAGCCTGCCGATAGCATCCATAATCCTTTTTTCCTGCTCTTCGGTGTGCAGCCCGAGGCGCACCCGTCTGGAATCAACCTCGGCTTCGCTGGCCAGGAAGCGTAAGACCAGAGGCTCCCGTGCCATCTCCAGGCTGAACAGGGTCACGCAGGCTCCCTGCTCCACGGCGGCATTGCGGGCAAGGCTGAGGGAGAGGCTCGTCTTGCCCATGCTTGGTCTGCCGGCAACGATAATCAGGTCAGAGCGCTGAAATCCACCGAGGAATTCATCCAGACCGGTGAAACCGGACAGTACATAGGGGACTGCCTCCTTGGGGCGACCTTCTTCATCAGTAGCGGCGGTGGTTTCAAAGTACCTGTCCAGCACCTGGCGGATGTGGGTGAGGTCTTGTGAGTTTTGGCCGTGGCGCAGCCGAAAGAGGAAATCTTCTGCCCGGTCAAGGCTGGCGTCAAGGTCAGGGTCAGCCTGATAGCCGATATTGGCGATTTGACCGGCGGCATCAATCAGGCGGCGCATCACCGCCAGGCGATAGACAATCTGAGCATGAGCCTCAATATCAAGGGAGGTGGGGCAGGTGGATATCAGCTGGCTTAGATAGGCGGCGCCGCCGCATGCCTCCAGTTTTCCCTTCCGGTCAAGCTCGTTGGCTACTGTTATCTGGTCTATCGGCTCAGGTTCAGGGCGCTCATAGAGGGCAAGGCATGCCCCGTATATCGCTGAGTTTTGCTCGCTGTAGAAGTGCGGCGGCTCGAGAAAGGAGGCAATCTTATAGATTGCCGACCCGTCTATCAGCAGTGAGCCGATTACTGCTTCCTCAGCCTCAATATTATGCGGCGGTAACTTCTCGCTGTACATTAGCTCTCTTCCTTCTCAGTCTTCTTCTCTTTCTTCGGCGCCGCCCTCTTTTTCTTGGGAGCTTTCTCTTCTTTCTCGGCAGCCTTCTTCTTCGACGCCTTCTTTTCTTTTGTTACCTTCTCCTCTTTCTTGGGAGCCGCTTTCTTTGTTGCTTTTACCGCTGTCTTTGGAGCTTTCTTCTCCTCTGCTACTTTTGCCTTTTTCTTTGGAGGTTTCTCCTCTGCCTTTGGCGCTTCCTCTTCGGTTACACTGACCTTTATCCTGGGTACAATGTCTTGCCCCAGTCTGATAGCCACCTCGTAGCTGCCGAGGTGGCGGATGGGCTCTTCCAGCTCTATCTTTCTCTTGTCAATATCCAGCCCGGTGCTGTTTTTTAGCTCGGAGGCAATATCGGCGCTGGTGATTGAGCCGTAGAGTTTGTCCTTGGCTCCAGCCTTGGCTTTGATGTTGACTTCCTTGCCCTCTATCTGTTGAGCCAGCATGGTTAGCTCCTCATCTTCTTTGGCTTCTGTTATTTCCCTTGTCTCTAGCTGGCTGAGCACATGGGATTTAGCTAACAGGGCTAGTTTTCTGGGGATGAGGAAGTTCCTGGCGTAGCCATCGGCTACCTCTTTTATCTCACCGGCTCTAGCCACATTGGGCACATCCTGAATAAAGACGACCCTCATAATTTTCCTCTCACCTCATTATACTTTACTTTTTGGGGGAAGCGCTAGGCTATCCGGAAAGAAATTTTTCGGCAAATATAGCGGCGGTAGCACCATCCCCGGCGGCGGTTATTGCCTGCTGGGCGGAGTTCAAACGCACATCGCCGGCGGCGAAAACGCCGGGTATCTTGGTCTCCATCTTTTCGTTGGTGATGATAAAGCCGGCTTTGTCCAGGGGTAAAAAGCCTTTAATGTAGTCGGTGTTGGGCTTAAAGCCGATAGCGATAAAGACTCCAGCTACATCGAGGGTGGATTTCTCCCCCGTTTTCACCTGGCGCAGGCTCAGTCGCTTGACCACATCTTCACCCTCAATTTTCTCCACCGCGCTGTTCCAGAGGAATTCTATCTTGGGTTCCGCCCGCGCCCTCTCTTCTAAAATGTGGGTGGCGCGGAGCTGGTCGCGGCGGTGTATTACCTTTACCTTTGAGGCAAATTTTACCAGGTGAAGGGCTTCGGTAATGGCGACATCACCGCCGCCAACCACGGCTACCGGCTTTTCCTTGAAGAAGGGGCCATCGCAGGTGGCGCAGTATGAAACACCCCTGCCGCTAAATTCCTCCTCGCCAGGTACGCCCAGCTTGCTCCGTTCCGAGCCGCTGGCAATAATCACGGCTCTAGCGCTAAAATCGCCCTTGGTGGTCTTTACTACTTTTTTCTTCCCTTTAAGCCCAACGCCGGTAACCTCAGCCTGTAGGGTTTCCAGCCCGTATCTGGTTGCCTGCTGCTGCATTAGCTGCCCCAACTCCAGCCCGGAAATACCATCGGCAAAGCCGGGGTAGTTTTCCACCAGCTCGGCATCGGCTATCTGACCACCCGCCACCCCCCTTTCTATGAGCAGGCTGTTAAGGCGAGCCCTTGAGGTGTAAATTCCGGCACTGAGCCCGGCCGAACCACCGCCGATAATAATTACCTCATATTCACTGCTCATAGTCTTTACTTGAGGACAGTGTCCAGGTCTCGTTTCAACTCGGCTTTGGGTTTATAGCCCACAATCTGCGATACTGGCTTGCCATCCTTAAAGATAATGAGATTGGGGATAGCCATTATATTATAGCTGGCGGCAGTCTTGGCATTCTGGTCAACATCCAGCTTGGCAATGGTTAGCTTACCGGCATACTCCTCAGCCAGCTCCTCAAGTACCGGTGCTGCCATAATACAGGGTCGGCACCAGGGTGCCCAGAAGTCTACCAGTACCGGCGTCTTTGATTTTAGTACTGCCTGGTCAAAGGTGGCGTCATCAACTGCAATTGGCTTAGTCATAATCCTCCTCTTCAATTATTCTACAGATGTCCCGCTCTGCTGTCCGTTTGGCTAGACCGATGGCGTTTTTTATCGCCCTGGCCTGACTGCGCCCGTGAGAGACGATGATACTTCCATTTACCCCTAATAGACACGCCCCGCCGTATTCTCTATAGTCTACCCGCTTGACCCAGGCGCCTAGCCCTATATCCTGGAGTAGGGTCCGTCCCTGGAGATGATAAGCGGCAGACAGAATGTGTCCCGTTTGTCGCACCACGCCGAGGAAGGTGTCACCTAACCCTTCAATAGTCTTGAGCACTATATTCCCGGTGAAGCCATCGGTAACGATGACATCGGCGGTTTCCTTTGATAGGTCCTGCCCTTCTATGCTGCCGATAAAGTTCAGCTTGGATTTCTTGAGCAGGCTATAGCTTTCCTGAATGAGACGGTTACCCTTTTCCTCCTCTTCGCCGGTGCTGAGCAGGCGCACGCTGGGGGAACCGATGTTAAGGAGGTGTTTAACGTAGGTTGAGCCTAAGTGAGCGAATTGGACGAGGTGGCTTGGTCGGCAGTCGGCATTGGCGCCGGAGTCAATAAGCAGGGCGGGGGTGGTGGGGGTAATATCAAGAAAGCTGCCCAGGGCGGGGCGCTCGACACCCTTTATCTTTCCCAGGCTGAGAAGGCTGGCAATAACTACTGCCCCGGTGTTGCCCGCGGAGACAAAGGCTGAGGCTCTACCGTCTCTTACCATATTAACCCCAATCACTATTGAGGAGTCCGGCTTGCTGCGTATGGCTTTCATCGGCGACTCACGAGGCCCAATGACCTGCTTGGCTTCAATAATGCTGAGCTTTGCCCTGTCTATATGGCGACCGGCCAGCACGTGGATGAGGGCTTTATTCCCCACCAGCGCAATTTCAATGTCGTATTCCTGAGACGCTTTAATCGCTCCTTCTACTACTTCGCGGGGGGCATGCTCTCCACCAGCAGCATCAACGGCGATTATCATGTATTTTCACCTTCTTCAGGATTGTCACCAGCGGGGCTTCTTTTACGTCAAATCCCTTAAAATTGCTCCCGTTTTGACTGCCTGCCATCTCTTCGTGGACGAGTAAGCCGGCGCCTATTGCCCCCATCACCTCGTGGTGGGGTGGGACAATTACCTCGCTGCCAAGCTCTTCTTGAAGTGTCTTCACTATACCCCGGTTAAAGGCAACACCGCCCTGAAATATTATCGGGGGTTGAATATCCTTACCCAGCCCCACGTTGCTAAGATAGTTGCGCGCCAGTGCCTGGCACAGACCATATAAAATATCCTCAATCCGGTGCCCCGTCTGTTGCTTATGAATCATATCCGATTCGGCAAAGACGGTGCACCTTCCGGCGATGCGCACCGGGTTTTGGCTCTTCAGAGCCTTCCGGCTGAATTCCTGAATGCTCATGTTGAGGCGCAGTGCCTGGTGGTCAAGGAAGCTGCCGGTGCCGGCGGCACATACCGTGTTCATGCCGAAGTCGGTAACCAAGCCGTCTCTGATAATGATAATCTTGCTGTCCTGCCCGCCGATTTCAATTACGGTCTGCGCCTGGGGGAAGTAGTGCAGGGCGCCTACGGCGTGGCTGGTAATCTCATTCTTGACCAAATCGGCACCGATGATTACCCCGGCCAGATAGCGGGCGCTGCCGGTGGTAGCCACGCCGGCGATGTCAATACTTTGGGGCAGTTTTTGCCTGATCTGGCTTAAGCCCTGCTGCACCATCTCAATGGGCTTACCCTGCGTTGGCAGGTAGAGATGGGCAATTAGCTCATCGGCGTCATTGAGCACGGCAAATTTGGTGGTTACCGAGCCGACATCAATGCCCAGATAGGCTTTCATAAACTCTCCTTAGAGATTATTTATCAACCTCACCCCCTGTATCCCCCTCTCCATTCTTGGAGAGGGGGAAAGAGTTTTTAGAGAGGGACAAAGCCCCTCTCTCACTCTACTCCCCCTTCCCTTATCAAGGGAAGGGGGTCAGGGGGATGGGTTACCTCTCTCCTTTTAACGCTAGTATAATCTTAGAACACGGGGGCGTTGTTTGACAAGCCAGTTACTTACTTTCAAACTCCTGCTTAATCCTGTCCACTGTCTCCGGGTTAGCCAGCAGGTCAACAATAGTCATCGCCAGAGCCTTGGCGCTGTCAAGCATCCCTTTGATACCTTCCTCCGAGGCAGCGGCTTGGGCAAACTCTGGGGAATGGATGGCTACCCCTTCCGGGGCGATGGCAACACCGGGGTGGATACCGGGCACTATCTGACTGACATTCCCCATATCGGTGCTGCCGAAGGCATTAACCGGTCTGGCGAGGGGCACCCTGCGTCCCAGGGACTGCATATTTTTCTGGAATAGCCTGGCTAGTGCCATGTTGTTGCGCATGGGGGCGTAGCGCGCCTCTCCCCAGCGGTATTCCAGGCGGGCGCCGGTGGCAGTGGCGGCGCCAACAAAGCAGTTCAGCACCCTCTCCATTAGCTCATCTAGATAGGCATTATCCTCGGCGCGGACGATAAAGCTTCCAGCGCTGTGAGCGGGGACGATATTGGCTGCCTCCCCGCCGTCGGTGATAATGCCGTGGATGCGAGCCCTGTCCTTGATATGCTGCCTTAGCGAGTTAATGGCAGCAAAGGACTGGAGCATTGCCTCCAGGGCATTTATGCCGGCCTCGGGTCGGGCTGAGGCATGAGCTGCTCTGCCGAAGAACTCAACATCCAGAGCGATACAGGCTAGTGCCTGGGTGGTGGTGGCATCATGTACCCCGGGATGCACCATCATCGCTATGTCTATATTATTAAATGCTCCTCGCTCCACCATTATTGCCTTGCCCCCGTACAGCTCCTCAGCCGGCGTGCCGATAACGAGAACACTGCTGCCGAATCGGTCAATAGCCGGTTTAGATGCCACGGCGGCGCCAACGGCGCTGCCAGCTATAAGGTTATGACCGCAGGCGTGCCCGAGCTTGGGCAGGGCGTCATACTCCGCCAGAATGGCAATCGCTGGTTTTCCCTTTCCGTAGCTCCCGCTAAAGGCGGTGGGTAGCCCGGAGATGCCCTGCTTGGTAGAGAAGCCATTCTTCTTAAGGTATTGGGTTAGCCAGCCCGCTGCCTTGGTCTCTTTAAAACCGAGCTCGGGGGTGGAGTGGATTTTCAGGCTCAGCTCACGGAGCTGGTCACGGTGAGCTTCTACTTCTTTTATAACCGAAGCCTTTAGTTTATCTATAGCCGGACTTTTTACCATTTTGACCATTATAGCTTAGCGCCGAGGCAATTTCTAGGCAATGTATTGCATCTCAGGCGGAGTTGTGGTATACTTGTGGCAGTAGATGTTGATTAGAGAAGTGGGTTTGACCCCACTTTTTTAATTATGGCAGGAGTAACAGGGTTGGAGGGCTTAACCTTAGATGAAGAGCGAATTTATGCTCGCTATAACCCAGCTCTCGGCGGAGAAGAACCTGCCTAAAGAGACAGTTCTTGCCGCCGTAGAGTCGGCGCTGGTATCGGCGTATCGGAAGGAGGATTTTGCCCCCAACCAGAATATCTCGGTCAAGATTGACCCGGCTACCGGTGCGGTCAAGGTGTGGGCGGAGAAGACCATAGTTGAGCAACCCTCGGAGATGCTCAGTGAAATATCACTGGCTGAGGCGACAAAGCTCAACCCTGACGCTCAGCTTGGCGAGGTTGTCATGGTGGAGGCGACCCCGCGCAACGCCGGGCGAATTGCGGCGCAAACGGCAAAGCAGGTCATTCTCCAGCGCCTCCATGAGGCGGAGCACAGCGCCATATTTGAGGAATATTCCAGCAAGGAAGGCGATATTGTCACCGGCCTGGTGCAGCGCATTGAGCCAAGGCAGATTTTTATTGATTTAGGCAGGACGGAGGCAGTACTCCCCGCTGTTGAGCAGCTTCGCACGGAGAGGTATCGGGTGGGGCAAAGGCTCAAGCTTTATCTTCTGGAGGTGGCGCAGACGGGCAAGGGGCCCCAGGTGGTGGTGTCACGCTCTCACCCCGATTTGCTGCGCCGGCTTTTTGAGCTTGAGGTTCCTGAGGTTCTCAATGGGGTGGTTGAGGTGAAATCAATCGCCCGTGAGGCTGGTTACCGAAGTAAGATAGCGGTGGCTGCCAGCAGCGAAGGCATTGACCCGGTTGGTTGCTGTGTTGGGCTCCGCGGCATCAGGATACAAAATATTATGAGGGAGTTGAACGGAGAAAAACTGGACGTTGTTACGTGGAGCTCCTCCCCCCAGACCTTCATTGCTAATGCCCTCAGCCCGGCGCAGGTAATAAATGTGACCCTGAATGAGAACGGGGGGATAGCCACCGTGGTTGTCCCTGATAAGCAGCTCTCCTTAGCCATCGGCAAGGAGGGGCAGAACGCCAGATTGGCGGCTAAGCTCACCGGCTGGCGTATTGATATTAAGAGTGCCTCCACTGCCGAGGTGGAACAGCTGGCAAAAGCCGGGGCTTCACCTGAAGAAGAGGAGATTGAGGCTGAATTACCAGGTATTGAAGAGCCGGTCTTGGCCGCGGCGGAAGTCGCCGCTGGGCCGGAGGCACCGCTTGATACCGAACTTGTTCCCCCCAAGGCTTTGCTGAAGTCGCAAGACAAGGTGGAATCACCTAAGCTCCGGTTTGCTGAGGATGTTCTGGCATTCGCGCCGACTAAGGTGGTGGCTAAATCGAAGAAGAAAAAGAAGGAGACTCGCGAGAAGCGGGTTGATGATGGCGCCAGGGGCAGGAAGCAGCGCCAAAAGCCAGAGTTACCTGATGAGGAAGAGGAGTATTAAACCTGTTTTGGTTAAGCATATACCCCAGCGGACTTGTGTGGCTTGTGGCACGGCAGGCCCCAAGCGCCAACTAGTCCGTCTGGTGCGAGTTTCCGGCGGTGTTGAGGTTGACCCCGGCGGGAAGAGGGCGGGGAGGGGTGCTTATTTATGCCCGGCGGCGGAGTGCTGGGAGGTTGGGTTGAAGAAGGGTCGCCTGGAGCATGCCTTGCGCACCACCCTTACCCCGGATAATCGGGAGCAGCTTCTTAGATATAGCGAGGGACTGGGGAAGGAGAGTTCTAGTGGCAAAGGCGAGCAAAGCAGGAGAAGCAAAGACCAAACTGATTGAGATTCCCCACTCGGTAGCAGTCAGGCAGTTGGCTGACCTTTTGCGGGTCAGTGCCGTTGACGTTATCAAACAACTGATGAGAAGCGGCATTTTCGCCAATATTAATCAGGTTATTGAATATGAGGCAGCAGCGGCAGTAGCGGCTGCCTTTGGCTATGAAGCCCAGCTAAAGCCTTTAGCCACCACCAGCGTGAGTAAGAGGTATCGTCCCGGGGCTGAGGAAGCGGGCGGTCTGCACTTGCGTCCTGCGGTAGTTACCATTATGGGGCATGTTGACCATGGTAAGACCAGGCTGCTTGATGCCATCCGCCAGACCAATGTAATGGATAGGGAGGCTGGGGGTATTACCCAGCATATTGGCGCCTATCAGGTGGAGGTCAACGGGCAAAAGATTACCTTTCTGGATACCCCGGGCCATGAAGCCTTTACTGCAATGCGGGCTCGTGGCGCCCAGATAACCGACATCACCGTTCTGGTGGTGGCGGCTGATGATGGGGTAATGCCCCAGACCCTGGAGGCTATTGACCATACGCGGGCTGCCGGGGTGCCAATGGTGGTGGCGATTAATAAGATTGATAAGCCCGACGCTGACCCTGAGCGGGTTAAGAAGCAGCTGTCTGAAGCCGGCCTGGTTATTGAGGAGTGGGGGGGCGATGTGGTCTGTGTTTCCATATCCGCCAAGGAGAAGATAGGCATCCCTGAGCTGTTGGAGAATATTCTGGTGGTGGCTGAGATGGAGGAGCTGAAGGCGAACCCCTCTCAACCGGCGGTAGGGGTAGTTGTGGAAGCTAAGCTGGACAAGACCAAGGGACCAATGGCTACGGTTCTGATTCAGAATGGTACCCTGAAGGTTGGTGACAGCGTGGCCGTTGGCACTACCTGGGGCAGGGTGAGGGCGATGTTTAATGACACCGGCAAGCGGCTGAGGAAGGCTGAGCCGGCGATGCCGGTTGAAATCCTTGGCTTGGATAGTGTGCCTGAGGTTGGTGACACCCTGACGGCAGTGAGCGGGGAACAACAGGCGCGGGCTTTGATACAAAAGCGCCAGGAGATACAGCAGCAAGCCAGGGCAGTGAGCCTTGATAATCTCTATGACCGGATAAGTACCGGTGAGGTAAAGGAGCTTAATGTTATCTTCAAGGCTGATGTTCAGGGCAGTATTGAGCCGATAAGAGATTCCCTGGAACGGCTGTCAACCGATGAGGTTAAGGTCAGGATTATCCATAGCGGCAGCGGTAACATTATTGAGAGTGACGTTACGCTTGCTATTGCCTCTAATGGGCTGATTATCGGTTTCGGCACCGCCGTTGACGCTGGGGCACAGCGCCTGGCTGACGTGGAAGGTGTTGACATCCGCACCTATGACGTTATCTACAACCTGGTTGATGATGTGGGCAAGGCACTCAAGGGGTTATTAGAGCCCACTTATGTTGAGGTTATTGAAGGCAGGGCTGAGGTAAAGGCGCTTTTCTCCACCAGTAAGAAGAAAAAGGTAGCCGGTACCTCTGTTAGCGAGGGCAAGGTTAGTCGTGGCGCCTCGGTCAGGGTGCGGCGTGGCGAGCAAATATTAGCTGAATCCGAAGTTGATAGCTTGAAGCGTTTCAAGGATAGTGTTAATGAGGTGAATGCTGGCTATGAGTGCGGGATAGGTATCAAGGATTTTGGCGACTTTGAGGTTGGCGATATACTGGAGTTTTTCCGAAGAGAACGAGCTAAGAGGTAGTAATTATGGCACATCGCACCGAGCGGTTAGGCAGTCTTCTCCGCCATGAAATCAGCCAGTTGCTGCAACGCCAAGTCAAAGACCCCCGACTTGGCAGTTTTATTACTGTGACCGAGGTCTCTATCTCCGCTGACCTGCGGCATGCCAAGGTATTTGTAAGCTGTATCGGCAGTGAGGAGGTAAAGCGAGATACCCTGAGCGGGCTGGCGGCGGCCTCCGGTTTTCTCCGTAAGCAGCTGGCAAAGCGTCTGCGGCTGCGCCGCACCCCCGAGCTGAGTTTTCACTGGGATGATTCTATTGAGCGGGGAGCTCGCCTGTTGCAGTTGATTGATGAGGTTAGCTCAAGTAGCACCCCAGAGCAGGATGACTAGCTGTGGATGGTATTCTCAATATTAACAAGCCCCTGGGTAAAACTTCCTTCAGTATTGTCTCCGCAGTCAGGCGCTTGAGCGGGGAGAGCCGCGTTGGGCATGCCGGTACCCTGGACCCGGCGGCAAGCGGCGTTCTGCCTGTCTGCCTTGGCCGGGGGACGCGTGTTATTGAATTTTTACTGGATACACCCAAGGCTTATCGGGCTGAGATTGAATTTGGTGTGGTTACCGATACCGATGATGCCATCGGTAAAATCGTCAGCCGGGGAGACCCATCGGGGGTTAGTCGGAGGAAATTGCTCTCTGCCCTTAAATCCTTTCGCGGTTTAATATCTCAGACCCCGCCCATGTATAGTGCGGTAAAGCATCGCGGTAAGCCGCTTTATAAACTGGCACGTCAGGGTATTGAGGTTGAGCGGAAAAGCCGGCTGAGGTGGATTTATCGCCTGGAGCTTACAGGCTGGCAGTCGCCGCTGGCTACTATAGAGGTTGAGTGTGAGCGGGGCACCTATATCCGCTCACTTGCCCACGATTTAGGGCAGCTTCTGGGTTGCGGCGCTCATCTAAAGAACTTACTCCGCTTGCGCTGTGGCTCCTTTAGCCTTGAGGACGCAGTTTCGTTATCCCAGCTTGAGGACGGCTTTCGTTACGGCTACTGGCAGGAGCTTATCTATCCTATAGACTTCGTGCTTTTACATTGGGCGGCGGTGGTGGTTGATAACGCCGCTGAGAAGAATATAAGGAACGGGCGCCCCCTGGTTTTAGATGAGGATGATTCTTCTGGCGACCGCTGCCGTGCCTATAGCAGTGATGGCTCGTTCTTGGGAGTACTAAAGTTCAACCCGGAAACGGGGCAGTGGCAACCGGAGAAGGTATTTATCAGCCCTTGACAGCTTACCTATAATAGGGGTATAGTTCAGCGGATGCCAAAGGGGGGCGAAGGGGCTGCAGATATTGAGTAGAATCCTGTGTTTAATTGCTGCGTGAAGGGGAAAAGTTTGTTTATTGAGCCAACCTCGTGGATTGGCTTTTAGTCTTTTTTATCGCCTTTTCCGTGAGAAAGGAGGGCTTTAAAACTTGGGTAAGGTAAATGTAGCTATAATCGGTGTGGGCAACTGTGCTTCTTCCCTGGTTCAGGGTGTCTATTACTATCGTAAAGCAAAGCAGAGCGAATTTGTGCCCGGACTTATGCATGTTAATCTTGGAGGGTATCATATCAGCGATATTAACTTCGTGGCTGCCTTTGATATTGATAAAAATAAGGTAGGCAAGGACATTGCCGAGGCTATTTCTACCCCGCCCAATAACACCTTTAAGTTCTGCGACGTGCCGACGATGGGGGTTACCGTCCAGCGGGGCATGACCCATGACGGGCTGGGTCTTTACCTATCAAAGATAATACAGAAGGCGCCGGGCTCAACCGTCGATATTGTTAAAGTACTCAAGGAGACCCGCACCGACGTGGTGGTTAATTACCTGCCGGTTGGTAGCGAGGAGGCGACCAAGTGGTATGTTGAGCAGGTGTTAGCCGCCGGTTGCGGCTTTATCAACTGCATCCCGGTTTTTATTGCCCGGGAGAAGTACTGGCAGAAGCGCTTTGAGCAGGTGGGGCTTCCGGTTATTGGTGATGATATAAAATCCCAGGTCGGGGCGACTATTGCCCATCGTGTCCTCACCCGACTGTTTGCGGACCGTGGCGTTAGACTGGAGCGGACCTACCAGTTGAACTTTGGCGGTAACACTGACTTCTATAACATGCTGGAGAGGGAGCGGCTTGAGTCTAAGAAGATATCCAAGACCAGCGCCGTTACCTCTCAACTGGATTACCAGCTTAACCCTGATGATATCCATGTTGGCCCCAGCGATTATGTCCCCTGGCTGCTTGACCGCAAGTTTTGCCATATCAGGATGGAGGGGCGAACATTTGGCGATGTCCCCCTGAACCTGGAGCTGAAGCTTGAGGTATGGGACAGCCCCAACTCGGCGGGGGTGGTTATTGATGCCATAAGGTGCTGTAAACTTGCCCTGGAACGTGGGCTTAAAGGAGCCCTGGTGGCTCCATCTTCCTACTTTATGAAGTCGCCGCCGGTTCAATATACCGATGACGAAGCGCGCCGAATGGTGGAGGAGTTTATTGTTGGTGTCCCGCCAGAGGCGACTTAAGAATGTTTGACTAAGTCTCTACGGAGGTTTAGGCAGTTAGAGTTGAAGATAGCGTTAGTATCCCCCTATGATTTTGCCTATCCCGGGGGTGTCGCCGTTCATATTTCCTATCTTGAGCACCATCTTGCCCGCATGGGTCACGAGGTTAAGGTCATTGCCCCGGCGTCTAAGGCTATTTCCAGCTTTGGTGACAGATTTATCCCTATAGGTAGCCCCCGTCCTGTACCCACCAGCGGTTCTATTGCCCGGCTCACCCTTTCACCATGGTTATCCTCAAGGGTAAAATCCGTTCTTGACCGTGAAAGGTTTGATATTATCCACCTCCACGAACCATTGATGCCAATGTTGTGTACCACCGTGCTCCGCTTATCTCAGGCAGCCAATATAGGAACCTTTCATGCCTGTGAGGGCAGCCCGGGTTATAATCTGGCTAAACCCTTTGGCACGTGGATGCTGAAGAGGTGGTTCCGCCGCCTCCATGGCAAGATTGCGGTGTCTAAGCCAGCCAGGGAGTTTGCCTGCAGCTATTTCCCGGGATACTATAATATTATCCCTAATGGCGTGGATGTAGAGCATTTCTCCCCTAGTGTATCTCCGGTTGAGGATTTCTGCGATGGTAAGCTGAACATCCTCTTCGTTAGTCGTCTGGAGAAACGGAAAGGGTTGAACTATCTGCTTGCAGCCTTTGGGCAGGTTAAACAGCAAATTCCCAATTCTCGACTTATTGTTGTTGGTCCCGGCACCAGGCTACGGCGTAAGTATGAGAAAGAGGTTAAAAGGAGTGGCTTGAAGGACGTTGTCTTCACCGGACTTGTATCTTATGAGGAATTGCCCAGGTACTATAAAACGGCTGACGTTTTTTGCGCTCCAGCCACAGGTGGGGAGAGCTTCGGCATCATCTTGCTTGAGGCTATGGCGCTGGGCAAGCCGATTGTCGCCTCAAATATAGAGGGTTATGCCAATGTACTGGCTCATAATGCTGATGGGCTGCTGGTGCCGCCGGGGGATAAGGAGATGTTAGTCCGGGCTCTGCTCTCTCTTTTGACTGACGAGTCACTCCGCCGCGAGATGGGAGCTAGGGGAAGGGCTAAATCCTTGGAGTATAGCTGGGAACTCATTGCCCAGAATGTTCTGAAGTATTATATGAGGGTTCTTAGTGAGCCGCCGTGGAGAAAGCAGTTTCCAGAGCTTGAGGCGACGGCACTTTCAGTTTAAGCAGAAGTGGGGTGATTTAACCAATCGCTTCAAAGAGAGCACGCTCAAAGGTAAGTCTATCCAGGGGTCGTGGCGCTATAGCCAATCGCCTTACTGAGCCAGTGGTGCGGCTTTTAGCTAGGACACGGCTCACACCTGACGCTATAAGCTGGACTGGTTTTGTATTAGCCCTCGGCGCGGCGGCACTTATTATCACCGCCCACCCCTTTGCCGCCGGGTTGGTGATACTTTTCGCCGGTTTTTTTGATATCCTGGACGGGGCACTGGCTCGGCGCCTTAAGAAGGTTACCCCCTTTGGCGGTATCCTTGACTCCACCCTTGACCGTTTATCTGAGGCGGCGGTGCTGCTGGCTATCTTGGTGTCATTCGGGTGGTCACCGTTACTGGTTTTGCTGGTCTTCCTCGCCCTCGTCGGTTCGCTATTGGTCAGCTATACCCGTGCCAGGGCGGAGGCAGCCGGTCTGGAGTGCCAGGTGGGGCTGTTTACCCGCGCCGAGAGGGTGGTGGTACTGGCGCTGGGTCTTTTGCTGAGCCACATTGAAGCACCCAGCAAAATCTTTGATTTTCCTGGGGACCCGCCAATTGCCCTAGTTATTGCCCTGGCTATTATCGTGGTATTTAGCTTTTTCACCTTTGTTCAGAGGCTGGTTTATGTCTGGCAGCAGACTAGAAAAACTAGAAAATAGCCACTTTCATTTATGGGGCTATTTATGTTATAAGAAGAAGGTTTAGAGGAGAAGTAATGCCAGTTATTGCTATTATCGGGGCTCACTGGGGGGATGAGGGGAAGGGCAGGGTGGTTGACCGGCTTGCTCAGCAGGCGGGGGCGGTAGTCCGTTTTTCTGGCGGCGATAATGCCGGTCATTCCGTGGTCAATCCCTCTGGCGAGTTTAAGCTGCACCTTGTCCCCTCCGGTATTTTTTCACCCAGGGCTACCTGTATTATCGGTAATGGGGTGGTGATTAACCCGGAGGTGCTTATCGGCGAGATAGGGCAGCTCACCCAGCGTGGCGTGGATACCTCAAGGTTGGTTATCAGCGACCGGGCTAATCTGATTATGCCCTATCACCTCCTCCTTGACGGTCTGGAGGAGGAGGCGCGGGGGGGCAAGGCACTGGGCACAACCCGCAAGGGCGTCGGCCCTGCCTTTACCGATAAGACAGCCAGGCTGGGCATCAGAACCGGCGACCTTCTGGATAAGGAGGGGCTGCTGGAACGGCTTCGCCCTATTATTGACTACAAGAATACCATCCTGACCAAGGTTTACGGAGCCAGCCCGCTGTCGCTGGATGAGGTCTATACTCAGTATTGCCAGTACGGGGAGCGTCTGTTTCCTTACATTCGGGAGACGACGATAATACTGGAGGAGATATTAAGCCGCGGCGAGCTGGTCTTGCTTGAGGGGGCTCAGGGTACCTTGCTTGACCCCGATTTTGGCACCTATCCCTATACCACCTCATCATCGCCGCTGGCGGGGGGAGGTTGCCTGGGGGCGGGCTTAAGCCCGACCCGGATTGACCGCATTCTGGGTGTGTTTAAGGCTTACTGCACCAGGGTGGGTAGTGGCCCCATGCCCACGGAGTTGAAGGACGAGACCGGCGACCTGATTCGGGAGAGAGCTCACGAGTATGGCACTACCACTGGCAGACCGCGCCGCTGCGGCTGGTTTGACGCCGTTGCCGCTCGCTTTAGTAATCGTGTTAATGGCTTTACCGGGGCGGCAGTTACCCGCCTTGATATCCTTGACATCCTGCCCAGTCTGAAGATATGCGTTGGTTATAAGCTGGATGGCGAGACTATCAATTACTTCCCCGCCAGCGTGGCCGCCCTGGCCAGATGCGAGCCGGTCTATGAGGAGCTACCGGGGTGGCAGACCCCAACCTCCGATATCCGCCGTTACGACCAACTGCCGGCTGAGGCTCGCCGGTACATAACCAGACTGGAAGAGCTTGCCGGCTGCCCGGCTAATCTTATCTGTGTGGGACCGGAGCGGGGGCAGGTCATCGAGAAGACGCCGGTTCTGTAGAACTGGTTATCAAATCTCTATATCTTCAGGTCTATCTTGTAGTTCTTCAGCGTGTTTTTGATAGTGGCGGCTGATTTTTCATCAGGCTCAACGAGGGGGAGGCGGGGCTTGCCCACCTTGAAGCCAACCTGGTTAAGGGCGTATTTAAGCGGGATGGGGTTGGAGACGATAAATAGGGCGTCAATCAGGGGCAGCAGGTGATTGTGGATGGCGGCTGCCTCAGCTACCTTGCCGGAGAGGAAATTATCCATCATCTCCTTGATTTGCTTGCCCACCAGGTGCGAGGCAACGCTAATGACGCCGTAGCCGCCCACGGCTAGGATGTGGAAGGTATCGTTATCATTGCCACTCCAGATGAGGAAGTCTTTACCTGCCTCGGTGATAATCCTGGAAATCTGCCCCAGATTGCCGCTGGCTTCCTTTACCCCGATGATGTTATCTATCCGGCTCAGCCTGATGGCGGTATCGGCGGAGAGGCTGGTAACGGTGCGTCCCGGCACGTTATAAAGGATGCAGGGAAGGCTTGTCTCCTGTGCGATAGCCTTGAAGTGCTGGTATAAGCCTTCCTGGGTTGGTTTGTTATAGTAGGGGACAACCAGCAGGCAGGCGTCAACCCCGATTTTTTCGGCGCTCTTGGTCGCTTCAACTGCTTCAGCCGTGCTGTTTGAGCCGGTGTAGGCAACTATGCTTCCCCGCCCGCCCACTGCCGACTTCACCTCGGTGAAGAGGCGCATCTCCTCCTCCCAGCTGAGCGTCGGCGACTCGCCGGTAGTAGCTGCCAGCACCAGACCATCGCTCCCCGTATCAAGTAAGGCTAGCGCCAGCTTTTTCGCCTGCTCATAATCAACCTCGCCGTTTTCCTTAAACGGCGTTACCATCGCCGTCAGTAACCGCCCGAGCTCCTTCATTCCCCTACCTCCTGGGACTTATCCAGTCCCGATTAATCATCTCTTCAGCAATCTGGACGGCATTCAGAGCTGCCCCCTTGCGCAAGTTGTCGGCGACAACCCACATTACCAGGCCATAGGAGTGGGAGGCATCGCGGTGGATACGCCCGACAAAGACATCGTCGGTGTCAGCGGCTGACCAGGGCTGGGGATAAAGGCTGATGGCTGGGTCATCCAGCACCTTAACCCCCGGCGCCTGGGCGAGGATACGCCGCGCCTCATCGGGGGAGATGGACTGGGAGAATTCAACATGAACCGCCTCGCTGTGCCCGATAAATACCGGCACGCGAACACAGAAAGCCGAGATGGCAATATCATCGGCATGCATTATCTTCCTCGTTTCCTCCACCAGCTTCCACTCTTCCTTGGTGTAGTCATTGTCCAGGAAGACATCTATCTCTGGTAACACGTTAAAGGCTATCTGGTGGGGGTAGACATGGGGAACGGTGGTCTGTCCCTCCAGTACCTGCCGGGATTGTTCGGTTAGCTCCTCCACCGCTGCCGCCCCGGTGCCTGATACTGCCTGGTAG
>Ga0163203_1000102_pt1 | contig 21959 bp, 17 predicted proteins | sample PL_2010_330m_FD_113534 | JGI IMG/M metagenome (GOLD analysis project Ga0163203, IMG submission 113534) | Freshwater microbial communities from Powell Lake, British Columbia, Canada to study Microbial Dark Matter (Phase II) - PL_2010_330m | ecosystem: Environmental > Aquatic > Freshwater > Lake ... | reverse complement strand
GTAGTTTACAATCTAAATTATAAGATTATCCTTAAGTTTTATGCTATAATCAATTATATGCGAAAAGAACATCCTGGCAAGCTGATAATTGTCTCTAACCGTCTCCCCTATTATAAAACAATGAGCACCGGGGGAGAAGCACGGTGGGAAAAATCTCCCGGAGGGCTGGTTAACGCGCTGGATCCCATACTTAAAGAAAAAAACGGTCTCTGGATCGGGTGGGACGGGACATTCTCCGGCCATTCCAGCCGGGAACAGACCGAGGAGATCCACAACGTTGCCCATCTTGGGTTTTCCGGCACAAAGAAATCTTATAAAATCCTTTCTGTCCCCTTGAGCAAAAAAGAAGTCGAACAATATTATACCAACTTTTCCAATAACACCCTGTGGGGACTTTTTCATTACTTCTTCGAAAAGTCGTCTATAGATTACTCGTCATGGGAGGCTTACAAAAATATCAATAAAAGATTCGCTTCATATATAAACAAGGTCGCCGGGGAAAAAGATATTATCTGGATAAACGATTTTCATCTTTTTTTATGTCCTTTCTTCCTGCGCAGGATCAATCCAAAATCCCAGATACATTTTTTTCTGCATATCCCCTTCCCGCATGTGGACATCTTCTCCACTCTGCCCTGGGGAAAGGATATCCTGAACTCCCTGGCATGCTGTAATTCCATCGGCTTTCAGCACCGGCAGCACATGAAAAACTATCTTGGCGCGGTCCACGCCCTTCTCGGCCCAAAAAAAGACAAGGCCTCCTACAAAAGGCTCCCATTCGCTTTCGTAAACCCTATCGGTATTGATTTCAAAAAGTATGACAGTGCTTCCAGAAAAAGCAATGTCATAAAAAGAAAAAAGGGGCTCATGAAACAGAACCATTACGTTAAGATGATCCTCGGGGTGGACCGTCTGGACTATTCGAAGGGCATCAAACAAAAGATGCTGGGAATAGAAAACCTCCTGGAAACGTATCCAGGGCTGGCGGGCGAGTTCTGTTTCTATCAACTGGCGGTCCCCAGCAGGGAAGCCGTTTCCGCCTATCGTCTCCTGAAAAAGGACGTCGACGAGATCGTCGGGAGGATTAACGGAAGATTCTCCACCGGGATATGGCATCCAATACAGTACATGTACAGCAAGGTGGATTTTGACGCCCTGGTCGCTCTTTATTCAGCGGCTGACATAGCTCTTATCACTCCTTTAAGGGACGGGATGAACCTGGTCTCTAAGGAATATGTCGCTTCCCACTCTGATGAGGAGGGGATCCTCATCCTCTCTAAGTTTGCCGGCGCAAGCGCGGAACTCAGAAACGCCATATCCGTCAATCCCTACAGCATCGAAGATATTTCGGGCGCGCTCCTCAAGGCTTTTACGATGCCCCCTGGCGCTATCAAAACAAGGATGCAGCGTATGCGCGCGAACGTCAGGACGAACGATATCCATGCCTGGCTTAATAAGTCGCTTTCCGTTTTTGAACGGACCAAAAAGGAGGGAAAACGTGTTTGACGACCAAAGTCGCCACTATAAAAATCAGTTCGTTCCCTTAGAAGCTGTGAACGTGGATCTGTACAAGAAGTTCGCGGGGGACAGGGCCATTGAAGAGCTGAAGTGGCTGGCCGACCCCCTGAAAGGCAAAGTCTGGGCGAACGTCAATTCCACCTTCGTCGGAGGAGGCGTGGCGGAAATGCTGCGAAGCGTCGTCCCTTTTGCCAAGGGACTGGGTATCAGGTGCCGGTGGTTCGTAATAGAAGGAACACTTGAATTCTTCACCGTGACCAAAAAATTCCACAATATGCTGCAGGGAATAAAATCAAAGATCACAATGGAGGAGATCTTCCACGCTTATCTGGAAAATATACGGCAAAACCTGAAAAAAACCACGATCCCCGCCCATATGGTTATCGTCCATGACCCGCAGCCGGCCGCGGCCATAATGAGCGGCAATATCTTCGGATATGTCCTCTGGCGCTGCCACATAGATACTTCTGAGGCAAGTCGGCGTATATGGCGGTTCCTTCTCCCTTATGTAAATCACTATGACGGAGCGATCTTCACCTGTCCCGAGTTTGCCAAGCCCGGCCTGAACATCCCCGTGTATTCCATATCCCCGGCCATCGACCCTTTGAAGCAGAAAAACAAACAATATACCCGTGAAGAAGCCTTATCCATCGTCGCACCCCTCTTCGCGAAACATAAAATAGATCCTGCCCGTCCTTTTATCCTGGCTGTTTCCAGATATGACATCCATAAAAATCAGCGGTCCATAATTAAGGCTTTCAAAAAACTGAAAAAAGAGCTTTCGCGGGAGGTTCCTTCGCCGATGCTGATCATAGTGGGCAATATGGCCTCCGATGACCCTGAAGGCGAAAAAATGTATAAAACAATACTTAAAGAGATAGGCAATAACAAGGATCTCCTTCCGCTGCTGAACATAGAAGACAACGATCGCATCATCGGAGCCCTTATGAAGCTTGCGACCTGTTTTGTCCACGTCTCTACCAAGGAAGGCTTCGGGCTGGTCGTTACCGAGGCCCTGTGGCAGGGAACGCCTGTCATCGGCAGCTCGGTCGGCGGCATCAAAAAACAGGTCATAAGCGGGACTACCGGCTTCCTCGTGGAGCCTTTTGAAATAGAAAAGATCGTCAAGCATATGCTCTTTTTCCTGCAGAACAAGAAAGAAAGGGATACCCTGGGGAATAACGGCAAAGAGCACGTAAGAGAAAACTTCCTTCTCCCCTCTCTGGTAAGGAAGTACATCCTTCTCATGCGGTATTATCTGGAAATCGACAATAAATTCCCTGAGTTCAGGATAAACGATATTACTTATTCGGAGATTAAAAAAGCCGCTTATGGGAGGTCTGTCTGGCCGTTCTCAAGAAAAGCGCTGCATGAAAAGATCGAGACTCTGTGGGAGGAACTGGAAACTCAATCCGGCAACTGAACAAAAAACGGGAACCGGCCCTTTTTACCGCTCTTCTCTTTCCACAGCACGTCGCCGTTCACGTAAAGTAGGTTCTCTCCGCCGCCAGTGTGGTTCTCGCCTTTGTCCCGCACAAGAACCTCCCTGGATGGGTCTTTTACGGATAAGCCGGCCGTATATATATAATCCGGGTCTTCCGGTGTCCCCGCATGTTTAGTCCCGGGGCAATCCATAAACCTCGCGTCCGCCAAGTATTGCTCGTCGTAAAGCGTTTTCAATGAGGGAGGGAATTTGCCCCTGTTCTCACGCGCGTAAACATACAGGGCCATGCCTATCTCCCTCATGTTGCCGGCGCAAGCGCCTTTTTCCCATCTTGCGTGGATCCGGCCGATAAAAGGAAATGCCAGAAAAATAGTCAAAGAAACGATAAGAAAAACCACTATAAGTTCCCCGATGGTAAACCCACCGTTGCCAGGAATCCTCTTTTTCATGCCTTCAGTCTCTCCACTTCGTCCAGTATGATTTTAGCGCATTCGTCCTTCGTGACTTTTTTCAGCTCCCTCGCATTAAGTTCCCTGTCGAGCAGCGTAAATGTCTTTTCGCCTCCGCCAAAAGGATCTTGCTGCCGCCCTCTCATGGTCGCTACTATAATATCCAGGCTTTTTCCGTTCAATTTGTTCTTCGCGTTCTCCAGCAGGTTATCGGTCTCCAGCGCGAACCCCACTTTCACCAGGCCTTTCCGGTGTCCGATTTCCTTAAGAATATCCGGGTTCTCGATAAGGTCCAGTGCCAGTTTTCCGGTCTTCTTGATCTTCTGTTTCTTTACTTCCGCCGGGCGAAAATCACAAACCGCCGCGGTCATTATCACACAATCCGTATTGTCCAGTCTCTCAAAGATCCTGTCCCGCATCTCGCGGGCCGTGGTCACATTTATCACTTCCGCTCCGTCGGGCGGGGATAATCGCACCGGGCCGCTTACGAGACACACTTTATTCCCTCTTCTCACGGCTTCCGCGGCTATTTTATATCCCATCGTACCTGTGGAAAAGTTGGAGATGTATCTGACAGGGTCTATCGGCTCAATGGTAGGACCTGCTGTAATGAGGACTTTGTACGGAATATTATTTCCCCCGTTCACTCTAAAAGACTTTCCACTCGTTCGATTATCTTGTCCGCCGGGGCCAGGTGCCCCATGCCTTCATATCCGCAAGCCAGGCGCCCCACTACGGGACCCACAAAATGGTATCCCTTTCCACGGAGGTAGGTTATTCTATCCTGAATGATCGGGTTGTTGTACATCCTGTCGTTCATGGCCGGCGCGAAGACCACCGGACATCTGGAAGAACATACGGCGCATGTTAAAATATCATCACATATCCCGGAGGCTGTCTTCGCGATAATGTCGGCCGTAGCAGGCGCCACCAGGATGATATCCGCTTCTTCCGACAGGGCAATATGCGCGGGCTCCCTTGTCGCCGGCAGGCGGAACATGTCCTCCGCGACCTTCTCTCCCGTCAACGTCTCGAGCGTCAGAGGGGTAATAAACCATTTCGCGTCTCTTGACATCGCGCATTTTACGGCAAACCCTCTTTCCCGGAAACGGTTTATCAGATCGCACGCCTTATAGCTCGCGATGCTGCCGGTGACCCCCAGAAGTATGGTTTTTTGTTGCTTCCTATTTGCGTTCCTTGAGCTTGACTTTGTCATTGGCTATTTCCCTTATAGCTGTTGTCGTCGCTTTTTCGTTCGGGTCCGCTTCGACCAGTCTTTTCATCCCGCTGTTCAGCTCCATAGCGCGCATCGCCGCCATATTTGTCAACTTATAAAGACTTCCCGCTTTTTTTAATAGATCTTCCAACGCGATCTTCTCCATTTTCCCTCACTTTTTTAGTCTCATCCTGCGGTTCTCTCTTTCCATCTCTATGATGGATTTAAGCTCCCGCACGGCTTCGTCCAGATCATCATTTATGATCATATAATCGTATTCGTCCGCGGATTCTATTTCTTTCTCCGACTCTTTTAAACGCACATTCATCTGCTCTTTCTGCTCCGTTTGCCTTTTTTGCAGCCGCGTGGTCAACGCTTCCCTGGAGGGCGGCATTATAAACACGCTCACGCTCCCCGGGAACCTTTTCTTGACCCGTTTGGCCCCTTTGACATCTATGCACAGAACAATATCTCTTCCAGCGGACAGGGCCTCTTTTACCTGTTCCGAGGAAGTCCCATAATGACACCCGAAGACCTCTTCCCATTCAAGAAGTTCGTTGTCCGCGATTTTCTTTTTGAACTCTTCTTCGGAAATGAAAATATAATCTTCCCTGTCTTTTTCTTTCGACCGGGGCCTGCGGGTCGTGTAGGAGACAGACTTCAGCATGCCTTCGATCTCTTTGAGCAGTTTATTGACTATCGTGGTTTTGCCGCCTCCGCTGGGCGACGAAACAACGACGATAAGAGGGTCTTTCTTGGTTCCCGGTTTTTTATTCAATGTTCTTCAGCTGTTCGCGTATCTTTTCTATTTCGCTTTTTATATCAATGACCTGCCTGGAGATCAGGTAATCGTTTCCTTTCGCGCCTATGGTATTGGCTTCCCTGTGCATTTCCTGGGCGATAAAATCCAGTTTTTTCCCCACATCTCCTTTTACCCTTTTCAGAACGAGGATATATCCGTCCAGATGATTTTCCAGACGGACAAGCTCCTCTGTTATATCACAGTTCCTGGCGAACAAGGCGACTTCCTCCTCCAGCTTTCCCTTGTCTGTTTCTTCCTTTGCCGCGGCCATCTTTGTCATCCTGAGCAGCCTTTTCCTGTACCCTTCTATGGCCTGCTTCTCGCGTTTTCTTATGCTGTTTATGGCTTTTCGTATTTTCCCAAGGCGCTGGCTGAAATCCTTTGCCAGCTTCGCGCCTTCCCTTTCACGGTATTTTATGAGATTCTTCAGCGCCTTTTCCGCGGCCCTCTTTATGAACGGCCACAGCTTCTCTCCCTCTTCCCCCACATCCTGCCGGATCACTCCCGGAAAGCCCATCAGGTCCTGTATCTTGAGCTCTCCTTTCAGGGCAAGGTCCTTCTGGATCGTTTTGATCCTGCTTGCGTACTCTTTTATCATATGCTCATTTATATGTATCTCTTCCAGGAGACCCTTGTTTCCTTTCTTCTCCCTGGATATCTTGACAAAAACCTTTCCCCTGGCCAATCTCTTCGCGAAAACATCTTTAAGTTTTTTTTCCAACAGAAAAAATCCCTCAAAGGACGCGAAATCAACGCTCAGGTGCCTGTGGTTCAAGCTCTTGATCTCCGCGATTATGTTGCCATAGGGGCTTTTCTCCGCGCCCTTTCCAAAGCCGGTCATGGACCTTATCCGCGGTTTTTTCGTGCCATTGGTTTTGCCTGTTTTTTTCCTGCCTTTTTCCTTTTTTCTATCCATTCTCTCACCTTAACGGTTTTTTGTTTTTCCTCGACCGGATAAATATCAACGATTATCTCGTCCGGCTCGAACCACATCTTTATCTCCCTTTCCGCCTCTTCTCTGTTAGCCGACGCGTGTATTACGTTCTCGTAAACGCCTTTTGTGGTGATCCTGCCGTAAGCCCCCCTTATTGATACCGCGTCCGCTTCCTCCGGATTGGTCTTACCGCTGATATCCCTCACCTTCCGGATGGCGTCCTCCCCCCAATATACAAGGGCCATGACTTTCTTTTTGTGATATTCTCCCGTGATATATTTGATCAGGTCCTCAAAAAAAGGCATATCTTTCAAGTGCGCGTAATGCCTCTCCGCCAGTTCCCGTGAAACCTCCACTATCCTCGATGCGACTATGTCCAGCTTTGTCTCGGATAAGCGTGTGAGGATATTCCCTGTAAGAGATTTCTTCAACCCGTCAGGTTTTATCAATATGAGGGTCTGCTCTATCATGGTTTATCTCCTGATTTTTCGGGTTCGATAAATCGAAACCCTGCATTTTAATTTTAGCAACTAGCCTTGAAAAGTCAATATCTTTGCGTTTTCCCGGCGGTTAAAATATCACTATAAATTCGCCTCGAGGTTTGCTTTCCGCAAAATGTCCCAGATGCTCCTCCGCGGCCCCCCTTCTTACTTCCTCGAATTTCTTGGTCAGCTCCCTCGCCAGTATTATCTCCCTGTTCCCCGCGACATCCATGAAATCCTTCAAAAATTTTTCGATCCTGTGGGGAGATTCATGAATTATTACGGTCCTCTCCTCCTTCGCCAGTTCTTCCAGCTGCTTGCGCCTGCGCGATCCTTTGCTTGACAGAAACCCCTCAAAAACAAATTTATGCGAGGGTTTTCCCGATAAGACCAGCGCGGCTATAAACGCCGTGGGTCCGGGGACTGCCGTCAGCGGTATCCCCTTTCCGATACATTCCTTTATAAGGACATGGCCGGGGTCCGATATTCCAGGCGTGCCGGAATCCGACACAAGCGCCACATCCTTTCCCCTCTGCAGCATATTGACGATCTCGGAGGTCTTTTTCATCCCGCTGTATGAATGAAAGCTTGTGACCGGGGTCTTTATGCCGTAGGCGTTCAATAATATCCTTGCCTTTCTGGTATCTTCCGCGGCTATAATGTCCGTTTCTTTCAACACCCGGACAGCCCGCATGGTGATGTCTTCCAGATTCCCTATCGGCGTACTTACAATGAATAATGTCCCCACCATTGGTACTCTTTTCGGCCGCAACGACGGAACTCTTTGTCACTTTCTTACTCGACGGTCACCGACTTGGCCAAGTTGCGCGGCTGGTCTATATCATACCCGAAGTCCGCGGCTACATAATATGCCAAGAGCTGCAGCGGGACAATGACCAGAACAGGCGAAAAGATCTCGGGAACGCGGGGTATCTCTATGGCGTAATTTATGCTTTTGTCCCCCAGCAGCCTGTCGCCTTCCGAGACGACCGCTATCACTATCCCACCCCTTGCTTTGATCTCCTGGATGTTTGACAGCATCTTATCATGGGTCTGCGCAGCGGTCGCGATGCAGACTACCCAGGGATTTTCGTCTATCAAAGCGATGGGGCCGTGTTTCATCTCTCCTGCAGGATACCCCTCCGCGCTTATATACGAAATTTCCTTCAGTTTCAACGCCCCTTCCAGGGCGCTGGGATAGTTAATGTTCCTTGCAAGATAAAGAAAACAGCTCTTGTTGTTCCTCGCGAGATAATATTTATGGAACTCTGCCGCATAGCCCGCGATCATATTATGGGTGGAATGATAACTCTCCAGCATTTCCTCAAGATAGCCGGGGATCTTCCTGAGCTCCGCTAAAAAAGCCTTTTTGCCCTTGCTCGCTGCCCCGTTCCTGTCCCCGAGATAATGCGCGAAAAGGTGAAGGACGGTGATCTGCGCGGTATAGGCCTTTGTCGAGGCGACGGCTATTTCCGGACCAGCGTGCGTGTAGATCACTCCATCCGCCTCTCGCGCGATAGAACTACCGAGGACGTTGCATATGGCCAGTACTTTGGATCCCCTCTTTTTCGCCTCCCTTAACGCCGCCAGGGTATCCGCTGTCTCTCCGGACTGTGATATCACTATAGTCAGCGTGTCTTTGTCCACCAGCGGATCCCGGTACCGGAATTCGCTCGCCTGGTCCACCCAGACAGGGAGCCTCGCGATCTTTTCTATAAGATATTTCCCTACCACGCCGGAGTGATAGGCCGTGCCGCAAGCGACTATAGCGACCTTTTTTATTTTTTTCAGGTCCCTGTCCTTTATGGCCAGTTCCTCGAACTCTATCTTCCCCTTTTTTATCCTTTCGTCTATGATCTTGCGCAGGATCTTCGGCTGCTCGAATATCTCTTTCAGCATAAAATGCCTGTATCCGCCTTTTTCCGCCTCGGAGAGATCCCACTCGATCCTTGCCGGCTCCCTCTCAACGATCTTCCCGCCCTTTGAGTATATCTTGATCCCTTTTTCTGACAGGTCCACGACTTCCCCGTTTTCAAGATAGATAACGTCCCTGGTGTACTCCAGGACAGCCGGGATATCGCTGGCAAGAAAATATTCTCCCTTGCCGACCCCTGCGATCAAGGGGCTGTCCCTTCTCGCTCCCACTACCCTTCCTTTTTCCCCTTTATGGATGACCGCTATCGCGTAGGACCCCTCCAACTTGGCCACGGCCTTTCTTACCGCTTCACAGAGGTCGCCCGTGTAGCAATCCGCGATAAGATGAGCGATCGTTTCCGAGTCGGTCTCTGAAGAGAATTTGTATCCTTTTTTCTGGAGCTTTTTCTTGAGTTCCTGATAATTCTCGATAATGCCGTTATGGACTATGGCGATGTTCTTCTTCGAGTCAAGATGTGGATGCGCGTTAATGTCGTTCGGTACACCGTGGGTGGCCCAGCGCGTATGCCCTACACCGGTCTTCCCCCTGAGGTGCCTGCGTTTCAGCTCGTCCGCGAGAACGGAAAGCTTGCCCTGCTTCTTCTTTATCTGGATGGTCCTATCATTGATAATGGCTATCCCCGCCGAATCATACCCGCGGTATTCCAGCCGGGACAACCCTTTTATAAGGACTTCCTCAGTATCTCTCTCTCCTGTGTAGCCGATGATCCCGCACATGCTTTTTCCGCCTTTTTCCGCCGATTAATCGTCCTTGTACATCCTGTTCAACAGGTTCATGATATCTGTCCGGGCGCACCGCCCTGCAAGGGAAGCTATATAGAAAAACAGGGAAAACTGCCAGCAGTCTTCCGGGCCCACCACGAGCGCGGTGCTGACGTTCTCTTTTCTTTCCAGACGTTTTTTGTGCTTTGCAACGCTTTTTGCAAGGGAAGCTTCTTCCAGGTCAAGTTTATACACGATATTGTTGTATTTGAGCGACGGGAACCTGATGCCCCTCATCAGGAAAAACGTCTGCACAAGTTCCTGGCTGACGTTCAGTTCTTCCTCAAGATCAAACCCCTCGAACTGTGGCATGTCCTGAGGGAGAACGATCAGGGGTTTCTCAACGATGATCCTGCCCTTCCGGACCACGGTATTTCCTTCGTTCACGGCAGACTCTGCCAGAAAAATATACGAGACCGCGGTCTGGCTGAAGGTGGAAAGACTCTTCACCCTTGCCCTGATGACTTCCGTCTTCTCCCTGGCCTTTTCCCAGAGCTGTTCTATGTCGCCCATATTGTATCCTCGTTGACTATCAGATTAATTTAAAAATTAAAAACGTAAAACTATAGTGTTTCGTTTCCCCTTTTTACTTTTTTCTTCTATATGGCGACCCCACGGGGATTTGAACCCCGGTCGTCAGAATGAAAATCTGATGTCCTAGACCAGGCTAGACGATGGGGTCGCTCAAAAATGCGGTTTTTAAACGTTTTATTTTATATAAACATCCTTCTTTTTGCAACTTAAAAAATGGTATCGGGGGACCTTGTCATCAGGTTGTGGGCATCAAGATACCCGGATATCAGGCGCTATCTCTAATCCCCTGATATCCTTCTTTGTCCCTCTTCAGCTTCTTCCGGTTCTTCCTCTTCCTTGATGACCTTAGCTATGGCGGTAAGGGTGTCTTTGGCCTTGATCCTGATGACCCTCACTCCCTGAGTGGCCCTCCCGGTCCTGTGGATCCCTTTAACCGCGACCCTTACGACCATGCTCTGCTTGGAAATCAGCATTATATCGTCTTCTTCGCGAACAGTCTTTATCCCGACAACGGGACCGTTCTTGTCGACTATTTTAATGTTGATTACGCCGCTTCCTCCGCGGGACTGCAGGCGATAGGCGTCAAATTCCGTTCTTTTCCCGAATCCTTTTTCCGTAACGGTCAAAAAGGTGCCATCCGGGTGCACCTTCACCATCCCCACTACGCTGTCTTTTTTCCCGCGGGCTATCCCTTTTACTCCCTGGGCGCTCCTTCCCATCGGCCGGATATTCTCCTCTTTGAACCTTATGGCCTTGCCTTTCTGGGTCGCGAGGCATATCTCATCGTCTCCGCCAGAAAGCAGCGCTCCTATCAACCGGTCTTCTTTTCCCAGAGTGATGCCTATTATTCCGCCTTTGCGCGGGGTACTGAACTGCGCTAAAGTCGTCTTCTTTATTTTTCCCTGCTCCGTAGCCATCACGACATACTGCCCATCTTTGAATTCCCTTACCGGAACCACCGCCGTTATCATCTCTTCCTTTGATACCCCGATAAGGTTGACAATGGGGCGTCCCTTGGTCCTGCGGCCGGCCTGCGGGAGCTCGTGGACCTTCAACCAGTGCACTTTCCCTTCACTGGTGAATATCAGCATATAGTCATGCGTGGAAGCCACGAAAAGGTGCTCTATAAAATCCTCTTCCCGTGTTTCAGCGCCGGTGACGCCTGTCCCGCCTCTTTTCTGCTTGCGGTAGGCGCTGACCGGGAACCGCTTGATATACCCGGCATGACTTACGGTTATTACCATGTCCTCTTCGGCTATCAGGTCCTCTATGTCGAGCGCTTCTACCGCGCCGGTTATTTCCGTTCTGCGCTCATCCCCGAACTTCTCCTTAAGCGCGAGAGATTCCTCTTTTATAATGCCGACTATTTTCCTTTCGCTCGCTAGTATGCCCTTGAGCTTTTCTATCAGCTTTATCAGCTCTTTGTATTCGTCTTCGATCTTTTTCGTTTCCAGATTTGTCAGCTGCTGTAGCCGCATCGCAAGTATGGCCAGGGCCTGCTTCTCGGAAAGGGCGAATTTCTTCATAAGGCCCACTTTGGCGGTCGCCGGGTCCTTGGATCTCTTGATCAGTTTGATCACCTCATCCAGGTTCTTCAGGGCTATCTTCAACCCCTCGAGGATATGCGCCCTTTCCTCCGCCTGGGCCAGTTCATATTTTGTCCTCCTGATAATGATCTCTTTTCGATGCGCGATGAAGAAGTCCAGCATCTCTTTAAGGTTCAGGACCCTGGGCTGGTTGTTGACGAGCGCCAGCATGATAACCCCGAAAGTGTCCTGCATCTGGGTATGCTTGTACAGCTGGTTCGTTATGATCTCGGTGCTGGCCCCCTTGCGTATGTCCAGGACTATCCGCATGCCGTCTCTGTCCGATTCATCGCGGATATCAACGATCCCCTCTGCCTTTTTGTTCTTGACAAGGGCAACTATTGATGTGATCAGCCTGCTTTTGTTTGCCTGATATGGGATCTCCGTTATGACAATAGCTTCTCTTCCCTGTTTTTTCTGTTCCACGTGGACCTTTGCGTGCACCTTGAGGCTGCCCCGGCCCGTGCGGTAGGCCCTTGTGATCTCTTCCTTGCCGCAGATGAGAGCGCCTGTCGGAAAATCCGGCCCATTGACGATCTTAAGCAGATGGTCCACGGTACACTGGGGGTTGTCGATAATGTAACAAAGTGCGTCCACGATCTCCGAAAGATTATGCGGCGGGATGTTAGTCGCCATGCCCACGGCTATGCCGCTTGACCCGTTTATAAGCAGGTTCGGCAGAACCGAAGGAAGGACCTTGGGTTCCTGCAGCGATCCGTCAAAATTCGGCTGCCATTCAACGGTCTCTTTTTCTATGTCCTGCAGCAGCCAGTTCGTTATCTGATGAAGCCTTGCTTCGGTGTATCTCATGGCCGCGGCGGGATCACCGTCAATAGATCCGAAATTTCCCTGCCCGTTCACCAGCGGATACCGCAGCGAGAAATCCTGGACCATCCTTACAAGCGCGTCGTACACGGCCGCGTCCCCATGCGGGTGGTATTTACCAAGCACCTCTCCGACTATCCTCGCGCTTTTTTTGAACGGCCTGTTGTACAAAAGCCCCATGTCCTTCATGGCATAGAGGATGCGCCTGTGTACCGGCTTGAGGCCGTCCCGCACGTCCGGCAAGGCCCTTCCCACGATCACGCTCATTGCGTAATTGATGTACGAATCCCTCATCTCGTCTTCTATGTATACAGGTATGATTTTTTCGTTCATTGTGTACATGTTGTCTCCAGTGTGATCTACGATACTTTAAAATTCAAAACTTGCTGTTACCTTTAAACTCAAAGTCTTTTGCTTGATCTCTGTGCCAGCACCTTTCCTTGGATAATTTTTAATTTTTTGTTTTGATTTTTAGTTTTTCGTTTTTACTTTTACATTTTTATATGTCCAAGTTCTTAACTTCCCCCGCGTGCGTTACTATGAACTTCCTTCTTGACTCGACGTTATCCCCCATAAGAACAGTGAACATGGTATCCGTTTCGACCGCGTCCTCTATCGTCACCTGCTGGAGTGTCCTTCTCTCCGGGTCCATTGTCGTCTCCCACAGCTGTTCAGGGTTCATCTCTCCGAGGCCCTTGTATCTCTGTATGGTCATTCCTTTTTCTCCCTCGCCCAGGATGTGGTCCAGAAGGTCCTTCAGGGAAAATATTTTTTCGCTTTTATTGAGCAGGAACAGGGGCTTTCCATCTTTTTTCTTTTTCTCTGTTTTTTTCTTGATTATTTCCTCTTCTTCGTCTGTTTCATAATCCGCTATGTCGAGGTCGAACTTGGCGATCTCCTTGGTTATCTTTTCAAGCTCCCTTGCCTCGAAAAACTCCTGGACTTCCACGGCCGAACCCATTCCCTCCTCTTCCTTCCCGGGCTTGGTGCCCGCCATCTCGAGCTCTTCCTCCGATCCCTTAAGGGCGGCCAGTTCGTCGTCCGTGTATAAATATTTTTCTTCGCCTTCTATTGTTACTTTGTACAAGGGCAGCTTCTTGGTCTTTTTGTTCCTGAGCCTTAAATATTTGCTGAGTTTTATCCCGCGCCTTTCTATAGCGTTCATAAGTCTCTCCAGCCTCAGCAGCAGCTCCATAAGCTCCTTGAGTTTCTTGTCCGTCAGGGTCCTTTTTTCTTTGCCGTGTTCGACCTGCAAAGACTCGATACCCTGGTCTATCAGGAACATCTTCATCTCCTGCTCGGTGCTTATGTACTCTTCTTTTTTCCCTCTTTTCAGGCGGTATAACGGAGGCTGCGCTATATAAACCCTTTCTCCCTCCAGGAGCCCTTTCATCTGCCGGTAAAAAAACGTCAATAGAAGCGTCCGTATATGCGACCCGTCGACATCGGCATCACACATGAGGATGATCTTTCCATAGCGCAGCTTTTCAACATTAAATTCCTCGCCGATCCCGGCGCCAAGAGCCATGATTATGGTCTTGATCTCCTCGTTGTTAAGAACCTGAATCGTCCTGGCTTTCTCGACATTCAAGATCTTTCCCTTGAGAGGAAGGATGGCCTGGTAGCGCCTGTCCCTTCCCTGTTTGGCCGAACCGCCGGCGGAGTCCCCCTCGACCATGTACAGTTCCGTCAGTTCCGCGTCCTTCTCCGAACAATCCGCGAGCTTTCCGGGAAGAGACCCGCTCTCGAACGCCCCTTTCCTCCTGGTCAACTCCCGCGCTTTTCTTGCGGCTTCCCTGGCCCTGGCTGCCATCACGGTTTTCTTTATCACCTTGTTCGCGACATCGGGATTTTCTTCACAGTACGCGCCGAGCGTTTCGTTCACCATGGCCTCGACCATGCCTTCTACTTCGGAATTCCCGAGCTTTGTCTTGGTCTGGCCTTCGAACTGCGGGTTGGGGATATTGACGTTGATCACAGCGGAAAGCCCTTCCCTCGTGTCGTCCCCGGAAAGCGCATCGCCTTTAATAATGCCCCGGCTCTTCCCATAAGCCTTGAGCGTCCTTGTCAACGCTGACTTGAACCCGGTAAGGTGGGTCCCCCCTTCTATAGTGTTGATGTTGTTAACGAATGAATATATGTTCTCCGCGTACCCTTCGTTGTACTGCATGGCGATCTCCAGCCGCGCATCGTCTTTCTTCTTTTCAATGTATATTATTTTCCTGTGCAGGGAGGTCTTGTTCTCGTTTATATATTCGACAAAAGAGACGATTCCGCCTTTATAATAGAATTCCGCCTCCTTGTCGGTCCTTTCGTCCTTGAGCGTGATCTTAACTCCCTTGTTCAAGAAGGCCAGCTCCCTTAATCTTGTCGCAAGGATGTCATAGCTGAAATTCGCCGTCTCTTTAAAAATACCCTCGTCCGGCTTAAAGGTAACGCTGGTCCCGGTTGTCTTTGTCTTGCCGAGCCCTTTCAATTTTGAAACCGCTTTTCCTTTGTTGTATTCCTGATGATATATCTTCCCGTCCCTTTTTACCTCCACTTCAAGCCATTCCGCGAGAGCGTTTACCACGCTTACCCCGACCCCGTGCAGCCCCCCGGATACTTTATATACCCTGTGGTCAAACTTTCCTCCGGCGTGCAGGGTGGTCATGACGACCTCTACCGCGGGCTTTTTAAGCTTCGCGTGCGTCTCCACGGGGATCCCCCGGCCGTTGTCGGTGACGGTGATGCTTTCATCGGCATGAACAGCGACCTCTATCTTGTCGCAGAACCCTCCCATCACTTCGTCGATGGAGTTGTCAACGACTTCATATACCAGGTGGTGCAGCCCCCTTTTGCCCGTATCTCCTATATACATCGCGGGTCTTTTCCTGACAGCGTCCAGTCCCTCCAACACCTGTATCGTGGTGGAGTCATATTTGACCGCTTTTTCCTCTCCCTCTTTTTGGGCCGTGCCCTCTTTTTTTTCTTTCTGGCCCTTTTTCACTTTTTCTTTCTTCTCTTTCTTTTTTACCATTTATGCCTTCCTTGCTTCTTGGTAGGGGTCGGATTTATCAAACCCCTGCATTTTCCCTTGCCAGGGTTATCTCTCGGTTTTTCCGACCCTGAACCGGATATCGGTCAACTTCTGTCTGCCTGTATAGTTATGGTTAAAACCGGTTATGATCTCCCTTTTTCCCATGGTCATTTTATAAAGCCACGTCGAATTTTCTACGATCACCATCAACATCCCTTTTTTAAAGCTCACCGCCTGCGCATGCCCTGCCGCCTGGCTCCCGGCCGCGGTCGCCCATGCTGCCCGGACGGCGTCTCCTTTTTTTCTCTTCCCTTTTTCCCATTTCCGGATAAGGCCGCTTACTATTTTCTCGAGGTGTTCTGGTCTCTTTCTCGTATTCACCTTCTATGTAATCACCTGCATGGGCAACACCACATATATGTATTCATCGCCCTTTCTTATCACGCCGGGCTTGTCGCTGTCATTTACTTCGAAACATATCTCCTCTTCTTCCATGTTTCTCAGGACATCGATGAGGTATCTGGGATTGAACCCTATTTCCAGTTCTTTGTCTCCACTGTAGTTTACCCTTACATCCTCTTTCGCTTCTCCAAGATAAGGGGTGTTCTTGGACAGCGTCATTTTTGTTTTCTGTATGTTCATCTTTATCGCCTGCGAGTCCTGGTCCGTAAATATGCTTACCCTTCTGGCGGCCGATAAAAATTCTTCCCTTGAGACCGTAATCTTTTTGTCTCCCTTTTGCGGGATCACTTTCTCATACTCCGGGAACTCCCCTTCTATGAGCCGGGAGATAATAAAGGTGGAAGAGAAAGAGAACAGTGCCTGGTTCTCGTTAAACTGTATTTTTACTTCCCCTTCGTCCCCCAGAAGCCTCTTTGCCTCCTGTACCGTCTTCATCGGTATGATCGCTTCTCTTTCAATGAGGGTTCTCTTGGGCAGCTTCTTTTTTATAATGGCCATCCGTCTGCCGTCCGTTGACACAATGGTGATATCATCCCCTTTAATAACGAACAAGACGCCCGTGAGAACCCGCCGCGCATCGTCCTTGCTCATGGCAAAGTCCGTAAGGTTCAGCATTTCCTTTAACGTTTTCTGCGGGATGGTAATGGGATCTTTGTCCTCAAATAAGGGCAGTGAAGGGAACTCTTCCCTGGGGATACCTATTATCCTGAACTGCGCTTTTCCGCTTTTTATGGCTACGGCATTGTTCTTCTTCACGGACAGGCTTATCTCTTTGTTCTCGGGCAAAGACCGGATTATATCAAAAAACTTTTTCGCCGGGATGGTAATGGCCCCTTTCTGTTCGGAAGCAGCGGGAAGCATGGAGCATATTCCTATGTCCAGATCCGTAGCGGTTAACTTGATCTCCTTTCCGTCAGCTTCAAGCAGTACGTTTGACAGAATCGGAAGGCTGCTTTTCTGGGTAATTGCGTTTTGAACGATTTGTATGCTGTTAACCATCGGTTCTTTTTGAATTGTTAACTCCATTCCTTTCCCCTCCTTCTTATAGTTTCTATTATCTTAGATTATTTAGTAGTTGTAATAGTAGAAAGACCCCTGAATAGTGTGAATATCTCCGTAACTTCATATAGCCTGCGATCTTTCATCTGAGCTTAGTGTGGATATCCTGGGATGAAAATGTACACAAAATGCCTCAAAAGCGAAAAGTTATCCACAGCTTATTAACAAACCCCTATGCCCGGTCATTCCTTATTTGATTTGTAAATTTTTCTATAAGACTCCGGGTGCCTTCTTTCTCCTTAAGTTCTTTATTTATCTTATCATACGCGTGTAAAACCGTTGTATGGTCCTTCCCCCCGAAATATCCCCCTATATCGGGCAGGGAATGATCCGTCAGGTTGCGGCACAGGTACATCGCGAGCTGCCTTGGATAAGCAACGGCATGGGTTCGCCTTTTTGATTTTATATCCGCCGTCGTTATATCAAAATAGGCGGCAACGGTATTCTGTATAAGGGGAATGCTGATCTTTCTTTCCTCTTCTATCATCCCCTTGAGGACCTTCTTCGCGAGGTCCACGGTAAGGTCGCTTACCATGATCTTCGCGGACGCCACGACGCGGATAAGGCCCCCTTCCAGTTCGCGGATATTGGTCCGGAGCTTATCCGCCAGAAAGAACAGGACTTCTTTAGGGACCGGGACGGCTTCGGCTTCGCATTTTTTTTCAAGAATCGCGATGCGCGTTTCAAAATCCGGAGCCTGGATGTCAGCGATCAGGCCCCAGGCGAAACGGGAGACAAGACGCTCCTCCAGTGTCGGTATGTCCCTGGGAGAACGGTCGCTGGACAAGACTATCTGTTTATGAGCGTCGTACAGGGCGTTGAAAGTATGGAAGAACTCCTCCTGTGTGGCCTCTTTCCCCGCGATAAACTGTATGTCATCGATCAAAAGGATGTCGACGTTCCTGTACATATTACGGAACTTCGTGGTGGCCTTGGTCCGGATGGCCTGTATCAGCTGGTTGGTGAACTCTTCGCTGGAGATATACAAGACCTTCGCTTTAGGATGGTTTTTCAGCACCTGGTGGCCCATCGCCTGCAGCAAATGCGTTTTTCCAAGGCCGACTCCTCCGTGAAAGAACAACGGGTTATAGCTTTTCGCCATATTTTCGCAGACAGCGAGAGAAGCGGCGTGCGCGAACCTGTTCCCCGGGCCAACGACGAAATTCTCAAAAGTGTACCTGGGGTTCAGGCCGATCTCACGGTATCGGCTTTCGGGCATCTGATGGGTCCCGGTGAACACGGTTTTGAGCCATTCCATTGTTCCCTGTTTTTCCGCCGCTCCCGGCGCGGCCTTTTCTTTGACAACAGCGGGAGTGTTCTCTTTTTGGGGAAGAGATTTTTTTTCGGGTTCGAAACGGATGGCCAGGGCCTTGCCGGAAGCCTGGAGCAATGCGGTCTTGATAAGGCTTATGTATTTTTCCCGGATCCAGTTTTCAAAAAACTTATTCGGGACAGTAAGCGTGATGGCGGAATCTTCCACAGAGCCTTGTTTGATGGGAAGAAACCACACGGTGAAGACCTGCTCGTTCACTTCTGATTTCAGGAAAGAGAGAGCTTTGTCCCAGACGTTATCCATAATTATCAACAAGAAAACAACAGCTTTTCAAGGAGAACAGAACAAGATATCAACAACTTATCCACAGCGAATAAGTAAAAAAAAACCCCGAAGAACACGTCGAGGAATTAACCGGAATTTATTATATACATTCGGCCAGATCAATGCAAGGAGTTTTTTCAAAGCAAGGACAGATATTAAATACAAAAATCGTCGAACCAAGGACTGGTTCTCCCCGGCAACGAGAGAAGCCATGGCCTGGGAGCAAGCTGCTTATTTTCCCTCCATCCTGGCTCTGCCACGCAAGTTATAGGGGGCCAAGAAATTTCTTGACTTGCCGATAACGTATGCTATAATCATCTATTCTAAATTTGGATATTATAGGACGAGGAGCGTTTTGTGAAAAAGAACCTTACATTAAAGTCGAATATAAAGCGTAAAAGAAAACATGGCTTCCGCAAAAGAAGCAAAAGCCGCTCCGGAAAGGCCATTTTACAAAGAAGACGGAGCAAAGGACGGTCGGTTCTTTCTGCGTGAAAACAGGACGAATAAGAAAGACAAAAGAATTCCAAGACATCCTGGCCAGCGGAGAAAAACAGCGGGGCAGGTATATATTTTTGTATTGGAAACAGGATAAAAGCAGGAAAGATCCAAGGGTAGGGACGATCATCACGAAAAAACTCGCTCCCAACGCCACGCAGAGGAACTATATCAAACGAATAATATACACCTTTTTTGACTCCCGCAAACAATCTATAAAGCCAGGGACCGCAAATATTATAAGGCTTGTCAGAAACGTTCGAAATATTAACAGAACAAGGCTCGCAAAGGAGATCAGAAAAGAGCTGGAAAATGTCGTTATAAAAGCCGGGATAATAGAGTGAGACGATTGATATTATTTTTGATCAAAGGATACCAGAAAGCCATAAGCCCGTATATTGCCAGAAGTTGCAGGCATGAACCCTCGTGCTCACAATATGCGGTCGAGGCGCTGGAGGAATATGGCGTTATCAGGGGCGCGATGCTTTCTGTTTGGCGAATTATGAGATGCAATCCTTTTTCCCGCGGAGGATACGATCCGGTAAAAAAACACAAAGGAACAACAGGGTAGGGCCCATGCAGAAAAGAATGTTTCTTGCACTAATTTTATCTTTGGCGGTTTTGCTGGGTTTCCAGTATTTTTTCAAAGTTTCCCCGACCAACACCGCCACGCAAAAGAGCTATGGACAAAACATAGAGGAAAAAAGGATAACGTCCGAAGAAAGAAGAGCGGCAGAGGTTCTTCCGACAAGAGAAAGTAAATCTTTTCCTGAAGAAGAAATGTTTATTCAGACAGAGAAGTACGAAATAGTTTTTTCCAATGTCGGGGGATCAATAAAAAAATGGCGCATGAAAGAATTTGAAAATGCGCCGGAACCGGAACTGGAACAGGAAGAAAAAGAGATACTAATAAACACAAAAGTTCCGGAACAGCAGTTATTCGCGATGCAAAGCCAGATGTTAAAGGGGCTGGCAAGCAAGAGATTTAAAGGCCGCCAGGGACAGGATTATCTGGAATACGCATATGAAAAACCCGCGACCTTTCTAGTAACAAAAAGATACACTTTTCATAAGACCAGTGATTATATAGATTTAACAATTATAATAAAAAACCTTTCTTCTAAGAGCACGCCCTTTTCATATCAACTTACAGGACCAGCGGGATTACAGGAGACCGGTGCGGTCCGCGGCCGGAGCTTTTTGCAGGCAGAAACGCTCATAGACGATAAACTCATCCGGAAACATTCCGTAAAAGATATGTGGGCCCAGCAGGGCAACATTTCATGGATCGCTTTAAAGAACCGGTATTTTGCCGCCATCCTTAAGCCGTTTGAAAATCCAATGTATGCCATGATCCAGGGGGACAGAAAGATAGGGTTGGACACCTTTCTAAAGACCAGGGAATATGCGCTTTCCCCAGGTCAGACTATCGAAGAGGATTATTTGCTGTATGTGGGACCGATCGATGGAAAGCGATTGAAAGCAATGGGATACGGGATGGACCAGGTCGTAGATTATGGCTGGTTTGGCGCCATAAGCAAGGTTCTTTTAACAATACTGCGGTTTTTCCATAAATGGGTGAAAAACTGGGGTCTAGCTATAATTCTTTTGACCCTGGTGGTAAATATCCTTACCTACCCTCTCACCAGAAAAAGCTTTATGTCCATGCACCAGATGAAGAACATACAGCCGCACATGCAAAAGCTGAAAGAGCTTCATAAGGACAATCCGCAGAAATTGAACAAAGAGATGATGCAGCTTTACAAGACATATAATGTTAATCCTTTCGGAGGATGCCTGCCCATGTTATTGCAGATCCCTATTTTTATCGCGCTTTACCAGGGGCTAATTCGTTCTGTTGAACTGAAAGGAGCGCATTTTTTATGGATAAAAGATCTGGCAAAGCCGGATGCCGCGCCATTACCGTTCACTTTGCCGGTGATCGGTAATCATATAAATATTCTGCCATTGTTAATGGCCGGGATGATGTTCCTGCAGCAAAAGATCACCCAGGGAGCGACTTCCGCGGCAATGACGGACGATCAGGCCAAGCAGCAAAAAATGATGTTACTGATGATGCCGCTATTTTTCGGATTTCTTTTCTACAATATGCCTTCCGGACTGGTCCTGTACTGGCTGACCAATACGATCCTGATGAGTTCAGAACAGACCATTTTAACAAAAACCATGAAGTAAGAAGCTCCCGCCGGATTGTTGATTTCCTGTGGATAACTCGACAAAGCTACTAATTGTAAGAAGTTACAGCTAATAAATACGCCTATAAGCAAAAAAGGAACCAAAATTCTTTCCCCCAAGCAAATTCTCAACGTCTTTTATTTCGTTTTTGAGAGGGCATGGCAGAACCCACCCCCCGTGCGTGGGGGGCGGGTTCTGCCATGCTTTTCGTATGCTGATGCTTACAAAGTAAACCTCTCAAAAGCTCATAAAAGACTAAATTTCTTGGCCGCCATGAGATAGCTTTGAGCCAGGGAATCTTCTTATAGCCTCGTGGGCTCGCACGGTTTGCAAGGGGGACCCCTTTGAATTTTGGTTCCTTTTTTACTTATAGACGGTTTCCACGTGGAAACCGTGCGCTTAATGGGCTATGTTAAGGTTCCCTGGGTCAAAGCGATAAGTTGTCCTCCAGGAACCCGTGCTCTTAATGGGCTATATGAAGGTTCCCTGGTTCAAAGCGATAGGTTGTCCTCCAGGAAACCGTGCGCTTAATGGGCTATGTTAAGGTTCCCTGGGTCAAAGCTATAAGTTGTCCTCCAGGAAACCGTGCTCTTAATGGGCTATGTTAAGGTTCCCTGGTCCAGAGCTATATGTTGTCTTCC
>Ga0163203_1000101_pt1 | contig 21980 bp, 21 predicted proteins | sample PL_2010_330m_FD_113534 | JGI IMG/M metagenome (GOLD analysis project Ga0163203, IMG submission 113534) | Freshwater microbial communities from Powell Lake, British Columbia, Canada to study Microbial Dark Matter (Phase II) - PL_2010_330m | ecosystem: Environmental > Aquatic > Freshwater > Lake ... | reverse complement strand
CGCTGCCGGGGTGAGGCTGATCGACAAGGTGCCGCATCCGGGCGCGCACGGTACCATGATTGGGTTCATTCATCCTTCCGCTACCGGCGGCGTGCTACTCGAACTCAGCCAGCAGATGCAGAAGTGAGCTGCTAGGAGCTAGCCGGTGGCTGTGCAATACAAGGACTACTACGAGGTTCTTGGCGTCCCCAAGGACGCAGACGAGAAGGCGATAAAGGCCGCCTACCGGAAGCTGGCGCTGAAGTACCATCCTGACTGCAACCCGAACAAGACCGAGGCGGAAAGCAGGTTCAAGGAAATCAACGAGGCGTATGAGGTCCTACGGGACGCGGACAAGCGGAAGAAGTACGACCAGTTCGGTTCAGACTGGCAGCAGGCCCAGCAGGCAGGGCAGGCCGGTGACTTTGACTGGAGCCGCTATCAGGCGGGGCCGGGACAGGGCGGGCGCACGCGGTACACGGCCGAGGATCTTCAGGACCTGTTCGGCGAGGGCGCGCCGTTCTCGGACTTCTTCACGTACATGTTCGGGGGCGAGGGAGCGCAGGCTCGGCCGCGGGCCAGCCGGGGGCGCGACATCGAGCAGCCGATTGCCATAACGCTGGCCGAGGCGTTCAAGGGCACTGTCCGCAGAATGAAACACGCCGGCGGGCCGACTATCGAGGTGAAGATACCGCCCGGTGTCGATAACGGCTCGCGCATGCGAGTGAAGGGCCAGGGTATGCCCGGCCGGCGGGGACAACCCGGCGACCTCTGGCTGGTTATCACGGTTGAGGATGACCCGCGGTTCGGCCGCAAGGGCAATGATCTGCAAACGCGGGTCCAGGTTCCATTGTATACCGCGCTGCTCGGCGGCGAAGTGACCGTCCCGCTGCTGGAGGGCAAGGCGCGGCTTCGGGTACCGGCTGAGACGCAGTCCGGAAACGAGCTTCGGCTCAAGGGCCAGGGGATGCCGGCCAACGGCGAGACCGGCACGCGCGGCGACCTGTACGTGGTTATCGAGGTACGCCTGCCGACGAAACTCACCGAGAAAGAGCGGGCCCTGTTCCAGGAGCTGGCCGGGGTGCGGCCTGAGGAGAAGTGATGGCGGGCTACGAGGTCAGGGTGCTGGTTGAGTTGACGGGGCTCGACGAACTCGTCATCGTCGAGTGCGTGCAGCGGGAGGTCATTCGCGCCCGGACGGCCGAGGCCGGCCGGTTGCTGCTCGAGGATTCGGACATCGCGCGGCTGCGCCGGATCCACCGGCTGATGACCGATTTCGACATCGGTCTCGACGCGGTCGAACTGATACTCGGCCTGCAGGATGAGATTGCCCACCTGCGGGGCCAAACTTCCGAATCCAGCGGGACATAGGAGAAGTCTAATGGCTGTCGGCGCCGAAGCCGCATCCATACAAAACGTGAATCCAAGGAGAGTATCCAGATGGCGCTCAAAGGAAGCAAGACCGAGAAGAACCTGCTGACCGCCTTTGCCGGTGAGTCGCAGGCACGCAATCGCTACACGTATTTCGCGGGCCAGGCGCGCAGGGAAAACCTGGTCCAGATATCGCTGATATTCGAGGAGACCGCGAACCAGGAGAAGGAGCACGCGAAGCGGTTCTTCAAGTTCCTGGAGGGCGGCGAGGCCACGGTGCAGGCTGCGTTCCCGGCGGGCAAGATCGGGACGACGCTGGAGAACCTGAGGGCTGCGGCTGCGGGCGAGATGTACGAGTGGGGCACCATGTATCCCGACTTCGCGAAGACCGCTGAGCAGGAGGGCTTTGCTGACATCGCGGACGCATTCCGCAACATCGCGGTTGCGGAGAAGCAGCACGAGAAGCGCTACCGGGACCTGGCGGCGAACATCGAGGCGGGCCGGGTGTTCAAGCGCGATAAGAAGGTCGTCTGGCGGTGTCTGAATTGCGGTTTTCTGCATGAGGGCACCGAGCCGCCGACGCAGTGTCCGGCATGCGCGCACCCGCAGGCTTACTTCGAGTTGCTGGGCGAGAATTGGTGAGACTGGTCTCGGTCGCGGCGCTGGCTCTGGTGCTGGCCTGCGCCAGCAGTCCGACCGGGTAGAGCATGAACAAGGAGAAACCAATGACGGAGCGGGTCGGGGCAGTCATCTTTGGCGGCAATCCCGCCACATTGCTGGGCAATGAGCTCAAGGTCGGAGACGCGGCACCGGACTTCACCGCGGTCGGCAATGACCTGAGGCCGGTAGCGCTGTCTCAGTTCAAGGGCAAGGTGGTGGTAATTGCGTCGGTGCCATCGTTGGACACGCCGACGTGCGATCTCGAGACGAGGCGCTTCAACGCCGAGGCGGTGAAGCTGGGGCCCGACGTGGTCATCCTGACGGTCAGCATGGACCTGCCATTCGCCCAGAAGCGGTGGTGCGGGGCCGCGGGCATAGACAAGGTCATCACCGTATCCGACCATCGGGATGCATCATTCGGCACGGCATACGGCGTGCTGGTCAAGGACGTCCGGTTGTTGGCCCGTGCCGTCTTCGTTGTCGACCGGCAGGGGGTCATCCGCTACATGCAGTTGGTGAAGGAAACTGGCACCGAGCCGGACTATGCGCCGGTGCTGCAGGCAGTCAAGGAGTTGCAGTAGTCCAGGGCGCGGAAAGGGATGATCAATGACGGCAAGACAACAGGTTTATAGCTGCAGTGTATGCGGACAGATAGTCGCGGTGGTTCACCAGGGCGGTGGCAGACTGGTCTGTTGCGGCAAGCCGATGATGCTCGCTGGTGAAGAGGCGGCGGGTGCGGCCGAAACCCGGCCACGGGTCAGGCAGGAACCGGTTGCTCCGAAAGCGGTTCCGCCGACGGCACCGCACTGGCAGTGCAGCAAGTGTCACTATGTCATTCAGGCGGAACAGCCGCCGGAGACATGTCCGTCGTGCCACGAGCATTGTCAGTTCGTGGACGTGACGTGCTACATTCCGGAGTGCGGTTTCACCGGGCCTGATACCCGGCTCATCGGGTAGGAGCTGACATGTTCGACAGAGGAGGAAACTAAGATGGCGAAGCGTATGGAAGTCTACAGGTGCGAGGTTTGCGGTAACATCGTCGAGGTGCTGCACGGTGGCGCCGGGCAGCTGGTCTGTTGCGGCAAGCCGATGAAGCTGCTGGTCGAGAACACGACCGATGCGGCGAAAGAGAAGCACGTACCGGTGATCGAGAAGGTCGCGGGCGGCTACAAGGTGAAGGTCGGCAGCGTGCCGCACCCGATGGAGGAGAAGCACTTCATCGAGTGGATAGAACTCGTGGCCGGTGACAAGGCGTACCGGCATTTCCTCTCGCCGGGGCAGGCACCCGAGGCGTTCTTCTCGGTCGAGGCCGCAGAGGTCTTCGCCCGCGAATACTGCAACATCCACGGTCTGTGGAAAGGGGCGTGAGCATGATTCCGAAGAAGATGGAAGAGGCCTTCAGCGAGCAAATCAAGTTCGAACTGGAGTCAGCTTACATCTACCTGTCGATGGCCGCGTACTTCGACGCCGAGGGGTTTGCGGGCATGGGCACGTGGATGCGGGCCCAGGTGCAGGAAGAAGTGACTCACGCGATGCGGTTCTACAAGCACATTGTGGAACGGGGCGGGCACGTGAAGTTCCACCCGCTGGCGGTTCCGCCGCAGGATTGGAAGTCGCCACTAGCTGCCTTCGAGGCCGCGTACGAGCACGAGAAGTTCATAACCGCCCAGATCGACGGTTTGGTCAAGCTGGCCCAGGCCGAAGGTGACCATGGGTCCTCGACCATGCTGCAGTGGTTTGTGGACGAGCAGGTCGAAGAGGAAGCGAGCTCGTCCAAGGTCGTCCAGGACCTGAGGCTGGTCGGCAACGACGGCCGCGGCGTACTGATGCTGGATCGCGAGCTCGGGACGCGGACGTTCGTGCTGGCGCCGGAGCTGTCTGCGCTCTACGCGATGGGCGCGGCGGCCGGGGCCTAGGCCTCCCCCGCAGGATGCGCATGAGCAGTTTGAGCTTCTCTGCCGTCAAGGTCAGTGAGCACGTCTGGTGGGTCGGCGCGGTTGACTGGGGCCTGCGGGACTTTCACGGTTACTCGACCCAACGCGGCTCCACGTACAATGCCTACCTGGTGATGGGCGAGTACCCGGTGCTGATCGATACGGTCAAGGCACCGTTCCGGGACGAGATGCTCGCACGGGTGGCGTCTGTCACTGACCCGGCGAACGTGAAGGTGATAATATCTCAGCATGCGGAGATGGACCATTCCGGGTCTCTGCCGCAGGTGATTGACATCATCAAGCCGGACAAGGTCTATGCGTCGCAGATGGGTGTGCAGAACCTTGCGGCCCAATTGCACCACAACCACCAGATAACGCCGGTGAAAGACGCGGAAACGCTCAAGCTCGGCGGCCTGAGCTTCACCTTCCTCGAAACGAAGATGCTCCACTGGCCCGATTCGATGGTCAGCTACCTGGCCGAAGATGAGTTGCTCTTCGCACAGGACGGGTTCGGCATGCACTTGGCCTCGGGCAAGCGGTTCGCCGACGAGACCGACCCCGCGGACATGCTGTTCGAAGGCCGGAAGTACTACGCCAACATTCTGCTGCCGTATTCGGCGCTGGTACTGAAGCTGCTGGAGCGAGTCGGCAAGCTGGGTATCAGCATCAAGACGATTGCCCCGGACCACGGGCCGATATGGCGAAAGGACCTGGGTACGATTCTCGGCTGGTACGCGAAATGGGCGGAGCAGAAGCCGGAAAACCGGGCAATTATCACCTTCGACACGATGTGGCAGAGCACGAGCCTGATGGCGCGCACGATTGCCGACGCGATGGCCGAGGCCGGCACCGACGTCTGCATGATGCCGCTGCACGGCAGCACTCGGGCCGACGTGATGACCGAGTTGCTCTGCGCCGGTGCGCTGTTGGTTGGCTCACCGACCATCAACAACGGTATGTTCCCGACGGTGGCCGACGTCCTGACCTATGCGAAGGGTCTGAAGCCGAAGAACCTCATCGGCGCGGCATTCGGTTCGTACGGATGGAGCGGCGAGGCGACCACCCATATCGAGGAGTATCTCCGGCAAATGGGCGTGGAGCTGGCAGCGCCGGCACTCAGATTGAAGTTCGTACCGGATGCGGCCGCGCTGGCTCAGTGCCGGGAGTTCGGCCAAGTCATCGCGTCGAAGCTGAGAGAACGGGTCGGCAAGTGATTGAGCAGGCCGGCGCCGGTGCCCACTGCGACATCGACTGGTCCCGGGTTGACCTGGCAGCGCTCAACGTGCTCACGTACGGTCTGTACGTCCTCACCGCACGCGACGCCGACCAGCGGAACGGCTGCATAGTCAACACTGTCGTCCAGGTGGCGGGCGAGCCCTGCCAGGTCTCGGTCAGCGTCAGCAAGGCCAATCTGACCCACGAGTTCATCATCCGAACCGGCATATTCGCGGTCTCGGTTCTGGAGCAGGAAACACCACTGCCCTTCATCGGCGTATTCGGATTCCACTCCGGCCGTAACTACGAGAAGTTTGCCCACGCGAAGTACCGGGACGGACTGACCAGCTGTCCGCTGCTGACCGAGCACACGCTGGCAGTGATCGAGGGTAAGGTCAGGACCGCTGTCGACTGCGGCTCGCACACGACTCTCATTGCGGACGTGGTCGCGAGCGAATTGGTACGGCCGGGCGCGCCCCTGACCTACGCCTACTACCACGAAGTCAAAGGCGGCAAGACCGGCAAGAACGCGCCGACCTATGCGGCGTCGATGGCCACGAACAGCGTCGAGAGTGTTGAAAGGAACAAGAAGATGAAGAAGTACGTCTGTCAGGTATGCGGGTATGTGTATGACCCGGCGGTTGGAGACCCGGACAACGGCGTTCCGGCCGGCACGCCCTTCGAGAAGCTGCCCGAAGACTGGCTCTGTCCGGTCTGCGGGGCGTCCAAGGACCAGTTTGAGCCGGAGGGGTAGTGCTTAGGAACGGGCGAAGTGAGAAGTCAGATGGCAGAAGTGAGAAGGCAGAATTGAGGACGCGGACCTAAGAAGAAGCTACTGAGCTTTGCGCTGCAGCCGTCTGGGGACGTACTCGGGCGGCTGCTTCGCCTTCACAGTGCGGTCGGTGATGATGCACTCCTCGATGTCCGGGCGCGAAGGCAGCTCGAACATGATGTTGAGCATCGTTTCTTCCAGCACCGCGCGCAGGGCGCGGGCGCCGGTCTTTCGCGCGGCGGCGACCTCTGCCACCGCCCCGAGCGCCTCCGGCGTGAAGGTTAGCTTCACGCCTTCGATTTCGAAGTAGAAGGCGAACTGGCGGGTCAGCGAGTTGCGCGGCTTGGTCAGTATGTCGACCAGCGCTTCCTTGGACAGGCTGTGCAGCCCGGCGATGACCGGCAACCGGCCGACCAATTCCGGTATCAGCCCGTACTTGACGAGGTCATCCGGTTCGACCAGCGGCAGAAGCTCGTCGCAGGTCCGCTGTCTACGTTCGGTGATGTCGGCGCCGAACCCGAGGGTGCTTGACCGGATACGGTGCTCGACGACCCGTTCGAGGCCGTCGAACGTCCCGCCGCAGATGAACAGAATGTGGTGCGTGTCGACCGGGATGTACTGCTGTTCCGGGTGCTTTCTGCCGCCCTGCGGCGGCACGCTGGCGATCGTCCCTTCGAGGATTTTCAGCAGGGCTTGCTGGACGCCTTCGCCGGAAACGTCGCGGGTAATCGACGGCGAGTCGGTTTTCCTGCCCAGTTTGTCGATCTCGTCGAGGTAGATGATACCGGTTTCGGCTTTTCGAACATCACCGCCCGCGGCCTGGACCAGGCGCAGCAGGATGTTCTCGACGTCCTCGCCGACGTAGCCGGCCTCGGTCAGCGGCGTGGCGTCCGAGATGGAGAACGGGACGTGGAGGAACCGGGCAAGGGTCTCGGCAATCAGGGTCTTGCCCACGCCGGTCGGGCCGATGAGCAGGATGTTCGATTTCTCAACTTCGATGTCGGTCCGGCGCGAGAAGACCCGCTTGTAGTGGTTGTAGACCGCGACCGAGATGACCTTCTTGGCGTGTTCCTGCCCGATGACGTGCTCGTCAAGGAAGGCCTTGATTTCGGCCGGTTTGGGCACCGTTGGCGGCGGGTGAATCCGGGGCGCGTCATTCTGCTCGAGGAAGAGGCCGGATACCGTCGCAGCGCAGCGTTCGCAGATGCGGCCGGTTCGGCCCTGGACCAGCTTCGTTTGCGGGCTGCCTTCGATGCCGCAGAACGAACAGCGGCTACGGGTCGGCCGTCGCCGCTTCGGGCCGGTGGTCACTTCCGCTTCTCGATTACGTCGTCAATCAGGCCGTAGGTTTTGGCCTCTTCCGCGGACATGAAGAAGTTGCGGTCCGAATCCGCGATGACTCGCTCAAGGGGCTGGCCGGTGTGCTTGGCCATGATCTTCGACAGTTCTTCCTTGAGCTTGAGTATCTCCTTGGCGTGTATCTCGATGTCCGTGGCCTGGCCGGAGATGCCATGGGCCGAAGGCTGGTGGATCATCACCCGGGCATTGGGCAGGGCGAACCGCTTGCCGTTCTCGCCGGCCGCGAGGAGCAGCGCGGCAATCGAGGCCGCCTCGCCGACGCAGGTAGTCGAGACTTTGGCCTTGATGTAGCCCATCGTGTCGTAGATGGCAAGGCCGGAGGAGACCATACCGCCCGGCGAATTGACGTACAGGTTGATGTTCTTCTCCGAATCCTCGGCCTCAAGAAAGAGCAACTGGGCGACGATGAGATTGGCGACGTTGTCGTCAATCGGCGAGCCCAGGAAGATGATACGCTCTTTCAGCAGCCGGGAGTAGATGTCGTAGGCACGTTCACCCCGGCCGGTCTGTTCGATGACCATTGGAATTAGCACAGGAACCTCCAACTCACGGTCCATTCTGGATTCTAGATTTCCGATTTCAGATTCTGGTTGGTCATGGGGACGTGGTAATTGGTGCTTCTGTCTGGTTGACATTTGCCTTGTCCACGATGAGCTTGAGCACCTTTTCGCGCAGGAGCTGGTTCTTGTAGATGGCGCTGCCGAGCATCGACTCGACCTCTTCGACCGGCCGCTTCGACTCCTCGGCCACCTCCTGCGCCTGTTCCTTTAGCTCTTCGTCGGTCACGGTGATGCCTTCCTTCTCGGCAATCCGGGCCACGATGCAGTCGAACTTCGCCCACTTCTGTGCTACCGGCATCAACTTCTGCCGGGTCGCGTCGTCCTCGGGCAGGTTATACTGAGTGCGCAGTCGGTCGAGCGACGACTCCACCCATGACTCGGGCGGCTCGAACTGGTGCTCGACGGTGAGGAAGTCGAAAGCCTGATTCTTGAGTCCGTTCTGTGCGAGGCGGTGGCGGTCGGCCAGAATCGACTCGTTGATCTCGATACGGAGCTTGTCCATGCTCTCGAACCCGAGGTCGGTCGCGAATTCCTCGTTGACCTCGGGCATGATGCGTTCCTTCACGTCACGGACAGCTAACTTGTAGGTCAGGGTCTTGCCGGCAAGATTCTTGTCCGTGTGGTCGGCTGGGAACGTGGTCGCTGCGGTCCGTTCATCGCCAGGCCGGGTCCCGACCAGCGCCGTATTGACCTCGGCTGAGTTCATCGTGTCGCCGAGTTCCATCATCACGTTGGTGCGCGGCTTGCCGGTTTCGGTCTCGCCGACGAATGTCTTGTAGTCGACCACCACGAAATCGTGTTCCTGCGCGGCCCGGCTGACCGGTTTGAAGGTCGCGCACTTCTCGCGCAGCTCCTGCAGCCGGCGCTCGAACTCGGCCTCGAACCCGGTCGGCTCCTCCTGCTTGAGCGCGAGGGCGACGTAATCCTTCAACTGGAATTCGGGGATCACCTCGTAGGAGAGCTGGAACTTGATGGTCTTGTCCGGCGCGATTTCGAGGTCGGTGAACTTGGGCTGGGTGATTGGCTTGATTGAGTCGTCGGTCAGCACTTCCCGGATCGCGTCCTCGACCAATTCCTCGGCGGCAGCGGACTCAAGCTGGCTGCCGATGCGGCGTTCGAGGACCGCGCGCGGCACGTGGCCAACCCGGAATCCCGGTACAACGGCTTTGGGCTGCAAGTCGAGGAACGACTCCTCGATCTTTGCCGTCAGCTTGTCGGGCTCAATTGTAACGTCAATCTCGCGCAGCCACTCTTTCGGTGACCTGACCGTCTTTTCCAAATAGCACTCCTTGCCAAAACGAGGATTCGAGGATTCAAGGGGTCAAGGACTCGAGTGATTCCAGGTCGGACACTAGACCCCTCGATTCCTGGAATCCTGGGCCCCTATCTTCATGCGAGGAGGGGGAGTTGAACCCCCATCCGGTTAAGGACTGGATCCTAAATCCAGCGCGTATGCCAGTTCCGCCACCCTCGCATGGCCGGTCAGTATAGCGAACGCCTCCGGCGAAGTCAAAAGCAGTAGGACGGGAACGAAGTCCACCACAAAGACACCAAGATACAACCGCCAAGGACGCCAAGACCACCAAGTCTGGGGTCTGCCAATCTGCAAACGGCGGGGGAGAGGGATTGAGAGACCGATGGACAAGGGGACCGAGTGGCGGACCAGGAACTTGGAACCAGGAACCAGGAACTGAGAACCAGGAACTAACTAGTCGCGGGCAGACGGGTCAGAGGGTCGGGCGGAACTAGGTCGTGCCCTGCGACTCCGCGATTCAGCTCAGCGGTCAGGCTTGTCGGTTCGGATGACTTCGACCTTCACCTTGGCCAGCAGCGCGGCCATCGCGCCTAGCGCCGCCAGGACGGGCGCAACCAGCACGACAACTCCGCCGGCGACCGCACCGGCGGTGAGTGGTATCTCCAGCAGCAGTTTGTTGTCCGGTGTCCTCAGAATCACTCGTCGGACATTACCGGCCTTGACCAGCTCCTTGACGTGGTCGACCAGTTCGGCCCCGGCGACCTCGATCTCCTCAGTCCACGTACGTTCGGTCTTCCCGGTTTCGCCATCCATGGTTTCCTCCTGTCGGCTCGTAGTTCTCTAGCTCATGGCCGCACGGAATTCGCAGACACGTCACCTGATCCCAGGCCCGTCAGGCCCGAGGTAAGCTCAATCACGGCCGGATTCTAGGACTCCCGGGCGGGGATGTCAAATGGCCGATGGTCAGGCCAGTCTGAAATCGACGCGGAGCGTCGCCCTGAGCCAGTTGCCGCACGCCGGGGTGCGGGAGGGCAGAGCTCGTTTCATCGCGCCCCGTGGTCGGCCTGCTCCACTACTTCTCCCCAGACCGGACTACGCCGGCCTGCTGCTCAAGCGCTTTGGCCTCGTCATCTCTGCCGGTGGCCCGACACAACGTGGCAAGGTCCTCAAGCACCTCGGCGACAAGCGGATGCTTCGGCCCCAGCGCCTTTTCCCTGATGGCCAGCGCGCGCCGGTGCAGCGGCTCGGCCTCGGCAGACTTGCCCTGTGCTCCCAGCAGCTCGGCCAGGGTGTTCAGGCCTACGGCTACGTCAGGATGCTCGGGTCCGAGTGCCACTTCACCGATCGCCACCGAGCGCCGCGCCAGCGGCTCGGCATCGGTGTACTTGCCCTGCAACTGCAGCAGCTCGGCCAGGTTGTTCAGGCTCATGGCAACCTCCGGGTGCTCAGGGCCCAGCGTCTTTTCGTTGATGGCCAGCGCCCGCCGATACAGCGGCTCGGCCTCGGCAGACTTGCCCTGCGCTCTCAGTAGCTCGGCCAGGTTGTTCAGGCTCGTGGCGGCATCCGGGTGCTCTGACCCGAGGACCTTCTCCTTGATGGCCAGCGCCCGCCGATACAGCGGCTCGGCCTCGGCATACTTGCCCTGTGCCAGCAGGATGTTGGCCAGGTTGTTCAGAATCCTGGCAACGTTCGGATGCTCCGGGCCAAGCACCTTCTCATTGATGGCCAGCGCCCGCCGGTGCAGCGGCTCGGCCTCGGCATACTTGCCCCGTGCGTTCAGCAGACTGGCCAGGCTGCTCAGGCTCTTGGCAACATCCGGGTGCTCTGACCCGAGGACCTTCTCCCTGATGGCCAGCGCGCGCCGGTGCAGCGGTTCGGCCTCGGCAAACTTGCCTTGGACGTACAACACCGTGGCCAGGTTGTTCAAGCTTTCCGCCACGTCTGAATGCTCGGGACCGAACACCCTCTCGCGCGTCGCCAGCGCCCGCCGTTGCAGCGGCTCAGCCTCGCCGTATTTGCCCTGTCTGTACAGAACCGCGGCCAGGTCGTCCAGACTCCCAGCCGTCGCCGAATGCTCTGGTCCCAGCACATCCTCATTGATGGACAATGCCCTTCGCAGCAGCAGCTCAGCGTCAACGTACATGCCCAGCGAGATGAAGAGACTTCCCAGGTGACCGAGGCCGCCGGCGATATCGGCGTGGTACAGACCGGATTGCTCACTCTGCCTTGTCAGAGCGTCGCGCAGCAGCAGCTCCGCCTCCGAATACCTGCCCTGGCTGTCGAGTACTGTAGCAAGGACGCCGAGATTCCTCGCAACGCTCGGATGACCAGCGCCCAGGGCACTCTCCTGGATTGCCAGTGCCCGCCGCAGCAGCAGCTCGGAGTCGGCGTGTTTCGCCCGGCTGTGCAGTACTGCACCCAACCGGGCGAGGTTCAGGGCGACCTCCGGGTGCTCGGGCCCGAGCGCGTCTTCGAGAATCCGCAGGGCCTCACGGAACAGGCCTTCGGCTTCCTCGTATCTGCCCGACCGCCCCACCGCCGTGGCGAGTTCGGCCAAAGCACTCGCCCACTCCTGATTGCTGGCCCCGTGCCTGCTCGCGGCAATCGCCAGCGCCCGCCATAATGACCGCTCGGCTTCGGCCGACCTGCCGCTGCTGAACTCCTGGTTTGCCAGCGCGGCGAGAAGAGAGGCTGCTTCAGCCGAGTTCCTGCCCCCGGTTTCAGCAACGATTGCCAGTGCGCGTTCGAGCAGGGGCCGGGAATCCTCGCCCAGCGCGTGCCGGATTCTCGCCAGGGTCTGGAGGGCGCGGGCCAGGCTCGAATGGTCAGGCTTCGGCTCGGCCTCGAGCAACTGCACCATAGACTCGTACTTGGGCGCAAGGAACTGCCACTGCTCGGCGTCCACAAAGACCTGCGTGGCCCGGCTGAACCACTGGAAAAGCTCGGCAGCCGGCATCATGGCCCTGCCTTGAATGAAGGCCTCTGCCATTGCGGCCCGATGGCGCGCGTTCAGGTCCTTTGCCTGCAGGCCCTCAAGCTGCTTGGCGAACATCGCGAACATCTCCGACTGCGGGCTCTGGTTCATGTCAGGCGCCGCCCGTCGACGCGGGGATAGCCTGCCTTCCTCCGGCCGCAGCCGTGCCGGAGCGAAGGCGGTCTGGTCCTTTGCCCCGGCCGGCGGAACGCGGTACTGGGTACGTCCTGGTTGCGGGCAACGGGCCAGCCAGCACGGGGATATTCGGGGACACGGTACCTGGCTGGTTTCCGCGCAGGACCGGGCGGGGCTCGGGGTTCACCACGGGCCGAATCTTACGCCTGCAGGGCGAGTTGTCAAGGCGGCGGGCCGCGCCGGAGGCGCGGCTAATCTACAATCTGGAATGGGCTGGCTGTCTGGAATCAGGAGTCTGCTACTGCGAACTAGGAACCAAGAACTGATAACTCGCGCCGGAGGCGCGTTGGCAGGGGAGATGCCGCGCGTCAGAAATCGCCTATCTTGTCGCCGGGATTGCCCCGGGACTACCGCCCGGCTGCAGCGACGTGGGCGACCGCCGAGGGTGTGAGGCAGCCGACAATCGCCGGGGCTTCGCGGACCAGCTCGTCGTTCTTGAGGGCCTCGACCATGAACAGAGCGAAGTCCGCGCGGCGCACAGTGTTGCTCTTGAGTATAGGGTCACCCACGTGCCGGCTCCATACGGGCAGGCCTTCGCTCTCGCCCTCCTCAAGGTCGCTCCCGCGCACGACCGTCCACCGCGTGTCGCTGGCGAATATCCGCCGGCACGCCTCCACCTGGTCGTCGATGTCCACCACGCGAACGACCCGCGTGAACCAGGTCATGGCCCTCATGGTTGCTCTGAAGCCCGGCGAGTACACGTCTTTGCCGTCCCGCGTGATATGCCAGCCGCAGGAGAATACCAGGCGCGCGCCCGGCCGCGCAAAGTCGATTACCGCCTGGGCCGTTCCCGACGAATAGTGGTGAGCTCCCCAGGGAACCAGCACGCAAAGCACGCCGTCGCACCCGGCGACTGCGTGCTTGATGACCTCGCGGTCGTTCGTGGCGCCGGGAAAGATTGTGATGCGTCCTTTGAACGCGTCGAGCTTGCCCACGCTCCGCTCCCGGCAGACGCCGACCACCTCACAGCCCCGGTCCAGCGCGTGCTGCACCATGTACGTACCGAGCTTCCCCGAGGCCCCGACAATACAGACCTTCATCGAATGCAGCTCACCTCACAATGCCTTCCTCAATCGCCATCGCGTCATCGGTCACGGGCGGATTCTAGGACTCGCGGGTGGGGTTGTCAAACCCGCAAGCTGTTCACCCCAAGGGGTCACAGGTGCACGTGCGGAAAACGGGGACTGTACCGCGCGCCGAGTTCCTGTCCGACAGCCCGACGTGGGCGCTCCGAGGGACTGTCCCCTGTTTTCCGCAGAGGGGTGGAACCCCTGCTCGTTCGACGATGGCGCTGCTCTGCGTCCTGGCAGGGACCGTCTTGTCGGCTCACCATGGTGCGGGGTTTGGGGTGAACCAATAGCGGGCACGATTGTCAAACGGCCAGCCGCGCATCAGGAGTCGCCTACTGCGTCGCCGGAATTGCCTTCTCCTTCGTCAGCTAGGGTGCCACGGTTGCCTGCCTGCAGTCGTCGGCTCAGCTATGGGCCGACCTGTACTTGGCTTTCCATGCGTCGAAGTCCCAGGTGTCCAGGAACTTGCGGCCGGCGGCCGCGCCGTTCTCGTAGAGCAACCGGCTGTCTTCTTTGGTCAGGTCGAAGTCCGTGGCCTTGATTTCCCTGTTCTTCCCGCCGGCAGTGACCGTGGTCGGGATGCCGATGGTGCGCTGGTAGTCGCCTTTGGAATTGGAGACGTGGAAGCGGTCGTGAGCACTGGTGAGCGTCCCCAACATGGCTTTGAGGTAGTCCAGCAGCCCGTCGATGGGCTTCCAGTCGGCCGTGCCGAGTTTCCGCTCTGCCGGCTCGACCAGCTTGAACCCAAGGGTTGGCCAGGGCGGGTTCGGGGTGCCGTCGTCCAGCAGCCATATCGGGTAGTTGCTGAGCAGCCCGCCGTCCACGATGATGTGGACACGGCCGTCCTTGTCCTTCAGCTTCACCGGCTCGAAGAACAGGGGAATGCTCATGCTCATCCGAACCGCCCGGGCGATTGGGAACTCGTCCGGGTCAAGCCCGAAGCTCTTGAGGTCGCGGGGCAGCACCAGCATCCGCTGGTCGGTCAGGTCCGCGGCAATAACCTGCAACCTGTATCGGTATTTCTCTTCGTTGGGCCACTCGGTTATCAAGTCACCGAACCGGGTCTTCTTCTTTTCCTGAAGCAGCCCCTCAAACCAATCGTGGAAGTACTTCCCTTCGTAGATCCCAAACTCGAAGGCGATGCTCATGGCCTTACCGGCGATTCCGAACTTGTCCAGCAGCCCCTTGTCCATGAAGCTGCGGTAGTCCAACTCCTCGAGTTTCGTCTTGATGTCAGCGGCCTTGTACCCGACCGCGAGCAACCCGGCGACTATCGCGCCGGCGGAAGTTCCGGCCAGGTTCACGAACTCGTAGCCTGCCTTCTCAATCTCGGCGATGGCCCCGACCAGGCCGATTCCTTTGACTCCGCCGCCTTCGAAGACGGCGTCAGCCTTTGGTGTCATTGTTACCTCCTCTTATGATGCAATGCGGTGAAGCAGTGCGCCCGACCTGCAGTCTATGCTTCAAAGTCACCCGAACGTTGGAGCGCCGTAGTCCGCCATGCCCACTATATGCGGGCCAAGCGGATGCCGAATTGGGCTTCAATATCGTAGTCGGTGCCGTGGACCACGCCTCGTCCATTCGCAATGCAGAGTTTGCGCCGCCGCACGTCCTCGATCCAACGCGGAAGCGATGCCTCGGCGGCGCAGTTGGCGACGACCTGCATCCGGGCTACTTCGAGGTCGTCTTTCGACAGGGTCGTGTCGAGTGCGTTGTAGCCGTCGCGGATGCGCTCTCCAGTCCTGTTGCGGATGCTGCCGTTCTGGGTCGCGACGTCGAACATCAACGCCACGGCACGTTCCGATCCCAGATTGTAGGTACCGGCCATGCCCAGCGCTGTCCGGTACTTCTGGGCGGCGTGATGCAGCTCGATTTGCTGGAACTCACCGCTGCGCCCAAGCGTACGGAACATGCCCCGCCAAGGCTCGTAGAGGAAGTACTTGACCGGGTCCTGAATCGACCGGGCGAAGTTCATCAGCTCTACGTGCGGCGAGTTCAGGGCATCGATCAATTCCTGGTATCGGTCCTGGAAGATTGTCCGCATGGTCTCAGTGTGATTAGCAGCCATCTCCTTCAGCAGCGGCTGCAACGAGCCCTGACCGAAGCACCACTGCAATGCCCCGAAGCTGATTCCCTGCCCGTCGAAATCGCCGCTGATCCCGGCGAAGCACTCGGGAATCCCGACTCCGTTCTCGAATGAGCCGGTCAGCGCAAGGCACTTGTAGTCAAGCGATCTGGCGGACAGCGCTGGCTCGACGATTGCGCCCGCGAACAGCGCCCGCCACGTATTCGGACCGACGATTCCGTCAACGTCCAGCCCATTCCGTGCCTGAAACGTCATTACAGCCGAGCGCGTGCCGCCGCCGAACTCGCCATCGATCGGGCCGGCATACAGCTTTGCGTCCTTGAGCTTCTGCTGGATCTGCTCCACCTCTATACCTCTGGAGCCCAGTTTGTAGAGCGTGACGATTGCGCCCGCGAACAGCACCTGCCACGTAGCTGGGCCGACGATTCCATCAACCTCTAGCTTGTTTCGTGCCTGAAACGTCATTACCGCCGACCGCGTGCCGCCCCCGAACTCGCCATCAATCGGGCCGGCGTACAGCCCTGCGTCCTTTAGCTTCTGCTGAATCTGCTCCACCTCTTTCCCTCTGGAGCCCAGCTTGTACAGCGTCATGTTCTTCTCCCTTGTGTTAATGACCGCCGGCGGTCAATGCTAGCTCAGTCAGCGAATGCCGCGCGCTGGCAACTTGCGTGTCTGGAACTAGCCTTCCGCGGGGCATTCTGACTTCATCTGAACGAACTCAGCAATCAGCCGACAAGAGCAGTCGGTTGGGCCTGCCATGAACGCTAGATCAGCCTCAGCAGGCCGTTGATGATCAGATTGCCGATGCCGTCGACCAGCCGTTGCGCGCTTGCCTTCGCGGCGACGCTCATCTTCAGTGCCTCCATTTCGGTCAGTCGCTTGGTGTCGCGCGCGAGCACCTCGAACTCGTCCTTCGTGATCGCACCGGCCGCGAGCTCGTTGAGGTGCTTTTCGAGTTCCAGCGCCTGGTCCCTGACGAACGTCACCGAGTCTGTCTTGGCACAGGCGAGCAGGTCCTTCAGCTCGCTCTTGGCAAGGACTCCGGCATCGTCTCTTAAGCCGTCAACGAAGTCTTCCCATCTCGATAGCATCGTTGCTCCTACTTGTTCTTGTTCTTGAGCCGCTCAGTCTCAATGGCCTTGTCGAACGCCTTCTGCATCTTGCCCAAATACCCCTTCAGCGCAGTTGGGCTTGCGGTGCCGGCGAGCAGACCGTGGGACAGATGATCCTCGAACATGTCTCGGATGAACTGCAGCTGTCTCGCGGTCTCAGTGTTCCGGGGACCTTTGCCTTTCTCGTACTCATACATCTGCGCCAGCTTGAGCCGCACGGATGCCACATTGGCCGAATCAAGTGGTGCCTGATGCAGTGTGTCATGCAGCGCGGCTACTTCCGGCTTCAGGTCGGTCAAGTTCTTGTAGGTCGTCGGGTCGTAGTATGTAACCAGGCCGAGTATGCTCGCGCAGCCGGACAGCACAACCATGACAGCCGCTGCCAGCAGAAGCGACCGGATCAGGAGACTTGAATCGCTCTTCACATTTCGCATCAACTCCTCCCTTCGACATGGATCTTCCTCCGCACGTCTGCCGAGGTGAAACACCTCGAACCTGCCTGGCGAAGTCGAGAGGTATCTTCGCCAGTTCGCGTCGCAGCCGCTCCGGCGTCACCCTTTGGGCTCCTAGTTCTCAGTTTCCGAACCAAAGACCCGGTGCGGGTGTACGCTTCGGACAATGTCTTGACCAGCATGCCGGCTGGTGAGCGGTCGCGCCTGCGGACCACAACAGGCTCCTGCATGATTGATGCCAGAAAATGACGGGTCGCAGATGCGTTACTTACGAGGAGCGGACGGCCGGAAGTGTCACCTTACGGTTACACGGTGTCACCGTTCGGATACACCCGGGTCTGAACGGACTCGCGGGCGAGAATGTCAACCGGGCAGCCGCGCGTCAGGAACTGCCCACTGCGTCCCCGGGATTCCCATTGCCTTGACACGCTTCCGACTAGAAATTGGGGAAGTGTCGCTCGTTTCCCCCTCCGACATAACCCCGGCCTCACCCTCGCCGGCAAAGGCCTGGAGGCCAGGGTCTAGCCACGCTCGGATTCGGACGTCGTGTTCCGCCCTACTTGCTTCCTCCTACTTGATCTTCTTGGCGATGCATCGACCGATCATCTTCTCAGTACCGCGGGCATATCCGAGAACCCGGACAGTGTACCGGATGTTCAGTACCCGACCGGCATCCCCCTCGGTCTTGGAGTCATAGGACGTCTTCGGCCCATCAACGGTCCTCTGTCTTCTCTGCGACCGAAACACTGAGCTACTCGAGATGAGGACTTTGAACTTGTCGTACTTCGCCCCATCCGTGGTCCAAGTGACCTTGATGTGACAGCTGTCAACGGAATTCACGCTGTATAGCTTTGCCTCCGCGCCAACGACTATCTTCGCTTTGGCCTTGAGTTCCGCGGCCCTTGCGTCCAGCTTCTTGGCCTTCTCTAGCAGATGCGCTATACGCTTCTCCCTGCGCGATCCACGCTTCTCCCTGCGCGATCCACGCTTCTCCCTGTCCTTGACCGCTAACTTTGCGGCACGCTTCTCCTTGTTGTCTGCGCGCTTCTCCTTCCTTGCTGCTCTTCGCTTCAAGCGATCCTTAATACCCATCTCTTCCTCCTTTGCGATCGAAAGTCACGGAACACTGGGGTGGAGCCGTTGGGCACTCACTCGCTGCCAGCATGTGCCTCCTCAGATGCGGAAACCCGCGAACCTCTGATTCGATTACCGCCTACCTGCTCGACGTCCACACTTGTAGACACCCCACGTAGATCGTTGGCGGTGTAGACCGCCGTTACGGTCAGCGGAACTGGGCTCACAATCTCGAAGAAGCCGACCGAGAGCTCTCCACTGGGCCGAGGGCCACCCATGAGTTGTCGGATACGACGGCAGTCGTCGAGGGTAGCGCTATGAGCTTCCAGAGTGATGGAATCCTCGATGCGACGCCCTACAGAGCTTGGCTCTCGTCCCACCGCCCTTCCTTCCCGGACCAAGGGGTAGACGTACTTGTGGATGGTCACGTCGAAGTCGTTGTGGTTGAGAATGTTCACCTCTGTCGCATAGATGCCGGGGCGAAGCGTTGCAGCCTGCGTAAGTGGCACGACTCCCGGAGGTGCCTCGTCAACGTATCCACAGAGGAACTTCGCCGCATAGGACCAGCGAGCACAAGCCGGCACGGTGAGTTTCACCTGCTTCTGAGCCAACGTTACTGGGTCATCGTCTTCACGGACTCTCCCGACGACGTCGATCGTGCCTTCATGGATTCTGTCCGTGTTGTCGCAGGGTGGTCCAGTGAAGGTGACCGTGAACTCCAGCTCATGTTCCTCATTCCCGGGCAAGGGACCGTAGCCACTCGGGGGGTCGATCTCCGTCACATGGGGCGCTGTCCCTCCCGTTGCCTCGAGATGGACATTCTGGAAGCCGCCTACGGCCGCCGTGACCATGGATATGATGGTGTCGCAGAGACTGCCCGCAGTGACCCCGCTGGTGTACTTCGTGTATGAGCCGTCAGTGGCAGTCGCGATGCGTGTGGCCTGCTCCTCCGTGCCGTTCTCAGTGTAGTTCCCGGAAGGAAAGAACGGATAGGGGGTTTTCCTCCCAACTGTCGGGTCACCATCCAGCCCCTCAGGATAATTGTCCGGGTTGGTGATCGTGCTGATGGCAAGCACCTGAATGGAGGAGAGCTTAAGACTTGCGATTACATCCGCTTCTCCAATGGGACTGGGGACGTAGTCCGCAGGTATTGGGTCGTGTCCCGGCACATCGCCGAACCAAACCACAATCCGATTTGCGCCCGCTCGCCAACCGATGCTTTGGTTGGTGGCGAGTTGGTCGAGTGCGTAGAACTGACCCTCCGGTCCATCCCCTCCGCCCCATTTGGCGTCCCACTTGGAGGAACTCATCTCATCGGCCACAGTTTGGGTGGTGAGAGTCGGATTGACCTGATGCTGAAAGCACCATGGGCTCGAGGTAGCGTTCGGGGAGCTCCTAATTGGGAAGTCCTTGTAGTTGCCCACACCAAATGCCATATCGGGGTACAAATCCCGAAGGGTGTCCATCATAGCCTGCACTTCGTCTCTGACGGTTCCGATGTAGTCCGTCATACTCCCGGTAGTATCCGCCAGGAAGTACACGTCGAACTTCTCCTCCGGCCGAGCAGGAATCCGAACGGTGATTTTCTCCGTGAGCACCTCCCCGGGAGCCAGGTGGAGGTCGTTGACACTCGGATCGATGGTGACGTTGCGTTGCCTGCGTCTTCGCAGAGCGGGCGCGGCTGCCTTCTCCTCCGGCCGAGCTGTCTTCTTCTTGGGACGGGTGGCTTCCTTCATGTCAGTCCTCCCTTCAGAGCCAGCATGCTGACAGACGCTGACCCATTAGGCCTAGGCTTGCAGGCTACCCGGGGAAACCCGGGACACTTCCCGCTTTACGCATTTCCGATTCCGATGCAGTCCAAGTCGATCCGGGCGACTCCTGGTTCCGTTGACCCCTGGGTCGTCCCCGAAGTAGAAAAAGAGGGCACTTCCCATATTTCCAGTCTCCGGCAAGGCCGGATTCGGCTCGGGCATGGCTCCCTAGCGTGCAATATCAATGCCAGAGGGTGACGGGTCGTAGATGCGTGACTTACGAGAGACGGACGGCCGGAGGTGTCACCCTACGGTTACACCGTGTCACCGTAAGGAGACACTTGGTCTGGTGTTGACCTGGGTTCGACCGGTCAGGTGAGAGCTGCAGAACTACGGTCGGGCGTGTCAAATCGGCGCGGAGGGAGGCCGACAGCTAGCGGCCTACGGCTCGCAATTCATCATAATGAACCGCGTGACACGGGCAGCAGGATGGCCGTCTGGAATCAGGGTCCGCTACTGCGAACCAGGAACCAAGAACTGATAACTCGCACCGGAGGCGCGTTGGCAGGGGGACGCTGCGCGCTGCTGCATACTGCGTATGCATACTGAGCCCAGTCCGGCCATGTCGCGGAGTCGTCGTTCATGGGGGTGAAGCAGAGTCGGGTGGTGGCGCTTCCAGTGTGGGCTTCCACGTAGGCGCGTTCCGACCTAACCCAGCGAAGAGCTTCACAAACTGCTCGTCTGACAGCCGGCGGCTCCCAAACTCTGGAAACAACACCATATCGACCTTGTTCTCAGGTATGGCCACAGCATAGCGCACGCCTTTGAGTGTACTAGTCCTGATATAGTATTGTCCGCCAGCATGCTCGACCAGTCTGCAGACGTAGTAGTCTCCGAGCCTTCGCCAAAGGCCTTGAGCGAAGAAGGCGGAGTCTCCCGCAGTGCCGAGGGAACCTTTTATGAGCACCCGCGATGGTTGCCCTCCTCCGAGGTGCGGCGGAAGGTTTGGGTACACTCCTATCGCGTACAGCATTAGTGACAAGATACCTATGAAGCCTGCGAGGATGAATCCCCCCGGGACACCGATAGGCATGACTGTCAGCCCGGTGCTAGCTCGCCTCACTGTGCTGAGAAAGAGCCGCGCCGCCAAGCCCGCCACTCCAGCCGCGCAGGCGCTCATGGCGAGGACGATGAGAACGAAGGAAGTGCTGGTAGTCCAGACCGTGGCAACGACTGCCAGAGTCCCGTAGACGGCCAGTCGTACCTTACCCGACTTGCGATTGCCGCGTGACGAGAGCTCCAGCAGGAAGGCGCCGCTGGTAAATACCGCCACCATGGCTCCTATACCCGGGACAGCCGCGGTCAGTGCCGTCGCCGAGAGGGAGCAGTACAGTAACTCGATCGAGGACAGCACTACACTCACGCTACCGAGCGCGGCTAGAGCTGGAGCCCACAAATCTCGGCCTTTCGCCCCAGGGGCATGGAGTCTTGCAGGGTCGACGAGCCTGTAAATGAGCCAGAGCACGGCTGCGTACATGAGGACGGGCAGTACGCCGGCGGGCAGAATCCTCCCGCTGGCTAACGTGCTGGGGATGCCCATGACGTGGTAGTACAGCACTACGACGAAGTAGCCGACTCCATAAAACAGCGCCACTGCTGCCGCAACGCTGGTGCCGACGTCTCGAAGTACTCTGCGGACTGATGGCCCGGTGTAGGAATGCAGGGCGCCGCCATTCCCGTTGGGACTCACGGGCGAACCAGGAGAGTCGTTCAGTTTCCCAGTGTCAGGCTGTTCCGAGGGCGTTGACAGCATCGCTTAGATACTATTTCGGACGAGCAGGATGTCAAGGCGGCGGGGAGAGGCTTAGCGGGCCTCCATGAACTTCCTGATGGCGGAGGCGGGGAGGGCGCCGTGAAGATGGAGGAGTGAGGCCGGAGGAGCGAGGACAGGAGATAGGCGAAGATGGAGGACGGGCGTAGGAACGAAGACGTAGGCGGCGAGGCTCGCGCCGTAGGGCATGCGCGCGACTTTCTGATTCGCATCATCGATGATGCTGATGGTGTCCGCTGCCTGAGCGAAGACTATGCCCGCGAACTTGCCGCTGCTGCACAGGAAGATGGGCGAGCCGCGTGAGAAGCCCCGGCCGGTGAGAGGGCGGGT
>Ga0163203_1000100_pt1 | contig 22071 bp, 31 predicted proteins | sample PL_2010_330m_FD_113534 | JGI IMG/M metagenome (GOLD analysis project Ga0163203, IMG submission 113534) | Freshwater microbial communities from Powell Lake, British Columbia, Canada to study Microbial Dark Matter (Phase II) - PL_2010_330m | ecosystem: Environmental > Aquatic > Freshwater > Lake ... | reverse complement strand
CATTGCTAGTCCACGCCAGCAAAGCTAACCATATCACCCGATATTGTTGCGAAGACGTATATCCTGCTGAAGTTGTCTACGTCAAGATTTACTGCCTCCGCATCTTTCAGAACCATTCCAAATCCTGAGTAAGGTCGGTTCGTTTCACCGCCCACATAAATCTCTCCGCTGAGAGTCACAGCCTTAACCGTCGCAGACTTGATTGCTCCGCTGTGCAGAACAGCTCCACCCGAAGCAGCAGTTACAATCCTCAAGAGCCCTGTCTTAACTTCGGTGGGTGTTACTATATCGACGACGCCTGACACTCTGACCATCGGAGCCCCAGATTGCAGGACAGTCAAGACATTCCCTGATACGCTTGTTAGGATAGTCTCTCCAGATATCTTGACAGCTTCTCCCGAGACCTTGCCGATAACAGTCTCGCCACTTACCTTCGATATGAGGGTCTCCCCGGAGACCTTGACGACATCTCCTGAGATTTCAGATCTAATAGTTTCACCGGATATTTTTGAGATGTGAGTTTCCCCGGATGTCTTCGCTATGAGGGTTTCGCCGCTTACTTTTACAACATCGCCTGAAACCTCTGCTCTGATGGTCTCCCCAGAAACCTTACCGATTAGGGTTTCGCCGGATATTTTGACTACATCTCCAGAAACCTCAGCCCTAACCGTTTCCCCTGAGACTTTTGCGATTAGTGTTTCTCCTGAGACCTTGACGGCCTCGCCCGATACCTTTCCTATGACGGTCTCGCCTGACATTTTAGAAACTACGGTCTGGCCCGAGATCTGCACAACTTCGCCGCTGATCTTCGCGGCGACCACCTGACCACTGACTTGGACAACATCTCCGCTGATGCACGTGTACTCCCGAAGAGCCTTCTTAAGGTCGGTAAATGTAACCATTCTGATCACATCCTAGGCAGAGTTGTTATTTTCTCCATAAATTCGCCGAACTTCACGCGCAACTTCTCCTGTTCCTCAGCGATCTTCTTCAAACTGCTTACCATCTCCTCTTGTGTCTGTCTTCTTAGCAGGTCGCCTTCATAGAGCTCGTTCATATATTTCTTGAAAAGTTCGTAGTCGGGCTTCGTGAACTCCATGACCCAAAAAGTTATGTCGCATGACTGAAATTCGGCACTAATATTCGAGATGTAAAAGATGTCTGGGGAGGATACGCTGGTTTCGTTCCACAGAGGATACTCTGGCACACCGATTACACTATATTTGGCTGGATCACGGTGATAAACCACGTCCTTGTGGCGGTGATATATGTCCCAGGCACTGGACTCCATATCGCCAAAGGTTAATGCGAACTCTATCCAAATCACGTCTTTGGCGGGGAGAAACTCAACGGTTACTTTGGCGCCGGGTGGAAAATTTTCGATCGTAACTGTTTCATGGTAGAAATCACATAAACCCCTCTGGGCGGCGACGGCCAGTAGATGAGGAATTAAGACCTTTTTTTCCTCCTATTCGTTTATAACCTTAACTTTGTGGGTTGAATGGACTATCCGAATTTTTACGTTTTTGTCTCCTCTGATAATACACTTCTTTTCTTTCTTCTTTTCTTCCATGATACCCCCCCATTTTAATTATGTGCGTTGCTTTATATCTTTATTGAGGATAATTATTTATTGGAGGAGTGAACTGTTTGCGTATACGCCATTTCAATGACAAAGTGGGAACCTCTGAGAATGATACTGCTTGGGACAGCCCCTTTGAAGCATATTACATTGTGATACAAAATACCCATGCAACAAACGTTCTTTTTGTTTCGTTTGACGGTGGAAGCAATTATTTTACTATAGGTGCTGCCGATCGATCCCCAATCATTAGAGGCTATGTAAATCTTCCAATTCACTTTGAGAAACGAATAAAAGTGAAAGCAAGCGGGGCCAACACCACGTTTGAAATTCTTGCCTTAATGGATTGAGTTCCAACTCTGGACTGTATCAACTATCTGTTTAATTTCGTCATCTTGCAAGCTAGAATATACTGGAATGGATACAAGTTGTTTGGTTACGCTCTCCGTTACAGGCAATCGGGTCTTATTGTTGCGGTAGCATCTATGCTCGTGACAGCCCATCGCGTAGTGTATACCAGTTTCTATACCGTTATTTGCCATATGCTTCATGAATTTTTCTCGGCTCTTAACCTTTAATACGTATAGGTGGTAGGTGCTTCTTTCATCAAAAGGCAAAGTTTCAACCCTTTTTAACCCCTCAAAACTTTCATTATAGAGCCTAGCTATCCTCCGTCTTTTCTGATTTTCAACATCAAGCCTCTCTAAGCCGTCTAAAGCAACCGCTGCTGACGGTTCAGTCATATAATAGTTCCAACCAATAGATTGGACATCATAGAGGGGGCCTCTTCTGGCTGTTACTCCGCAGAACCGCATGGCTTCAAGCCTCTCCTTCAGGTAAGGGTTTCTTTCGTTGAAGGTTATGATTCCTCCTCCCAGACTTGCCAGAGGCTTAACTGGATGCAGACTGAAAACTGTCCTATCAAAGAAGGACCCTATCTTTTTTCCATCATAGGTTGAGCCACAAGCGTGAGAAGCGTCATCCATAACCCATAAGCCGTGGTCTTCAGCTATCTCCGATATTTCGCGTATACGACAGGACCGTCCAGCGAAGTGCACAGGTATTATTCCCTTGGTTTTGGAGGTTATCTTAGCCTTCAGGTCTTCCATGTCGATGTTCAACGTGTCTTCCTCCACATCTACAAAGACAGGCCGAAGTCCACCTTCAACTACGGCGTGTGCTGTAGCGATAAACGTTAAACTTGGAAGAAGAACTTCCCCATCCGCGTCTCTAGGTAAGGTTCGAATCGCCAAGTAGAGGGCTGCCGTTCCAGAGTTAACAGCAACAGCGCCTTCACAGCCTATGTACTCAGCAAATTTTTCTTCCAGCTCTTTCACTTTAGGTCCTCCCCAAGAAACAGCCCAAATGCCTGACTTCAGTACGCTTCGAACTTCTCTGAGACCCTTCTCGCTAATGCTCGGTTTGAAAAGCGGTATCACATTTCAGACCTCAAAATCGAGTATATTAGTGAATCGTGAAATTTTCCGTTCCAGTAGTGGTGTTCTCTAAGTTTTCCTTCAAGTTTGAAGCCTATTTTTTCGAATAGCTTAATGGATTGTTCATTATATTCATATATCTCAGCGTAAAGCTTGTTCATACCTAACATCCTAAACCCGTAATCAACGGTGAGACGTAATGCTTCTTCGCCTAAACCTTGCCCTTGATGTTTTCTGCCCATGATTACTCCGACTTCAGCCTTCCGGTTCTTCCAGTCTATAGGGTAAAGCTGAACGTAGCCGATAGGTTCCTCGTTAACACATGCCGTGAAGACAATCATATCTTTGTCGAAGGAAAGCTTCTTGAAGAATTCTTCCTGATTCAGCGATGTTAAAGGTCGATGTCCCGTCCTCAACCCTGAAGGAGATTCATTTCTCCATTGAAGGAACAACTCTAAATCTTCTCTCCTAACTGGCCTCAACTTCAATTTCATAGGAGTTCCTCGATTTTCCTCAGATGTTTCGCTAGTGAAGCAAGTTCGTTAATTGTGATGCTGCAGCACCCGTCAGGAGACTTATCCCTGAAAGATTCGTCCAGCATGACGTGTGTTTCAATGATCTTCGCGCCCCTGCAGACGGCGACTATACATGGGTAGATGCTTGGAATATGATTGCTGTACCCGTCCATATACTGCGAACTGGACTTTCCAAAGTTAAAGTCTTTCACCTCAGCCGGATACTTTGGGATGCAGTCTAGATAGGTGGCCTTTCCACGGAAAAGGGCTGTGAGCCGCGTCCAGTCGCATCCATAGCCTGTCGAAATAATCACGGGCTTACATGTCTCAGAAATACGCTTTAGAACGTTAAGCGAGCCAGGGTCCTTCAACGCGACTGTTCTCGACGCAACCTTATACCGTCGGATGCCTAAAGACTCAAGGAAATCAACCGCTTCCACATAGAAACATGATGCAAAAACCTCTATTCGCATTCTGTCACCAAACTCCTTGAACTCTTTAAATTTCTGTAAGGAAAGCTCGTAGGGCTTATATTTCTGCCAATCCTTACCGTAAAGCTCCTCTGCTCTCCATAATTGAAACTTTACGCTTGAGACGTGGGCGTCAGCGCATGCTTTAATTAGAGCTTCGCCATGCCTTGGGTACCAGTTGCTGCCGCATTCCGCGATTATCTCAACCATTAGACCAGCCCTTCTTTGAGAAGAATTTCTTTAAGCTCATTTACGGTAAGCTTCTCGACAGTCTCGCTTGAGTAGGCAGTAGGCTCAGGGAACTTGACGGGCTCGTCGAAATAGAAACGCAGACCGAACCTTTTTATGGTGGATTCGTCTGGGAGAATAGCGTAATCTTGAAAGGATCCGAACGTGACGGCGGTCCGCATCTCGTTCTCGTTTATGAGTAACTCGTGCGGTTTCTCTCCAGGTCTAACAGGTATCTCTTCGACTGCGGGATTTGAACCCGCTACCTCGATGAAGACATCCAGAAGATCCTTCACATAATACGCTTTGAGCTTGGGCACGAAGACCTCGCCTCCCCTGGCAGTCTGTATAGAGCGAAAGATGAAGTTTACGCCCTCCTGCAGGGTTATTTGGAAACGGGTCATCTCGCCCTTGGTCAAAGTTAGGGGCTTACTCTTAGCCAGCTGCTCTTTCCATATCGGAACGACCGAGTCTTGGGAGCCCAAGACGTTTCCATACCGAGTGTTGAAAAACTTCGTCCTGTGCTTCCCTTTGTAGAAGTTCAGGCTGACGAATATTCTCTCCATGCAGAGCTTCGTGCTTCCGTAGAGGTTCAATGGGGAGCAGGCTTTATCAGAGCTGATACCAACCACTTTGTCGACGTCGCACTCCATCGCCACCTCTGCCACATTCTTGCTTCCGATGATGTTAGTCTTCACCAGCTCCGTTGGGGAGTATTCCCCGTAAGGGATTATCTTGTAGGCGGCGGCGTGGAAGACTATGTCCACGTCATCCATCGCGTGTTTCAGCCTATCTCTATCACGGACGCTTCCGATGAGGTACCTTACTCTATCCCAACCGAACTTCTCTTCCAACTTGAACAGAGCGTGCTCATTGTTGTCGAGTACACGAACTACCCCAGCTCCCTCATCCAACAGCCTCGGCACTAGAGCGCTGCCTAAGGATCCGCCCCCGCCAGTGATAAGGCAACACTTATTTTTGAAGTATGACATCTAAGCCAACACTAAAAACAACATATTCCCCTTAACATTTTAATATAACTGTCTCTTAATATAACTGTCTCTACGCCCAAGAAAATTGGCACGCTTCGGCGTGAAGCTAGGTGAAAGACCCAGCCGTAGAGGCACTTTACGATGCCACCTTTAGCTAGGACGCCTCCTTTGAGAAGCCTCGAATCAACGCCTCTCCCACCTTGAAATCCTCAGGTGTATCGATCTCGAAGTTTGAGTATGGTGGAGAGATAACCGCCTGGATCCTCTCTCCCAAGTATGGGTGAAGGCCCTTTCTGCCTCTCGTCCGCTTGAGGACTTCCCTCCTTATTGCTTGCACGGCGCCGTCCAGCCTGTAGAAGTCTTCAACTTCCTGCCTCCTAAAAGCCCGCTCAATCCTCTTGATGAATGGCTTCTTGGTCTCCCAAGGATAGAGAAGTTTCCCATCGCTGATCTGGTAGGTCCAGTATGGATAATCACTTCTCGAGACCGAGACGCATGAGTCTAGGTTTTTATCCTCTCTCAAGGTCCTCACGCACTCATCTATCTGACCAAGGATCCTGAGGATCACATTCGCCTGGAGAATGACCACTATGTCGAATTGTATCTGGGCGAGCTCCAACACGCCCACCGTGTGGTTTACGGCATCCTGAATTGGGCTGTTGTCATGTGCAAATTTTGGGGGGCGCCTAATCATCATCACCTCATATTTCTTATTCAGGTATTGGAGCATTTCATCATCATCACTTGAGACACAGATTAAGCTGATCTCCTTTGCCTTCAAGGCAGCCTCTACCGTATAGGAAACCAGCGGTTTACCTAGAATGGGAACAATATTCTTCCTAGGGATTCGCTTGCTTCCTTTCCTCGCCGGGATTATAACTATTGTTCTTCTGACTTCTTCCACCATCTACGACATCTCCATTATTTTGTTTCTAGCTTCGATGAGAGTTTCTTTGTCAAGTTTAGTGAGGTTGAAAAGGAAATCTCTCTGTTCATGACCGCTTATTAGTTTAAGATGTTTTTCCTCGTTTTTAATAAAGCCGTTTTCTAATGCATATGTGTATAGTTGAGTTCCAGGATATGGTACAGGAAAGAAGACCTGTTCAGGCGGGAATCCAACTTCCTTCACTCCCTTGATTGTTTCAGTCAGAGTCTCCCTAGTTTCTCCAACATATCCCAAAATAAGCGTGTACTGGATGTCGAAGCCCATTTTCTTGGCTAATTCTAGGTTTGTCTTAGCTTTCTTTATGTTCACTGGTTTATTCATGTGTTCCAACACTTTTTTACTGAAAGACTCTATCCCTGTGCCTGTGTGAATACAGCCTGCATCTTTCATTTCATGTAATTGTTCGTAGTCAAGAAGGTCTATCCTTGCCGGGCAACCCCATGCCACGCCCAATTTACCCATCTCTTCACATAACTGCAAACAACGGACTTTTGACGGTATAGTCAACTCGTCCATAAAATGAAAATATTCAACTTGATAACGATCAATGAGTTTTTGAGCTTCATCGACGATTTTCGAAACGGACCTAAGTCTATAACCTGGTCCTAAATAATGAGCAGAACAGAAATGACAGTTAAACGGGCATCCTCTTCCAGATAGAAGTGGCAGGGTTCTCACTTTTTTAACGGGTTTACCATCTTTCCATTTTTTAGGGTTATAGGCTCCCACGGCGGCTTTCAAATATGTTGGTAATGTGTCTAGGTCATCATAGTCTGGTGGTAGAAGACTGTCTAGGTTTTTAATGGGTTCACTTTGGTAAGTCTTATTGAGACAGCCCTTCTCAATGTCCCTTACCACGTCTAGAATGGCGTTTTCCCCTTCCCCAATAACAACGGCGTCCACGTGTTTAAGCAGAATTTTGGGGTTGGCCGTAGTTAATGGCCCTCCACAAACAACAGGCTTCTCAGGATGATACTGTTTTATCAGGTCGACCAGCCACATGTCATATGCATATGTCGTAACTAAACCGCCAATTCCATAAACATCGAACTCATCCTCGGCTATTTGTTTCTCAACTTCACCCCTACCCCAACGGTGACCGTTAATGTCCATAATGTCAACATCATATCCGTTGCCTCTTAGCACAGAAGACAGCAGGAGTAAACTCAGGGGTGGAATATTGGGCTCCGCCCACTCACGGATGGGGGGGTTTATGAGCAGTATCCTCATGACAGAACCTCCAGCTCCGCCAACATCAGGTCGCTGTTTCCATAGGCAAATTCTGAGTAAAAAGCACAGAGAACTTGACCATTATATTCTATCATTGAAGGATACCCACAATCCCAAAAGTAACTTTTACCAATGAATAGGGGTTCAGACCAGGTTTTTCCGTTGTCAAAGCTTTCTCTAATGGTCGTGCCCAGTATTTTTGCTATTTTAAACCCGAATTTTTGGCGATACAGAGCCAGTTCCCTTCCAGCCAGAAGAATCCTGTCTTTGACCTTTAGTAGACAAGGAGATTGAAGCGCAAAAGGCAGACGTACCGGTTTAGACCATTCTCTCGCGTTTTTAGATCTAGACGTATACGCAAATCCCTTTTTTTCCTCCCTGATTACAGCTAGAAACTTACCGTTAACTTTGCGCACATCGACCTCATTGAATCTTAATTTTGGATTTAAAGCCAGATTCCATGTATCTCCGTTCAAATCTCGAATTGTTGAATAGCTTAGCGGTTGGTTGTATCCCATTGAAAAATAACTGGGAACCAGCAAGTGGTTGTTGCAAACAAACATTTTTCCATAGGGATAAAAGTAGGGCGATCGGCCTTTTACACGAATTTCTTTCCAGTCTTCACCGTCTTCCGATGTTAAAATCAGAGTTCTACACTCCGGCGAGTCCCTCTTCATTTTGTACTGCTGATAGGGAAGATAGATTCTGCCGTTAATTCTGGACATTCCATGATTAACTCTGACGTCAAACCTCGGATTCTCAGCGATAAGCGTCTTCTCTTCCCATTTTTCACCATCATCCGACGAAAGAAGTTTCAAGCACCCGTCGGCGCTATCAACATGGTCTGACCCTTCTCTGAAGGCGATTAGAAGCCTGCCATCTTTAGTTGTTTCCAAAGCGGGCATGGCTCTGTGTACCTTGCGAGATGAAGCCCCGGTGAGGTTCTTCACGGATCTTACTTTAATCATTTTTAGACCTCTATGATTTTATACCCCTTTTCCTTGAAGAACTTGCTATTATAGACCTCATCAAATTTGAGCAAACGCACGAACTTTGGACATGGTTTGGGTCCCTGAGGGTCGTAAGTTACCTTCATCCTAGCATAAAATCCGCAGAACCAACAGTCGTTCCATACAGTGTCTCTACTTATGACCCCTTTCACGGAGCATAAAACCCATTCAGTGGGTGAACCTTCAAAACATTCACATCTCAGACAGCGATAGGTATGATCTCCGTTATTTAACCACCGTGTCCTTTCAGACCAGCCCCCGCATTCTTTACATCGTTTATGGATTTTTCCGTCTTTTAACAGGTATTGTTCTCCGAATATTGGATAAGGGGTTGCACCGCCGGGTTTCTCGTTACTCAAACATTATCACCTTCTGTATTTTTCGGTAAATTCTTCTATAGTCGCCCACCTAATATGTTCACCAAAAAAAATGCCTTGTTGAGAGCAGTTCCAAATCTCAGGTCCCGGCTCTAAGCTTGCTAACACATTAATTAGAAGGTTCCTGTACATTTCCAGCCTGAGCTCGGTTAGATAGTCTTCTTTTGTTATTGGGTTGTGTATCTTACAGAATGCAGTATCCTTTCGAACGTCATGCTCCCAATCTTTCCAGTAGCTAGTTTCTTCAGGCTTATCTATGCCTGGAAAAGACAGGTCCAACCCAATATAGGCTATTGAAATCGTCCCCAAGTACAGGGCTACAAGGGTTGCCAACCCAGTTACATTACCGAGAGTGTCCGTCACAGTCACCCTTGTCAGGTGGTGTAGAGCCATGGTAATTGACAGTGGATCTTTAGCCGAATCCAGCACAGGCAGGCACCAGTATTTCTCTCCCTTCCAGTTCCTGACGACCTTTGGTGGAGAAACCACGCCGAAGACGGCTTTAATTTTCTTGAAGTTATGTTTATGTTTCAACATCTTCCAGTTGAAGAACTTTTCAACATCATCACTTGCATCACATGAACAGACGAAGCGAGGTATGACCCCGCTTTTCAAGCAGTCGGTAAGTCTACGGTCTGTGGTGATGATGCAACCTTCATATCCACTTTTACGAAGCCTTTCTAAAAGTCTGAATTTCTCTATTGAAGGCCCCCCTGATACGATTACCGCCGACCCTTGGGGTTCTCTCGGTATCTGTTGAAAGTCTTTTCCGTTTATTACATCGTTGAAGTTTTCTCTGAGCCGTTGCATCCAGAAGGGCAGAGATGTTAGTGTGGTTGTTTCTAGGAGTTGTTTCATTTGGTCGAAACGTTCAGTTTCCTCAGTCATTTCTTAAAAACACCTGTGAATCTTTTAACGTAACCCAAATGGGTGCTTACGTCGCTGTAGGCCATCTTGCATTTACTGAAAAGAGCTTGATAATCATGGATGAATACCGCGTTTGGTTCGCCTTGGTAGCTTCCGTCACCAAGTATTTCAGCGTCTTCACGAACCACGATATATTTGGAGGATGCCCTTACAAGTTCGGATGCTGCTTGCTTCACACCCCCTGGGGGTATGTGTGTGAGAAGCCCCAATGTGAAGACAATGTCGGCGAAATTGTCTGGATACGGCAAGCTGTAAACCGAAGCTTCTCTTACATCGATTATGACATCTTGGGCTATGTTGAGTGATGCTATTGGAGCTACATCGCATCCATATAACCCAACATGTGGATCCAGTGCGTAGATTGCTAAAAGGTTCTGACAGGCGTTGCAGCCGACTTCAAGAATTTTCTTGGGATTTAGCTGTAAAAGAAGCTTGGCATACTCCAAGCGGTAGGGATGGCTGTATGGCAGTGTTCTCGCAGCATATTTCTCAGATTCTTTCTTCCAAAAAGCTTCCAACCGTTCAGCGTCATTCATATTTCCTCAACCAATTCTCCAAATAGTCCTGTTCTATTCCGTCTCCGTTCAAGATTCCTGTTGGGGTGCAATTCGTCAAGGTTATCCCGTCACCTGTCTCTTTTTTATAGTGATTAAAAAGTTTCTTGAAGGTTTCAGCCATAACGCTCCACCCTCCATCGCTGAGGTAGTCGGTGTTGAAGAAGTCGTTGTGTCCCTTGAAGTAGAAGGCGTAGATCTGGTCCATGCAGCCTTGGGGTGGTGTACACTCTTTCTGGCATCGGCTACAAGGAAATTCTATTTCGAAGTCTCCATTTTGTTTATCGATCATTTTTCCTCCTATAAGTTCAACTCTGGACCTGAACTTCTGGGTATCTTGAAGCTTCGATTCAGCAGGGTAAGCGTGCTCCATTCCGATCATGGCCACATCCTTAATCTTCAGGGCTGTGGACAGAATCCAACTGTAACATCCAGTGTTAAACCCCGGGTTCATCACGGTTTTCTTTGTTAACGCTTGGATAACTTGAGAGACGTTTGGCATCATCCTCTCATCTATTCCGCCATTAAACCAGTATTTTTCACCCGGCATCGCCTTTACTGTTTCAGGATGTATGGATGTTATCGCTATAAACTTCGTTTTCCTTTTATAGTTTCTTAGAGCTTTTTTCGAAAGTTTAAACCATGATGCGACAATCGGGTTGGCATCCAAGGCTGGCGTATAGTCGGGGTTTATGCCTTCCTCCAGAGCCATATTGAATGTTTTATCTACACAGATCACTATTCCGCGATATTTTTCCGCTATTAGTTTAAGCTGTCTCCTTCCATTAAGCTCTAGGCTTGGGCCTCCACCTATTATTACTGCGTGTCCATCAAATCTTTCTCGGTCTGGGAACAGATCTTCAACGTCTCCCCCACGCCAGATTTCCGATAGGTTATCTCTTATGTTATCCAGCCAGATTGGAAGCCAAGATTTTAATGTTATAGCGTTTACAGCGGCTATATCCCCTGGTTCAATCCACCAATTCTCTACCAAATGTTTGATAACGTCGTAGTCCGTTTTACACTTCATATTCTGCTTTATATCCTCAATCTTTCTCTTCTCTTCTTGGGAAAGCTCCGCGACGAAGACTGGCATTTATTTCCCTCCCTTATGGGCAACTTCCAACACAGACAGAGTAACTATGTCCCCATCGTTTATATCACATATTTCACGGATTATTCGAGGAATAGTGATCTTTCCTTTCCCATGAACCTTGGCTGGAAATTCGTTCGGCAACCTAGACCCCAGACTACTCTTTGCCATCATAGTGAGCTAAAAAAGTATAAAAAAGTTTCCACTAGGAAGGGGCATATCTTTAATGGTTGAGATGTAGGCTTTTCTAAGCCTCGAAGGCCAACCAGTTGAACTGTATCGTGGCGGTCGCTGCATACGGCGTTTCTTTGAAGAAGTAGACCGTCACCGACGCATGTGTCGTCATTGTTGTGCATGTCTGCCTGTGTAGCTTGAAGTATACATAGCTACCGGCTGCGCTCACGAACCTCAGCTTCTTAAAGCGATTGGAGACCGTCCCACTGGTCTTTTCAAACGCCATGGCATAGACGGGCGAAGCTAAGCCGGTCGGGACTCTCACGGTACCTGTCGAACTACATCTGGCGTTAGCTTGGTAGCCCTTCGCAAACCTTGCATTAGTAGCTAGGTGACTTTGTGCCACTATCGCCGTGGCTATACTCGATGCCTTTACATTACGGGCAGCAATTATGGCTGCTGTCACCGCATCTGCGGCCATATGAGGGTTAGCCACTATGGCGGTGGCAATGCTCGAGGCCACAACAGCCCTAGCCGAAATCTTCGCCGAAGTCACAGCATCGTCGTCAATCTGTGCCCCAGTTATACGGTAGTTTGTTCTAGTATAACTCACTCATCACTCCTCTCCCTTTTAATTTAAATTTTCAACATAAAAGGTTTTGCGGGTAAAATAGTCTAAAAAATGCCATTAAAGACTGAAAAGGTTGTGGAAAACTAACTTTCTGACGCTAACTCGTCTCTTAAAATTCCTCCAAACCTTAAACTGGCTCCCGCCATGTCAGCTCGGTAGTATACGTAGCTACTGTGGATAAGCCCTTTTATTCCGGTCGAAATGGCCCCCTCAGCTCTTCCAAGTCTGAGTTCTGCTGTAGGTGTCGTTGTTCCCGTACTATCATAAAGTGTAAAAGCGGTTGTTGCAGTTGCCGCCGCGGTTGCTATCAAAGTCGTGATGTGAAGTTTTTTGTCTGGTGTGGCTGTGGGTAGTGTGTAGAGGGCTTGATGGGTGTTTGCTGTCGTGCAGGATTTGTAATCTCCTACTTCGCTTCTGATCTCGTCAATTTCAGGGTTAACAGACTTGTCTTTTCCGCAGATTTTAAGACGACCCGTCCAGCCCCTAATCCTGGCTATAATGTTGGTTACGGTCATGACAGTAGGCCTCCTCTCGTCACAACTGTGTAGGGAAGCTTCCCCTCCGTCAGAAGTTTCAGTGTAATAGCGTCGGTAATTTTTTCGATGTTATATTTTTCGCCTTCAAAGTAAATGTCAGGGGTTAGGCTGTAGCCTGTGTAGTTCTTGGCGTTGACGCTTGGGAAGTCTCCGTGAACCATCCAGAAGCCATATTCCTCAGCGGGGCATACAACGTCGCTGTCTAAAGCCGTTATGCGGCCTACATCCTTCTTCTCATATACGCCTAATCGCTCTGTGCCGCTTGGAAGCTTAAGGTAATAGTCACAGCCATCTTGGACGCCCCATCTGACACGGTAAAGCTCAGCAGGAGACTCCCGTGGCTCAAGCTTCTCATGATCCTTAAACCCTGATTCAGCGCCTGTGGCTACCGCTGCGAACGCGTCAGATAAAGCCAAATCGGAACTGCGAACCTTAAGAGTTTCCGAGTCTCGTGGAATCTTGAAGAAGTTCCCTGCTTTGATGGCGTCATCTACCTTATCGGTTACGGAGAGAAGCAGGATAACATAGCCTGCTTTAAGGAAGACCATTCTACTCACCCTTTTTATGTGTGTGTTAAAGGATTTGGTTTATCCCACTATTATGGGGTTGGTGCAGTGAACTTTATGACGTAGCTGCGTTTCGCTAGGATTTCCCCTATGGGACCGATAAGCTCGGCTAGGGCTGTTATGGTTGATTTGCATTGAAGAACTGCTTTGAAGGTTTGGTCTGGCGAGACGGCGAATCCCTGTTCGAAGTAGTAGCGCGCGATGTCCCATCCGTACATCTCAGCCATGTTGAACCATGCGAGGTCGTTTCCGCCAAGATAGAATTTGCCTTCAGTTACGAGCGGGGTCGCGGTTCTGTTGAACATTCCGTGAATTAACACGTAGGAGTCCCTGTGAATCGTACGGTCGAACCATGTTTGCTCAGTTCCCGGTGATGTATTGGCAGGGGTTGTCCAGTCGCCGAAGTAGGTTGTGTTTGTCAGACCCATGTGGGTTGGTCTCAGGTCTGCGAAGCCATATTCTGAGCCTTTAGGGTCGAAGCCTCCGTACTTCAGCTCCTTCCAGTTTTCGCTTGCATTTTTCAGAACTGCATCTCTCAGGTCTTTTATCGATTTATCCGGTCTTGTGTCGAGGAACCTTAATTTCAAAGGCATTTTTATCTGCTATTTTGGAGGGCTGCACAGATATTTAAGAATAACCCTTATACTGAGAAACAATTTATATATAGTCAGAAATTATGTTTTAGTAAATGAACTGGAGTTACATAGCTGGATTATTCGACGGTAGAGGATGCGTCAACATTGGTCTCCAGCATAGAGGCCCATACTGGACAGTAACGCCCAGCATTATTTTCTCTGTTTCCAGCAACCTTGCAGAACATATAAAAAATTTCTTGGAAAGAGAGAGAGTGAGTGCCCGAGTGTCCTCAGCACGATCCGGCGGCATTTTCCCTGAGGCGAAAAACACATTTAAGGTTTCTATCACAAACTGGGATGGATGTGGAAAAATCTGCTCATATATACACGATGAAGTTGTTGAGAAAAAGCAGATAATTGAATTGATGATGAACGCCGTCCAGTTTCATGATGAACGCAGAAAAAAATGGATAAAAGGCAAACTGTTCACTGTAAACGACCTGAGGGAGTTCGACCGAATAAGACATGAAATACATAAGCACTCAAGAAAGGGACCTAAAAAATTGAAGGACTATAGTTTTCATTAAGAAAATTCCTGAAAGGAAAGATTTCAGCGAGAGATGGGGCTTCTCAGTAAAGCCTTGGCTTCATCTTTAAGTCTACTCTAACGGGAGCCTCCGCTACAGCAGGATACAATGTTGGAGCAGGTGGACGAACTTCGGGGGCTGCGGCTGGGGCTTCTCCTTTTGGTGTTATCCTCGCCAAGATTCCCCTTTCCCGCATCTCCTTGACCTTTGGGAATCTCTCCCCTAGAACGCCAAGGACTCCTTTCTCTCTGATGTCCTTCAAAGCTGGGACTTCAGGGTTATTTCCGCCGCTACTTCCGCCGCTTCTCAGCATTCCGCCGCCGCGCATCTCCTTGATCTTTGGAAACTTCTCTTCCAGCGTTGCCCTGGCACCTTTTGTTCTGACTTCTTCGAGTCGTTCTCTGGCTTTTTCTACCATGCTGCTCATTTTATCCAATCCCTCGTTAGTTCAGCTTGCTTTTTAATCAAGTCGCCAACGTTGTCCAAGGTATCTAATCCTAGGTCGATGACGGCCTTCACAGGCTTCAAGGTGGTGATGTCCTTGACGAAGGTTTTGGCGATCTCAACCTCTTTCTTCACCGAGTCTCTGGTGGCGTCGACTCTAGCCTTTACCCCGGTTTCAATCTTGGCAGGTACTTCCTTTGCAGCCATGTTAATCATCACTCTATTAGGTTAGCCGTGTTGTATATAAATCATTTTCTGTCTCTCACGCGGCGGCTAATGATCTTCACGAGCGGCTCTTTAAGAATAACTGTCTTCCTTTCCATGAGCGGCCTAGGAAGGCTTTCGCCTAGCCCCTCAGCGGTTCCTCTGACCTCTTCCTTCAACTCTTCTGCATGCTTTTTGATCCTCTCAGAGGCGTCTCTCAGACCCATTTATCTCTACCGCCAAACACTGTTCGTTTCATCAATCTTCGGACATCGTTGATCAGACCCATGAGAGGGTGTTCTGGCTTCATCGCCGGAAACTCCCCCTGAGGTCCTAGCTCTAATTGTTTTCCTTAACGATGTGACTATTGGAAAATCCCATGTCCTTTCAGGCACAAAATCCCCTCCATCATTTGAGCATTCTTCTCTCGGTGAAGCCTTTAAACAGTTTGAAGTTTTTAAGGGCTTTGTATCTTGCCTCTTTTACTTTTCTCCGTCTCTCTTCACCAAGCTCCGCCGATAAGGTTACTGGGGGAATCGCTATTCCCTCGAATTCGAAGACTATTGGCTCACCCGTTCTCAGACTTGTTTCAACCTGTCCTGCAAGCCATCGTACAACATCCTTTCTTTCTTTAACATACGTCTTCACAACATTCCCCAAGTTCTTAACTCTAGTCCCAAGCTCTTCCATAACATCATCTCGGTGGTAGTTGACGTTCCTCACACCAAAGTTATTAAGTCCAGAACCTTATAAATTCTCACTGTGAGAAAAAATGACGACTAAGGAAGAGTTGTCAGATCGGCTTAACGAGTTCTTGGGTTTAGAGGATTGCGTGGACTTCGCTAAAATGACGAAGGAAGATTTGGAGCGCCTGATCAAAGTTGTCGGCGAACCCTCCAATCTGATAAAAATCGGATGGAAAAACTTGAGGAGCAAGGCCAAGAAGGAGATCCTGGAGGAGCTCATGGAGCGCCCATTCTTGGACGAGGTTCTCAAGGGTGATGAAGAGGGGAAGAACAAAGGACCCTTGGGATTGGGGGTGCTGCCGACGTTGCGGGGGATGTTAAGGGGAACGCTTGAAGAAGCCGAGGAAGCTAAAGAATAAACCTTTCGTTCACGAACATAAGTAGGTAGATCATTGCGAGTCCAATGTACATGCAGCACCACGCGTAAGTGTTTTCTGTAAGTCTCGACTGTCTTTTAGTTGTCAATATGGCTAGGGCGGCAACTGGCAAAATTAACAGCATTATGTATAATTTGAAGTAGGCGGATAAAATCGCGTATACGATTGAAGAGATAACCATCAGCGTTACAAGACCTCTTTGCCCGTAGCTTCCAGGTACGGTTTTAATCCCGAATTTTTTGTCTCCATCGACATCCGGAACGTCTTTTGTGGACTGGAAACCTAACATCCACATGAATGCTAGAATGGAGTATTTCCAAGCCTCGCTCGGATCGCCGAAGAGGCTTAAGACGGCGAACATGGGTATGAGCCCTCTTGAGACCGCCATCCATGAAACATTTGCTAGTGCATGTATCCTCCTTGGGCTGAATGGTGCCAGGGAGTAGAAAACCGCGAAGAAAATCAACGTCAACGTTATTAGACCAAAGAATACGCTGATAGTAAAAGCCCTTCCAAGAGCAAATATAGCTAAGAGCCAAGATACGCCCAAGGCTTCCTCTCTAGAGACTAAACCTGAAGGGATTGGGCGATACTCCTTTTTTATCGTTTTATCAAGTTCCACATCTGCGTATTGATTGAGACATTGGCCGCAGCTCTGGGCAAGAGCAAGTGTTATTCCAACATAAATCGCGGTGTAGAGATATTGAAAGGTTATGTCCTTGACGGGGGTTAAAACACCGAATATTCCGGCCAGCAAGGGCGCCACCAAAGTGAAGCCACGACACAGTTGAACATAAGCAGCTAACTTCCCGAAGTATCTTCTGATTCTTGGGTATCCCTTTTTTATTCCATGATACTCTGGTAACTTAGGCATAGAGAAAGTCCTATGTTTTATACCTTTTAAATAATCCCGTATTCGCTCTCAACCCATCGCTCTACAATTTCCCAAGTGAGCAAACCCCAGCCTTCATCGTTGTCTTTTTCGTGACCAAGCTCAGACATCATACGCTTTATCTCTTCCACCGTCAGCTCCTTACCAACCCTTTCTCTATACATCTGAGCTATGCACCCAACTAAACCAGCCACATGGGGCGTAGCCATCGAGGTTCCGCTGATGCTTCCGTAGTGGTACTGAAGCTTGTCAACCATCGTGTCCAGGAACCCGATTAATGCGGAGTCGACTCGGTATCCGGGAGCCAGAACGTCAGGTTTTATTTCATCGTTCGCTGAAGGCCCGCGACTACTAAAATCACATAGCTGATTATTTATGGCGTCCCAAGCTCCAACCGTCAAAGCGTTTCTGACGCTTCCGGGACTCCCTACAGTGCGGGAACCCGGTCCCGAGTTTCCAGCCGCGATTACGGGTATCACTCCGTTTTCGACAAGGTTATTTATCGCCACAGCCTCAGGGTTCTCCTCGTCAGGGACCTGTTCCTCTGAGCCCAAGCTCATCGAGAGGACCTTAGCTCTGAGCGTTAACGCCATCTCCATCGCTTCCAAGACGTCTGACGTCATCCCCATCCCAATGATGAAACCGAGGCATTGAACGCTGACTAAATCGCATTCTGGCGCCATTCCCTCCACCGGGACCTTGTAGAAGGGGTCGATCGCGCGGGTTCCTCCAACTGTGGAGACGCAGTGTGTTCCATGGCCATTACCATCGAACCCGGATCCGCCCTTCTCCATCATCGCCGAGTATGCCCTGACCCTTCTGAGCTGTGGATGAGAGGATCGGACTCCCGTGTCCGCAACTAGAACTCGTATTCCTTTGCCTGTGAAACCTTGTTCGTTCGCCCTGTCTGCTCCTATCGCCCTTTTCGTCCAGTATGTCGTAGTGAAGGACTCGCCTCTCCTGTCAAGGAATATACCTGTCGGAGGGACAGAGAGCGCCCATTTCACATAATCCGGGTATATCTTCTCAACTTCACGCCACTGGGCAACTTCCTCTATCAGGTTTGGCGTTAGGATGGTTGCAACCATGTTGAATGTGGGGATCTGCTTCCATTTCGTCAATGGAACCTCGAAGATTTTGAAGATCCTGGGCAGAAAGGTGCGGATGGACGGTTCCAGAAGGTGAACTGGCACGGTCTCCTTTAACGCCGTTCTCACTCTGCTGAACATATCGGCTCTAGCTTCAACTATCACCGGAGTGACTACTCTAGCCCTGTACGTTCTAAGCAGGTTCGGAACCATTCTATCCATATTTACAACCTCACGGTAAACGAAGTCTGAAGCATTCTAGGCACCACATCGGACCCCCGAAATAGATTGGCATGCCTGCTTTATATACTCGCATAGCATGAGCGGCGCATATTTTTCCATAATTCCATCCTGGAAGGTTGAAGTCTAGGTAGTAGCTGTAGGTTGCGCCGTGCACGATGTCGCGTGCTGGGAAGCTCACACTCACGTCGATCTGCGATACGCGACGGTTGTCTTCATAAAGAACGGATAAGGGAAAGCCCCAGTGTACGATCCGGATGGTTGCCCCAACGTTGTTCCTTACCGTCGCCGCCACCCGGATCGTATTATTGACGGCGGGATCCGTGTACCGTTTTCCCTCATAAAGGAGGAATCCGCTTCTGTAGGAGGCGGGCATCCCCTCGAAACTCAGGCCCGAGGGTAGGGGCAGAGGATAAACCATGTTGGTTACCCTGAAGTCGTAGCCTATGTCCAGAACCGCGTTGTCAGCCCCTTGAACAGGATATTCATCAGCAGGCTTGTATCGATCGTCGAAGAGCCCTACGTTGAACCTTTCCGAGACGGAGTCGTATCGGATGAGTCCGGTTTCCGCCGTAACCTCCGCTGAACAGCTTAATGCTTTTGGTTCATCAAGTACATGGGACAATTCAGTCTCATATGGTGCCATAGGCATGAACAAAACATGTACTATGCGCTCCGCCCCATTCATCTTCTGAGTTATCTTTCCCATGAGTGGGATAGATCTCTGGTTCTTGTACTGAGCCTTGTACTTTAGCTCGTCACCGTACTTGGAAACGTAGGCATTCCGAAGGATCATCCGGTACCCTGAGAAGTTAGTGCCCTCGACCGCGATGCCTTTCACTGTCCGAAGGGGCTTAACCACCTTAACCGCGGTGTTGAGCAGCCTGTCTCTGCGGAACCTCACGGTCTTCAGGTGACTACGCGCCGTTTCTAGAGTGGTTTTTGCGGGGTAGAGCCTGGGAAGTTTTTCATCTCTCAGGCTCCCATACATGGTTTCGGGGAGTGACATTCTACGCCACGACGAATTCTTCTAATTTTGTTGACAGTCCGTTTTGAGGCTGGATCTCAGCGACCACTGGCGGAACGTATGGGAATGCTGACACCGTGTACGTCACTTCGGAGGTGCCTGTGGCTACGGCTACGCTCTTGGTGCCCACGACTCTCGAGTAGTTGGTTGGGTCCCTGAAATTCACTCTCAGGGTTTGGTTTCCGTCGCTTGAGAACCTCTGCCTAACCAGAGCAGAGAGTGCCGGTCTGGATGGTATCTGAACAAAGAAGTTGGGAGCTGCATTTCCCCTGTAGTCGCTGTAGAAGCCAACCGTTTCCCTTATAGGCGTTTCAGCGAGTGACCTCCACTTCAAGAGGTCACCGATCCATTGCATAGTTCCAACCCACGACATCGAGCCCCAGGAGATAAGGTCTCTGAAGACACCAGGCAGCTTGCCTAAGCTGGGAACGTTAAAACTTCCTCTGGGAGTGGTCGCTACGGCAAAGCCTTGAGAACTAACTGTGGCCCCTAGAACCTGGTTGAATCCGATATCTGACACAACAACGCCGGGGATGTAGGGGTCTCCGCTTAGTGCACTAAGCTCTGAGCCCAATCGGTTGTACTCGGCTATCCTCGCCTGTAATGTGATGTTTTCAACCGCGCTTATTTGCATCCACTCAACTATTTCTACCCCGTCAATCGGAGCCTCCGCCCTTAATCTTTCCATCAAGTCGCCGGGTCTTAGCGCCAAGGGAAACTCGGGCGCATATAAGCTTCTTGCAAGTCCCTTCGTCCTCTCAAACGTTGGAGATATCTGTCTAACCTTGAAGTCGGATACTCTGAGCCTGCTGATGGCCGTTCCCAGCGTCACTGGTCTAACCCAGACGGGGAGCCTGAAGGTTGTCGGGTACACGCGCGCCTCTCCAGGGTTTCCTTTGTCGCTTCCATCTAATAATCTTCTGAACATTGTTTTCGCCTATACTGAAGATAAGCATGTGAAGGTTTTAAAGTTTTATCCGATCGTTCACATTTATGATTTTTCTGAGGATCTTGTGTTTAGTGAATAATCTAGGTTTCTTCATCCCTAAAGTTAGAATGGCGTGGGCCATCGCCCAGCTTATCCGTGTCAGTTTAGGCTTAAAGTCCTTCACAGCATCAATCATCTGATTAAAGTCTTCGTCGGAGAAATCATACAGGATCCTCTTCAATCGATACCTCATCAGATTCCTTCTTTTCAATCCTCGACAATAAGAATCATATTTCTCAGGCTTTCCCTCGCTTATTGCTTTAGCAGCGTATTTTCCGCTTAGAATAGCCTGCACAATCCCGCCCCCCGTCAGAGGGTCCGTTAAATATGCAGCGTCTCCAACCAAGACAAGGTTTCCAAAGACAAGTCTTTTTGGAGGCTTCGTGGTGGGAATTAGCTTCGATTTCGCCTTAGACATCCGATCCGCTACGAGTTCCTTCATGAATCTGTCCAAAAGTTTAGTTGGGTTCAGTTTTAGGCTCAGGGGCACGCCCAACCCAATTCTGGCTTTTTTATTTCCCTCGGGAAGTATCCAGGCGTATCCCTTTGGAGCGTATCTGCTTCCGAAGTAAAGTTCCATCGTATCCTTGGAGTGGGAAAGTTGGGAGATTCTTTGAGCTGCTACGTGTACATCTTCAAGGGGTGGAAAAGGACTGTGTAAAATCTTATTTGTTACTCCAGTTAAGCCGTCAGCTCCAATTATGTAATCATACTCTGAGAGTTCACTCAAATCTTTGATTTCGCTGTTCATCCTCATCTTTCCGTCTAGTTCAGCAACTTGCTCAGCGAGATAGCTCTCAAACTTGTCTCTCCAAAGAACGTAGCCGTAGACCTCGTTCCCAGATTCTAGCTGCCAACACTCGCCGTTAGGACCATATATCTGAACCCTTCTTATTTCGGACGCTACCACGTGGCCAGGCAGCTCCATCTTCAACTCTCTTAACATAAAAGAGGATATCGCCCCGCCGCAGACGGTGTTGGCGCCCACGTAACCCTTCTTATCAAACAATGTTACGTCGATAGACCTGTCAAGTTTCAGGAGTTCCAGAGCGGTTCCGAGACCCGCCACGGAAGCTCCTACACAAGCGACACGCAATTCAAATCCTCATTTACGCGCGAACTCTTTAGATCTCGCCTCATGGTAATCATCATTAAGTTGTTACTACTTATTTAATGACTTTTCTTCCAGCTTTCTCGATACAAATATTTTCTTGGGTTACGCCAAGCCTCTAAAGATTGAAGGCTTCTACCTTTAGCTGTAAGCCTGTAATATCTGCGGTTACTTAAGAGAACAGGGCTGCTGGAAGGCTCTTCCCTGACAAACTCTATGAGGCCCAGATGTGACAGCCAGTAAACGTAGTTCCTGAAGTTCTGGTAATTCCCAACCTTAAATCCTGCCTTTTTCTTCTTCTCCTTCAAAAGCCGATACATATGGTGTGGGTAATCCTCACCGCATTTCATCAGACGAGTCCTGATCCAGATTCCCGTGTTTGGCAAGAAGATCACCCATTTCAATCTGTTTATCTCTCTACTCCATCATTGAATTTTGACGTTTGCTTCTGGGTAGCCCTGGCGGATGAGGTATGTTCTGACTTTATCTCGGTGGTCGCCTTGCAGGAGTATCTCTTCGTTTTTT
>Ga0163203_1000099_pt1 | contig 22124 bp, 19 predicted proteins | sample PL_2010_330m_FD_113534 | JGI IMG/M metagenome (GOLD analysis project Ga0163203, IMG submission 113534) | Freshwater microbial communities from Powell Lake, British Columbia, Canada to study Microbial Dark Matter (Phase II) - PL_2010_330m | ecosystem: Environmental > Aquatic > Freshwater > Lake ... | reverse complement strand
TTAAACAATATACTTATAGACTGTTCATTATGTATCCTGTATATAGCGTCTGCCAGAAGCGGCGCCACAGAGAGCACCTTTATCTGCGCAAGATTTTTTTCCTTGGGTATCGGGATACTATCTGTTACAACAAGCTCTTTAATATTTACGTTTTTAAGCCGTTCAATTGCCGGCCCGCAAAGCAAAGGATGTGTAATGGCCGCGTATATCTGTTTGGCCCCTTTTTTCTTCAAGGCGCATACAGCCTCCTGCAAGGAACCCGCGGTTGCTACTATATCATCTACTATAACAACATTCTTGCCTTTCACATCCCCGAGTATATGCATTACTTCTGCGTCTGTATCGCTGCGCCTGCGCTTATCAACTATAGCAAGGCCCGCGTGCATTCTTTTAGCGTATGCCCGCGCCATCTTAATGCCTCCCACATCAGGAGACACCATTACAAGATCTTTAAGCTTTTTCTTTCTAAAATACTCCTCAAAAACATTTACAGCAAACAAATGGTCCAGGTTGATATCAAAAAAACCCTGGATCTGGCCTGCGTGAAGGTCCACAGTTAATACCCTGTTTGCGCCTGCTGTTGTGATAATATTTGCCATTAATTTCGCTGTTATCGGCACCCGCGGCTGGTCTTTCCTGTCCTGTCTCGCATAACCAAAATAAGGAATCACTGCGGTGATGCGCCTTGCTGAAGCTCGCTTTAAAGCATCTATAAGGATTAAAAGCTCTACTACGCTCTTGTTTACAGGAGGCGATGTGGGCTGAACCACAAAAACATCCTTACCTCTTACATTATCCTTTATCTGTACCTTAATCTCCCCTTCACTGAACTCGGACACAAGAGCATTGCCAGGTTTAATTTTTAGGTGCTTGCATATATCCTGAGCAAGCCTCGGATTCGTATTACCTGAAAACACAACTATGCCGTTTGTCTTTGTCATATCTTTTTTCCTTATTTAATTTTGTTTTCTTCTACCTTTACCTTTTCCCTTACTTCTACCTTTACCTTCTCCCTTACCTTTACCTTTTTATAAAACGGCCTTGCGGGAACGCCTGCAACTATAGCGTTATCCGGGACATTCCTGCCCTTTACCACAACACTGCCCGCGCCTGTTATGGCCTTCTTGCCTATTCTGACAGGGGCTACTAGGATAGTCCCGCTTCCTATAAAAGCTGCATTCTCTATTACTGTTTTGTTCTTGTTTTTCCCGTCATAATTAGCCGTTATTGTGCCCGCGCCTATATTTACATCTTTGCCTATCAGCGTATCGCCAATATAGCTATGATGCTTGGCTCTTGAATCTTCTCCTATTGTCGATCTTGTCACCTCTACATAATTTCCAACCTGAGAACCCTTTTTTAAAACTGTCCCGCTTCTTAAATTGGCAAATGGCCCGACCTTACAATCAGGCCCTATTATAACATCTTTTTCTATTACCACAAAAGGATATATTGTTGAGCCTCTGCCAATCTTTACATTTTCAGATATATATACCTTTGACGGGTCTACTACAGTAACACCGTTTTCTGTGATTCTTCTTAACGTGCGGCGCCTTATAATCTTGTCCGCCGCGATAAGATCCGCTCTGTTGTTTACGCCCAACGCTTCCTCTTTGTCTTTTGTTTTATGGGATAATATGCGATAATTCTTTTTATAAAAATAGGACACCATATCAGTAAGGTAGTATTCTCCTTTTCTGCTGTTCTTTTTTATAAAACCTAATCCATCAAAGAGTTTCCCCGCGTTAAAGCAATAAGCCCCCACGTTTATCTCGGCACCTTTTGATAGAGAGGAGCTGCGCTGTTCTGTAAGCTCTACTATTTCACGAACAACGCCTTTTTCATCACGCATTACTCTCCCGTATTCTTTTGCGTCATCCAAAACAGCTGAGAGCAATGTTAAATCAGCATCACCGGCCAAATGCTTTTTGAGCATCTGCTTTATTGTGGAGGCCTTTATTAAAGGGGTGTCCACATAAAGGACAACTATGGTTCCCCGAAAACCCTTAAGAAAAGCGGATGCCTGCTTAACGGCATCCGCTGAACCTAAAAGTCGTTTTTGTTCAACGATATTTACTCTATCCTCTGACAAAAACCTCTTTAGCATTTCTATCTTGTATCCGCCTACAAAAACTATTTTTTCTATGCCTGCTTTGAGTGTTGCCTCCAGCAGAAACCTCGCCATCTTCTTGCCTGCGATTTCACACAACGCCTTAGGCGTGCCTGATTTCATGCGGGTGCCTTTTCCTGCGGCTAATATTATGGCTGCTATATGTTTCATGCTACTTTTTTGCCTTTTGCGGATTTTTTTATTATTTCAGGGCGTTTCTTCCCGGAAATAACCTCTTCTGTTATAATACATTCGTCAATATTATGCCCTGATGGAAGTTCATACATTATCTCAAGCATAGCTTTTTCCAGTATCGCGCGAAGGGCCCTTGCGCCCGTATTTTTCTTTATTGCGTTTTTTGCGACGGCTGTCAAAGCGGCTTCTGTAAATGAAAGCTTTATGCCTTCCATCTCAAAAAATTTAGCATATTGTTTCACCAAAGCGTTTTTAGGCTGGGTAAGAACACTGACAAGATCCTTTTCGTCCAAAGGATTAAGTGTTGAAATAACCGAAAGCCTGCCGATAAATTCCGGTATCATGCCAAACTTAAGCAGGTCTTCTGTCTCAACAGCCTCTAAAAGCCTGCCGAGCTTTTCACAACTTATTTGACTTTTTTTGTTAACCCGAAAACCTATTTCTTTATTTCCCAATCTTCTTTGAATAATCTGTTCAAGACTGTTGAATGTCCCGCCGCATATAAAAAGAATATTTTTTGTATTAAGCTTTATATACTCCTGCTGGGGATGCTTTCGTCCTCCCTGAGGCGGTACATTTGCCTCCGTTCCTTCTATAATCTTAAGTAGGGCCTGCTGGACACCTTCACCGGAGACATCCCTTGTTATAGAGACATTATCATGCGTCTTTCCTATCTTATCTATCTCGTCGATGTAAATAATGCCTGACTGCGCACGGTTTACATCATAGTCGCAATTCTGCAATAGCCTGAGCAATATATTTTCAACATCTTCGCCTACATAACCGGCTTCTGTCAATGGCGTTGCATCGCATATAGCAAACGGGACATTGAGCATCTTCGCCAATGTCTGAGCCAAAAGTGTCTTGCCGCTTCCTGTAGGCCCTATGAGAAGTATGTTTGATTTTTCTATTTCAACATCATTGTTATCCTCTGAAGTTATAGCCGGGCTCATCAGCCGCTTATAATGATTATAGACAGCGACCGAAAGCTGTTTTTTCGCCCTGTCCTGGCCAATGACATGCTTGTCAAGTTCCTTTTTAATCTCAACAGGCCTTGGCAGGTCTTTCATTGCAAGAAATGGCGCCTCAGGCTTTGCGCTCTTGTGCTCATCGCGCATAAGGATCTGGTTGCATAATCTTATGCAATTATCACATATATATACGCCCGGACCACTAAAAAGCTTTTTTACTCCGGATTTATTCCTGCCGCAAAATGAGCATTTATTCATGATATTCCTTGCTTAGTTCATAGTTCATTATTCATTGTGCCTGAAGGCATTTCAGCTGCTACAACCCTTCTGTTCGTCGGGTTGCTTAACACGGCTCCAATGCCAAATTCGTTTACGGCGAATTTGGCTGGCGGAGGTGGATTCGAACCACCACAAACGGCTCCAAAAACCGTTGTGCTACCATTACACAATCCGCCATCATTTAAGTTATCAGCCAAGACCAAGATTGCCTGCGTCAAAAGGCTCTGTTCCAGGGATAGGCTTAACCAAAGGCTTGGCGGAAGCAATACTTGGCCGCTCTGATTTATAGGCCTCTAAAACCTTCTTTTGTATTTTGTCTCTGCATTCTGCTGTAATCGGGTGCGCTATATCCCTGTGCTCTGACTGCCTTTGGTTTCTATCTTCATGATCCTCAACTATCTTTGATGGCGGCATAGGTGATGCGCATTGTCCACAGAACTTATTCCTTGCTGGGTTTTTAAAATTGCATTTCGGGCAGGATTCCTTTATCTTGCGTGAAGGCATAGCGACAAAAAGGCCCTTGGTACCTTCTATTATCTTTATATTTCTTACAACAAAACAGTCATCGAATGTTATGGTAGCAAATGCCTTTAACTTTTTGTCATCTGATTCTCGGGAAAATATTCTAACTTCTGTTATCTCCATCGCTTAAGCACTCCTTTTTAAAATTAAGCTACTATTACACATTCTGGGTTAAAAAGACTTCCCATCTATTGTCGCGTCCTAGTTCTGCCTTGGCCCTCTCTGCCTCCTTTCTTGTCCGAAAAATTCCAAAAACAGAAGGCCCGCTACCTGATAACAGCGCTTTATCTGTAAAATGAAGCAGAGCCTTTTTGCCTTCTTTGACAATGGGGTAAAGAGGCAATACTACGTCTTCTAATCTATTATAAAGAGAATATGCTAATTTATCCCGTAAATCCGTGCGCATCAAAATGCGGGCTAATATACTAACATCCACTGTGGGTTTTGTCAAGCGCAAACTCAACTGCCTATATATATATTTAGTATAAATAGTGATTTTCGGCACAAGTAGCAGAATATAAAATTTTGAAAATACCTCGATTTCACTCAGACGGTCACCTATACCCCTGCCTATGGCCGAGTTATAGCCTGATATAAAAAAACCTACATCTGCCCCTATGGATCTACCTATACCCATAATCTGATTTTGTGTCGCATTAAGGTTGAAAAGTTTGTTTATAGCGATAATAACAGAGGCTGCATCGGAACTTCCTCCGCCTAAACCTGCTGCTACTGGTATATTTTTTTTAATAGTTACGTCCAATCCTGCATCCAGTTGAAACCTCTTTTTCATAAGCAATGATGCCTTATATACCAGATTTTTCCGGAAATTTGAAAGGTCTGGATGGTTGCAAGAAACTGATATACCTTTATCTCTGGTAGATACTGTAATATGGTCAGATAACTTTATCTTGCAGAATATTGTCGCTATGTTATGGTAGGAATCTTTACGCTTACTTATAACATCCAAATAGAGGTTTATCTTGGCTGGCGCATCTAATGTAATGGATTTCATCTATTTTCTATTAACAACTCTCTTAGCCGCTTCTATAATATCTTCCGGCATAAGATGAAGTTTTTTCATAAGCTCCCAGGGAGATCCTGACTCTCCAAAGCGATCCTTTACGCCAACCATTTCTACGGGCGCGGGCGCATGCTGTGCCAGAACCTCTGATACAGCGCTTCCCATACCTCCTGCAATCAAATGCTCTTCCGCAGTAACAACAGCACCTGTTCTGCGAGCCTCTCCTATAATAGCTTCTTTATCTATAGGTTTTATTGTATGAAGGTTTATCACCCCGGCACATATACCCGATTTTTCCAGTGTCTCTGCCGCTAATATGGCATGATAGACCATAATGCCGCACGCTATTATAGTAAGGTCTTTGCCTTGTTTTATAATGTGCGCCTTTCCGGGCATAAACTCTTTATTTTCATCTGTTATAGGCGGTACATTCTCTCTTCCTAATCGAAGATATACAGGCCCCTTGATATAGGCTGATGATATTGTCGCTTTTTCCGCTTCTATCGCGTCGCATGGCACAATTACACTCATGTTGGGAAGAATCCTCATTAATGTTATTTCTTCTAATGCTTGGTGCGTGGCCCCATCAGGCCCTACTGTTATTCCTCCATGAGTGCCGCCAATATTTATATTCAGATTCATATACGCTGCCGACACCCTTATTTGTTCCCATGCCCTGCCTGAAGCAAATACACCGAAGCTGCAGCAAAAAGGCACTTTCCCTGAAAGAGCAAAACCAGCTGCAGTACTCATCATATCCTGTTCCGCTACGCCAAAAGAAAAGAACCTTTCCGGAAATCTATCCCTGAACCAATTTGCCCTTGTTGATTCCGTAAGATCAGCGCTTAATACAACTATATTTTTATCCTTTTCGCCTAGCTTTACTAAACCACGGCCATAACCATCCCTTGTGGCCTTCCAAAGAGATTTATCTGCGCTAATCAATTCTTATTCTCCTTTTTCTCCATTGATTGATTTCATTTTTAGAGATTTTTATTCGATTATCATCAAATTTATTTATCACCTGTATGTTTGCCGCCTCCTCAAAACTATATATATAAGCAACATAGGTAATTTTTTGCATACAGAGTTCCAGCACCTTATCGCGCCAGCTTTTACCGTGTATAAGTTCACTCATCGGGAGGCCTTCCCTGCTTATATCAACCACAAAACTTAAAATCCCGTTGTCAAAGGCGCCTGTGCAGGACATAACCTTAAATTTTCCGACCAAATCATTGTTTTCCCTGAATTCATCTGTAATCCTGCGCTGTATCTGAGTAATCATAAAATCCGCAAGCGAATACTGCTTAAACGTAAAACTTCCAAGCCATGTATCTATAATACCCTGGGGGTTAAACCTTACATCAAATACCATGCGCTTTGTAAATTCACCTCGCGATATATCGCCTAAGAAAAATCTTCTCAGATCATGGACATAACGGGTCATTACAACTTCAGCGCCAGGTACTTTTTTGTCATGTGCTATAACAGTATAAAAATCTATGGACTTATCGCTGCTTAATGCAACGCGCGAGGCGCTTAGCATTACACCGGTTATCTTGTCAAATGACTTGGTATTTATCTGAAAGGTCTCCGCATCAAATAGCCCCTCTATGGGCATTCGCACGCCCATAGTAGACTCCTCTATGGCTACCTCTACTGCAACATTATATTCTTTTTCACAGAGAGATTTAACCCCTTCTATTATCTTCTCTTTTGGATATGTGGGGGCACAGGAAATGTTTATAATAGAAAAAAACAGAAGAAGTAAAGGCCATACAGCACCGTTAAACTTCATTAATCTTAATAGACGATTTGCCATATTCCTTAAATATCTTGTCTACCTCATCATATTCAAGCTCTTCTTTTTCAAGAAGCTCTTTTACCAGGCGCTCTACTATAACCCACTCTTTTTTAAGCAGGTCTTCTGTTTCAAGCAGGCACTTGTGAATAATATTCTGGGTCTCTGCGTTTAGTTTTTCCTTTGTAGATTCTGCCAGCTGTGACGCTGATACAGGGAAGCCTTCAGGGCCGTATATAGTATAATCTCCGACAAGGCCTGTCTCCCCCATGCCAAAGGCCCAGACCATCTGATGGGCTATCGCCATAGCATTTTTGAAATCTGAGCTTACCCCGGTTGAAGTAGTACCATATTTTATTTTTTCCGCGATATACCCTGCAAGGCTTGTTCTTATATCCGCTAACAAGGCTTGCTTGCTGCGACTATGTAGCTCTTCTTTCGGCTGTTTTTGAACAGCACCCAAAAAACCTTTTCTGGAAACAATTGATATCTTAAAAACATCATCCGCAGGATGAGTCAGATAGACTACAACACCGTGGCCCGCTTCGTGATACGCTGTCATCTGCTTTTCGCCTGCGGTCATAAATTTACGATGCTTGACCCCCCAGTCTATCCTATCCATTGCTTCACTCATCTCTTTCAGGGTAACTGTATCCTTCTTGTTTCTTGTTGCAATAAGGGCCGATTCCTTGACAATATTCATAATATCCGCGGGACTTTTATAAACCGCCCTTTTGGCAAGCTTGCTTACATCTATGGATTTATCATATCTTATTTTGCTTAAATAAAATTTAAACACTGCCTCTCTGCCTTCCAGATTCGGCCTGTCAATATATATTTTTCTGTCAAACCTGCCCGGCCTTTTTAACGCCTCGTCTAACTCCTGTTCAGGTGCGTTTGTTGCCCCTATAATAACTATATTGCCCTGATCCTCTTTAAGCCCATCCATTTCAACGAGGAGCTGATTCTGCGTGGTATTTGTCTCCATGCCTCCGCCGAGATAGCTGAAAGATCTCTTTCGGGCAATAGCATCCAGCTCGTCTATAAAAATTATACACCCACCATGCGCTTCTGCCAGGCGTCTGGCTTTTTTAAAAAGCTTTCTCATCCTGCTGGCACCGACACCAACAAATATTTCTGTAAATTCACTTGCTGACATCGATATAAAAGGTATCCCTGCCTCTGTTGCTACCGCCTTGGCAAGATAGGTTTTACCACAGCCCGGAGGCCCCAACATGAGTATGCCTCTTACAATCTTTCCTCCTATCTTCTGGAGTTTTGTCCTGTCTTTTATAAGCTCAACAACCTCCCAGCATTCTTCCTTTGCCTCATCTATTCCTATAACATCTTTAAAGCTGACAGCAACCTTTTCCCCCTTCACTAAACCCTTATCGAGCTTAGCGAATCCGCCTCTAAATACTGTCATATACATATAAACGAATATCATTGCGTTTACCGCTACTATAAGAATTTGTAAGGGCAGCGTAGCAAGTGTCATGTGTCTGTAAAATGACTCCAGCGTGCTCAACCCGTATATAGCTGCTGCAACCAACAGGACAACTGCTGTTATAATAGCGATTTTAACCCAGTGATCTAAGAAAAAAATCTTCATTCTTTTATGTAATAACATCATCCGCTCCTTATTTTACTATTTTACAGACGTTTTTATTTTCAATCGGGTATCTGTTTCAAACTCAATCGGCCTGCCTGCCGGTAGGCAGGGACAGTGTACCCCGTATAATTCTCTATTCCAATTCTTGTAGTGCCCTTTCAAGCTCGTCCGGCTTCGGCGCTATACCATGCCACTCTGCTCTGTTCTCGATAAAAGAAACACCCTTACCCTTTATTGTATGCGCTACTATCATAGTCGGCTTGCCTTTTACGGTTTCCGCTTTATCGAGCGCGTCCATTATCTGATCAAAATCATGCCCATCGACCGCTATCGAATACCACCCAAAAGAATCCCATTTACTTTCAAGGGACAGCATATCCTTCACATCGCATAGCGAACCATCAATCTGCAGCTTGTTATAATCTATTATAGCGCATAGGTTATCCAATTTATAATGTGAAGAAGTCATCGCTGCCTCCCATACCTGCCCCTCGTTGACTTCACCATCGCCTAGAAGACAATACACCCTGTTTAATCTTTTATCAAGCTTGGCGGAAAGGGCCATGCCGTTAGCTATGGACAGACCCTGACCAAGAGACCCTGTTGATGCCTCAACCCCGGCAAGGCCAAGCTGCGGGTGGCCTTGTAAAGACGATCCAAGCTGCCTTAACGTCATAAGTTTTTCTTTTGGAAAAAACTTACAATGGCAAAGAACAGCATATAAGGCAGGGCACCCATGGCCCTTGGAAAGAATAAACCTGTCTCTTTCATCCCAGCTGATATCATCAATATTGTATCTTAATTTATACCTGTATAACGATAGCATAAGATCTACGCAGGATAATGAGCCGCCTGTGTGCCCGCTGCCTGCCTTTGAGAGCATTGTCAGGATATCTCTCCTAATCTGTTTTGCTTCTTTTTCCAACATACTCTTATCGGGCCTTTTCACTTCAATGCTCCTTGTATTTTGTCTTGCCCCTGCGCGCTGGTAAAAAGTACTCTTATCTTTTCTTTTATCCTATCGTTTTCCGGATCAAGCTCCAGCGCTTTTTGCCATTCTGTTTCAGCCTTTGTCATCTGGCCAAGGGCATTGTATGTGTCACCAAGATGATCATGCATAATAGGGTCATTACCATAAAACTTTAACGCCTCTTCTATAAGGTTTCGGGCTTTATCCAATTCTCCCTTTTTATAATACGCCCATCCAAGGCTGTCTAAAAAAGCACCGTTTTGGGGCTCTATTTCTAAGGCATGGCTTATAAGCTCTATTGCGTTCTCCAGATTCTTGCCGGCTTCCGCGTACATATAGCCAAGATAGTTTAACGCATTGGCGTCCTCAGGATCAAGCTCTATCGCCCTTTTAAGATTATCTTCTGCCCGCAGTAGATTACCTGTCTTTTCAAAAGCAGCACCCAGATAAAAGTACGGACTTTTATAATTCGGATTTGCAAGCGCTGACCTCTCCAGATACCCTATGGCAGTTTCATAGTTCTCTTTACTGAAATATATTATACCAAGAAGAAGCAGGGCATAACTATTATCCTGCTGGCTGCTGACAACCTCCTCTAAAATCTCTACAGCCTTTGTGTATTCTTTTGTCTGGATGTAGATTTCTGCAAGGCCAAGGCGCGCATAAGCGTAATCAGGGTCTTTTAATAAAATTTTTTTATATTCCAGTTCTGCCTTGTTAAAATGCCCTGCCAATCCGTAGACTCTTGCAAGTTTCGCATAGAGCGCGTTATTTTCAGGCTCTATGTCAATTGCCTCCTTATAATAATCGGCCGCTTGCACGTAATTCTCTTTAAGCTCTGCTATAACACCTAAGGCTGTTATCGGCTCAGGATAGTCCGGGCGAAGGTTTACAGCATTTTTAAAATTCTCTTCTGCTTGCTGTACATTATTAAGCCTAAGATATATAAGCCCTATATTGAAATATAAATACGGGGAAAACTGGTGTTCTTGGCTGAGTTTTTTATACGCCTCCAGCGCGTCATTAAGTCTTTTTTCAAATAGATAAATATCCGCAAGCGATACCAGAGCTAATATGTTGCCGGGATCATGATTGGCTATGGTTTCATATTCTCTCGTGGCAAGATCTAGTTCTTCTTTCTCAAGATATAATACTGCTAGTAAAAAACGCGCGTTTAGATTGCCCTGGTTAAGCCTTAATATATTATCGATCCGCGCTTTTGCCTTATCGTATTGTTTCAAATCTATATAAGAAGAAGCGATTTTAAGGCCGACATATTCCGAATCAGGGCTACACTCTGATACTGATTTAAATTCATAAAGGGCCTGCTGGTACTGCTGCTGATTCTCAAGAATAACCCCCATTAAATAATGGCTGAATGCCTGAGAATTACGCTTCATTGCAACAGTGCGTTCATATCCTAATACGATATCCTTGCACTTTAAAATATTACGAAAAAATAAACCTACCGAATCCAGGATACCTGGCTGGACATCGTTACCTGATTCTGCTGCGCAATAACCTATATCCGTAATTAAAGCAGGCAAAAAAAACAGTACGAACAGGACCGATAAGAATTTAGCAGCTCTTATAAAAGGCACTTTAATAAACCGAATTTTTATGATTTACGATAACTTTTTCTTATGGCGCATTTTTCGGAGGCGTTTTTTCCTCTTGTGCTTCGACATTTTTTTGCGCTTTTTTTTCTTACCGCAGGGCATGTTTTGCGACTCCTTTTGCTCTTATTATATCAACTGGCAAACCATCAGGTTAATAAATAGCCTTATTAAGAGGGTATTCTATAATACCCTGAGCACCCGCTTTTTTAAGCGCGGGTATTAATCTTTTTACGGCTTCCTCGTCAATAATAGTGTCTATATCAAACCATTCTTTATCTGTAAGATTAGATATCGTAGGCCTTTTCATAGCAGGCAGAATAGAAAGAACCTTGTTTAAGTTCTCTTTCTTGACATTCATCTTAAGGCCAACCTTGCTCTCGGCAAGTATAGCGCCCTTAAGCAGTATAGCAAGGGATTCTATTTTTGACCGTTTCCATTCATTCTGCCACGCTTTCTTATTCGCAATCAATTGCGTCGTGGAATAACATATCGTATCAATTATACGCAGCTTATTTGCCCTTAAGCTTGAACCTGTCTCGGTTATCTCCACTATGGCATCTACCAGGCCCGCGGAAACCTTTACCTCTGTGGCCCCCCAGCTGAATTCAACCTCTGCTTTTATCTTTTTCTTTTTCAAAAACGCTTTAGTAACGCCCACCAATTCTGTCGCGATTCGCTTTCCATTGAGGCCCTTAACCGAACGTATTCTGGAGTTTTCAGGTACAGCTACCACCCATCTTACCCCGCTTAAGCTCTGCTTGGCATATTCAAGCTCTTCGACGCGCATTACATCCGAAGAGTTCTCCCTTATCCAGTCTTCACCTGTAATGCCGCAGTCTAAAGCACCGTCTTCGACATATCTGGACATCTCCTGCGCGCGTATAAGTACGGAATCAAGTTCAATATCATCAATGGACGGAAAATATGAGCGGCTGCCAACACTAATATTAAACCCTGCTTTTTTCAATATTCTGAAAGTCGCCTCTTGCAAACTTCCTTTTGGAAGACCTATCTTTAATATTTTATTCATAATGGACACTCCATAGCTAATACTTTTACATTATGGTTATCTTATAGAAAAATTACTGTTATAATATACAGTTATTTATTATATGTGTCAATACAATTTGCACGCTTAAACAGCATCAACAAGCATAGCCATTTCTCTGCGGCTAAAACCAGCCCCTTTGATCTGGAGCAATTTTCCTATAATCTGAGCCTTGGCTTCACGCTCGATGATAAGGTTCTTTACATATGCATCCTGCATGGTTTTACCTAACGCGATAATACCGTGCCTTTTCATTATGATACAGTCATTATCACTGCACGCAGCTTTCAATGCCTGCGCTAACCTATGTGAGCCCGGGGGGACAAATTCCACACTTGTAATCGTAGCGGCTACATACGCGGCAAATTCCATGGTAACAGGTTTACTGCCGACACCTTTCGAAAACGCTATTGTTGCACAAAAAGGATGTATATGAAAAATAGCTTTTATATCGGGCCTGCTGCTATAACATGCGGCATGCAGCTTGTACTCACAGCTTGGCATTACTTTCAAGCCCTTTATGTCCGGGTTATCGATATCCAAGCTCACGAAATCCCGCTCCTTGAGGTTTTCAAAGGATTTTCCGGCAGTTTTTATATAAAATTTTCTGCCGCATCTTGCGCTTATATTTCCGCTTGCGCCTATGGTAAGGCCTTCCTGTGCCATCTTTCTGGCATATCTTACAAGCTCTTTCTTCAGTTTATGTACATTCATGATTTTATAAGTATAGCATATCTTTACGGTTCTGTCTACCTAACCTTGAAAAAACAGCAGCCTTGGCATAAAAACAGCTGCCTCTTGGATGTATAGCGTGTTCCTGTTTTTTTCTTGTAAATGCGGGCCAGCTTATGTATAATGATAAAAAACCTAAAAGGAGACATACATGTTAAAACTATTGCGCAATAAAAAACTCATGAAAATAGTAATGTGGTCACTTGTTGTAATATTTGCCGCATGGGGAATTGGTAGTGTTTCTATGATTGGCAAATCATACGCAGGTACTATATTCGGTAAAAAGATATCCCTTCAGGAATACAATAGAAATTACAGCGCTGTTTTGAACCGCGCTCGCATGATTTACGGTGATCAGCTGCCTAAACTTGAAAAATTCTTAAACCTAAGGGCGCAGGCATGGGACAGAATTATACTTATATATGTTGCTTCCAAAAAACGCTTACGGGCATCCAATAAAGAAGTAATACAAAGGATTGCCGGCTTTCCTTTCTTCCAGCGCAATGGCGTGTTTGATAAAAATCTTTATCATTACATAACCGTCAGTGTATTACGTACGAGCTCGCGCGATTTTGAGGAATCTGTTAGAGGTGATATAGTTATTGACAAGCTTGTAACCCTTGTAACAAAGGATATTATCCCCACTGATGATGAGATAAAAAAGGCCTATATCGACGCTAACGAACTTGCTGATATATCTTTTATAATATTAAAATCGGACAGCTATACTGACGACATAGTCGTAGGGGACGCGCAAATACGGTCCTTTTACGACACCAATAGAGCCTTATTCATATCCCCTACCATAGCCAACGCAGTATACCTGGAATTTCCTTTCGATGAAAACAAGGAAAACGCCAGATTTGCCGCCGATGAGGCACTCGCTGAGACAAAAAATGGCAAAACGCTAAGCAGTGTTTCACAGGAATGCAGCTTGGAACTTAAAGAAACAGGAGACTTTTCTTTAAGCGCAGACGTTTCGGAAACAGGGCTTCCATATTCTCTTGTACTCGCCTCTTTTGGGGTTGAGCAGGGCGAGATTAGCGATGTTATAGAGGATGAGGATAAATTCTATATATTACAGATAAAAACAAAAACCGGGCCGCGCCAGCTTTCGTATGAGCAGGCAAAAGAAAAAGCAAAAAATATGCTGATAATCGACAAGGCTTCTCTCGCGGCCCATGACAGTACAGAAAATATCTTCCAGCTATTGCAATCCAAAAACAGCACCATGGAAAGCATGGCAAAGGATTTAGGTTCTGCAGTGTTGAAAGCAACCAATTTATCCAGAAAAAGCTATGTTGAAGACATAGGCCGATCGGAGGATTTTTTAAAAGAAGCTTTCGCGCTTAATATAAATGGGTTCTCAGGCCCTATAAAGGTACAGGACGGATTCGCGATAGTAAGGCTGGATTCGATTACACCTATAAATGATGAAACGTATAAAAACGATAAGAGCGCATTTGCCGAAAAATTTACGCAAGAGAAAAAGAATAATGCCTTCCAAGAGTGGTTTAACAGCTTAAAAGAAAAATCCAATTTAAAAGATAATCTTTAAAAAAAGCACCGGGATTTATGGCTTGAGTTAGATGTGCGGCGGAATTTAATTCAAGTTTGGTTCTTTATATAATGGCCGTACTGCTAAAAAGTAATTATTTTTGTACAGCCTAAGCGGAGAAGTTAATAGCAAGCTGCTGTTTGGATTTGACCCTTAAGGCCTCTAAGCCAGCCTTTGGGGCTGTCTGCACAAAATACCTGCTATATTCACGCATCTTAGCAACAGCGTCGTGATCAGCTAAAACCTGTTCGATATGTACCGCATCAATACCATATTCCGGCAATCCACTCCTTATTGCATCTACAATGCGGCCTGGAAACAAATAAGATGTAACCAGCATTTTTTTAATTACATCTATATCTTTAAAACAATATATTAGGGGTGCTAACCGCAAATACCTCTTTACGTTATCACCGCCGCTATATACCTTTGAAAGCGATGTGATCCTTCTAACAACGCCTGTTAACTCAACACCATGCTCCCCTTGGACTGCTAATACAAACGGCAAGCCTTTTAATCTTTATGGATAAGGGGTTAAATTAGAATTTTCCATATCATGTACTGCCTCTTGCATAAATAAAACTTCAGCTAATGCATGCGGTTCAAAAACTGATCTTCAGATATATTGTCACTTAAAACATCTGCAAAAGTTTTGCCAAACGGCCTATCGCCTTTGGCTGTATTAAGGATCAGGAACTTGGTTATTTCGGAATAAAAATCAACTTCGCGGATATAGTGCAGAGCTCTTGATAAAGCCCGGACCCTGGGCACTCTATTCTCCCATGATGGGGGTACGGGATAATCGGATAGGACCCCGGCTACTTTATCGTTAGAAAAGGGCAGCTTTTTTTTGAAATAATCTGCAGCCCTGGGGGGTACCTCCCGGAAAATTATAATTCTTAACGGACGTGATTCGAAATCCTCTGGTGTCAAGGTTTCGTATAACGCATTATTGATCGAGCCCCATCTGAACGGCTCAGTATATCTCGCTAATGTAAAAGCATGTTGAATATCCACAATTTTCAACAGCTCTTCTACCGTGGCCACCTTGTAATTGAGCATCAAATTCCGCGGCGGATTATTGAGTAATAACCATCTCAGTTTATCTAATTTTACGCACATTACCATTTCTTTATTTGAAATAGCCATTGCTCGCCTGGCGATATTCTCAAGACCTTCTGCTGCAAAGGGGTCCAGCGCCGCGCTTGAATCAGCTAATCTGCGCTCGTAATCTAATAATCCTCTATCTATTTCTCTGGTTAAGGCATAATAACCAAATTCGGGTCGCGCGGAACAAGATGAGAGTAATTTGCAGGCCTGCAATAAAGCATCGGCAAAGCCATATGCAAGCAGTTTTTTAAGCATAGATGCTATTGGGGCAGGATAACCGGACTCTTCTATAGAAACATTTGCATCATAGGAAGTCTGGGATAAATCACTGCCTAGCTGCGTCAGCTTTTCTAAATTCTCATACTCTCTGGAAAAACTAACGGGCCGTAATGCCCAGGCAGGACCGTTGTATAGCGCGCTGGATAACAGCATCCATATCGAAATAACGGTTATGACCCTGATATATTTTTTTATGAGGATCTTCATTTTTATGTTTTCATTTAAGCAAAAAACGCCTTTTTTAGTTTTTTAAAAATATCTTTGCCCTAAAACAGACAGACCCCTGGTCTTAATTTTGCCAAGGGTTATTGTTTAATATAAACATACCACATAATACCAAATATTCAATGCTTGCGGTACATTTTATAAAGATTCCAAGGGGCATGACCCCTTCGCTCGATAGAGGCTTTCGGTGGGCACGTATTACTTAATCTATTACGTCTTTTTAAAATGAATACTCAGGCAATTTCTTGCCTTGTCTATTATCCTGCAGAATAACACATTAAAATATCTGCTTATAATATGCAACCAGCGAATTGATAGATCTGATCAATAAAACTCCAAATACATAACTCAAAATAATAACTATTGATGTTACTGCAATTTTTACAGAACGCTTCATATCTGGATTAAACCAAACAAGCGGCAGGGCAAATGGCCCTACGCATAAAAACACCATTATAAGGAAAGGGATTTTGAAATACCATTGCACTCGCGGTTTTTTGCTTAAAAATTCTTCGCAATGCTTACATTTAATGGCTTCTTCCTGTATCTCTTCTGCGCAAAAAGGGCATTTTTTGATGATTAACCTCCTGTCTGAGCTGCTGCCTGATTTAGGGCAGGCAAATGTTACGCAAAATAGGTTTTATTTCTCTTTTACCATTACAAACAACGCAAACACAACCAAAAGATAGGCAATTGCTCTAATAGCGATTAAAAAATTCAGTAAAGACCCCTCAAGACCGATGATCGTAAAGATATGAGATATACCGAAAATCCCAAAAGCTATCCCGATAAAAAGAGGGGGCATTTTTCGATCTTTTTTATAGGTCAAGCAACCAAGGATAACTATTACAATGCATAACACTGTGTTTATTACATTTAAGGCCATTTTCACCTCCCGTTTAATCTTATTTTAGCCAAGTAATTAAGGCTATGTCGTTGTAATAGCGGCTTGCTTGTATTGGTTTTATTGCTGTAAATTAAGTACCGTGTTCCCATAATCTAATGAATCTATTAATAATTCTTACAATAATTGGTCTAATGCGAGATCCGCTTTCATTTCTCATCCAAAAATAATAACGAACCAAAAGATGAAGCAGATACTTTGGCGTACTCCAATGCCAGCATTGATCCAAACCGATTTGAATATCATTCACAGGATCAAAGCTACACCGTCTTAAAACCCCTTCCCGCCAGAAATACCCCCTTTCATCCATAGTGCCATGCCAAAGATGATATACTGTTCCATCTACATAATGAATGCTGCCGGCAATTAAACGAAAAATATGCTCAGACCAGTCATTCATGGATTTTTCCATAGCGATCGATCTGGCCCGGCTTAACATGTAATTCGAGGCGGGTTTTCCTAATACAAAAGATGCGGCCATAAGCAAATCACCGCCACCCATGACTAATCGGTCATAAAACTTTACTTCCTGAATCACATCTCTCCTTATGGCCCAAGCGTACCCAGGATGACCGCACTCCGCCATATGATTAACTGGTGTCCTACCTTCAATAATACCACGCACAATACTGATGTCACTCTGAAGCTTACCTAAAGAACCGATTTGTTGCTTCAACACAAGGGAATTATATTCCGCTCTGCGGGTATCGTAGTGCTTGGGTACATGCACGCCCGAACTAAAAAGCTGGATGACCTTGAATCGCTGAAGTTGCCCAGAAGCCTTCTTTACCCATTGGTCGTCGCCAAAGATAATATCCGCATCAAGCCATGCAACCTTATCACAATCCTCGGGCAGATATTCCAAGCCAATATTAAATGCACGTTCCGTCTGCCATATTATATCTCTTGTTCCTCTTCTGATATAAATGTCAGCATCAGAATTCTTTAACTGAAACGGTGACTTTTTAAAAGCCACTTCCACGCAAAGAATTTTAATATTCTGCCTACTGATCCACTCACGAAAAATGTGATAATTTTCAACGTTCTTGACATAATTACACGGGTTATAAAACGCAACAATAGCCCAAAAACTACCATTCAAAGCAGCAATGTCTTCCTGCCCGCACAGCATTTGTGAAGGAAAAATACGTTCAGACATATAATCCTCAAAAACGGTTCAAACCTCTTTTTTAAACTTAAGCAACCTTATGCTTTTAATTTCGTTGTAGCATTTTTACTTTAGTAAAACTTCCAATGTTTTTACAATTTTTTTTCGCTCAAAAGATCTCTTCTGTATTTCGACGCCTCAATTATACCAATCTTTTTCCCATCAATTAAATCTTTTGCCCATTATCATAACTCTGCCTACTCCGACATCATACATAGAAAATCTTTTTCAGTAAATCCTTACCTCCATGTTTAACTTTTGATAAAATACATTTTACATAATTTTTTACATCGCTCAATATTGACAGAACCTTACTCCCATGTTTAACTTTTGATAAAATACATTTTACATAATTTTTTACATCGCTCAATATTAACAGAACCTTTTTTTCTCTTAAAATTTTTGTGGTTTTATCAAACTTTTTTTCATCAAATAGCCACCTACTAAAACTATCACTTAATTCATGTTCATGATCTGAATAACGACCTTTTTTATAGCAATCATTGCACGGCTCCATCAATTCATTATGAGGCCTCGTGAAATGGCATTTTCTAAATTTCTGGGCCACGCTCCCATTCCATACAGAATCCTTAGAATCCCTGACGTTGCCCAAAACCCTTTTTTTATGAGAATCTCCTACCAGATGGTCGCAAAAAATAACATCTCCATCATACATAACCTGACAATACATCCAGGGATGACAGCAGGTATTAAAGGCGATATCTCGATTGGTTGATTCTCCAAACGGAGAGAGGACTAGCTGCACGTTGATTTGATTCTTTTTGGCTAACTTGGTTATTTTTTTAAAGACACGATAAGTGTCATATTTATTATTTGCTAAACTATTGACATCATATAGATATGACAATAACGGCCCGAAAGCTATTTCTGATATGCCATAGGTATCCGCTAATTCAAATATTCCTTCAACCGCATTTAAATTTTTCTTTTGAAAAGGACAAACTGATAATCTTATCTTATCCTCAATTGTACCATATTTTTCCTTCATACCTTTTATGACAAATTCCAGGTTTTGAATAACCGTATCATAATTTACCCCGGGCCGTATGCTTTCATATAACCTCTTATCTGCCGCATCAAATGATACGGAAAGAAAAACATCATAATCAATAATGCTTTGCAATGCTTTTTTTGTGCCGCAGCCTAGAGTTGTTGTTAAACGTATTTTCGGGCCATATTTAGCAACATCTTCTACGTATTTATCAAAATTGCTTAGCATCAGACTTTCGCCCTTCGAACGTAAATCGACTAGAACCGCGTAAGGGATGTAATCGCGCAGTAAAATATCGAATATTTCACTCTTCATATCATACGCAGGATTATTTACCCATTTTGCGCCTCTGCAAAAAGCACACCTTGCAATGCAATTCCGAGTCAATTCTATATATAAGACCGCCGGGCTATCACTTGATACTGCGACTTTGTTTTCGTATGCCTCAAGCGCTTTTTTGAAATTCGTGTTTTGCGCTAAACTCAATTTTTCAAAATCTATTTTCACTATAAGTTTTACCTTTTAAGCGGCAGGAGAAATTACCTTTTTTATTTTGCTCGGTAAGGTGTCCCCCAGATTATTCTCGATGGGCTATCATCATTATCTGCGCGTCGCTTACAGCGCCTAAGCTAGTAGTTATGCTGGCAACTATAGTTTGGCCTCCTTCTACATCTTCTTCTCTATAGAAAAAATGGGCTGTATCTGTAGCCCTATCATTATCCCTTGCTGTATATAAGGTATCGGTATATTTAATAATACCGTCAAAAACAAAATTGACAGTAGTAGGGCATATCGGATAATCGGGTTTGGCATAATATGTAACAAGTACTACCTAGCCACCGCCTTCAGGCAAGGTGAAACTTGCAGGAGAAGTGCCTGCTGCTGAAATTATACCGCTTAATCCGCTGTTCCCTACGTTTACTGGCTGCCATCCATTATCATCACAAACATTTAGTTATCTATTACCGGAATCGTAATATAAAGATCCTTCTATTTCCGTTGGTGGGGTTGCAAGATTCTTTAAACTTATTACTCCATCTTCGGATGTTGCTACTCCACTTCCTACTGCAAGTTTGTTCGCCTGCAGCTCATCATACTTTCCGTATGGCGCAGGATAATATGTGGTTAGTTCAATCTTTTCTTCATCTTGTGCATAACACAATGTTGTAATAGACAATACTAATAGCATAAATAATATTCTATACATATAAATCCGAAAAGGCAAGGAATAAATAAATGCTTTATTTTATGTATTTGGAAAATATAAAAACAATAATGGGCTTAACAGAGGTTTGACAAAATAGGCATCAATATGGAGTATTTCTGGTAAACCTTAGGGACTAATGGGAACTGTGAGTTACTATTCTTCCGACGAAAAGGGTGTTTTATGAGGAAATTAAAAGGATATGACACAGAAGCAGGAAGTCATTTAAGCACAAAGCAATAACTTTCGCTATTTCAATATATTACGACATAACTTATTTATTGTCTAGGAATTAAGGTGTTCGATAATTACTGGGGGCCCTGATGAAGGTGCCGGAGCGATCGATGGAGGCGATGAAAACAAGCTATATCTGACTTATTCTAACGACGGCATTAACTGGTCTGGCCCGCACATGGTAGTTGATACCGCAGGCCGTATTGGCATAGAAACCACAACTCCTGCGGCTGCATCATCTTTCAGCATGCTTACCGTTGAAGGGGGCACGGGGCAGTACGGCCAAATAACTGCTATCTCTCATTCACCAACCGGGTCGCCAAGCGAAATCCCTGGTGTCCATTGAGGACGGGGATGCCCTTTTTAGCAATAAACCCCCACAAAAAACAAAAATCCTTGCCTTATCTACACATATATACTAAAATATAGCAGTTAAATGTGATAGAGAGGTGCCTACAAGCAATATTGGGGGTTATTTCTGAAGGGCTTCCAAAAACAAGTTCCTATCATTTGGACCAGACCTACCGGCCAATAGAGATTATTCTGGTAGATGATGGCTCGATCGATAACACCCCAGCAGTTCTCGACCAAATGGCTGCCGAACGCCCGGACATTATCAAAGTAATCCATAAGGAAAACGGGGGGAGCTTGGGTTAGCTCGCGAAGCCGCCACCTTATCGCTAGAAAGGTGAATTTATACAATATCTAGATAGCGATGACTGGCTTCTGCCGAGGAAATATTAATGGGAAGCGGTATAACAAAACTCGTGAATTTACTTAACAGAATCAAAGGAAAAATCAGGTTCTATCAAAGCATAGGAGGTTTTAAGCGATGCCTCGAGCTATGCGGACTACACGACTTTAGGAGTAGAAACCAGATAATGAACTCTGTCGACTTATCCGGTGGTGAGCTAGTGATTAACTGGTCTGACAAACCCACGACTGCTGACCAGCTGAGTATTGAGAGCTATCTTTCAAAAATAGTAAATGCTGACATGTCCATATTGCACGTCGGCATTGGGAATTCAACCTTCGCGTTGAGATGGCATAATAAGGTAAAAAAGATACATGGAATCACTATTTCCAATGACGAATATGACCGAGCCAACAAATTAAACCTGACCAACTACAAGGTATGGCTGGTAAACAAGTATTCCCCCGAGATGATCAAGCAGCTCGACTCATACGATGTTATCATTGATAACAACCCTTCTTACGGATGCTGTTGCAGGTTCCATTTCTACATGATGTGGCAGAACTACTTATATTTGCTCAAGAAAGATGGCCGTCTCTTAACCGATATCATTGGATGCAAATGGGTCATACCGGGAACAGATCTACGGTGGGCGCTCACCGATCAAAACTTAGTATGGCTTTCCAATAAATTTGGATTAGTCATGAATAAAGACGAGTCATCAGCAAACGTAAGAATATTAACAAACCGAGGCTCTATATGACAAACGCGCTTTGGATTTCCATTACAGCTCTGATTGCAGGTCTAGTCATATACGACCTGTTTTGGCGTTATCAAGGCCGTTTTGATCTCA
>Ga0163203_1000096_pt1 | contig 22506 bp, 31 predicted proteins | sample PL_2010_330m_FD_113534 | JGI IMG/M metagenome (GOLD analysis project Ga0163203, IMG submission 113534) | Freshwater microbial communities from Powell Lake, British Columbia, Canada to study Microbial Dark Matter (Phase II) - PL_2010_330m | ecosystem: Environmental > Aquatic > Freshwater > Lake ... | reverse complement strand
GTTTTTTACTGGCTTTTCACTTACAAAGGGGTTTGGCCACGTATTCAAGTATGCTTACGGGCCAGAAGAGCATAGGCGATCCGCGAAGGTGGTATGCTGCCCTGATCTAGGATCAGTACTTACCAATCCTGAGGGTAAACCCGTCTATTCGGCTGGTGCTCAGCTATTTGTGGACATGGTAAAGTCTAAGGGGGTGCGCAAGGAGAACAACAACGTCAATCATCAGATCGACAACGTAAAGGACGTGGCTACGCTGGTGGATCGTTTGATTGCTGGCAACGTTACTGATTTCGCGGTGGACTGTGAATGGGGTGGTGGTGACCATTACATGGATTCGACTGGTAAGCTGCGCAGCGTTCAATTTGCATGGGGGACCAATGAAGCTGCCGTAGTGATATTACATCGGTGCAACATGGCGCCGGCGTTCCGACCCTACCAGTCGAGTGCCATCACCCAGCTGCGTCGGTTGTTTCATCGCCCGGGTGTCCGCATTATTGGGCACGGCTTCAATGCCGACTTTCCGTGGCTCTATAAAGCGGGGCTGGATTTATCCGGTCAGCTTTATTTTGACACGATGTTGGCGAGTCATCTTCTTGATCCTACCATGTCACATAAGCTGGAGGACTTGGCGGTGCGTTACCTACCAGGCTGGCGCCGTCATGACTTTGCATTGTTGCACTGGTTGGCTGAGAAGGGTAATAAACCTGGGCCAATGGAGGCGTATGGTCGAGTACCGGATGAAATCCTGTTTCCGTATGGTGGAGAGGATGCGATCTCTACTTTTAGGCTCTACCAGGCGTTGTCGGATGAGCTATCGGACTCACAGCTCAAACGCATGGAAGATCTGTTCTATCGTGAAGTCATGCCGGCGCATCTCGCGTTGATTAATATGGAGATGGCCGGATTTTATGTGGATCAGAAGCGGCTTATGGAAATGGGTGAGATGTTCCACGAGGCACATAACACACTTTTAGGACGGTTTTGTGTGAAAGTTAATAAACCTGGGTTTAACACAAACTCGGCCGCGCAGAAGTGTGATCTTCTATTCAATGGGTTGGGTCTGGAAAAGATCAAGACAACAAAGAAGAACGATCGATCCTTGATGTGGGAAGAAGTAGTTGAGAAGGGCGAAGAGCACCTTTGGAGTCCAGCGGCGGATACCGAAGTGCTTGAGATTCTTCAAAGCAAATCTCCTATCGTTAAGGATCTCTATGACATCACGCTGGTGTCGACAGTGTTGAAGTCGTTTTTGTGTCCCAAAGAGTTTAATCCGGCTTCTGGGTTATATGAATACCAGGGCGGATTCATGGGCCACGTAAAAGCAGACGGGCGTATTCACGCCCGTATCTCACAAATGCTTAAGACAGGCAGACTTGCATCAAAAGAGCCAAATTTGATGAATCTGCCTAAGCGGCGCGAACCGTCGATTCAGGCGGTGATTAAGTCGTTATATGGGCATAAACCGCTGTATATCCGTTCTTGCTTCTGCGCCCCTCGCGGACGTATACTTATTATTGCTGACTACAAACAAGCTGAGATTGCGACGTTGGCCTATCTGTCTGGGGATCCAGGATTGATTAAGGCAGTGCAGGGCGGTCTGGACATTCACAGCCTTGTTGCTAAGCAGATGTTCAAGCTTGATTGCTCGTTAGCGGAAGTGAAGGCACGGTACGGCCATTTGCGCGTGTCTGCAAAGGCTATTCTATTTGGCCTTATCTACGGGCGTGGTGCGCCAGCCATTGCTCGTGAAGTGCGGAAGGCCGGGGTAGAATGTTCAATTGAGGGTGCTCGGGCATTTATCGAGCAGTTTATGGAATCATACCCGGCAGTTCGTGATCTTATCGCATCCACGCATCAAAGTATTGACGAAGTTCATTACGTTGAAAATTTGTGGGGGCGTAGAGAGAGGTTCTATGGCTATGGGGCCATGGGTAATTCGATCGCTGCTGCCCAGAAGCGGCAGGGGTTTAATTTTCTGTTCCAGTCATATGTAGGAGACCTGTTACGGAGGGCGGTAATCAACCTTGCGGATCATAAGCGTGTGTATCGTGCGCCATATGACGTGGTCATGACCGTTCATGACTGTATTATTGCCGAAGTCGATTTGGATTATGCAGAAGAGTTTTCCGAGGTGATTTTACCTGGCTGTATGGTCAATAAGGCGAAGGCGCCAGGGCTCGGGTTTTCGATCGATATTGATACCGATGTTTGTACTCGCTGGGAAGAGGCGCTTTACCTGCAGGATTTTGTTGATCTTGGGCTTAGTGAAGAGTATGGCCGGAAGTATTGTAAGACTGAGAAAGATGGCAGTCCTACACCACGGCCAGTTCATGACATTCCAGATCGTGTGTACCCGTTGCCAGTATAGGAGGTTTGAATGGTTGTAAAGGCTTTTGAGGATGGTGGTAGTTCCGGCATGGACTCATTCTACAAGAAAATGTTGAAACCTGGCGTGTCACTTGAGGTGTGGCAGCCGTCGTATAACAAGGGCATTACGCTGATTCGTCCTTGGGCTACGATTGATAAGGAGACAGGACAACCGATATCGTGGCGGGATGAAAACGGCAATTATGGCACGTCGTTCTTTATTCGCGATCGTGCCTATTTGCGCTTTGGTCTGGACCGCGCGTTCAACGTGTTCGCTGATGTGGCTGAGGAAGACGCCGAAGAATGGACCGGCGGTTCTCCGATCGACGTGTTTGTTGACGAGATTCTTGCGCATCCGGACTTCAAGGCGATGTACAGCGGCCGTGGATCTGGTGCCGCAAAGGACTGCTCGGCAGTGTCTACGGCCAAGGAAATCGGCTTTATTAAGGGACTTATGTTTGAGTGTTGCGGTAAGGACTATAAGCAGAATCCGCGGTGGGGTGTTCTGTTGATGCTTCCGAAGTCCGCGGTCACCGCTGCAGACCAGCTGTTTGAGCAGGTTGTTGACCCGAGCCGTGCGCGGAATGATCCGGCGCGTTATCTTGTTGGTAATCCGACTGACGCGGATCACGGAAAGGTGATCGAGTTCCACGCGGCATCCAAGCTCACCAAGTCCAAGGCCCCAGGGGACGAAGGGAGTACTGGCGTGCTCGGTACGTCGGTGACGAAGTCTGTGCCGTCAGCGGCGGATGGGCGCCCGGAGTTGTATGGGGCGCAGCTGTGGCCAACGCAGCCGGAACTTGCACTTCCGTTGGAGGACATCCGTAAGTTTGACCGTTCGTATGAGGACATCTTCCGCTACCTGACCGCGCGGGAGCAGGTCAATGAGATTCTGATTCCTGCCTTTGGGCGTAAGGGTCGCGAGGCGCTGCTTTACGTGTTTGCTGGTAAGGGAGTTCTTCCAGCGGCCTACGAGAATAACCGGGTCTTGATGGAGGTACCTACGGCGCCGGCCCCGGTCACTTCGTCGTGTGTCCCGACATCTCGGCAGGCACCCGCACCACAGGCACCCGCACCACAGGCACCCGCGGTGCCTGCCGCACCAAAGCCGGCATCAACGGGTCTGCTTGGTCTTTCTATATCGGAGGATCAGCTGAATCCGAAGGAACCGGTTGAGGAGCGTAAGGAACCGGTTGAGGAGTATGGCGGTGACACGGCTCCTTTTGATGGTGATGAAGCGCCTGAGGAAGGGGAGGTTTCGGCGACTCCTTCGACTGCGGATCTTCTTCGCGCTCGACTTGGCGGCTTGAAATAACGTTCTATCATAGAACGCGTATACGGGAGCCCGGTAATTCCGGGCTCCCATTCACGAAAGGAGCCAGATGGCTAAGAAGAAGGAAGAGGTCACGAGGATGAGTCGGCTCGTGGAGCGGGCGAAGGCGCGGCGTACATTGGACGTTGGTGCTGGCGGAAAGGTGTACGACCCATACATGTCCAGCGTGCGCGGCGTCAAGCTTCCATCGCTTGGCATGATGAATCTTCTGGGATGCACGGCGCTGCGCGATGCTTGTACGATTCTGATCGACGGGCTACCCAGCTCCAGCAAGTCATCGCTTGCGATTGACATGTTCAACTGGTTCCTTCCGTATGGTGGTGGCGGTGTCATTAATGACTGTGAGCAGAAGGGGGCGTTTGACATTGCTAACAGCATGCTTGATGAGATTGCGCTGTGGTATCCGAATATGCTGGAGATGGTATCTCTTACGTCAGTTGAGGCTACACAGGAAAACATCAATCGGTTCGTGAAGTATTGCCGCGAATTGAATGATGGCATGGGTCGTGAAGAGCAGCTGCCGCAGCTTATTGTAACGGATACGATTGCGGGGGCGCCATCAGAAGAAACGGTAAAGCATATCAATAAGGAAGGTCATGCCGATCGAGGCCATGGCGGGCGCGTGGAAGCACTGCTCTGGTCGATCTTCCTGAAGAAGCATGAAGTTGAGATGATCGATCTTCCCGTGGTATCGGTGTTTGTGAATCATGTGAAGGAAAAGCAGGAGCAGAGGGGTTCGATCACGGTCAACACGAAGGTTAACCCTGGAGGTATTGCTCAGAACTACGCGACCACATTCCATCTTCGTCTGTCACGCGGAAAACGGTTTAATTCGGAGTCGCTGGAGGGCTCGTCTTACAGCGAGATTAAGATATCTTGCGAGAAGAACAGCCGTGGTCCAGATAAACGGAAGACAAGCGTCCGCAAATACTTCCGAAATCTCGAAAACGGTCATACCGAGATTTGGTTTGACTGGGGACGTAATTCAACGGAGTTTCTTGCGGAGCTTGGAACTCAACATCCTGCACGTGACGTGGCGAATGTTCGTCGTAAGACCGGCGATCGCTATACGTGTGCCCAGCTTGGTAGCGAGGAGTATGACGCGACTGAGCTTGGTTACGCGATCATGGCCGATGAGAAGATGGCCAATGATATCGTGCAGGTGATGCGTTGGCGTAAAGTCAGGGAATTCACGAAGCTCGCAACGGAGGAGTTGGATGAGCTGCGCGGCGCCGCACAGGAGCGGCATAAGGAGTTTCTTGACCGGGAGGGTGAATGATGGTTGACAGGCGCATGGAGCGTCTGAGGCAAACCAAGCAGGAGTGGATTGACACGAAGGTGTCTAATCAGAAACTGGCATATGAGAGAAAGATTTCTCGTAAATTGCTTAGCAGCTTAGGTTTGACGCCGTTGCAGATTCGTACATATTTCAATCCGAGCAAGTACGACCCGGACGAATATATGACGTTTACGTGGTTGACGGACAACTACACACTTCCGATTAGGTTTGTCTTTGGTGGGCAGGTGAAGTTGAACATTCGGGACATGCTCAAACCGCGGGCACGAACGAACGCGTTGATGAAGGCTTGGGAAGAACACGTGGTTCCTCTTGCTGGAAACTTTCGGCTCATGGCAATGGTATTTGCTACGCCGGAGGCGCTGAATATTGGGGATATGGTCTTGCACAATTATCCCGAGGTGCCCGACCAGCGTGAAACCGCGGTAATCTATATGCCGATCAGGAATTGTACTCTTCGTCTTGAGCGGGTTGCTGATTTCTTCATATTTCTAGCGGATAAGTACGGGAGTTCTGGTGACTAATGAACCAGGTAGACTACCCGGCAATGACAACGACAAGCTGTCAGCAGACGATATTCGTTGTCTGTTAGCGGAGTTGATTGAGCATGACGCGACTCCTGCGACCAAGCGGTTGTTTGGTCGCCTTGGTACCATGCCTACGCAGGCACGGATGTTACGTAATTTAGACATGATGCTCAGTGCGCTGTATCGCGTGCCGCGTGTTGTAAATCTGATTACGGACGCTCTGACGACAGCTGAGAAGCTTGCATTGTTAGAGGTGGATAGTGGCTATTACACTGAGCGAGCGAAGAGCGCCGCTAGTGACTTATTGTGTATCCGGGAGCGCTATACGCTTTGGCGGGCTATTTCCGGGTTCAACCGCAGGGCTTATGAACGGGAGCAGGCGGGTGAAGGATTTGTGCCGTTTGAAGAGGAAGCAGAGCAATGAAAACACGTATGCCACCCAAGAAGGAAGAGGCGTCCGGCGAGTTCAGTAAGGAAGAGCAGGCGTTTTTCGACGAACGCCAGAAGGTGCTGGAAGAAGCGGTAAAGGAAACCGTGCGTGATATGGAGGCCGTCGATGCTGCGCTGCGCACACTGGAGAAGCAGCGCATCAGCACGATGTGGGCAATTGGTAAGCGGATTGCTGCTATTGCAGGCGATGATTCGTCGGAACGGTTGCGTAATGGAATCATTCGAAAGTTCTCGGAAGGACTGAGCAAGGCCAATTATGGCCAGGCGTCATCCAGCAGCTTCTGCAGCGTGTGTCATGCGTTTCAGAAGTTGTTTACTGAGAAGCAGTTCGAAGAATTGCGTGACCGGGAAGTTCCGATTAGCTTCATCCACGTGCTGGTAGCGATCAAGGATAAGAAGCTCCGCGATAAGTATTATCAGGAGATCCTGGATGGCAAGCACGCTAACGCGAAGGATCTTCGTGATCTTATCGCTATGCGTAAGCCGGCCAAGAGTGGTGAGGAAGCTGAGAAGAAGGAGAAGAAGGTCCTTCCTCCAAAGCAGGTGTTCAAGAAGGCGATGGATCAGTTGAATACCTTTGAGGACGCTATCATCACTGCTAGCGCAGTCGTAGCGAAATTGGCTGACATCAAGGATGAGGAGTTGGTCAAGGAAACGGTTGCGGCGTTGCGTGAGTTGAAGGCGCGCGTTCCGGACCTGGTCAAGAGTATGTCGATCTTTGTGAAGATTGTGGACAAGGTTTAAATGGCTAAACGAGCTGCAGCGCTGAATGGCATGTTACCGTATACACTGTCTGAATTGCGTCAGCTTTTCGTACCCATCGCTGTAACTGTAAATGGCGCTCGCTCGATTGGTGACGGCGAGCGCCTTATTTTTCTTGTAGCATGTGATGGTGTGCAAGCGTTGATTTACGTAACCAATGGTGTGCCTCTGTTGGTGAAGAGAAGTACTTTACGGTTCAACAAGGTACACGGTGCGGATGAATCGCGTATTGAGAAGGGTCGTATTTGGTGGAAAGATTCGGCGGGTACTCATGACGCAGGGCCGTGGACTTCGGACGCTGTGACTGAGGATGATATCACAATCAAGTCCGCGATGGGTATGCACAGTAGCCGAATATTTGACGCTAGGCTATACAATGACGCGAAGCCACGGGACGGTGGGCTATGGTCTGACGTATCATCATGGTAATACAGGAGTAACAATGACTTACGAAGAAGTGGTTGCGGAGCATGAAGCGTCGTCGGAGCGGTTTGCGAATCTTGGTGTTGATCTGTCGAAGGCGGAATTTTCCGCGTCGATTATGCGTCATCGGATTGCTGAGCTGGTTCGTGCTGAAGCGATGGCGCGCGGGGAGAAGGTCACAGAAGCGAAGATCGATAACGTCTCGCGGGTTGCGTCTGAGGTCGAGCAGGCTTATCATGACGCAGCAGTGATCAAGAAAGATTGGGAGCTTGCTCGTCTTGCGCTTGTGCGCATTGAATCGGTAATGCGTCATTTGGAGTAGTCGTGGAATCAGAGGTTACGGTCGATACTTACATTGACCTTGCCTATGCATTTTCTAACGCAGACACAGTTGACTTGAAGCCGGTGTATGCCCCGCCATTTTCCGTGGAATCATGCACCGGCTTTTCACTTTTGTTTTTCAATTCGTGTATCATTACGGTGCTATTGCGCGGTACGATTTACGTGAAGCCGTATGACGAGTCGTTTGAGGATATGACGCCATTTTCTTTGAATCGGCGTACGGAATCGTACATTGATGACTTTATTTATAGCTGGCTTGCTTATGTTCCCGAGTCTTTAGGACATCGTAATTACAGCAAGCCCAAGTTCCGTGAAGTTGTTGCTGAGGCACGTGTATTGCGGGATATATTGAAAGGGTAGGGTCGATGACTATGGAGCTATTCCCTGAATTTGACGACTTGGACCTTGATGACGACGAGGAACGAGAAGACGATATTATCTTGGTCTCCGTGAAGCGCAAGGTGCCGGATGCAAATGTCGAACTTCGCCTTCAGGGTACGGAAGCGGGTGGTGTGTTCTCAATTATTCGAGTGCTTGACGAGTATACCGGAGATCTGGAGGAGTCATATAGCGCGCAGGTCCTGTTTACTGAGGACGCTAACGCCCTGGAAACAGCGGAGCTTTTGCTTGATACGGTGAAAGCCCTTATGCAGGACGGGCATACAGCGGAAGTGGTCCGTTATCTGCAGACGAAAGTTGGAAAAGTGATTGACGATGTTACAGGCACTGCTATGATGTTACATACTCAGTGCGCAATCACATAAGGAGTTATGATGGGATCTCGCGTAGATCAGAAAGCCGGTCTTGTATACAGCCTCAAGGCTAGTCAGGGGGTAAAGTTTTCTCAGGCCCTGCAGGGTAGAGTTCGAGCCTGTGTTACTTCCTATTGCACGTGCGATAAAATCGAGTTGATGAGTGTTGAAACGACGCCATCAGTGATCGTTGTGACTGTGAATGCGTTAACGCTGCCGCAGCCCGCAGCTGACGTGCTTGCCGCGCTTTCTAAGATTGCTGAATTATCGATTGAAGACAAGAACAGCGATATCCTGCAGAGTATTGTCGACCGATACGGCATTACGGATGGCGAGAAGATAAGCCGTATCCGGCAGGCGTGGGATGCATTTATGCGTACGGTGGATAGTGTGGCTACTAGCGCTGAAGCCCCGAGTATTTCGGCAGAAGCGTCGTCATCGTCTATGGATGCAATTGAGCGTCGTCGAAAACATCGCGACGATGCCGTGAAGGGTCGTCTACCAGGCCAAACGCAGAGTATGCCACAGCTTATACCGGCCCCTGATGATCCAAGGGGTAAGCGTGTGGTTGTGGCAAGGCGCGCGAACGCTGATCCGCAGGCTACTGCTGGTACACATGATGCCGGCAATATCTTTAACCACGGCCATGCGCGAGGGCTACGAGGCGGTGGACAATAGCTTTGATAGCTGGATAAACTCGGTGGCAACGACGGAGTTGGCGATGGTGGAGGCGCGGACTTCGCTTCGTTGCCGCCACTCTGAGCTATTGAAGCAGGTGAATGAAAACAAGAAAAAGATCCGTAAGATATCCGCCGCCCTGAATAAACGGCGTTACGTATACACGGGTAAAACTAGGCATGGCATACGGTTATATGCATTTGAACCGCTGGTGACGCAGGTGCGTAAGGGTGGTGCTTATAACCTACGAACCTGCACTGTACTTACTCGGCGTAAATTTGAGATCGTGCGACCCGTGTTTTACATCAGGCTGCCACCGTTATGCCAGGGGACTGGCATTTTTGATTTAATCCCGCAGTTATCAGTGGGTGCCACTGGTGACGAAGTATGTACGACATCAGCGGAGGCCCTTATACAGCTACTTGCTCGCGGGTTTAAGTTTAGCCGGGCGGTTTATACGGTGCGGGGCCGTAGGCTAGTTTCATATTCACTGAGGGGATTTTTGGTTAGTCCAGAGCTGGAGGCAACAGTAGATGACTGCCGCAGGAAGTACGGATATAAAGCCGCTGGATGAATGCAAGTACGACGTCAGTAACGTAATTCGATTAAAGACAAAGCTTTGTGGTATTCTGGATAAGTACCGTATTCGTACTGGCACTGAGAGCTATCCTTTATCGCGTATGATTGGTGATCCGCTCAATGACGTGGTTCCGGTACTTGCGCGCGCGGTGTCTGATACATTACACGCTGACTCTTCTATCATAGAACGTTCGTTATACGCAATATTGGACGGAGTTGAAGGTGGTTATCCTTTGCGGAGGGATTACAACCGGGCTTTATGGGTTTTAGCGGCTCGGGCGCATGATTTACGCAGCGGGGTGGTTAATGCAGTCGTACGCCCAGCTTATCCCGAGTGGGTTCCCGCGGTTTGCGTTGACTTCATTAAGACACGGGATCGGCGGGGTACGGCTGGGGCCGCACTGACTTTTCGTAGCATAGCAGGTGAGTTGGCCACAAACACCACGATGAAATTTTTTACACATAAGGCTCGTGGATTTTTGAAGGCTTCATTTGGCCTTGGAATCAGAGCAAAGGTTGGTCCTCTATCGACTTTTGTGGGCATGCGTACGTGGCTCTATGTGGATCCGGTGTTGTCTCGGGATTGGCAGCCAATTGATTTTGATCGTATGGAATGTCCAGAGGCGTGGGGTAGCGCTAATCGAAAGTTGATGAATGAACGAAAACAAGCATGTATCAATGGCTTTCATAATGTTTCGTGTTATGATTGCGGCTACGGCCTTGAGCATTGTTACCGCGCTACGCATGCTCTCTCGTATCGTCTTGGCATCTGTAAGACGTGTAACAATACCGAGGCGATCTTTAATGAATCAGACGGCCCCATAGTGGAGCTGTGTATTGACTGTAGGGAACGAGAGAGAATGCGTAAACGAAAGGGGCGGTAATGAGTGGAATTTTTCAAGTTAGACCGAAAGGGAAGGATGCGTGGTATCGACCTGATCGAGATATTCTGCGCATATGGCCGTTGGCGGTAGTGCGTGGTGCCGCGTATGCGTGCGATAAGCACAGCAGCGTTTACGGCTGGCTGTCCAAGCAGCATTCAGCGGAGAAGATTTATCCGCTGGTCGAGAAGCAGTTGCGTAATGTTCTAGTCGCCATGGATGGCTCGTGCACGGTGCCAGCCGAGCAGACGATGACGCAGGCTGAAGTTATAGATTGGCCGGCGTATCAGGCGATTATGATGGGTGCCTCTGCGTCTATGACGACCGAGTTCAGTCAATACTTCCGAGAGAGTAGGTTGAAGAATACGCAGCACGGCGGGGTATCGGAAGTGGGTCCTCGCATTGACTTGCTCACGGCCATGGCACATTTTGCTGAATGCGTGAAGAAGTTCAACGACGCCTCAACCAACCAATGATGCTGTTGTAGGGCAAATTTATCACATGCTTCAGCGGGAAGAGCTAGATCTCACAACCGGCGCAATAACGGACGCCTTTTTGAGAGATCTAGTTGCACCAGTTGTAGCTACGGCGGGCGACTTTATAGGTCTTGGTGTGATATTTAATGAGGAGTAGAGATGAGTCGAACGTATCGTTTCTTGGCAATTGACCCGGGTACTAATTGTGGCTACTCCTGGCTGGATGTTACGAGCACTAGCGTGTTAAGTGCCGCGTTGAAGCCGCTTATTGATCAATCCGGTGTTTGGGATTTATCGGTGCGTCGTCACGAGAGCATGGGGATGCGCGCTATCAAGCTTAAGGCCAGTATCGCTTCAGTGTGCCCTGATATTATCTTCTATGAGGAGGTCAGAGCACACAAGGGTACGAATGCTGCGCATGTCTATGGAGGGCTTACGCAAACCATTACCATGTACGCAGCCGAGCGTGGTATCGAGCACTATGCTATTCCAGTGGGCACGATTAAGAAGCATGCTACTGGAAAGGGAAGTGCGAACAAGGCAAAGATGATCGAGGCGGCGAACGAGCACTTTGCGATTGATCCTCCTTTAAGCAACGCTGCTGTGGCGTCAAACAAGGATGATAACATTGCCGATGCCATGTGGATTATGGATGTTGCTCTGAGGACGTATGCGTCTGGACTTGACTTCAACGCGATTCCGTCTGACGTTGTGGGGCCAGCTCTGGACGATCTCAGGTTAACTGAGGTGGAGCGGGCGTCGTTGGCGGCATTACTTCAGGTGTTATCGCCGGCGGTGCAGGATATTATTTTGGGTGAATTGAAATCAAGAAGGAATTAATACATGAAGCCGAAGAAGACTCCGCGCAGGCAGCGGCGCAACCGTTCTCATCAGCTAAGTAAGATGGAGAAGGATAAGCAGAAAGCCGAGGAAGCATTTGCCGCGCACATCAAGAAGCTTGAAGAAGTAATGGCGCAGCCAGCTTTTGGCGCGCTGTGCGAGCTCATGCTCAATAACTGGCGTATCTACATGCTTCTTCGTACTGCGCTGGTCGAACATGGTGGCGGTGAATTGAATGAAGAAGCGATGCAGCATCTGCTGCAGGCGCTTTCTCATCGAGCAGCGGTCGGATTCCAGCCTGAGAAAGTTGTGGAAATGACTGAGAAGTTCCTGCTGCCATATTTGAAGGAAGAGGCTGAGAAGAAGGAACTGGTTCTTGGTGACTTGGCTAGTTTGTTGGAGGCCGAGCCACCGCAGGCAGAGGAAAGGGGTACCGGTGGGATCATCGTTGAATGATATCACACTGAAGCAAGATTTAACGGAAGCAGAAGCTGCTGAGATCATTACTGACACGCTTACCGGTTCTGACGAGCTCAAGAATGTAGAACTCGCCAGGGCGGAGCAAGAGGGTGTCAAGGAATCTAACATGGTCGGCATGGTCGAGCATGGTGAACTTAAGTCATTGATTTCGAATGATTTAAACGTCGATGACTACTGCTGGTTCACCCTGGCTCCCGTATACATTGGTCTTTGCATGCCTACTTCGTTAACCGCCGAGTTCCTTGAAAGTCCGAGAGGCAAGGGCGCTTCGTTCGTCAAATGTACCACGCCTGCTCCTATTTCCAGCCGCATGCCGACCTGGAATGACGTCATTGAAGGCGTTCATCAGGATCGTGCGGATGAGTTTGCCAAGTTCCTGGACACCGTAGCAATTCAGCACGACGGGCAGATCTGGGTACTTGAGCGGACGCGTATTGGGTTGTTGCTTGGTAGCGATAACAAGAAGTCGCTACCGCTCTATATCATTACTCCGGCCTCAGCGACTACGTCATTCTGTGTGTGCTTTGACGACCGCGGTGGAATAGCCCTGACGCCCATGAATCGCGGGAATGCCCGAGCCGAGGTTCACAGCGCGTTTACGAAGGAGAAGCTGGGATGATCGTACGTATTACACCTACCTCGAGGCGTGAGGTTAACGTGGAGTCCGCGGATAATCGCGGCATGGTGCTTGAGCCCCTGCCGCAGAAGAGCACGCCGAAGATGTTTGTTGCCCACATCGAGGTTGTAAACGCAAAAAGCGTTAGACTTGCCGAGGGGTATATTAGAGTTAGCGCGCGTACTGGGCAGCTCTCGTTCGAGCCGGTTAAACTTGGTGAGGACGTTATAGCCGCGGCAGATCTGATCGAGAACCAGGACGAAGTACTATGACGGAGCAGGAAGAGAAAGACGAACGGAAGTATCATGTGATTTCGATTGAGCCCACGATCACGGAAATCAAGATCAACATTGTCAGCTTTGATACTAAGAAGCAGGCGGCAGCGCATCTTGCTTCTATGTTTGCAGAGCGCAACGATTCGTTTGTGCAGCAGACCATGGTTTTACATGGCCAGATCGTTCCGTTCAACACGGGCTCTGTGACCCGGCAGTGCAAAGTCTCATTAGGCGATGTGGAGGGTCAAGTAGCAATCGTCGACATGAGTAAAGATAAACAAACCGCGTAAATGCGTTATAATAACAAGTCTAGCCCGTCAGCTAACATTCAGAATTGGATGTTTGTTGGCGGGCTTTGTTTTTGTTTATCTAATGTGAGGAGGGTAGTGGTATGGAAGGGCAGGGGGTAATTGCAGTTCATCCGAGCGCGGTTAGAAAATGTGCTAATGGAGTAGAGAAACCGTTGTGGCACCCTTACGAGGACATTGTCACATTCGGCTTTTTCGGTCTTCCTGGGTTTGACACGGATGACGGGTACATAGATGGCTCAGTGCGGTTGGTAGCGTTCTACACGCTATACCGAGATTTCAAAAAGGGATCAGACGACGAGCCATATGGTTTTCCGGCGCTGGCGATCTATGATTATGATCATGAGAACCATGAGTTCAAGATGATAGAACGTCGTGATCCAATTCGGCGGGAACGCCCACTTGGGTATTGGGTATTTGATTCCCACACGCAGTGGCACAAATTTACAAATCAAATCCCGACGATTAAGGATTATTCCACGCACCCGTGGTACCCATTTTTATCTCGAATCGGCGGAAGTCTGCGGAGTACACGCAAGAGTATTTGGCGGGAAGATGGCGCCCTTATCCTGAGTCCAGGAAAGGGGTGCCTTATCGAGGAAATGTATTCTCCAGCAGTTGACAGCCAGATGCTGATACGCGGATTTCTGGAGAGCGTTCCGCGCAGATTATTTACACATCTTGGTTCGGCGAAGTTTGCATACTTCAAATCCTTTATGCAGCAATCAGTTACGATGTTTACTGATACACTGACATTTCTGAATCCTCGTATTGAGGACTCAGCGAAATGCAAGCAGTTCCTTGGCGGATCGCCAACATGCCCTGCAGACAAGGTATTCGTATAGACTCCTCACACGGGGTGCCCGGCTACCATGGCCGGGTGCCTTTTTCTTTAGCTATTGACGATATACACGCGTGTGTTATACTTTGGTCATTCATGTCTTACTGGTGGAGATGGCTATGGCTACTGATGATATTTCTGGGGCTAGTGCGGTTGGCGTGCCCACGCTACCGCCCATGCAGACTTATGCAACTAACGAGCACGGGAACTTGGTACCAGTTAACGCGGTGAGTTACACGCGCGCTAAGGCGAGCGATGTTGATCCGGCAATCCGCAACTCCCTACCAAAAAGTGTAGATTGGGTTACGTACCCAGCGCACCATCCCGCGCTTCGTGAAGGCGTTGAGATTAATAAGGATGGCGCGATCAAGGCTGGTAATGCTCCGACGCGTTTATTAAAAAGTGGATATAAGCAGCGCAAACGAGAAAAGGCGCCGGAGTCTACAGCCGATGGGGAGGGCGGTGGTCTATTTGATGAGCTGGCCAGCTTGGAGGCAATGGAGGAAAAGATTGAAGTGACAGAGGGCCTCCCCTATCAGCAGCAAGCTGTTGAGCAGCCTAAAGTTAAGGTGTGCTTCGAGATGCCGTATGCAGACCATACGGTGCGCTACCACAAGGCAGAACTAAGCGATAGGTTCCTAGTGCTGGTCTATGACATACGTGCGGGTGACCGTGATGAGCTGGTGCCTAAGCGTGTTGATGACGAGAATGGGGACCCAAAGTCTTTTCCAGTAACTGTTTATGACGAAGCCGGCAAATCAGCAAAATTGCTAGCCTGTCCAATTAACTTGAACTTTGAAATCGATACGTATAAATTTAACGTATTGTTTGTCACTGGAAAGGGCAACTGATGGAAAAGCGAGGCGTCATTACCGAGGCTACGCCATGCCGTAAACATGTTGGCTTGGGTGCCTGTGATTGTGTACAATGCTCAAAGCAGAAAACAGCGTCAGGTAAACAACTTACGTTGTTCGACGTGGATAAGCTGGCCGAGGAACACAATTCAGGGGACTCGTGATGTCGTTAATCAATTTAAGTGCTACGGCAAGGAACGCGCTTTCGGTTGGTAAGGCGGGTGTTCCGGACCCATTCCTTACGTATTCCTCGGTAGACACTCCGAAGGACCTCACCACCGTTTTTCAGCTGTGCGAGTACATGTGGCTGGCAGCAGGCGGTAATTTCAAGTCAGCGATGCAGCGTGTTGTGCGATATTTCATTACTGACCTTGAATTTTCTGGACTTTCGGACGCGGAACAGAAACGTTATCGCGAGTTTATGATTGAGCATTTGAACATGCGCGACTTCGCCGGGCTTGTAGGCGACGACCTTGTTGGTTATGGCAATAGCTTTGTAAGTCTTTATTTTCCAATACGTCGCGTTGTTTATTGCAGCGTTTGCAAGTTTTCCCAGGCGCTTGATAACGTGGCGGACTTCAAGTTCGATCTACGTTCCAAGAAGTTCATGGTATATTGCCCGCGCTGCAAGAAATCAGTGCAGCATACCCATAAGGACTTCCGCTGTACTGACGAGAATTTGATTAGCCTGGTCCGTTGGAACATTCATGACATGGAGTTATCGCACAATTTTATCACAGGGACAACCACACACACCCTGAATATACCTGGTGATCTTAAGACTGGTATTGCAACGGATCCTCGTACGTGGGTTACGAATACACCATGGGAGCTAATCGAGGCGGCCACTGGTTCAAATCGGTTTACCTTCGATTCCGATTTTGTTCTGCATCTTAAGCAAGAGACCTTGTGCGGCGTGCGTAACCGCGGCTGGGGTATTCCGCCGGCTCTTGGTGCCTTTAAGGACATCTGGTCACTTCAGTTGCTACGGCGGCAGAACGAGGCTATTAACCAGGAATACATCGTACCCATGCGTTTACTCAGCCCGGCATCGCAGGGCAGCATTGATCCATTGCTGCACTATGACAGCGGTGACTGGGCCAAGCGGCTACAGTCCATCATTGCACAGCACCGCAGAGATCCGACGTCAATTCACACTGTCCCATTCCCGGTGAACTATCAGGCCATGAGCGGTGAAGGTCTGCAGCTTGTTCCGGCGCAGCTCATTAAGCAGGGGCAGATGGACTTGATGGACGCTCTTGGTATTCCGATTGAGCTATTTCAGGGCTCTTTGTCTATTCAGTCGGCACCTACGGCTATGCGTCTTTTCCAGGCGGCGTGGCCTCATGTCGTTTCCTCGCTTAACCGACTGGTACTGTTCATTGCGCAGCATATGAGCAAGTTCTTTGGTTGGGAAGACGTCAAGGTGTCTTGGAAGCCGACTACTTACGCCGACGACCTGGAACGTCGCGGAATGCTCATGCAACTCAACGCTGCCGGCCAGATTTCCAAGCAGACGGCATGGTCCAACTTTGGAGTGGATCCTAAGGAAGAACAGCGGCGTACTCTCGAGGAGCAGAAAGCCGAGCTGGAAGCGCAGCAGGAATTCGAAGAGGATCAAGCGCAGAAGCTGGAGTTTTCCGAGATGCTTGCATCCACCGCGGCGCAACCGATGCCCGGTATGCCAATGGATCCGTCCATGATGGGCGGAGATCCGGCAGCAGGCGGTATGCCTGCCGGTATGCCTCCTCCCGCGGCAATGGGCATGCCTACGGCCGGGCGCCAGGGCTCGGTTACTCCTCAGCGTATTATTGCGGAGGCGGAAAGCATGGCGCAGCAACTGCTGTCCATGCCGGAATCGCAGCGTAAGACACAAATGATGGACCTCAAGAACAGCGATCCAGTTTTGCATGCTGCAGTGAAGCAATCCATGGAAAACATGCGCACGGGTGCTGAGGGCCAGGGCCGCGACATGATGTACCAGCAGTTACAAGGCGGGGGTCAGTAAAATGGCAGGGAAGGACTATCCGGCACTGGGGATTATAACCTACAATCGTCCATTGCACACGGCGCTTTGCTTAGCATTTGCTATGTATAACAAACACGCGCGATCGGATATTCATGTTTTTTATAGCATTCATGCGGATGCCGAGCCTAAGAGTAAGACGTTGGATGCACTGCAGAAGCATTTGTTGAGTACTGGAAAGATTGCGTCTATTAACTATATACCAGGGGACCAGCCGTGCAACGCAGGAACAAACGTCGATAATTTGGTGGTTACTCTGCAGGGCATGAAAGATCAGTATGCCTGTATGTTTAAGCTTGATGATGATGTCTTGATAGGCCCCAATACGGATATGATCATGACCCGTATTTTGTTAGCGACCGAGAATGAAAAAGACAACGTTATGATTATTGGAGGTCAGGTCATCAGTGGGCGCATTGTCGCTGATGGAGGGTTTGCGTGGACCAAGCAGGTTGGTGACCATATGATCGCACAGCGACCTAGAAACCACGCGGTCATGGAGACATATACAGCGCTCTCGTTTAACATGGTGCCACAGCTGCAAGCGGCAGGGCGCAGTATTGGCACCGATACATGGCGCGGCGACTATTGGTCTTATGCTCGTAAATTTCCATCGATTAATGCAAAGCAGGCGGCCGTGCTTTATCCTGCGATATCCATGCAGCATATTGGTTTTACGACTACGATTTTAAATCCTGGGGAACCGCCGCGTCTTCGTAATTGGGCTCCATGTCGTTCATACAACCCTCCGGGGCATATCGTTCACGTTCCAGGATTTGATTTCTCGATGTGGGAGCGTGGGCACAGCGACGGCTCTTTACCGGACTATACCCGAGAAGTTCTTCTTGGGCTGCGAACGCGAAGAGATGACAAAGGGCTCAACAAGGTATTGGCTGATATGGCGGAGATTATTTCGACGTATAATCCAGATGCTACGAATGAGCCGCCGCTGCCAGATGATCCGGCTATTATTCGTAATGCGGCTAGAAACCTGCATGGTGATGCGCATGTAATTCGGCGTATTCCTCATGTACGTGTAGACAAGGCGACTGGTCGTAGAATGGTGGTGCGTCGATAATGGTAAATCAATGGTACACCTTAATTCTCAATAAAGCTGCTACGGACATCTCTGATATTCCGTGGCGCCGCTATGTTATCGGGACATACACAGTCAAGCGATACGATACGGTGCAGTCACGCGTGAGAGCCGCATTACTTGGATCTTCCTCCGAGTTGTGGACGCAGGCATACAATATTGATGCAGCGCTGCGCCTGGTAGACGATCCGCGATATTTGAAGCTCGCATCTGATCCGCATACAGCGCCAGCCGTCAGTAATCCAAGCAGTTTTGAGTTCGGAGAAACATTAACCGGGCATAACACCGAGGCATCGGATGCGTATGGCGGTTATATCTTTCTTACCGAGGATACGACTAACGTGCCGATACGCCGTAGTTGGCGTGTCCGCGCTGATGCCGATTCATACCTGATTACGGACATGGTATCCGCCGGTTCCTTCCGCGCTAATTTAAATGACTGCCGGCTTGCGGACGATATTAAGTTTGTTACAGCGCGGACGCCCGCCGTGGGCGCGGAGTGGACGCTAACCGTATACACGCGGCCAACACCCGCGATTCCAGGGATTTTATCACGCCTTTCCGAGTGTGCCGCCGAATTGGATGCCATGAGTTCTAGTTCACAGTACCCAATGGCGACATATCGCAAGCTGATTAACTCTAGTAATACTGCTGACATGCTTGCTGGCGTTTTGCTGGCATTCGATCTGTACACGCGGATTACATGAATCTTCCTAGTACCTTTTATGTAGTGGAGCCGACGGATCCAGCGGATCTGTTGCTGTGGCTTGCAGCAGCCGCGGCACTTCTTACCTACGAGGATGTGGATTCATGCAGTACAGATATTCACTCTTACCTAGTGCATGCAGTTCGACGCGGGGCATTGCTCCCCGCCCCACCGTTCTATGATAGAACAGTCCCACAGCGTATTGTTGTATCGTTATTGGGATATATGGGCATTCTCTGACTACTTAAAAAACGGCTATTTTGCGTTAGTATAAAGTAGATCGATATTAACATTTTGTTGGTATTAATTTTTACTTAACCGTTTTTTTTGAAGGAGAAGTACTATGAGCGCGAATGAACAGATGAAAAATGAAATGCAGGAGAAGGTCACGGCATGCGCGCAGATGGTCGAGCAGCTTGAAGCAGTTGCGGCTGTCAACGCCAAGCCCGTAGCGGTGGGATCCGCGTGCAACAATGCGATCCAGGGCGAGAAGGCGAAGTGGTACAGCCTTACGCCTCAGCAGCAGAACTATGCGACATATGGTGGGTTGGTCGTTGCTGGTGCCCTGGTGGGCGCTGCGGCGATGTATCTCTACCAGAACCGGCAGGCCACGTCGGCGGAGGAATAAAACATTTGGCCGGTGGGGACTCTTCGGAGTCCCCACCTCCTTTTCTCTTAGCTATTATTTACTCTTAATAACTCGCCCGAATGCGTTAATATAACTTAGAGCGTGTACGTCTCATAGAATTCTATTCTTTGAGGTGTGCTCGCCTATGATCTTTTCTTAGCAGACAGTTACATGTTGATTTGAAAATATACACGTCGTCATCTATGTGGCTAGAAGATTTTAAATCCTTGTATATCAACAAGAACGGAGGGACACATGTCATGCGAAAATATAGAGTTGCCAGATGAAATTCGTCGTGCACTTTCAATTGTGGATAGTGAAGCCCTAGTAACTCCGTATGCGTTGTTATTGCCGGCACTGGCCTGCCCTGATCCAGATAAGCTATGTATAGCATTGGCTATACATATCACACAGGCCATGGGACTGACTAATTCATGGGACAAACTAAAACGTTTGCGCCAGTCAATAGGATCAGCCTATATCCGGATGCACGAGGACAAAGTATACCATCCATCGCTTGTACGGATGAACGTTGCAGCATTAATGTTCCTGACGTACACACATCATAAGTATGGGCGACTGATTCTTGGCTCAGATACCGAACAAGCTGACGTATCAATCTTCCTATCTTCAATGGCGGCAGCCGATTACTTGGATGCCGGCGAAAGCACAGCGTTCCTTCTTCCTGGGGGTTCACCTGGAGTGAAGCACCCTATCTACGACGTGTATTACACGGAAGAGGGATGGAACACCAGGAATAGCCTGCGAGTTCAGGTTATTGTTTGCGACAGCAGCTCCCCGGCTAAAGTCGCGGTATCTTTTGCTTACAAGAAACCCGGAGGAACAGAATGAAGTAGCCTTATGCCAGTGGGATACATGATTATCTGTCCAGAGTGTGGTAAACCGTTCACATGGATACCAGAAAGCGCGGCATGCACGGAATTAGTCCGATGCCCATATTGCGCTAAGGATGTGTATCCGGAATCGAACAAAGCAACTTGACTAATGGTAACTAGGTGGTACATTAGTCGGCAGAAGAGGGGAACCAATGGCGGACGACGCAGGCCCGTATTCGACAGGTAAAACGAATGTTGAGTATCGAGGCTGGGTACCGTATTGCGAACCTGTTGTCGACTTTTGGGGATTGGTTGACGAAGCAGCCAAACTGACCAGGATGGCGCGCAACGCCAGTAATGGCCTAGTTGGACTTGCCCAGCACCAAGCGAAGAAACGAATGCATTTACTTGTCACATATCGAAATATAACAGCAGCAGCAACCCCAATGCGCCAACACACGCGAGCACGGTTATTTTTAGAGGAGCGGATCCTATGCGAAATTACTGTGCGGACTGCACGATAAAACATCTCTCCAAAGCTTTAATTCTCAGCAACGAACTTAGGTGGTACCCCAGCCATATTTACTTAATCATTGGAAATCTGTCTGAAGCAGAGGACGAGGTCTGTCAGCACTACCCGGCGTTGGCGGATCAGATACGCGCAGCACGGCTTCAGTTGATGCCTATGGCTAAGTATTGTAGCATGGACGGGCTCCCCGGTACCGCTTGGGATGAGATCGTGATGGTTTTTAATGATGTGGACTTGCAGGCGCTTGTGGAAGACGTTGGAGAACTGCTCCACGCGGAGTAAAGCATTCAACTTGTGGTAAGCGGGGCTCGCCTTAGTTGGCGAGCCCCGCTGTGTTTAAGGGAAAGGAAGCTTAACATGGCGACGAAAAATAAGATGAAGTTGGTGCGTAAGCCGAAGTGCAAAGCGGCTACTTCCTTTAGCGAGGCGCGGATCCTCGTGGAGGGTGAGGTTAGCAGCCAGAAAATGCGTGATCGACTCAAATTGTGGAAGTCAAAGAACTGGAACATTACTGGCACGTGGATGGAGTTCGATGGCAAAGAACTTCGTGTTATGGTTCAGCTCACGCGCAAATGCGAAGCGTGCGGTGAGTCCTACGGGTTAATTGCACCGCTAATGCTCGATATACGTAAATTACGCTATGTGCAGTGCTCCAAGTGTAGCGGGCTGTGTGATCCACATGCTGGGATGAAGCAAGACCTATTTACTGGGGAGTGGTTTATACCTAAGAAGGGATGCCAGGTATTCGCGACGGTTGAAAATCGGACGAAGTATAACAACCGGGCCCGCATGTTGGGTGCAAGGGCCATGCGTGAGGAAGCAGCTAATAATTTTGCCAAGGGGGCAGAGTACGGATTCTTTCCTGTGAAGGAGAAATAAATGGCAGTAGTAAAGCAACGTGTAACACTGGCATGGTGTCAGCGGGAAATCGCAAAGGTGACGAGGGCCCACCAGAAGCTGGACCTCCAAATCGTGTCGATCCTCCATAAGGCTCGGCACAACCTCGCTGAAGACGACTTCGATTCGTTCAAGGAGTGGTGTATTCATAACTATCGGATTCTGTTTCCGAGTGTTGTTGCGTTCGATTGTTACCTGGCCGTCGCCGATGAGCTTCTGCCGACGGCGGCGTTGGATCTCATTTCATTCGGTGGTGGCTCATATATGAGAGACGGCATTCGTCTTGTTCGCGCTGGAAAGATGAAGATTGACGATTTCTGGGCGGTGATCCAGGGGTGTGTCAAGGAGTGCGATCTGAAGAAGCTGCGTAAGGCAGTGGGCCGGGATCGTAAGCTGGTTGCCAAGAAGGCCGCCTCAACGGCGGTGTTCAAGTGTATCACGGCTGTGCGCCAGTCGACGATCAAGGCGCTTGCGTGCATTCTCGAGCTCGACGACGGCACGCAGGTTGCCGTACGTAAACGGGATGCGCGGAGACTGAGGAAGTTTCTTTAACGAAACGGGTGGCCCGTAGCACGTGCTACGGACCACCACGGAGGTATCATGAGTGAATATGGAATGATGTCGGTGGATGACACATCTATCGACATGACGGACGAGCAACAAACGGCTGTTGAGCAGGTGTTGAACTATGATGGGCGGTCCTTAGT
>Ga0163203_1000095_pt1 | contig 22521 bp, 26 predicted proteins | sample PL_2010_330m_FD_113534 | JGI IMG/M metagenome (GOLD analysis project Ga0163203, IMG submission 113534) | Freshwater microbial communities from Powell Lake, British Columbia, Canada to study Microbial Dark Matter (Phase II) - PL_2010_330m | ecosystem: Environmental > Aquatic > Freshwater > Lake ... | reverse complement strand
GTCCTGGCAAGGCTCGGGCAATCCAGGACAAGCGCTGCCTCAAAGCGCCTCCTCTTCAGGCAGTTTTTTTGCCCGATTAAATCCACCTGCGGCAGAAAACGGTAGTGCCCGGGAATCTTATCGTGATTAATCATGGCGAACTCCTTGCCCATGCCCTTGAGGAGCTGTGAAACCGCCAGCTGGCTTCCCAGGGAATCGCCTTCCGGATTCACGTGGGAAGTAATGAGGAAGGTGTTGTATTTTTTAATCGCCTGCGCTATTTTTTTTATTGCTTTCATCCGTGGCCTCTTTGTTCAGTTTGTGCAGAATCTCATTGATCCTGTCGGAATGCTCGATAGTCTCATCTATTTCCAGCGCGATATTAGGCGCGTACCTTAGTTCCAGCTCCTCCGCGATACGCTTGCGTATGTAGCTTTTCGCGCTTCTTAAACCGCACGCGAGGAGTTTCTTCTTTTTATCCTCGCACATTGTGGTGTAATAAATTTTCGCGAATTTGAGGTCCGGAGCCATCTCAACCCTGGTCACGGTAACAAGCCCGTTTATGCGCGGGTCTTTCAGCTGGGTATGAATAATTTCTCCTGCCAGGCGCCTTATCGCCTCGGATATCCGTTCAGATCTTCTTGTCATTTAAATAATCTCTATTTGATAATCGTTTACGATTATATTTTTATTTTTTTCAAAAAAATCCCTGACCCGAATTCAGGGTCGGGTCTATATGGGCCTTTTCGTTGGACACGCAGGATACGCCGATTGTCGCCGCCTGCGGCTTGTCATGGTTATCAACCTCTGAAACCGAAACGTTGAATGTTTTCCTGATCCTGTCTTTAAGACCCGTAAGGACAAATCTTTTTTCTTTTAAAGACGCGCTGTTTGTAACATGGGAATCTATTTTGAGTACGCCCACTCGCATCACAGGGCCCTCTTCACAAAATCCAGTTCGTCTTTCTTCGTCTTCAGCTCCCCGTCAATCCTCTTATGCAATACTTTCCTCAGGAGTTTCGCGTATAGGGGGCCGGGTTTAAGCCCAAGTTTTTTCAGGTCATCGCCGCCTATCTTGATCCTTATCCGATTGTATTCGGCTAGAAAATCCGTTATCCTCGCGCGCACAAGTTTATTTTTCGTTTTAGCTCTTATGAACAGTATTTCCTCGAACGAGAGCGGCTCCAGAATGTCGTAAACCCTGCTTGCGAGAAGGGCCTTGCGGGAAAGCTCACCGAGCGCCTTCGGGCAATTCTTCCTGCACGACAGAAGTCTCATGCAGTCGCCCCTTCTGAACGCGAATTTATCACATACGGTTTTTGCTTCCCCGTAATCAAGCCTGTCCATAAGCGCCATCAGATATATGAGCCATAAATCTATGTGCCTCTTCCTGAAGGCGCTCCTCCCGTACCAGCCGGCGGCGAGCTTTATCGCGGCAAAAAACGCCGCCGTGCGGTGATCCGCTTTTATTTTTTTATGTATAAATCGCAGTTCGTGCAGTTCCCCCATGCGCAATATGGCTTTTACGGGCTCGGGCTCCCGCAACATCAGAATGAGTTCATCCCGTATTCTATAGTGCTGGGTGCGCGAAAACATGCCCTCGCGTATGGCCCCCCTTATGAGGCCGCCCGTATACCTGTCTATGCGGAAACCGAACCGCTGCTCAAACCTGACGGCCCTGAATATGCGGGTCGGGTCGTCCATGAAGCTTACGTCGTGAAGCACCCTGATAACGCCGTTTTCCAAATCCTTCTCGCCCCCGAAAAAGTCAATAAGTTGTCCGAAATTTGTTTTATTGATGTTCGCCGCCATCGCGTTTATCGTAAAGTCCCTGCGTTGTAGATCGTCCTTGAGCGAACTGAACCGAACGGCCGGCAGTGCCGCGGGTTTTACATACGATTCCTTTCTCGCGGTGGCAAAATCTATCTTGAATTTCGCCCCTCGACTTCGCTCGGGGCGACCCTGAGCCTGTCGAAGGGTCGTCCCGGCGCCGGGCGGCTTTCGCACGCCTTTGGGCCAGCGTACGATAACGGTGGCGGTCCCGAATTTGGGATAAACAACAAGGCTCCCCTTCAGTAAATCCGCGGCTTTGCGCCCGAAAGAAATGGCGTCGCCTTCGGCGACGATGTCCATGTCAAAATTCCTCACCCCGAGCAGTATATCCCTGACAAACCCGCCCACCACAAACGCCCTGAAGCCCTCCCTGTCAGCCAGGCGTCCTATATCGTGCAGTAAATTCACAATCTGCCCGGGTAAAACTCTTTTCATTTTGGTGGATATATTGAACCGCGCTCGGGGATTTCTTTTAAGGCGCGTTTGTTTCCTGAATATCTCCCTGTGCACGCTTTTTAAAACATCAGTGCGCGTGACGATTCCCACAAGCTTTTTATTCCCCAGTACAGGAAGCCTTCCTACGTCGTTTTCGAACATCATACTCTGTATTAGATGAACAGGCGTTTCCGGCTTTATCGTTATGACGGACCGGGACATGTAGCCCCTCACAGACGCATGCCCGTAGCGGTATTTCAAGGCTTTTCGGATATCGTTTGTCGTGATCATGCCGATTAAGCGGCCGTTTTTCGTAACGGGGGCTCCTTTCAGCCGCAATCCATCAAGAATCTTTTTCGCTTCAATGATCTTTTTATCGGCTGAAATAATTTTCACGGGACTAGTCATGATATCGCGCGCGAAAATATTCATTTTTATGTTTGATTTCAGAATGTTCTCAAGTTTTTTTCTAACGGCGCCGATGTCACTGAACTCGACTTTAGCGCTTGCGGCGCTTCTGTGGCCGCCGCCGCCGAAAGCGCCCAGGATCTTATTGACATCCACTTCTTTCAGGCTGCTTCTTGCTATTATTCTTATCTTTTTGCCCATTTTAAAAAGGACGAAAAGCACCTGGAAATTCTCCACGTCCTGGAGTTTGCGGACTATCGTGCCGAGCTCCCCTATAAAATGCTCTATCGTGCCCTCAGCCACGGCGACATTAATACCGTTTATGTTTGAAACTTTCGTAGAACCGATAAGCGATATCAGAAACGCAAGCTCCTCCTCGGTCAATTTCCTGTGAAGGTAGGACGAAACCGCCTGCAGGTTGGCGCCCCTGGAAAGGAGAAAACTCACCGTGTCCACGTCAAGCCTTGTTGTCGTCCTGTAGGTGAGTGAACCTGTCTCCTCGTATACGCCGAGAAGCATTATGGTTGCCTCCAGAGGAGTAAATTTTACCCGCTTGCGCTTTCTTAGAAGGTCCACCAGTATAGAAACGGTGGCACCGACCTCCCGGAATACGTCTTTATCCCCTTTAATATCGCCTGTGGCGCGCGGATGATGGTCGTAGACATGCACCTCTACGGAACTATCCTTGAGCAGCTCCGCCGCTATCCCTATTCTCGACTTGTGCCTCGTATCCAGTATAATGAGCCGCTTTACATCGCTCAGATCGCAGGTCCTTTCGCTTTCTACGGCTATCTTGTCCTTGACAAGGGATAAAAATTCCCTCACGGCTCTCTCCTGCGAGCCCGGCATGAGAAGCTTGGCGCCGGGATAAAGTTTCTTCGCGGCCACGAGAGAACTAAACCCGTCGAAGTCAGCGTTATTGTGCGTTACGATTAAGTCCATCTTGCCATTTGCCCTTTGCCCTTTGTCATTAACGAGTTTGTCAAAAAAATGTACCAATTACTAAAAGAGCCATTCCGCCTGTCATCCTGAGGAGGGCTGACAAAGTCAGCCCGACGAAGGATCTTATCGTTAAGATTCTTCGCCCCGCTTCGCGGGGCTCAGAATGACAATTAGAGGACTTTTTCGATAACCTTTTAACCCCTCGGGTGGAACTTCTTATGTATTCCTTTAAGCCGGGCCTTATTAATGTGCGTGTAGATCTGCGTCGTGGAAATATCCGCATGGCCCAACATCTCCTGAACGCTCCTCAAGTCCGCCCCCTTCTCCAGAAGATGGGTCGCGAAGGAATGTCTCAGCGTGTGGGGAGTGATTTTTCTTTTTATGCCCGCGGCGGCGGTGTATTTCTTCATCATCTTCCAGAGGCTTTGCCGTGATATTTTTTTTCCGAGCCGCGACAGGAATATGTGCTCATCCTGCAGTTTACCGGATAGTTTCGGCCTCGATTTTGCAAGGTATTTTGCCATGGCGTCTCTGGCGGCCCTGCCGACCGGTATAATCCTCTCCTTGCCGCCTTTGCCCTTACACCTTATAAAACCGACATCCAGGTTCAGGTTCGCAAGAATAAGATCGGATATTTCGGAAACCCTCATGCCGGTAGCATACATAAGTTCTAAAACCGCCTTATCCCTAGGGCCAAGCAAGCCTCTTCTATCCGGCAGCTCGAGCATCTTCGCGACTTCGCTCACGTTCAGCACTTCCGGAAGCCCCTTCAAAAGATGCGGGGATTCCAGCATCCCGGCTGCGTCCTCCTTTGTAACTCTTTCCGCGACAAGAAACCTGTAGAACATCTTTATGGCGGCCAGATTTCTCGCAATGGAACTCGCGGCAAGGCCGCCGTCTTTCAGAAAATAAAGGTATTTTGATATATCGTGCTTGGTAGCCTCTTTCATCTTCTGGATGCGGCGCGAATCGAGATATTTTGAGAATTTAGCAAGGTCCTGCCTGTATCCCACAATAGTGTTCCGGCTAAGTCCCCTTTCAACCGAAAGGTAATCCAGGAATTGTTCTACCAGTTCAAGCATGCTTCTTTCTCACTAGCGATAGTGGAACTCGGCCCGTGGCCGGGCAGGATCTTCGAACTGCCGTCGAACGACATCAAGAGCCTTAAGGAATTCAGCAGTTCTCTTTCGTTTCCGCCCGGAAGGTCCGTCCTCCCCACGCCGTCCTTGAAAAGTGTATCCCCCGTGAAAATCTTGCTTCCCATCCTGAGAGAGATGCCCCCCGGGGTATGGCCGGGGGTATGTATAACCTCTAAAGATATGTCGCCCCCTCGGATTATATCCCCGTTTTTCAGCGTCCCGCCGTCACCTTCATGAATTAAAACAGGGTATCCGAACCCGGCGTTGCCTGAGGTATGGTCGGGATGGCCGTGGGTATTTATGATGTTTTTGATGCGGATGCCGCCATTTTCGATCTCTGCGGCTATTCTTTCGTCAAACATTCCCGGGTCGATCAGGAAGCCTGTCTTCGCGGCCCCATCATAAACCAGATAGCAGTTTGTTCGGAGCGGGCCCACCGTGAAAGTTTTTATTTTTATCATTGCTCCTCAGAATGCTTCCAGTCCGCCCTTATCGAGCCGGCCATCTTCGAGGGGGAAAACCTGCTCCTGATGGCCCTGTATTCTTTCCCGAGAATCTGGCGTATACGTGTTTCATTGACTTTTGTCATGTTTCTCTTTTTCAAAATCGCCTCGACTTTTCTGAGTTCGCCTACATGCGGGGCGAGAGAGGCGGCCTTCTCATCTACAAGGAGCGACTCCATGGATTCAAGATTACCGCGCATCTCCTGGGAGCTCCTTATATCGCTTTTGAAATTCTCACCGAGTTCCGTCACAAGCTCCCTGTGCCAGTTAACCCAGAAGACGTAATGCTTCTCATAGAGGTCCATGGAAGGCTTTACGTCGTATTTCCTCACCCTGTAAAAAACAGGAGCGCTTTTGGCATTTTTCTTCCGCGTGAATTTCTTTTTAAGCGACGCGCATCCCGCCAAGGAAAGAACCATGACCGATACAACCGCAATTGATAACAGTTTAAGTGAAAATCTTTTCATTTTTCCTGCTCCCCGATCAATTTCTTAAATTCGGTTTCATTAAGTATTTTTATACCCAGTTTTTTTGCCTTCGCGAGCTTTGAGCCCGCCTCTTCTCCCAGAATCAGGAAATCGGTATTTTTGCCTACGGCGGAACCCGCATTTCCACCCAGGCGCCTTATAAGCTCCTCAATACCCTGCCTCGTGTAGCTTTTTAGCGCACCGGTAACTACGAAGTTTTTTCCCTCCAGCACGGCTCTTTCTTTACTGCCGGTCATTTTCGTTCTAAGGCGGGCCTTTTCAAGCTTCTCCAGGACCTTGCGGTTTTTTGGGTTCCTGAAAAAGCTCGTAATGCTCTCGGCCATTACGGGGCCCACTTCGTTGATCGCCGTCAGGCTCTCCACGCCCTGCTTTGCCATTTCCTCAAGCAAGCCGAATTTTGCGGCCAGAGTCCACGCCGCCTTTCGCCCCACGTGCCTTATTCCGAGAGCAAACACGAGTCGGTTCAGTTCACATTTTTTACTTTTTTTTATCGCGTCGATTATATTCTGCGCCGATTTATCGGCGAATCTTTCAAGCTTTTTAACGTCCTCTAATTTCAGATAATAGAGATCCGCGTAATCCTCGAGGAGACCTTTTTCAACCAGCTGTTCAACGAGGCTCTCGCCGAGGCCCTCTATGTCCATGGCGTTTCTGGAAGCGAAGTGCAGTATGTTCTGCTTGATCTGCGCCGCACAGGATGTGTTATCACACCTTAACGCCACGCCGCCGGCGTCCCTTGATAAAGGCGTCCCGCATGAAGGGCATTTTGCCGGAATTTTGACGGGCGCCTCGGCGCCGGTTCTTTTCTCCCTGGCCACACTTAGGATCTTCGGGATAATCTCGCCGCTTTTCTCCACGAATACCTTATCCTTTATTTTAACGTCGAGTCGTTTTATCTCGTCGAAATTGTGCAGCGTCGCCCGCGACACGGTCGTTCCCGATATGCGCACGGGTTTTAAAATGGCTATGGGGGTTACCGCGCCGGTGCGGCCCACCTGCACTTTAACGTCGAGAATCTGGGTAAGGGCCTTTTCGGCCGGGAATTTATAGGCAATCATCCAACGGGGGCTTTTAGACGTGCTGCCGAGCTTCTTCTGCTGGCTAAGCGAATTAACCTTTACAACCATGCCGTCTATCGCGTAATCCAGCCCTTCGGACTTTTTCTGCCACCTGTCGCAAAACTTTATCACTTCTTTTATGTCCCTGCATTTTTCCGCGTGCGGTATTACTTTTAAACCGAGCTTTTTAAGAAATTCGAGCAGCCCGTAGTGGTCTTCGATATCCACTCCCCTGTACCGGCCCGCGCCCCATATGAATATATCCAGATGCCTTTTTGCCGCAATGCGCGGGTCCAGGAGCTTCAGCGATCCGGCGCTCGCGTTACGGGGGTTGGCGAACAAAGCCTCTCCCCTTTTTTCTCTCTCCTTATTCAGCGTGTCAAACCATTTGCCGGTCATGAATATTTCGCCGCGCACCTCCACGAGGAGAGGCACTTTTACGTTTTTACGTGAAAGGTTGAGGGGCATGCTCCGTATCGTTTTCAGATTGAACGATACATCATCACCCACGGCCCCGTTGCCCCGCGTAGCGCCCCGGATAAATTTCCCGTCCGCGTATGTAAGCGATACGCTTACGCCGTCTATTTTAAATTCGACGACATACTCATACTTTTCCTTTCCCAGGTTTTTTCTGACCCTTTCGTCGAAACTCTCAAGTTCTTTGTGCGAATACGTGTTATCCATGCTTAGCATGGGAAGCGCATGCCTTACACTTTTAAATCCTTCGGCCGGTTTTTCGCCAAGGCGCTCGGTCGGGGAATCGGGTGTCCTGAATTCAGGGAATTTTTCCTCGAGGCCCTTGAGCTCCCTGTACAACCTGTCGTACTGCTGGTCCGGGATTTCGGGGGCGTTTTCCACGAAGTACTTTTTGTCGTGGTATTCTATCGATTCTTTTAATTTTGATATTTTTTTCTTGGCGGCCGTTTTATCCATAAAATTATCCATTCGCCGGCCCCGCAGGACGGGCCCGGCCTCAGGATTCGGTTCCACAGCTGTAGGGCCGTGGAGCTTCAAACACCCGCGCCCAGCCTGTACGCGAAAAAGCTCGGCAGGGCAGCTTTGAGAGTTTTCCTCTGGGCTTTTTCTACGTCGTAGGCAAGCCTCTTTAATTCCACGGTAAGCGCGTCCGCGTCATACACGCAGTAGCACAATCTCGGATCGCCGTCCCTGGGTTGGCCCACGCTGCCCGCGTTAACGATCAGCCTCTCACCCTTAGATATTTTTGTCTTTTCTTTGCAGAAATACTTTAGTCGGCCATTCTTGATCGAGAAAATACCCGGAACGTGGGTATGGCCCACAAAACAGATATCCGTTTTCATGAGGTTTAGGGTTCCGCCCGCGGCAACGCCGTCGGTCATGTAATGAAACTTCGCCGGCTCCTGCAATGTGCCGTGAACCAGCGTAAGGCGCTCATTTCTGTATGTAAGGCCGGCGCCCTTTAAAAATGCGAGGTCATCTTTTTTTAAATTTTGTTTTGTCCATATGACGGCTTTGCGGGCGGATTTGTTAAAGCAACCGGTGTCCGTAAGCCCCGAACATGCGGCGTCGTGGTTTCCGCGTACGGAAACAGCGCCGAGCGCCTTTGTCATTTTAATGCATTCGCGCGGGTTCGCGCCGTAACCGACTATGTCGCCGACGCAAAGATACCTGTCTATTTTCTCACGGGAAAGGGCCCCGAGGGCGGTTTCGAACGCCTCCAGGTTCCCGTGTATGTCTGCGATTATTCCGTATCTCATCCGCGGTAAAGCTTTATGCCGAAACTGTTGAATTCTCCCGTTGCCTCGCCCCAGCTTGTCCTGACTGAGCTGACATAGCGGCCCATTGCCTCTTTGATTCTATTCATGAACATATCTATGTCGTCTTTTTCGCCCTCCGCCACAACCTCCACGGTTCCTTCGGGACGGTTCCCTACCCACCCTTTAAGCCCGAGGGAAACGGCGATTTCTTCCGCGGTAAAACGGAATCCCACACCCTGCACGGTGCCCGAATAAATTATGCGCGCGCGTTTGGGCATCTATTTCAGCGCTTGCCTTCTGCGTGCAGTTTTTCCTGTTCCGCAAGCCGGCTAAAAAGTTTCTCTGATACAAATTTTGCGAGGCCGTAATCGCCCGAGGCGATTTCTACGCCGGATTTACCGTCTCCGAGCGGCACAATAAGTATCCCCAGCTGCGTGGTATCTATGCAGAGCGTGTAAGCGTTGTCGAACCTGTTCGCGGTAAGGAAATATTTTTCCCGATCTTCACGAAGCGGCCGGGCCTGCATGTCCTTTACGGATTCCAGGGCTTGCTCGTAGCAGTAAGCGGCGCCGAGATCGAAGGTTTTTGCGTATTGTTTCTCCGCGTTTTTAACGTCTTCAACCGACATACCCATGAAAAGTTCCCGGATCTGCATCGCCGAACACCCCGGCAGGAATACGAGTAAAAATAGGATAACGAGTATTTTCATGCTTCCCCCATCTAGTAGGCTTTGGGCGCAGACTCTCCCGAAAGAATTCCCTGACAAAATGTTGGTCGGGAAGGCGGGATTCGAACCCGCGACCTCTTGGTCCCGAACCAAGCGCGCTAGCCAAGCTGCGCTACTTCCCGACGCAAACGATATGTCAAATAATTCCTGCGGAGAAATCCCTTCGAGCAGGGTCCCTCACTCCCGCCGTACTGCGTATGGCGGGATTAATTCGGCCATGGACTTATGTCGCTTTACTCCATAAGTCCAGGCCTCATTGAACAAGCGCGCTAGCCAAGCTGCGCTACTTCCCGAATTTTCGCCTTAAGAAAATTCGATGCTGAGAAAGTGTTATCAATCCGACCTTATGGAAGGATTGATCACTTTCGAAGTACCAATTTTCTTCCTGCTTACATAATAAAATTATAGCATACCAATATATCATTACGCTATATAAAAAGCAAATAAAAAAGGCGAGTAAAAACTCGCCTTTTTTGCTTACAGCTTAAAGCTTTTGTCAGAATTTGAGCGAGACTCCGGCATCCATGGACCAGGCGTATGTCGTTATGTTAGCATCGTTTATAAAATTACCGGCGTTGGACATGCTATACTTTATCTTGGGCGCGTACATGAATGCGACATTAAGCGAAAGGTTTTTCATTAAATCAGCGCCCAAGCCGCAGGTAATGTGGTGCTCGGTTATGGCCGGAAGCGCAATACCTTCAAAAGGCCTGTCTTTCTTCAGTGGGTGCTTTCCGTAATTATATCCCGCACGGATTGTGAGTTTTTCAACAACAATTTTTTCAAGGATATCGTATGCCACGCCAAGTTTATACACTGCCTGGTTATTCCAGTTTACGTTCCAGGCGGCCGAATTGCTGAAATTTTCCCTGTACTCGGGCTGATTCTTTCCGAGAACGTGGTTCCAGTTAATCCACTCTATGTCAAAACCCATACGCAGCTTCTTATCAGGCTTCATGCCAAAGCCAAATGTCAGTGTTCGGGGTTGATTAAGCTGCAGTTTATCCCTGCCGTAATCAGTATCGTATTCAAACGGGGCGAAGGCCTGTTCGCTCTGATAGGCAAGACCGAGTGATATGAAATCCTTCGGCACCTCCACGGGTAACGCATTGGAGGGCTTTACCAGCATGCTGAGAATATACCCGCCTCCCCATGCGCTTCCGTTACGATGCGCACGCTGCTCGACGCCGGCTGCCTCATAATCTAATGTGGCATAATTTATGGCAGCGGCCACGCCAAACGAAAACACGTCTTCAAAAGAAAATGAAGCTGCCGGGGTTATCTGCATGCATTTATACTCGACATACGTTATGTTGCCATACAAATTCCTCTTGTATTTGATCTCTACCCCTGAAGTTCCGTGAAGGCCGACTCCGACCGCGATATTTTCATTGAAGGGAAAAGTAACGGCAACTGCCGGTATAAGAATCGGGTCCGTGTCGGATATGAGGGTAGCGCCGTTTTGGAGAATCGGGGCAAATTGCGGGGCGGGCACAGCCAAATTGCTGGTAGCGTTATATCTGGCAGAAGCCACACTTAATGTAAGGCCGAGATCCACGCGTTTTCCGACGTCGTGCATGCCAGCCGGATTCGTAATAACGGTATTCGCGTCCAGGGGAAGTCCGACGCTGGCCCCTCCCATTGAGCGCTGGATGGGGCCGTAGCCGATAAGTTTAACGCCGTTTCCGGCATATGCTGAAGAATGCAGTATGAATAGGAACAACAAAACAAGTGCGCTCCGAAAAAAGATCTTCCTTATCTTTAGCATATGGCCTCCGGTTTTCTCATTTTCTTAATTAGTAGATCCCGTCCTGAAGGAAGAATTCGGGATCGTCAATAATGGGCCTGTAATCCGAGGGGAACGGTATGGGGAATGAAATTACCTCATACCCGCCGACGATCATCCTTGCGGCTGTCCGAAAAAATCCGTCTAAAACACCCCATGTGCAAGCGGCGAGAGGGCCGCTTTCCTCATTCGCCTGGCCCATGCGGTAAGGCAGCTCCACCGGGCATGTGATTATGTTTGCCAGGCCACGCCCGAGTTTTTTAAGCATAGTATCCGCATACGCGCTTGAGGCGAAAAGAAGACCCATGATAGATATGAGTACAACAATTTTTTTCATGCTTCCCTCCCTTTATTTACATCAAATATACCATATAATATTGCCATAATCAAATAAATCCGTTGTTTTTTAGGAAATTGCCGGTAATAGCGGGCGATTCGTTTTTTCCGTATAATAAGCTGTTTCGCACGTATTTTCCCAGAATATCAAACTCTATGTTCACTTCATCGCCCGCACTTTTATATTTCAAGGTTGTGCCACGGAGCGTATGCGGAATGAGAAATACGCGGATGACGCTTTCATAAAGCGCGCCCACCGTCAGACTTATACCGTCTATAGCAAGAGAGCCTTTCTTCGCCAAATAAATATTGTCGCCGGGTGAAATCGCTATGTCTATGCATGGGCGCGCGTCCTTTTTTATGGATCTTATTTTCCTTGCACCGTCAACGTGCCCCAGAACAAAATGGCCCTCTATGCGCTCTTTCCATGCGCGGGACCTTTCGACATTAACGATATCATTTGTCTTCATGCGCCTGAAAGAAGTATTCCTGAAAGTCTCTTCGATAATATCGAATAAAAGATGATCCTTTTTTATTTCTACCACGCTAAGGCATACGCCGTTTACCGCTATACTGTCCCCGATTTTTACTGAATCCTGCTTCTTCGAAAGGTAAACGGATAACCGGCGCGTATCACCTTTTCTCAAGAGGTCCTTTACGATGCCGGTCTGTTCGATAATGCCTGTAAACATATTTATTTTATCGCGTCCAGATACACATTGTTGATCTTTTTCGCTTCCTTCCCGCAAAGCCCTGTTTTTACCACAATGCCGTTTTTCCGCAGAATATCGAGGCCTTTTCCGTTCACGATGGGATTGGGGTCCCTCATGGCAACGTAAACTTTTTTTACGCCGCTTTTTATAAGGCTATCCACGCAAGGCGGCGTCTTTCCGTAATGCGCGCACGGCTCGAGATTAATGTATAAATCCGCGCGCCTGGCGCTTTTTCCGGCTTTTCTTAAGGCGAGGACCTCGGCATGAGGAGCGCCCGCTTTTTTGTGATATCCTTCGCTTATGACTTTCCCGTCTTTTACGACAAGACAGCCGACAAGCGGATTCGGGTACGTTTTGCCTTCCGCCTTCTTCGCGAGCTCAATCGCCCGCATCATAAACTGTCTTTCGATGTTTCCCATATAACTTTCTTCTTTTTCTTTATCGTTATGGCAGCTGCCTTAATATTTTTTCGTGTTAAGAATGGCCGTTCTTTCATACCGCGCCTGATCTTATTCTCGCCGCTTCCTGCTTAAGCTGCTCCACAACACTATAGGGGACTTTCACACTGCCGAGAAGCACCCTTCCCTTTCCCATGCCGTGACAGTCGGAACCACCCGTAATAATGAGGCCGTGGTCTTTTGCCATTTTTTCGTATTTTTCGCTCTGCGAGGAGGAATGACCCGTATGGTGGGTCTCGATTCCGCGTACGCCTAATTTTATAAATTCCCGCACCAGCGAGTCGTCGCCGATAGTCTGGGGATGGGCTAGAACCGACACTCCATTTGCCCGCGATATAACCTCAAGCGCCTCTTCCGCCCGGAAGCCGACGTCTTCCACGTAGCATGGCCTGAAATCACCTATGTATTTGTTGAAAGCCGCCTGGATCGACGGGACCGCCTTCGCTTCCAGAAGGGCCCGCGCCAGATGCAGCCTGCCGACCGAACCCTTGCCGCCGGCTATCTCGATTACCCGGTCCTTTTTTAGATTTACGCCGAACTTTTCCAGCTTCGCCAGCATTTTATCAAGGCGTTCGATCCTCCCCCTTTGTATTCCCCTCAGTATTTCCCGAAACCACTTTTCTTTCCAGGAGATAAAGTATCCCAGAATGTGGATTTCCTTTCCGTCCTTTATTACCGTCAATTCCACTCCCGGTACGATTTCGATCGAGATTTCCCGGGCGCGTTTCATCGAAGGCCCTATCGCGTCAATGCAATCATGGTCACAGATAGCAATACAGGAGAGCCCTTTTTCCGCGGCGGTATCTACAACTTTTTCGGGCGAGAAAGTTCCGTCGGAGAAGTCGGTATGCACGTGGAGATCCGCGTATGGCTCCTGAGCGGGGTCGACTGGGTTCACAGAGCGGCCCTCTTTTCGGTTTTATTTATCTTGTCGAGGACGCCGTTTACGAATTTACCGGAATCCTTGTCGCCGTACCTCTTTGCCATTTCGATGGCTTCGTTTATGGAAACCTTCGGCGGTATGCCTTCCGCAAACAAAAGCTCGAAAGTAGCGATCCTCAGTATGTTTCTGTCGATTATCGGCATTCTTTGAATCTGCCAGTTTGTGGCGTATTTGGAGATCGTCGAATCTATGGGGCCGTTGTTTTTCGAGACGCCGTCTACCAAAAACGCGGAAAATTCCTTGATTTCCCCTTTTAGAGATGAGTGGTTTTCCCAGAAGGCGCCCGCGCACTCAAGCGGCGGATCTTTCCTTACGTCAACGGCATACAGTATCTTCAGGGCGCATTCACGCGCCTTTGTCCTGTTACGCATCTTATTTTACTTTCCTGTAAAGGTTCACCATCTCGATAGCCGAAAGCGCGGCGTCCCGGCCTTTATTTCCGCTTTTTGTTCCCGCGCGTTCTATCGCCTGCTCAAGGGTGTCCGCGGTAATAACCCCGAATATGCACGGGACATTCCCGGTTAACGCGACATGCGCTACGCCCTTGGCCACTTCGCTGGTTATATAATTAAAATGGGGCGTCTCGCCTCTTATAACCGCGCCGAGGGAGATTATCGCGTCGTATTTCTTTGACTTGACCAGCCGTGCGGCGACCGCCGGAATTTCAAACGAGCCCGGCACCCAGAGAACCGAGATATCCTTTTCGTCCGCACCGTGCCGGATAAGCTCATCCTCGGCACCGTCGAGAAGCTTGACCGATATGAACTCGTTGAATCTTGAAACGACTATACCGAAACTTAAACCCTTCGCGTTCAAATCACCTTTCATCACTTTCACATTCTCCTCCTTCTTGTTCCTTCACACACTTACGCGTGTGGTATCCATCGCGTATTCCCCGCGCCTTTCGTTGTCGCTTGGGATAAACTCCGGCGAGCGCGGCTATGCATGTTTCAATACATGCCCTAACTTTTCTTTCTTTGTTTTTAAATATTTTTTATTTATTCCGTTCGGTTTTATCTCTAAAGGTATCCGTTCCAGAATTTTTAGCCCGTATCCGTCAAGTCCCACGATTTTTTGCGGATTATTCGTAAGCAGCTTTATCTTCTTAAGTCCGAGATCGGCCAGAATCTGCGCCCCTATACCATAGTCTCGTAGATCCGGCTTGAATCCGAGGTATTCATTCGCTTCAACCGTATCAAGCCCCTTATCCTGAAGTTCATAGGCCTTCATTTTATTGCCGAGGCCTATACCCCTGCCTTCCTGCCGCAAATAAAGCAAAACGCCTTTCCCTGCTCTTGAAATTATATTCAATCCTTTCTCGAGCTGCTTTCCGCAATCGCATCTCGAGGAATGGAATACGTCGCCCGTTAAACACTGCGAATGAACCCTTACAATGACGGTACCTTTCCCCACTTCACCCTTTACAAGGGCTATATGACAATCATCGGTAACTTTTGACCTGTAGGTAACGGCCCTGAACTTCCCGTACTTCGACGGCAGGGTTGCTTCGGAAATGCGCTCAATCAGTTTTTCGCATTTCCGCCTGTGGTGAATTAATTTCTCTATCGTGCAGATCTTCAGGCCGTGCTTTCCGGCAAACTCCAGAAGCTCCGGCGTCCTCGCCATTGTCCCGTCTTCGTTCATGATCTCGCATATCGCGCCCGCGGCCGGGAGTCCGGCTATTTTCAGTAAATCAATGCACGCTTCCGTATGTCCGGCCCTTACAAGGACCCCGCCTTCTTTGGCGCAAAGTGGAAAGATGTGGCCGGGCTTTATAAAATCCCCGGAGCGGCTGGTTTTCGCGGAAAGAAGTTTTATCGTACGCGCCCTGTCGTGCGCCGATATGCCGGTTGTGATACCGCTTCTCGCGTCTACCGAGATGGCCCAGGCGGTCCGATAAGGGTCTTTTAACTCGCTTGACATTGGATTCAGGTTTAGCCGCTCGAGGCCGCTTCGCTCCATGGGAACGCAGATAAGTCCCCTGCCGAACTTGGCCATGAAGTTTATCGCCGAGGGGGTTACCCTGGAGGCGGCTATAATAAGGTCACCCTCGTTTTCACGAGAGGCGTCGTCGATGACAACGACGATCCTGCCATTTTTTAAATCTTCTACGACTTCGCTTATATTGTTGAGCTTCATCTTGCCAGTATTCCTCTTATGGCCCCATCAAAAAAAACGAACCCCGAATTTCTTCGGGGTTCATGCTATCTTGCGATCTTCTCTACTCTCGTAGTCCGCGTTTATCTTCTCCCATCCCGACTGTACGGTCGGCCCCGGAATTTCACCGGATCTGCGCCGTGCCTTTCAGCACGGAACCCGTAGGCTATCACTACCGGTTGAGGACTTGCGCCTCACCCCGAAGATATGCGTGTATTTTAACTCACCGGCGCAGGCGTGTCAAGAAGAAAAAGATTGCCCGGTAAGTAGCGAAGAAGGAAGCCTATATCCCGGCCACATAAAGAAGATTTTAGACTTTTATCGAGATTTTTAGAGGTTTCCTTTGTAACAATTTTTGATACAAAAAGGGCGGTTGTTGTCTGAGCCCACACCTGTCGGTGTGAGGCGAGTTCAACCGCCCCCTTTAAAAATTGAGATAAAAGGCGATCCTGAACGAAGTGAAGGAAAAATCTTCAGTGGCCGGGATATAGGCTTCCCTCTTCGCTAATTACTCGAACTTCTCCGCCATTTTGATCCGCTCGGAGATCGGGGGGTGGTCGTAGAAAAGGAGTTTCACGAGTTTTGAGGGGTTCCGTTCGGCGAGGTTCCGTTCGGCGAGTTTTCTCATAAGTGATATAAAAACATCGCGGTTTTGTATCGTCCTAAGAGCGAAAAGATCAGCGTTTCGCTCAAGGTGCCGCGAGAAACCATTCTGAAGCGGTCCCAGCGCGAATGTCACCAGAAAAAGAACCAGCATAAACGCCGGGAATACCTTCATGTCGTAGATGTGTTCCGCCCCGAGTGAGGCGGCCACCGGTGAGGAAACCAGGTATAGCGCGAAGAAAGAAGCGAACGTGGAAAGCGCGCTGAAAGCGAGTATCTTCCAGGTATGAAACATTTTGTGGTGGCCGAATTCATGCGCCAGGACACCCGCTATTTCGTCGTCAGTAAAATTCTCGATGAGGTTATCGGCGAGAAGCACCCTGCGCGTGGCGCCCATGCCTACCACTGCCGCGTTAAGCTTGTTGGTTTTTCGGCTAAAATCTATCTTGTAGACATCGAGGACCCTTATCCCGCATTTTCCGGAAAGATCTATTATCCTTTTTTTAAGCTCATCGCCTACCGGGTAATACTTGAAAAACAGCGGTATTACAACGAGCGGCGCAATCTTAGCGAGAATAATCGTGGCAAGAAGATAAAAAACCGCTATCCAGATCCACCAGGCGGAAAAATTTCTCAAAAAAAAGTATAGTGCCTGTATGAACAGAATGAATATCACAAGGGATAAAATCCCCTTCTTAATATCATCGGTAAGCCACGCAAAAATACTCATGTTGGAAAGACGGAATTTGCGTTCTAAAATGAATCCCGAATAAAAGTGAAGCGGAAATTCAAAGGCATAATTAAGGAGGCTGAATATAACAAGGAACACCGTAAATGCGAGGTAAAAATTCGCGATAAAGCTGAATGCCAGCGTTTTTAAGCGGGATGCGAGAAAGATTTGAAAAAGCACAAGAAAGAGAAGCGTAAAAACTATTCCCGCCAGCCTTAAACGAACTCTTATTTTGTTATACCTGGCGGCCTCTTCGGGGCATTTAGGCATGCTTTTTATTTATTCTTTTTCCCAAAACCCGACAGTGCCTTCTTTTTTGTTCTCGTGCCCGACTGTATCTTGCGCAGCCTTATCCAGTGCGGGGCCAGCTCCGGGATATCCAGTTTCTTTTTCGCTTTTATTGCGGCGACTTTCTTGCCGATATCGTAATAGAGCTTTTCTTTCTGCATCGCTAAATTCATAATATCGAACTGTATTTTTCCCGCCTTGGAAACTTTGACAATTTCTTTTTCACTCTTTTTGACTAAAGCGCCGAGGTCCTTCCCGAACCTACTGAAACCGTCCTTGGTCTGATCCAGAAACTTCGCGAAATCCTTCTGAATATCCTTTTTCTTCACCGTCATATTAACCCCCTTTTTCATGTTCAAAGAAATCCTTGTCGTCCGAGGCCCACCTGTATTTACATATGCCGCGTTTGGAATTTTTTACGAATTCCACGAGGTATTTTATTTCCTCGCCGGGATTTTTCTTTTCCATTTCTCCTATCGCCTGTTTTGTATTCAGGCCGGATTTGTAAAGCAGCCTGAACGCGTCTTTTATTTCATTTATGACGCCGTGCTTAAAGCCCGCCCTTCTTAAGCCGACAAGATTTATCGACCAGACTACCGAAGGGCCCCTTACCGCCATGAAAGGAGGAACATCCTTGTTTACTCCCGAAAATCCCCCTACGATCGCCAGGCGTCCTATTCTGCAGAATTGGTGCACGACGACGTTTCCGGATATGAACACCTGGGATTCCACATTAATATAGCCGCCGAGAAGCGCTCCGTTAGCCAGGATGACATTGTCTCCAAGGACGCAGTTGTGCCCGACGTGAGAGAACGCCATAAGAAAATTTTCGTTTCCTATTTCGGTAGCTGTGCCCTCTTTGGTACCCCTGTGAACCGTTACATATTCTCTTATAATATTTTTTTTGCCGATACGAAGATAGGTCTTTTTGCCTTCAAAGGCAAGGTCCTGCGGAAGGTGGCCGAGGACCGCTCCCATGTGAACCTCGGTCCCCTCGCCTATTTTGGTACCGCTTGCAATATAGGCGTGGGCGTAGATCTTTACGTTTTTGTCTATCACAACGCCGTCTTCAATAATGGCGTAAGGGCCTATTTCGACGGTTCGATCTATTTCGGCATGCCTGTCAACTATGGCGGTAGAATGAATCTTGCTCATCTTGATTAAGTTATGTTATTTCCTCTCCAGTTTGTCGATGATCCTGTTTATCACGTCGGCTATGGGCCGCAGGTCGTCGTCTTTTCTTATCCTGAGGCGCATAGAATAATCGCCTTCTGAAATTTTCTTTAAGTCGTTTTCGAGACGCTCAAGCGGCCCTATCATTTTGTGGCTCAAAACCGCGCCCCATATAAAAAGGAGAATTACTATGGGCGGCACGCCAACTAAAAGCAGAAAATTGATCCTTTCCACTACGGGGAACAGGTTGTAGGCAATGGACTCCGGTATGGCCAGCTGTTCGGCCATAATCTGAAATAGCAGGTAATAAAGGCATCCGCCCACGATAAATACGGGAAGTAGTATGGAAACAAAGATCAGCGCAAGGTATTTGGTCTGGAGGGGGTTTTTCGTGATAAATCTTATTCTCATTTGTAACCTATCTCTATTTCGTCGTAAACGGCGTCGGCGTAAGTTCCCGTGGAATCCGCATCTGTCATGAATGATATGGCGCCGATGTTAAGTTTCGGTTCCTCCCCGTATAATTTCACGTAATCGGCGACTATATCTCTTTCTTCCGGGCGCCAGGCATCCGACTTTCCGCTCTCAAGCACCAAAACCTTTATATTTTTCGAATACCCGCTCTCACCGCACGTCCCCGTCGGAAGGCTTTCCGCCCATATGTACTCTATACATTTTGAGTTGGTAAAGAAAGCGGCAGGAAAAATAACATAGACGCGGGCCGCGAAATCTTCCTCTTTTTTACCTTCTATTGTCTCCGGAAGGCCCCGCCCGGGAAATTTATCGACGCGCCACTTCCAGCTTATCACGGGGCTCTTTTTTACATCAAGCTTTATTTTGTAATACAGGGCTGACGCCGTATTCTCGCTTTTTGCCCTGACGTAGGAAAGCGCGCCTCCCTTTTCTATAACGTAAACAACCTTCCCTTTCAGTATTTTCTCTTCCCACTCTTTAAGGGAATTTTCTTTCGAAAATGGGAAATACCTTATGACGGCGCCTATGTCGATCCTTTTCCTGCTGAAGAAGTCTCCGAAAGGAAGTCTTTCCCGAAGAAGCACTAAAAGCGCGGAAGCGAAAATGAGAAAAATGACCAGCCCGAAAGCGGCCCTCCCAAAGAATGTTTTCTTCATATGCCGCTTATCGCTTCAGTGTCTCCATTAAAAATGCGGGGGTTAAGCCTTCTGAAATTTGTCAATAACAAGCGACATTAAAAGGCACGTATTCGCACCGATGAAATATCCGATAAAAGATGAGATGTATGGGGCCAGGATTGATACACCCATCAACTTAGAAGCGATCCCACCAAGCAGAAGAATAAAACCCAGAAAAGTCAAGCATCCGGTAGCAACATTCATCTATATACCCCCTTTTTAAAAAAACCCAGCACTAATTTTTCTCAAAATTAGCGCTGGGTTAAAAACATGCTTCCCTTAGAAGCTGAGTTTTACCGTTCCAACAATGTCCGTAGCGGCGTCGTCTGACTGATCATAGTAGAAATTTCCGGGCCAGAACCATGCTGCCAGGAAACCGAAAGATACGTCTTCGGTATAATCCCACGTTACTCCAAGGTCAAACTCAGTACCGTAAAACATAGGGAGTCTCTGGCTCACCTTTGACGTTCCCAGAATCGTACCCTGGTTATTAAGAACATCCGCATCAAGTTCCCTATAATGCTGCTGCCAGAAAAAGCCGAGTTTTCCGTCCACTGTGATGCTCTCGGTCGGCATAACATTTCCGTAAACAAGAACCTGCTGCTGATTGTTGCGGGAATCATCAATTTGGTTGTCAACATTGTATCTGTAAGCCGTAGTCCTTCCGATCATCCATCCCATATGCGTGAAGTTATACCTTCCGACATATTCGCGGTATGCGGTGTCAAACTTGCCGCGGTACATAGAATCCCAACCGGTGTATGTTCCGGTTGTCTGCTCATTGGGGTATGAGTTTCTGTCACCCGAATAAAGTATGTACTCGGCGCCTAAAACCGGCTTCCACGGAACTATATCTTTCAAATAACTGCATTCAACACTTCCGTCAAAGGCCCAGGCACTCCGCGCTCTCGGACGTTCCTGGTCCCTGAAGCCGACGAACTCTCCGAACTGATACGCGCCTTCTACCGCAACAGTTAAGAATTCGAGAGGATCAGCGCTGCCTCTTGCACCGATTGTATTCACATAATTGTGCGTTTTTATTTTTCTCGGCGGCACTGTGCCTCTGTCGGTTTTGTTGAACCAATAGGCCTCCGCTTCAGCGTTGAACTCGTCAAAAAGATATCCTACGTTCACACCCAAAAGGGTTTCGTCATCTTTGGAACCGATTTCGTTTTCCCATATCATGGCCGCGACACCGTCGATAGTCCATGGATCGTAATCAAGTGTTGCCCTTACGGCATCGAACGACCTCATGACGGTATATTCATCGGCATTGATAAGGTTGTTGTAATCGCGCAGGTTCGCGCCGACAACAAAACCTCGTCCGAACCAAAGATCCTGACGGCCGATCTTTAGTGTAAGCGGCGAATACAGGAACTCCTTGAGTTCTATGTACGCAAGGTCAAGGCCGATATCGAATTCACGCAGATTCGGATTGTCGCTGTCCGGATCCGGATTTACGCTTGTGTAGCTAGCGTCATATATGTTGTCGTTCCTTTTGTCGGCCGCATTTTTTGTCCTTACATCCCAATCCCTTTGGTTGAAAAGTCTAAGAACGCCTGATACATTATCTGTAAGGTCGGCATCAAGCTGAATTTCTGCCGTGCTCATGAACCATGTCTGCCAGTCACTGGTGCCGTGCAGCGGATCCGCATGTCTCTCGTTCGCGGTCGGCTGTTCGGGTATGGCGGGCGATGCGTGGTTTTTATTGAGGTCGTAATTGTCCCGCGCAAAACCACGGATAGTGATATCCCCGGAAAGCTTCACGCTCTGTGTCGCGGCGTAAGCACCCGATGCAACGGAGAGTGCCAGGGCCAAGACACATATCGTTCGTAATAATTTCATTTTTCCTCCTGATTATCGTAATTTGATATTTCTGGTAACGCGGACTCTCAAGTGGAGTCCTTCGTGTTGTCACTTTTTATATATCTATATCACCATAGCTTGCTATTTCGGCTTGGATTATTGCATCCCTCCTTTCTTAGCCGTTATTCGAAACCTCTATGATGTACAGAACTTTGAAGTAAGTATACCACAAAAGTTAGATTTGTCAAGACGTGGGGCCGCTTTTTCTTACTTTCGCCAGGACGCGGGAATTCCTAACTATCTGCCTTATACCATTGCCGTCAAGGCCTAATCCCGTTAGGAACCGGTTGCGCCTCTCGTCATCGATAAGATCGCACGGCGCATGTGTATCCGTGTTTAACACCAGCGGCGCTTTGTGTTTTAATGCCAGCTTAACAAGGCGCTTATTCGGTTTTGAGTGACTTTTCCTTGCGGTAATTTCGAGAAAGACGCCTCTTTTTTTCGCCAGCCGTATATCTTCTGCGCAAATCATGCCGGGATGGGCGAGAATGTCCACGCGGGCTTCGATAAACGCCCTATTGGTGCCGGATAGTACCGGTTCCGAAATAGTTTCACCGTGGCCGACAACAATTTTCGCGCCGGCACCTCGCGCGAACTTAACAAGGCCCTTTATGCTTTCGGGCGGGACATGCGTGATCTCGACGCCGGGAATTGATTTTATCTTCCAATATTTGTTGAGAATTTTACAGGTTTTTGCGATTCGCGGTATAACAAAATCAATGTTCGAAAAATCAACGTGGTCCGTTATTGCTATTGCCTCGTAGCCTTTTTCTTCGGCTCTTCTTACAAGCTCACTCGGCAGCAATACTCCGTCACTCAAAAGCGAATGCGTGTGCAAGTCTATCATCTCTTGCAGCCTTCCTTCTACGTTATTGTTTGGTACTTCACAAAATCGCCTTCGGCGATTTTGTTCAGCACCACATATAAAAATGTAAAAATCTCACTTTTGTAAATTCTGATGAGATTTTTATATTTTTATGTGTGGCGTCCCTGGTCCGAGTCGAACGGACGGCCTACGCCTTAGGAGGGCGTCGCTCTATCCAGCTGAGCTACAGGGACACTATTCCTT
>Ga0163203_1000093_pt1 | contig 22665 bp, 25 predicted proteins | sample PL_2010_330m_FD_113534 | JGI IMG/M metagenome (GOLD analysis project Ga0163203, IMG submission 113534) | Freshwater microbial communities from Powell Lake, British Columbia, Canada to study Microbial Dark Matter (Phase II) - PL_2010_330m | ecosystem: Environmental > Aquatic > Freshwater > Lake ... | reverse complement strand
TAATATATTTATTATTTTCCAAGGTTAACTTGTAGTTAATAACTGGACTTTCTCTTTCTAACGCTAGATCATACCTCCTACTTAACTCCTCATTGTCGACTATATGAATTGAGGCAGGTAATTCCTCATCCGCAACTAATTGTTCTTGAAAGCTCTTAACATCGTCTTTTGCAGGATTTGTTAATTCTCCTGTGGTAATTAGTTCAAAAGCTACTTCATATTCATCATCCAGAGCCGTTGCTACATCAGATAATCTTCTTTTCAACTTCTCATTCCCAGTTTCTTGTAATCTTGGTATATTCTTAAGTTGTATCCATGATGATAGGACTTCTCGCAAAGGTTCAGCGTCCACACTACTCTCACCGATAAACTTACCTTGAATAATGTAAATAACCGAATTATTTTCGTCTATCACTATCGCATCAATTTGCTTATCATCGGCGCCATCTGTTACATCATATTTAGTTTGATTTGGGTCTCTCAAATGAATATTCCTGAGATACCACGCAACGAATTTTTGTCCATCATTACTAAAGTTCTGCTGATAGTAGTCCTGCACTATTTCTTCACTGATTCTTCTATACATTTCCTCACCTCCTTCACTTTAACAATGGCTTAATCTATTTCAGTGAGGTAATTCTATCACTCACCAAAGCTACCATTCAATCACTATTTTTGGGCCTCCATGCACTCCTCGATTACCCTAACGCCACCATCAAATAGCTGGTGCACCCGTGCCTCGCTCTTGGCCTCAGCCGTCAGCCTTACCTTGGGCTCGGTGCCTGATTTTCTAATCAGCAGCCAGCCATCTTCAAAGTTCAGTTTAATGCCGTCAACATTGCTTACCGATAACGGTTTCATAGCCATTAATCGCGACTCCAGCTGGGACATTGCTACCTCGTTGCCGGTAATACTACCCCGGAGAATTGGATAACCGGGTATGCTATCAACCAGCGGGGATAATTTCTGCCGACCAGCTATGGCTGCCACCTGAGCTGCGGCATAAATGCCATCGGGACATAGTGAGATATTAGGAAAAACCCAGCTCCCTGATGGCTCGCCACCAAAATCCCCGCCCTTCTTGAGTTCCTCAGACACATGGGTATCCCCCACTCTGGTTCTGGTAATCTTGAAACCCATTTCATCAATTGCCATAGAGGCATCTATGGTGGTAACTACTTCCTTTGCCCCCACCTCCCGGGCAAAAATTGCCAGCAGCTTATCCCCCGATACAAATCTACCCCTATCATCCACTGCCATCATCCGATCACCATCCCCATCATGAGCAATACCTAAATCGGCACCAAACTCCTTGGTCGCCCGTATTAAATCCCCTAAATTAGCCTCGGTTGGCTCGATATCACGAGGGAAAAAACCACTAGGGTAACAGTTTAGAGCTACTACTTCACAGCCCAGCTTCTCTAACAGGTAAGGAGTAACCAAAGAGGCAGCGGCACAGCCACAATCCACTACCACCCTAAGCTTCAAGTCACCAGGGAAATCCGACAGGATACGCTCAATATGCTGCTCAACCGCTCCATTATGGATACTACTGCTCTTAATCTCATCCCACCGGGCAACCGAAAAGGAGTTGCCTGAGACCGACTCTTCTATCTGCTCCTGCTGGGAAGAATTAAAGGCGGAGCCATCTGGGTTCAAAAGTTTGATACCATTATACTGAGGCGGGTTATGAGAAGCCGTAATCATTGCCCCGGCATCAAACTCTCGGGCAGCCAAGGCAAGCGTTGGCGTCGGTAAAACCCCGGCATCACAACTCCTGGCGCCAGCAGCCAGTAATCCCGAGATGAGGACATGTTTCATGGCATCGCTGGAGGTTCTGGTATCACTGCCGACCACGACACTGCCATAAGCCTTGCCTACCGCTAGCCCAACCTTCAGGGCTAACTGAATCAGTTTATTATCGGCAACACCCCGTATCCCCGATGTACCAAATAACTGCATATTGCTCCAATTCTAACCACCATAAATCTAGATGTCAATTAACCGGTGGTGAAGCCCAGATTTACCTTGGGAAAATACACCTCCTTGACACCTGAGAGTCTCGGCGTTACCATAGAGGCAATAATTTAAAATTTAGAAGGAGACGAGCGTAATGGTAATTGATGTTAGCGACCAGACCTTCGAAGAGGAGGTCATAAAGTCAGACCTGCCAGTATTACTGGACTTATGGGCACCCTGGTGCCGTCCCTGCCTTATGGTTGCCCCCGTCGTTGAGAAACTGGCGGAAAAGTATAACGGCAGGTTCAAGTTTTGCCGATTGAACGTAGATGAGAATCCACAAACCGCTGCCAAATACCAGATTATGTCTATACCGACGCTACTGTTTTTTAAGGGTGGGAAGGTAGCGGATACGGTTATCGGCGCCGTGCCCGAACAAGCCCTCCAACCCAAAATTGAGGGGCTTCTCTAGCCCGCCATCAATATAGAGGAAATTAGGAGACCATAACCAGAATGGCAATAGCTGAGGTAAGCATTATCCCATTAGGGACAAAGACCCCTTCGGTTAGTAAATACCTTGCCCGTGCCTTCAGAGCCTTGCGAGACGAGAAAAATATAAAGTATGAGTTAACTTCAATGGGGACAATCATAGAAGGCGATTTGGGGGACATCCTGAGAATAGTAAGGAACATGCACGAAGCCGCTTTCGGTGACGGGATTATGAGAGTGGTAACCACCATCAAAATTGACGACCGGCGGGACAAACCTTTAAGCATGAGGGGCAAGATAGAATCATTGCTAAAGAAGTTGGAGAGTTAGATACGGCTGGTTTCGAAAGATAAGCGAGGCTCGAAAGCTGCCGGGATTAAGCGGAGACAACAGCTTGTGGACTTAGAGCAAAAGCTAAAGAATAAAACTGCCATCGTTGGCATTGTCGGCCTGGGCTATGTGGGACTGCCTCTAGCCATTGCCTTCTCCCAGGCAGGTTTGAAAGTCCTGGGATTTGATATCCAGCCGAAGAGGGTGGACTCAGTCAATAAAGGACAATCTTATATCGCCAACATAGCCAGCGATAGCCTTTCAGCGGCAATAGCCGATAACCTCCTTGAGGCAACCACAGCTCAAAGCCGGCTCAGGGAAGTAGATGCCATATGTATCTGCGTGCCCACCCCCCTAACCAGAACCAAGGAGCCAGACCTATCCTATGTTACCCAGGAATCCGAAGAAATATCCAGATGTCTCCAGCCGGGGCAACTGGTAATTCTGGAAAGCACCACCTACCCCGGCACCACCAGAGAGGTCGTGCTGCCCATTCTGGAGCGCTCGGGGCTGAAGACAGGTCAGGATTTTTACCTCGCCTACTCTCCAGAAAGGATTGACCCGGGGAATAAAAAATACAGTATCAGGAACACCCCCAAAATAGTCGGCGGAATAGAGCCACAATCCACCAGACTAGCCGAGCTTCTCTACCGCCAGGTAGCTGAGGTGGTAGTTCCGGTCTCATGTCCTGAGGTCGCTGAGATGACCAAGGTATTTGAGAATGTGTTTCGCAACGTGAACATCGCCCTGGTCAACGAGTTAAGCCAGCTCTGTGAGAAGATGGGCATCAGCGTCTGGGAAATAATCGACGCCGCCGCTTCCAAGCCCTTCGGCTATATGCCTTTCTATCCCGGACCCGGAATAGGTGGACACTGCATACCGCTTGACCCCTATTATCTAGCCAGCAAAGCCAGGGACTACGATTTCCATACCAGGTTTATAGAACTGGCGGCTGAGATTAATGAGCGGATGCCCTATTATGTTACCTCTCGCATTACGGAAGCCCTAAACACCAACGGCAAAAGCTTGAATGGTGCCAGAGTGCTGGTGCTGGGGGTGACCTACAAGAAAGATGTGGAAGACATTAGGGAATCTCCTTCCCTCAAACTAATCCGGCTTTTTCGTGAAAAAGAAGCCAAGGTAAGCTATAATGACCCCTACATAGCCAAAATCCAGATTTCTGATGACACCCTGACCTCGGTGGAACTTACCGAAGAATGCCTGTCCGAAGCCGACTGCGTGGTGATAGCCACCGACCACAGCCACTATGACTACCAGTACATAGCCGATAAAGCCAGCTTAATATTTGATGCCAGAGGAGCTACCAAGAAGCTCAAAAACAACAACATTATCAGACTGTGAGGGTAAATGGATAAGAACATAGCTGTTATCGGCTGCGGTCATTGGGGCAAAAACCTGGTTCGCAATTTCGCCGAGCTTGGCGCCCTGCACACCATCTGCGATAGCTCCCCGGAAATTCTGAGTCAGTTTGAAAACCTCTACCCGGATGCCAACCGGGAAACGGATTTTAAGCAGGTGCTAGCCAACAAAGAAATAAAAGGTGTCGTCATATCTACCTCGGCAGCACTCCACCACGCAATAGCTAAACACGCCCTGCTCGCCGATAAGGATGTCTTCGTGGAAAAGCCGCTATCCCTTACCGTTGCAGAAGGGGAGGAGCTAGTCAAGTTAGCTGAAGAAAAAAATAAAATTCTTATGGTTGGTCATGTGCTGGAGTATCACCCGGGAGTGGTTAAACTTAAACAACTGGTAGATAGCGGTGAGCTGGGTAAGCTCAACTATATCTACTCCAGCCGGCTTAACCTGGGCAAGTTCAGAACCGAAGAAAATATCCTGTGGAGCTTCGCCCCCCATGACATATCGGTCATCCTGCTGCTACTCAATGAAATGCCTCAAGAGGTCTCCGCCCATGGTGGCAATTACCTCCACCGGGATATAGCCGATGTTACCGTTACCACTATGAGCTTCGCCAGCGGGGTTAAAGCCCATATCTTCGTCAACTGGCTCCACCCCTACAAGGAGCAGAAGCTGGTCGTGGTCGGTGAGCAGAAGATGGCAGTATTTGACGATGTAGCCCCGAAAAACAAGCTCCAGCTCTACGATTACCAGATAGAATGGGTTAACGGGGTGCCAGTACCTCAGCAGCAAGAAGCTACCCCGATTGAATTTACCATGACTGAGCCACTGAAGCTGGAGTGCCAGCACTTCCTTGATTGCCTAGCATCACGCCTCAGACCCAGAACGGATGGTAGTAGCGGGCTAAAGGTCTTGCAGGTTCTCGATGCCTGCCAGAGGTCACTCCAGGGACAGGGACGGAACACTACCCTAATCAGTGGCAACAGCTACTTTGTCCACCCCTCCAGCCTAGTCGAAGAACCATCTAACATTGATGATGGCACTAAAATCTGGCACTTTTCTCATATCATGCCCCACACTACTATCGGTAAGAACTGCACTATAGGGCAAAATGTGTTTGTCGGCGAGAATGTAAATATCGGCAATAATGTTAAACTGGAGAACAATGTCTCCGTCTTTGACGGGGTTACCCTGGAAGACGATGTCTTCTGTGGTCCCGCCTGTGTCTTCACCAATGTCAAGAACCCCCGCAGCCACCTATCCCAAAGGGGTAAGTTTACCCCCACTCTGGTCAAAAAGGGAGCCACTATCGGGGCTAACGCTACCATTATCTGCGGCAACACCATAGGCAGGTATACCCTCGTTGGCGCTGGCTCGGTGGTTACCAAGGACATACCCGATTATGCCCTCGCCTACGGCAATCCGGCCCGAATAAACGGCTGGGTCTGCCAGTGCGGGGCAAAGCTGAACTTTGACCAGAATAAGCAGGCGAAATGCTCCGAGTGTGGCAGCACCTATAAGCAAAAAGGGCGGAAACAGGTCATCCCGACAGGAAAAAAATAAATGCCAATCCCACTAACCGACCTCAAGACTCAATACCACTCAATCAAAGACGAAATTGACGCCGCTATTCAGAGGGTGGTGCAGCAGGGACAGTTTATCCTTGGTCCCGAGGTCAGAGCTTTTGAAGCAGAGATGGCGGCTTACTGCGGCACCAGGTTTGCCATAGGAGTCGCCTCCGGCACCGATGCCCTTCACCTTGCCCTGCTTGCCGGCGGGATTAAACCCGGTGATGAGGTAATCACTACCCCCTTTACCTTCATTGCCACCGCTGAAGCCATTACCCAGTGTAATGCCACCCCGGTATTTGTCGATATTGACCCCAGAACTTACAACCTGAACCCAGAACAAATTGAACCCAAAATTACTCCCCAAACCAGGGCGATAATCCCCATCCACCTCTACGGTCAGCCGGCAGACATGGAGCCAATTCTTGAGATAGGCAAAAAGTATAATCTTATAACAATTGAGGATTGTGCCCAGGCTCTGGGGGCGGAATACCAGGGGAAAAAGGTGGGCTCAATAGGTGACGCCGGCTGCCTCAGCTTCTTCCCGGCCAAGAATCTTGGTGCCTATGGCGACGGCGGCATGGTGGTTACCAACGACACCCAGATTTCTGAAGCGGTAGATATGCTCCGTAAACACGGCTCCAAAACCAGCTACTATCACCTTCTGCCCGGTGTCAACAGCCGACTTGATACCATACAGGCGGCGATACTTAGCGTCAAGCTAAAGCACCTTGATAAGTGGAATGAGCTTCGCCGCCGCCGAGCCTCGCTCTATACCCGGCTATTAAGCCAGATAGACGGCATTGAACCCCCCTATGTTGAAGGGGATAATAAACCTTCCGTTAACTACTATACCATCCGCCTGAAAGATTCCCGCCTGAACCGAGATGAACTGCAAAAACACCTGGAAGCCAACGGTATCCAGACAACAGTCTATTATCCGTTAAGTCTTCACCTCCAGGAAGTATATAAATCTCTGGGCTATAAGTCGGGCGATTTCCCCCAGAGCGAACTGGCTCAGGAACAGGTTCTCTCCCTGCCTATGTACCCGGAATTAAGCCAGGGACAGGTAGAGGAAGTAGTGTCCGTTATCAGCAATTACTGTTCCCGGGAGCGTAGCCGACCGGTGGCTTAGGGCTTTATCAGCACCGGTATGCCGGCAACCATCAGGTAAACCTCATCAGCCGCCTGGGCCAGCATCTGGTTCGCCTTACCCAGCAAATCACGATACAACCGGCCCAACTGGTTAGCTGGCACCAGACCCATGCCCACCTCATTGGTAACCATAATGAAGCTGGCATCAGTTTGACTCATGCACTCTATTAGCTCACTTATTTCAGCAGTAAGCTTTTGCTCAAGAAGAGAGACATCAAGCGGCGGGCTGGTCTGCTCGCTGTGCGGGCCAAAAATGTTATTAACCAGGAGAGTAATGCAATCCACAATCACCACCTGAGTCCGGCCGATTTGCTGAGAAATCCGGCTGCCGATATGGGTGGTAACCTCAAGAGTGCTCCAGTCTGACGGTCTGTTCTTCTGGTGCTCCTTAATGCGACGCCGCATCTCTTCATCACCAGCCTCGGCTGTAGCCACAAAGAGCACCGGCTTGCCTGACTTTAGGGCAAGCTCCTGGGCAAAACGACTTTTGCCACTGCGAGCACCGCCAGTTATTAGAATATTTATTGAACCTCACCCCCTTAATTTACCCCAAAAATCAAGATTTTCGGGGGCCCCAATTTTATCCCCCTCTCCTTTAAAGGAGAGGGGGAATGGGTTATATGAGAGGGGCTACGCCCCTCTAAAATTCCCCCTAGTCATCGGTTGAGCTTCGCTTCGCCCCTTTAAAACTCTCCCTGGTTATCACTTAGACTTTAGTTCGCTATTCAAAATATCTAAAAACCAGCGCCCCTCTCTCAATACCTTATTGGTCTCCAGGATTTCGAGCCGCTGGCTAAATAGAGGACCATCAATAACCAGAGTATGATACTCACCAGCTTCACCACAGGGCGTAATTTCCTTGGTCTCCTTCAGTTCCTCCAAATGCTTGATGAAATCCAGGTCTACTGTACGCCCCAATATCTCCTCACCAAAGAGGTCGGCCTTAGCCGCAACTACGACCGCCTCAAACCCCAGGTCTATAAAGTCTCTCATTATTTTATCCTGGTTCTCTCCCCATAAGGGTAAATGGGGAATGATATCTACTTCATGGCATACCCTATCAATCCACTCCCGGTGTTCATTGAAGTCAATATCACCAAAGACGCCGCCATCAACCCCCTCCTGCCTGAAGGCGCGGAGCATACTGATAAATTCAGCTTCATAGTTATCCCTGGTAGTCCGCCGCTGAACCAGTGGAATCCCGATAGCTTGCGACTGCACCTGTAGTAACTCAGATGACAGCCCATGAGACCGTGACCGCTTGCCATCCTCAGTTACCATATTGGCTAGATAACGAACCTTTAGTCCACTGATTTGCGCCCGGTAACAGGCAAAACAACAATCCTTCCCCCCACTCCACGAGACAAAAACCTGATGCATAACAACCCCCTATGCCAAATGAGAAACATCGTTTAACCGGCTCAGTATGGCTCCCTGAGGATAGGTATCCAGGATACTAAGTGAAGCCAAATCAAGACGAAACTGCCGCCAATGCTGTAGCTCTATCCCCAATAAATGGCACACCAGTAGCCGCAGCGGTGCGCTATGAGCTACGATAAGTATCGTTTCCTTCCAAGCATGTTTCTTCAGCTTGCCCAGGAATTTACTCACCCGGGTATTAAGCTCGTCAACGCTTTCGCCGCCGGGAAACTTTAGCGTGAGACTCCAATTAAGCCACAATTTAGTCACTTCTGGATAAAGCTGACTTATCTCTTTAAATGTCAAACCCTCAAGCTTACCGAAGTTAATCTCGCATAACTCGGCACAGGTTACCACCTCCAACTGTCGCCCTGAGGCAATGGTCTCGGCGGTTACTGAAGCCCGACTCAGGTCGCTGGAATAAATAGCATCAATCTTTTCGGCAGCTAGGCGGTCTCGCAACTTCTCCGCCTGCCTGAGTCCAGCGGCACTCAACTTGACATCGTTACTTCCCCAGTACCTCTCGGCACTGTTTAGCTCAGTTTCACCGTGTCTCACCAGTAAAAACTTAGACAACTATTCCTCCCAACCAGGCTAATCCCAACCACTGGTTGTGAGCCAGCAACAGGACAAGAATAAGAACACCGACCTCGGCTACCTCGTTTATAGCCCCATAGGTATCCCCAGTAAGACCAGAAAACTTGCGTTTCAGGTAAGCTGCCATAGCCATAACTATAACCCAGACGCCTACCATTATAACTAAGCCCACCAGATAAAAGTAAGTAATGTTTGCCCATCGGGCTAAACCTATAGCTACCCCTAGAGTTACGATTGTAGCCAGGGTAAACCTCGGCCAACCTGTCTCCTGCTTAAGCACCTTACCTAAACCTGATGGCTTGGCATAGGGATAAGCGAAAATAGCATAAACCACTGCCCAGCGACTTACCACCGGCATAATCACCAGAGTCGCCATCAGCAATGTCTCGGGCACACTATTTAGTGAAACATATTTAACCAGCAGCAGTAAAACAGCGCCAATAATGCCAAAGCCGCCGACCCGGCTGTCAGACATTATCTGCCACCGAGCCTCAGGGGCTTTATGACCACCTATCCCATCGCAGGTATCAACGAAGCCATCCAGGTGCAGCGCCCCGGTAATCACCACCAGGCTAACCAGCAGTAAGGCATTGACCACCATTGACGGTAAAAACAGGGATAGCAGCCAATTCAAACCAGCCAGGATAAGACCAATAATAACCCCGACCACAGGGAAATAACCTACAGCGCGTCCTATCTCCTCCTGGCTAACCTCACGGTGCCAGGGCAAGGGTATAATGGTTAGAAACCTCAGAACAGCTAAGAAACTCAATTGCCTGTCTCTTCCTCCTGAGATACCCCGGCTTCAGCGAAGGTAGCCATCTCCGCCAGAACCCTGGCTGAAGCCTCAGTCAGAAATATTCCCAGGGCAGCACCAGTGCCCTCACCTAAACGCATATCAAAATCCAACAATGGCTTAAGCCCCAGATGCCTAAGTAGCCACTTGTGACCAGTCTCAACCGAAACATGACCGGCGATGAGGAAATCCTTTAATTTTGGTGACAGCGCCGTAGCAATGAGGGCGGCCGCCCCGGAGATAAAGCCATCAATAACTACTGGAATGCGGTGAGCGGCTGCCCCTAACATCACCCCAACCAGCCCCCCAATCTCAAAGCCGCCTACCTTCGCCAGCACATCCAGCGGCTGCCTGGGGTCAGGGTGGTTCACCGCCAGGGCTCTCTCTATCACTTCTATCTTATGTATAAGCTGTTCATCGGTTATACCGGTGCCTCTGCCGGTTACCTCAGACACTGGTTTTCCTATCATAACCGCACAAATCGCACTGCTGGCAGTAGTATTACCTATCCCCATATCACCAGTGCCCACAATGTCCAGACCCTTAGCCACCTCCATCGCCACTATTTCTATCCCCGTCTCTATTGCCTTCACTGCCTGCTCTCGGGTCATAGCCTGACCCTGGGTTATATTCTGAGTGCCCGGGGCAATCTTCCGGGATAAAAGCTGAGGATTAGGTCCCAGTTCAGTAGCCACCCCCATATCAACCACCACAACCCTGGCTCCTACCTGACGGGCAATAACATTTATTCCCGCCCCGCCATTAAGGAAATTGTAAACCATCTGAGCGGTTACCTCCTGGGGCCAGTTACCTACCTTCTCAGCTACTACTCCATGGTCTCCCGCCATAGTAATAATAACCTTGTGCCTGATTTGAGGTATTGACCTCCCCTGAATGCCAGCAAGTTGAACGGACAGTTCCTCCAGCCTACCCAGGCTACCCGGAGGTTTGGTCAATTGGTCCTGCCTGGCTTGAGCTTCAGCCATTGCCCCTTTATCCAGAGGCTTTATCATTTCAATTATTTTGGATAATGATTCTGACATCTCCGCCTCCTGAGCCTATTTAAATATTGGCATCCAGTTCACCATCACGCTTCAATGCCTGGATGGTGGCGATGAGACTCTGGCACTCGGGCATAGTGCGAGGCGCAATACGGACATACTCAGGTAACCCAAAAGAAGCGCAATCGCGCACCATCATTCCATGCCTAAGTAAAGTAGTGCGAAGTTTTTTACCATCGCCTACTCTGACCAAGAAAAAATTCGTCTTTGATGGAATCACCGTGAAACCAACCCGGCAAAACTCATCTACCAGGAACTGCTTTGCCTGTTTAATCTTCTGCTTACACCGCTCAAGATAACTCGGTTCCCTTAGAGCCGCCACGCCCGCCTTCTGAGCCACTACATTAACATTCCACGGTGGACAAACCCGGCGCAGCCTATCAATAATATCCCGATTGGTGACAGCATAACCAAGGCGCAGACCAGCCAGGGCGTAGTCCTTGGTCATAGAACACACAATAATTATGTTGTCCCGGTTAAGCAAATCTACAGACGACCAGCTTTCGTCGGTAAAAGCCACATAAGCCTCGTCCAGAATGAGCAGGCTATCGGCACCAGCATCTAAGACAGCCTCGACCTCCTTGCGGGAGAAGTATTGACCGGTAGGATTATTGGGATTGCAAATAAAAATCCCCTTGGGACAGCGTTGCCGGATAAGGTCAACCGTCTCTTCTATCCTCAGCGTAAAGTCCTCCTCCACCCGCCCCCACTGCTTAAAAACCTCCGCCCCCACGATTCGGCAAGCAACCTCATATTCGCCAAAGGTAGGCTCAAGAATTAACACTGAATCCCCGCGTCTAAAGTAAGCCAAAGCGATGAGACGAATAAGCTCGGTAGCCCCGCTTCCCGCCAGAATGTTATCCGGAGCCACCCCTAACTTTTCCGAGAGGCACTGTCTAAGTTCAATTGTCTCGGAATCAGGATAACGGTCGATGGCAATGCTATTGAAAATCTTCTTTACCCCGGGCGGGGGTGAGAAGGGATTAGAGCAGACGCTAAAGTCGATAACCTCCTCAGGATTAAGACCCAGAGACCTCAACTCAGCCCAATTTGGCCCGCCGTGAGAACAGATTTTTAGACCTTCTATCTCAGGATTAGGTGGTATGGACAAAATAAACTACCCCCACTATGAAACATATTAAAGCCCAGCCCAGCACAGCTATTTGCATTAGCCTTAACGAAGCATCAATGGTATCTGGTATCAGCGGGACACTCACCTTACCTAATTTATAATGCGCCTTCTTTTCCAGTTGCACATTGAGGGCGCCAGCCACTGCCGCCATCGGCCAGCCGGCATTGGGACTCTCAGTTCGGGAATGATTACTAAGTGCCGTCTGCCATGAGCTCCGAGCATCCCTCCGGGACAAAAAAGCGGCTAAAACCAGGAGCAACGCTGATAATCTCGCCGGTATAAAATTAAGCACATCATCCAGCTTGGTGACAAACTTGCCTAAATACTCGTATTTCCCATGATAGCCCATCATAGCATCCAGAGTGTTGACTACGCGATAGGCAATGGCGCCGGGGACACCAAAAAGTAAAAAGAAGAATAGAGGGGCAACCAAGCTGTCGCAGGTACTCTCGGCCACCGACTCCACAGTAGCCGATACCAGCAGCGGCTTGGGTAAATCCTGAGTGTTACGGCTGACTAATGAGCGTAGCTCAAAGCGGGCTTTGTCCAGCTCTTCCTTCAGCAGAAGCCTCTTGATTTCTAATGCCACCCGCCGCAGTTCCTTCAAGGAAAAGGTGAACTTGAGGAACACGGCTCCGACAATCACATACGCCGCATAGCTGATACCCTTTAGATAGAAAAGTATAAAATAGGCAGGAGCTACAAAGAGCCCCATGGTGACCAGGGTTATTCCCAGCCCGTAGAGAAGCTGAGCTATGGGGGAGCGACCAATGCCGCCCTTTTCCAGGAATGAAGCCACCTTTCCCATCCATACGACAGGGTGTATGACACGAGGTGGTTCACCCAAAACTAAATCAATAGCCAGGGCAATGGCCAATATCAGTAAAATATCCGCCGGGGCAGATAGCCCCACCCAGCCTATCACCTAATCCACCTCCACTTTAAAGAGGTTCAATATACCATGGCAGTGGCACGAAGTGCCAATGGCTAACGAATAGGGTGGTGTGAGACCTGCCAGATACTTTAATGCCTTTTCCACCTCTGCCCCCGGTACTCCTCCCGCCCCATCAAATTGACGACTCAAAAAAATCTTATAGCAATCGACTGCTTCAGAAGCTGAGAATTCAAGAAGTTTATACATGGGAGCCGGTTTCTTGCGTTTGGTCACCGGGCATATCCCGGGCTGAACGCAGCCTGCCTGGCATCTCATACCTTCCACCATATAACTCACCTTTAGAACCCCGGACTTCTCATCTGCGCTCAGGACCAATCGGCGAGGTAAACCAGCTAGGACCTCCCCCAGCAAACCGCCACCACTAGCCACTTTAAACCCCTGTGCCGTTAACCAATGCTTGACCAATCTACCCAGTGAATGCCCCGAGGCAGCGGGAGCAATCCATTGCGGGACCTCTTCTTTTAAGATGCTGAACAATATTTCTATGGCATCGCCAACGATGAGCGATACCTGTCCCACTTCTATAATTCCTTGTCCCGTCAATACAACATCGACTATTTCCCTGGCCGCACAATCGGCATTGATATCTATCACCATTGTCCTGGCTTTGCATTCCTTGCCCAGCCTGGCTACTTTGGTCCCGAAACGGCCTCCACCAAGACATACTAAGAAATCCCCTTCCTTGATAACGCTATGTTTCATGATTATTATCCTTTATGATGCATTCCAGCTAGCGCTTAAAACCTCATCTTAAATAATTCAACCAGCAACCTAGAGCCTTTTCTTAACGGCATCAATGGTAGCTCGATTAACGGCTCGAGCCATTAGCTCACCTACCTTAGCATGTCCCCCGACATAAGTGCATTTACTTCCTTTCCCCGATACCACCACAATCTGGTCAGTGCCGGTGCCTGTTGCCTGCCAGTCAGGATTATATGAGCTTCTTATATCCAACTCCTGCAAGGCAATAACTTTTGCTTCCGTTATGGTGATAAATGAAGAGGCTAAGGCAGCCGAATTAAGCGAGGCACTGGTAAGCAAAATTGTGTTTATGGTTCCCACCTTTTCAAATTGTCCATCCCGCTCAATGTCACTTGCCCCGTCTTTCCCTATCCTCATAGCGTTTGTTTTAACCCCAGCGGTAACGAAAGCCAGCACCCAGAGCTCTTCATAGACCTCCTCCACCCAGGCTAGGTCCTCCATATTCACCCCGGTAGATAAAACGGCCACCTTATCCGGGGGTAGGTCAAGTTCAATGAGAATTTCTCTCAGGACTTCTCTGAAGTAGGTCTTCCAGTCACCATATCGGTCGCGCAGTAGCTGCCAAAGAAGCACGGGTATATGACAATTACAAACCACCTTTATCTTTTTGAACCCCTGCCGTCCGCTTAAGGCGCTCCTGGCTTCCGGCAGGTAAAGAACCAGAGCATTAGCCGGTATTCCCCAAACCTGATGAGTAACAATTTCTCCCTTGATTCCGTAGAATTCTCCCAGCACTTGCCTTGTGATACCCTTAGCTGCCTCCATAAATGACCCTTCCTCAGAATTTTCCGCTTAAACAATTCAAGGTGAATGACAGAGCCAAAACTGTATCAATAGCCAGGACAATGGACAACATCAGTAAAATATCCACAACCGTTAGCCTACACCCCCTTCTACCCCGTCTCCGGTCTGGGCAGGTTTGCCGTTGCCTGACCTGAGCAGGACGGTGGGGAGTCCATTTATGGGATGGGTATAGACACAGCCATCAGTCCCATAGACCTCCTTGATGTTCTGAGTAATGATGACCTCCCTCGGTGTCCCTTCAGCATGAATCCGCCCTTTATTTATCAGGACTAACCGATCACAGTATTGCGAGGCAAGGTTTAGGTCGTGCAGGGCAGCCAGAACCGTCAAATTACTCTCCCGGCACAAGCCCTTAATCAGGTCAAGGATTTCAACCTGACGTCCGATATCCAGATTCGCTGTCGGCTCATCTAAAAGAATCGCCTTTGTCTCCTGAGCCAGAGCACGAGCAATTATTATGCACTGCACCTCCCCACCGGAAAGCTCGCCTACCCTCCGCTCGGCGAGAGGTTGGGTCGCTGTCCGTTCCATAGCTTGCCAAGTAATAGCCAGTTCTTCTGGACCTTCATACTGAAAAAGACCGAGGTGGGGATTCCTGCCCATAAGCACTATCTCAAAGGCAGTGAAGGTGCTAGGCAGGAGCGGAACCTGAGGGACTACGCCCAGCAAACGGGCTAAATCCCTCCTTGGTATCCGGGATATGTCTTTCCCATCCAGAAATATCTTCCCTGAGTGGGGAGAGATAACACGACTTAACGCCTTGATAATGGTTGACTTGCCACAGCCGTTGGGACCGATAAGCCCTACCATCTCACCTGGCATCACCTGAAAGGTCATATCATTCAGCACTACCTTACGACCATAGCCAAGACAGACATTCTGCATTTCTATCTTAATCATTTCAAACTAGCCTCAGAAAAGTACCCTCTTTCTACGCCGTAATAAGTAAAGGAAGAAGGGGGCTCCAACGATGGCAGTGATTACCCCTATCGGTATCTCCGTAGGCGCCAGAATGGTGCGCGCTATTACATCAGTCAGAATTAGAAAAATGGCGCCGGAGAGGAGGGACAAAGGCAGCAGGAAACGGTGGTCTGGCCCCCATATCATACGCACGGCATGAGGGATGATGATACCGACAAATCCAATAGTGCCTACGAAAGAAACAGCCGCCGCCGTAATCAGGGTAGCGGCGGCAAGTAGAACGAGCTTGAGCTTTTCCACATTGACTCCCAGCTGCTGAGCCTGCTCCTCATCAAGCTGCATTACATTAAGCGAGCGAGCATAAAGCAAGATGACGACTACCCCCACCACCATATAGGGAAGAACCACCCCCACCTCTGACCACTGGCTCAAGGAAAAACTACCCATTAGCCAAAATATAATTCCGTGCATCTTCTCCCCACTGGAAATAATGAGGTAGGAAACGATTGACGCCAAAAGCGCTCCCAAAGCCACGCCGGCTAGAATAAGGGTGGTTACGGGCAAGGTTTTGCCTACCCGGGCTAAACTATAGACAATAGTGGTGCTAACCAGTGCCCCGATAAAGGCGAGTACGGGAATAATCCCGAAACCCATACCATGCCAGGTGGATGGGAGTAAAAAGCCAACAACGGCTCCCAGCGACGCCCCTTGAGCCACACCGATAAGGTAGGGGTCGGCCAGCGGATTACGGAAGAGCCCCTGGTAAGTAGCCCCGGCCAAGGCTAGAGCACCCCCTACCAGTCCAGCCAGAATAACCCTGGGCAAGCGTACTTCCAGTATTATGGTCTCCACGATACCGGGCCAGGTAGGGGTTGCCTCGACTAAGGGCAACTTAGAAAACAGAACATGACAAATAGTGGAGAACGGAATTTGAACACTGCCGACAGCCGTGGTAAATACCACTATGGCTCCAAATGCGACCAAAAGTCCCAAGATAGCATACATGCGGCCGCGCCAGTGAGGGAAATGGATAGGCACAGGTTGCTCCTTGAAAGATGGTTTAAGCTGATTCAAGGTCATACTCAGAAAATCCTTAACACCTCAATTTTCACGTCTTTGTTCCGTACTTAAGACTTAAGATAGTACCAATTGGCATCAATTTCACTAAATGCCCCCAGTTTCAATAATTTTGAATAAAATAAAAACCCCCTCTGCTCAATCTAGCAAGGGGAGTCATCACCATGCTCTGGTCATTTATCCTACTCCCCTTTCTCCGCGGAAGTTATAGGATACACAGAGGTCCGGCGTTCTGGCTTCTGATAGAGTTCAACTATCAGTCACAGCAAGCGGAGCTGCGTCGGAATTTCACCGACTTGCTTTCCGGTTACGCCTGAATCGTCTCAGGCACCTCTAAGCTTCCTATTAAATTTCCTCTCTAGCATAAAACAATGCCAGAGAAAATGCAAGTCTACTTGTCTTCAATAAACTTTCTGACCCATAACCTAGGTAAACTGGAAATAACCTGTCTTAAGGCTTCCAGCTTATGCCTAATATCTCCAGCTACCGTCTCATCAGTTATAAGCTCCTTAAGCTTGGCTTGGTCAAGGCTAAGCACCTGGTTCCACAGCCCCTCTGGCTCAAGCAACGCCCTGACCTCATCCTGGCTAAAGCCCAACTTCTCCACCAGCTTATAGGTAATGGCATGCTCCCGGCCATAAACCCGATTTAACCCCTCAGCCTGGCAGGAATCAATAATCATTTGCCTTATATCTTCAAGCTGTAATTGGAGCTCTTTTATCTGGCTCTGCAACGCTACATACTGCTCAACCGCCTCATCCACAGCCATTCCCCGCAGAATATCAGTCTCCTTTAGCTCAGGTATAATCTCCTGTCTATAGTACGGGCAGTGCTCGGCAAAGTCACAGGGGCAATACTGGTTCTCAATAGCCGGGAATCTCTGGGCGGCAATATTCTCAGCTACCTCCAATACCAGGTGCCGGGCTTCCTCAAGCTGCACCGTACTCCTGGCATCACAACTACAAGGGGTATTTGACCTGAGGTGATACAGGGTAAGCCTCTCTACCGGAAGCTGCCAGGTCTGCTCAGCCGCCAACTGGTACAGCGTCAACTGAAGATTTGCCTCTAAGTCGTCTCGGGTAAACAGCCCCTGATTCGTCTTATAGTCAACTATGGATAGCCCACCACTATCTAGTTTATCTACCCTATCAATAAGACCTCTCAGCTTTACCCCCTCAATGTCCATATAAAACCTCCGCTCCACAGCCACCGGCACCCTGAAATCGGCATGGTGAATCTCCCAGAACTTAGACAGTATCTCCCGACCATAATCCCTATACTTGGCTTCTTCTTCAGCCGATTCATACCCCTCAGAAAGCCAGCTCTCTTCATAAAACTGTAATAGCTCATCCAGCGATGGTGGTGGAGGCACCCTTACCTTAAAAAAGTACTCAGCGCAAAGGTGCAAAGTGGTGCCAAAGCTAAAATACCACTTATCCTTCGGTTTCAAGCCGTCAATGTATTGAAGTTTGTAGCATAAGGGGCAGGACTGGTATATATTAATCTGAGTATAGCTTAAAGGTTTCATCACTTCTATTTTACAATATTCCAGCCTCAAATTGATATACGGCAACAATCGGTATTCAGGGTGTCAGCAATTACTGCTGAACTTGATATTTCAGGTCAAATCAATTAGCATTGGAGATTACCACCAAAGTAAAAGATGGAAAATATATCACTTTTAGTTGCCTTCGGTGCCGGGTTATTATCCTTCCTATCACCCTGCGTACTACCCCTGGTGCCGGTATACCTTGCCAGCTTATATGGGCCGGAACTATTTGAGCCTAAAGCCAAAAGGTTTCGCATGCCCATATTTCTTCATTCCCTCAGTTTCGTCATCGGCTTTTCCGTAGTTTTCACCCTCCTTGGTGCCGGTGCTGGACTGGTTGGATTTGCCCTCAGCTCCCATTTAGCATTAATTCGTCAGATAGCCGGCAGTCTGCTGATAGTCTTCGGGCTGTTTCTGCTGGTGGCTCTGAAGGTGCCGTGGCTAAACTTTGAAAGGCGTCTAGCCCCATCTCAGGGCGTTACCATCGGTTACCTCCGTTCCTTCCTCACCGGGAGTATCTTTTCCGTGGCTTGGACACCCTGCATTGGTCCCATACTGGGGGGTATCCTATCCCTTGCCCTGGGTTCAGAAACAACCTGGCATGGCGCTTACCTGCTGGCTATCTACTCACTGGGACTGGGACTTCCCTTTCTGGCGGTAGGCGCCGCTTTTGATTCTATGACCCCATTACTAAAGCGTATTCACCGCTACTCCAGCGTAATCTACATCGTCAGCGGGGTGCTGCTCATAGCCGTGGGCATACTTATTCTGACTAACAAGCTGATTTGGCTTCAGACATAATTTAGAGGTAAAATTATCTGGGGTTTGATAATGAATAAAATACTAAAGGTAATACTGCCCATAATACTGACCCTGGGGCTGGTAGTAACCGTCTGCTCTGCCTGCTCTGAGCCATCGGAGGCCCGAGTAGGTCAGCCAGCACCCGACTTCCAGCTTCAAAATCTTGATGGACAATCTATCTCCCTAAACGACCTCAAGGGTAAGCCGGTGTTGCTCAACTTCTGGGCAACCTGGTGCGGACCGTGTGTCTCTGAAATGCCCTATCTGCAGGAAATATATGATGAATGGTCGGGCAAGGGACTTATACTGCTGGCGATTAACAGGGGTGAGAGTTCATCTAAAGTAAGTAATTTCTTGCAGAACTATAACCTTTCCCTACCCGTGCTACTTGATACTGAGGGGATTGTAGCTCAGAGATACAATGTCATTGGCATCCCGACCACCTTCTTCATTGATAAGGATGGCATAATTCAGGAGAAGGTAATTGGTGCCTTTCCCAACAAGGCGGAAATAGAAAAGAGGCTGAGTAAGATTGTTAAATAAGGAGGCCGGATATGGGTGATGTTTTAGATGAAGCCTATGCAGTAGTCCAGTGCAAGGAGTGCCCGTGGTATAAATCCTGTGTAATGCCGATGAAGTTCACTGCTGAGGACATCCGCCGACAGCTAGAGGCATCAGCACCGGGGATGAATATTTCGCAGCCGGCTGACCTCGGTATGCAGAACCTTCTGTCAAGCATGGCAACTGCCGCCCAGAACTCGCTACTGGAAAGCTGCCCTATCTTTATTGAGCGCCTGCGCTCCAACCCCAAACTGGCTCAGCGCTTGAAAGAAATGATGCAAAACTGGGGCAAAGAAGAGGAATCGGGAGGATAACCAACTCCGGGGCTCAGAACTAGCCTAGCCCTTTTTCTCAATAACCAAGAGAAGGTTCTCATCGAACCACCGCACTTGGTTTGGGTCAGAGAATTGCTTCCTAATATTCTGCTGAAACTCATCTAGCGCGGTAACAAGCTCCTCCTCAGAGTAAAACCAAAATGTAGAATAATGGCGGTTCTCAGCCTGTTCTATCAGACGCTCCAGCGAAGTAACCCGCTCATATTTAAATTCCCTCACGGTGCGTAGTTTTAAGGCAGGCACCGCACTCACCGCGTGCTCGAGTTCGTGGCGGTGATAAAGGCGAGTCTCTTTCTGACAGAACTGAGGAAAATACCTGCCCCAGATATTCCGGCTGTTTTGCCCTAGCGTTCTAGTATAAATGAAAAGTAGACTCCCATCCCTAAGAATCCTGGCACTCTCAACCAAAAAATCTCTCAGCTTAAAGTGGTGCACCGCGTTAAACGTCATTATGCAATCAAAAGAGTTATCACCAAAAGGTAAACTTTCAGCATCGGATTTCACGCTGACAAATCTGCTTATGCCATTCGCCTTCAAATAGGTTGCCAGCGTTTCCAGCATATTCTCATTATTATCGATACATCTAAGCCGAACCTTCCCGTCCAAATACCTGGCAAAGAGTAAACTATATCGACCATCTCCACAACCGATATCGGCAACGTCAATACGAGGTAAGTGTGATACCCAATCAAGCTCCTGCGTAATGTAAATAATCGGTTCCGGGTCAGTTGTTCTTAAGTCACGATAGCGCTCTGCCACCTGGGAAAAGTGAAGAGAAATGTTTTTCGATTTTTCCTCTAGCTGAAAGCTAGAATACATATGTCTTCTCCTCTATTTATCAATATTCAATCTGGCAGTATAACCGGAATTGGGTGAAACTAAAAGGGGAGGAATATTAACACACTTTATAATGTAACCGGAACGGACTTAAATCAAAAACTCACGCACTATATTTACTATTTGACTGCCGTCCCCAGTCTCCAGCTATGACCATTATCCCTTACTTTTCGGGCTTTTAGACTAACAAATGACAGCGTCTACAGTCAATCACGAAGATATAGGCTAATAGGTCTTGAGGGATATATAAACCGTTAACCTAATTGAGATAAATCGTATAATCTCCCGTCTCTGGCTTCGCCAAATGGTATATAATCCCAAATTCTCGTGTTTTCGGTCAAAATTCTATGTAATCGGGTTATTAACTTTAAATTGGGGGGGGTATTGACAAAAATGAGCAATGCGGCTATAATGTTAATTGAAAAATATTTTCATTTACCAATCCAGATGAAGCTCATAGAGAAGGAAATAATAGCTAAGCTAAGACAGCGGGGTTATAAGCTCACCCCACAGCGGCGTGCAGTGCTAAATGTAATCGCCACTAGTCATGAGCACCTTACCCCGGCCGCTATATACGAGCGGGGGCAACAAGAACAGCCCGGCATTGGGCTGGTCACCGTCTATCGCACGCTTGAGATACTTGCCGAGCTCGGAGTCATCTGTGAGGTCAACACCGAAGGTAGCTCCCGAAGCTATCTAATCAGGAGAGCCTCAGGACACCATCACCATCTGATTTGCTCTGGCTGTAACACGGTGGTTGACTTTACCGCATGTGACCTCTGGCAACTGGAGCAAAGGTTATCCAGGAAGACCGGTTTTAAAATCGAGGGCCATCTTCTTGAGTTCATAGGCTACTGCCAGAAGTGCCAGAAGGTAGCCTCAGCCTGAGTTATTTAAGACACTGCTGAAGCCGGGTTTATTTTTAAGTATGTTACTGAAAATGACTTTCGATTAGGTGACTGAAACAATGTTCAGGCGAATAGCCATTGAACTCGGGGGACACACCCCCTTCACCGGTGCCGGAGCTGTTACCGGGATTATTATCATGGTCATAATAGTCTTGGCCAATGTCCCCGCCTCAATTTCCCAAACTGCTTTTTATACCTTACACCCAATCCACATAATTTTGAGCGCTATGGTGACTACAGCTATGTATAAAAAGTATAGTAGAGGTAAAATCTGGCTACTGATTTTAATTGGCTACACCGGGTCAATCGGCATAGCTACGTTAAGCGATGCCGTGATTCCTTATATTGGAGGAGCCTTACTTAACATCGAAATGGAATTTCACGTCCCCTTTATCGAGACTGAAAAAATGCCGGTGATTGGAATTGCAAAATGGCAGCTTATAAATTCTGCAGCATTCGCTGGTATTGCCCTTGGTCATTGGAAACAGGTAACCAAATTCCCCCATTATGGGCATGTCCTGCTAAGCACCTGGGCATCACTATTCTATTTCACCGCCTTCGGGACAGCCTACTGGATTCCTCTGCTCGGTTTTATCTTCTTGTTCTTATTCCTTGCCGTTTGGATTCCCTGTTGTTTAAGCGATATCGTGTTTCCTCTACTATTCGTAAGGAAGGGTGAATCATTGCCTCTACCCAAGCCCCCACCCCATACCACGCATCACAGCATTAGATGAAAAGATGGCAAAGCTCCGTGCCTTTACCCTACAATTATTCCAATCCCGCTTCCCGTAGGGCGGAAACTAGCGATTCCTTACTGGGGCAAACTCCCATTATCCTAACCATCTCCCCAACAACTACCGCCGGGGCTGCGGTCAGATTGTACTTCTCAAATAACTCATTACGCCCTTTATAAGTGATTACCTCTACCTTGTCGCCGAATTCCTCTTCGATTTCTTTGAGCAATTTGGAGAGGCTGACACCGCCGGAGCAAGTAGGTATGGACAAAAACGCTTCTATCTTTACTTTGTTCATAGTCCGCCCTCCCTCAATGCGTTGGCTAAAGTGGTTCGACTGGGACATATCCCTTCAATTCTTATCTTCTCGTTAATAACAACCGCCGGAACACAACCAAGCTTATATTCCTCAAATTTGGCTGTTGCTTCCTCTCCAATGAGCTTGACTACTTCCAGCTTACCCTTATATTTCCTGGCGAACTCATCAGCAAGGGCTAGAATGGCAACGCACCCCGGGCAGGGTGGGTCTCCGCTGAAC
>Ga0163203_1000092_pt1 | contig 22713 bp, 16 predicted proteins | sample PL_2010_330m_FD_113534 | JGI IMG/M metagenome (GOLD analysis project Ga0163203, IMG submission 113534) | Freshwater microbial communities from Powell Lake, British Columbia, Canada to study Microbial Dark Matter (Phase II) - PL_2010_330m | ecosystem: Environmental > Aquatic > Freshwater > Lake ... | reverse complement strand
CAATGCGGCATATACGACGTGATCATAATCTCTGAGTTTGCTTTGCAGAACCCAAGTTGGCCGGATGTTCTGTCAACATTGCACTTTCTCGGGCAGAGTAGACACTTTTTATACAGGTTAAGTATTGAATTGTCCATTAGGCGTTATTTTACAATAATTTTTAGTTGTTGTAAAGATAGATGTAAATTGCGTGTAGTGGGATTTTCTCTGGATAGAATAGTAAGTGGCATGATTGTAAAAAAAGGAAAAGCAAGTCCAATAAGCACTATTTTTCTATGGGGTATTGACTTTTAAAAAAAATGGTGTATACTTCAATGGTTTAGGACAAGTTATTTTTTTTGACAGGTAATTAAGCAGTTTTAAAAAGTTAATTAAAAACAAGACCCATTTATTCACGTTGTTTTGCCATAAAACTGTTGAAGGGTAAAGGTGCTAAAATGAAGACGAAGATTATGAGGATTAAAAGGACGACAGGGCAAGTGCTGATATGCACCTGCTTGTTCATTTTATTGAGCACTGTTTCAAATGCTGCAGCTGACACTTTTATTGTCGGGCCTGGCCCGGGTGAGTATAATACAATACAAGACGCTGTAGATGATGCAAACCAATATGATATTATTCAGGTAAAGGCAGGCATATATAGAGAGACTGTTACTATAAATAAGAGTAATATCACTCTCCAGGCTTTTCCTGGTGATGAGCATAAAGCTATAATTACAGGCGCAGTATCTATTACCGGATGGGTTAATGCTACCGGCCCTGGTCAGGTGCAGGGAAACCCTAACTGGCAGGACATCTGGATAGCTGATACCAGTGGCGAGGTGCAACAGCTCTTCCGTAACAATGATGAGAGGCTTGCACGCTCTCGGTATCCAGATACAGAAGGCCAGTATAGACGCCCTACGTCAGTACAATCGAACAGCGTTTTTTCTGATTCAGGTTTGCACGGCGGAAATGATTACTGGAAGGACGGGATTGCGCATACAAAGGGAACGCCTTGGCGCATAGACCCTCATAAAATCACAGGTTTTAATTCAGGCTCAAAGACAATTACCTTAAATGAGGCCCACAACGAAGGTCTTTCAACCAAATACGGCTACTTCATAACAAATGCTGTGGGCGAAATAAACAGCAACGGTGAATGGGCTTATAAAAACAACAAGCTATACTTAATGTCTACAAGCGGTACTCCCGTAGGCATAGAGGCCGATAAAAACCGCTATGGCATTAAAATCGGGGAGGATGTTTCATCTGTAACAGTCAGTGGATTAGTTGTGGAAAGGGTGAAAAAGAGCTGCATACAAGTCGGAAATGAATATGACTATAACGGTAGGGCAAATAACATAATAATTGAAAATAACGTGCTTCGGGACGGTTTCTATTTCGGAATTTTGATTACCGTAGGCAGAAACCACAAGATACGTAACAACGATATAAGCTATTGTGAAGCTTTAGGTATTCGAACACACTGCATAGATTATGATATAGAAGGAAATTATCTGCACTGCATAGGCGCGGACTCTCTCGGAGGCGATATTTTGAGCCGGGATGGCAACCAGTCGGCGATTAGCATTAACCCACGCGGAGGATATACTGAGCATAGTTTTCGAGTTTACAATAATCGTATAGATAATGTGGGTGGTTGCGGTATTGCTCTTATTGCCGGAAGTCAGGGCCAAAGGGCCCGTAAAGGGTTTATCTCTTATAACCATATAACTAATACCATGTTATCGTTGAATGACGGAGGCGCGATTTATATTCAAGTTTTTCCTGAGGCAACAGGCGATGAATGGACTATTATCGATCATAACATAATTGAAGATTCCTGGGGATATTGGGAAGGAACCCCAAAGCATGGAAGATCAAGAGAAAGCCACGCATCAGAGGCAGAGGGAATATACATTGATAACTCTGCTGAAAGGCCCTTCATGCCGGATGATCTAAAGGTAGAAAAGAATACTGTTATAAGCGCATGGGACAGCGGTGTATTCACAAAATCTGATAACTGCGTCTTTCACGATAATACCTATTTTAACTGTTACAAAAACCAATGGTTTGAGGCATGGGGGCCGTCTAATAACGAATGCCGACGAGAAATATACTATGCTTTACCGGGCAACACCCACACTACCAACCACGATATGGGAAACGCTGTCCTCAATTCAGATAATAATTATTACCATTTCGGTACCGGAAGCTCGTTTGCCTTTATCCTGCACAACACCACTTTCTATGATTTGGCCGGCTGGCGCAGCGAGAAAGGCCAAGACTATAATTCAGTAGAGTTGCCGACATCGGCTGGCGGGATGTCCACGAGCAGCTATGCAAAGATTATGGTTAATAACACATTGGAAACCAGTACAGTAAATCTGTCAGGGCGCTATGATATGCGAGGCAATGCGTTAGGGGCAGTAGCAATAGCACCGCATGAATCATTCATATTTATAGGAGATTACGACGGCGCGGTAAACCGGGTAGTCTATCTTGGGGATACAGACCCTGGACCAAGGCCTACGGCTATAATTGATGTTAACATTGATTCAGGAAAAGCCCCTCTTGCAGTCAGCTTTAATGGCTCTGACTCTATCAGCCCTAACACTATCGTAACCTACGAATGGGACCTGGATAATGACGGCAACTTTGAAACATCGGGCATGGTGGTTTCCCACGAGTACAATCATGATATGGCTTCAGATGTTACTTATGCGGTTGGCCTTAAGGTAACCGATGACCAGGGATTAAACGATACTGCTACAATAGATATACTAGTTACTCCGCGCGATATAGACAGCGATAACCTTCCTGATGTATGGGAATTGGAGTATTTCACCGACCTTTCACAGGGGGCTGATGATGACCCTGACCAGGACGGGTTTACCAACCTTGTAGAATTCAACTCCGGCACTGACCCTAATATATTTAATGAGGCACCACAAGACCTTATTTTATGGATGGAATTTGACAATAACGCTCAAGATTCTTCCGGCAACAATAACCATGGCATCTTACAGGCAGATGCAGATACGGTATTTGACAGTGAAAGAAACAGTAATGTCCTTGTTTTGGATGGCTCCGAAGATTATGTCCAGGTGCCTGATAACTCATCACTTGATATAACTGGACCGATAACCGTTTCTTTATGGGTAAAGGTAAACTCCGACGGATGGTTAGGCATGCTTTCAAAAGGCGATAGCGGTGCCAAACAAAATAATTATCAGTTATATGCCCGTGGCTTAACAGGTGTCCGCTGGCAGACCTGGGCAGCCGGCCATGCCGCTAATATAGCCGAATTTGGCACCCTGGCTGCAGGCCAATGGTACCTTCTGACCGGTATTTATGACGGCGCAAATGTCATATCATATCTAAATGACCAGCAGGTGGAGTCAAATCCCACAACTAATCCATCTCAGGTAGTTCCTCAGCCACTTGATATAGGAAGATGGGCAGGTAATTATCTTAACGGCAGGATAGATGATGTAAGGATTTATAATAGGGCGCTTAACGCTGATGAGATAAAGGGATTATATGAAGGAAATCATATACCAGTTATTGAAAGTATAGCCCGCGTAATTCCTCCTGGCAGCCAGCTGGATGCGGATCTTATTATTAGTGGTTATAATTTTGATTCATACTCAGGTGATGCGGGGTATAATCCAGATGCTGATACCGATAAAGACGGTGACAATGATTATGATGATTATATGGCTATAATGGATGCTTTTGACTCAAGCGCGGGAGATGTGAACTACAATCCTGATGCGGATATTGACTGCGACGGCATAGTCAAATATGAAGATTATAAAGTAATATTGCAGACCTTTGGATCGAAAAGGGGTGCAAATTATGTTAGGTTCCAGAACGGAATCTCTGCAGAGGTTATAAGCTGGAGTGATACTGAAATCAGGTGCAAGATCCCTAAGAAGGCGGTAAGTGGTGAGCTGGTGGTGGTAACCAGTTCAGGCGTAAGTAATGCTGTGTTTTCCAATATCACGGATGTTATATCGCAGGCGCAGCAGCCGTCTTTCATACAGGAAACAACCCCTCCTAGTATCCAAGAGACGCCGGAGGTATTGCAGGAGATTATTTCTGACGCAGCACCTGATATTCAGGCGGTAGAACCTGAAGCCCCGCAGGATACGCTGCAGGCCGCGCAGGACGCTGGTTTTGTACCTATCGGAAAGGGTTTGACCAATGCCTACTACATTGACGATGATGGTGACGGATACGGTGTCGGTAATCGCGCTCCAAACGGAGCCGATGCTGATGACAATGATCCTCAAGTAAATACTCCCGAAAGCGTTATAGCTAAATATGGTACGCTGGAAAACTTCCTAAGGACAGTCAAGGGATACAATCCTAACAGGATCTTCTACATATCTCTCGATGGCGATAATGCCACAGCGGAAGCCAACAACATCAATAAGCCGTACAGGAGTCTCAGCGCTACATTGAAGGGTTTGCTTGCCGGTGATGATATTGTTATCTATCGAGGAGGTTCTTATGTTTCAAATTACGGTATAGGTACTTCATCCCCTATTGTGCAGGGACAGGAAGGAAGGCCTATTGTTTTCATGGCATATCCCGGGGAAAAGGTAATATTTTATGCCGCTGAAAACGGTATAGACACTTATACAACGAGTTACCTTATTTTTGACGGGTTTGTTCTGGATAACGACAACCCTAGCCGATACGGGAACGGTGTTAAAACCTATGATATAGAGCACCTTATTTTCAGAAATATCGAAAGCCTAAACCATTCCCGCGGGTTTCAGGCGACACACCTGCAAGATCTGCTCATCGAAAACTGTGTCATGCATGACAATCCTGGTTCCCACGGGTTTTATCTCAATGCCCATCAAAGGACCAGCTCTAATGTTACTGTACGCGGTTGCATAAGTTACCACAACGGCAGGCACGGCATACAGCAGAATGGAAGAATTACAAACCTTCTTATCGAAGATTGCATACTCCACAGCAATGTTCTTGGCGGAATATCTCTGATAATGGGTGTTTGCGATTCAGTGGTGCGCAACAACCTTATATTTAATAATGATAAGCAGGGTATCGTTTTCTACCTTTACGATTCCGGGGTAGACTGGGTGCCGACAAACGACCAGAACAACAATATTATTGAAAACAATCTAATCTGGATAGGTAGATACGAGTGGCAGGATAACGGCCGGACCGAACCGGGAAATACTTCAGCAATTCATTTTAACGACTCAACAGCTGGCCAAAGCCATAGCATGTCAGGCAACATTATTCGCAACAACATAGTGATGACTTACTGTGGCCCGAGCTTCTCCTTCTATCAGTCGCGGTTTGCAGAATCTACTATTATCGAGAACAATCTTATCTACCGGTTGGGTAATCAGTATTCTCAAGGCCCTGACCGGATCCTTGCCGTCGGCGTGGATTTTGCTAATTGTTATGGGTTCGCAGAGTTTGAGGCATACTCTAGCCTATTCCGAAACAATACCTTTGGTGACCCGAAACTCACTGATGTATCGATAGATTATTTTAGAAAACCGGGTACTTTCAATTTCGATTACTTGTCTGGCAGCCCGGCAATCAACTACCCAGGTATGCTTGAGGCAGCAGCCTTTGATTTGAAAGGTAACGTCCGTGACAGCTCTCCGGATGCCGGCTGCTATGAATACGGCGGGGTGCCGGCGCCTCTTACTATTACAACCTCAAGTTTAACGAACGTAAAAGAAGGTGATTTCTACGAGGTATCCCTATCTGCCGTGGGAGGAGTAATGCCTTATGTCTGGAGTATTATTTCAGGCGTTTTGCCGGACAACCTGTCTTTGAATTCTTCAGGCGTGATTTCAGGGGCTCCGTCTAGTGTAGGCATGTACAACTTTACGGTAAGGGTCACGGATATGTCCGGTCTTACGCAGGAAGCGACTAAGAGCCTTGCCTTACTGGTAACAGAGAGGCCGATAAACCATCCGCCTGTGCTTGGACTGGTAGGAGAAAAATCCGTTATGGTAGGGGATCTGCTTGAATTCATCGTTAGTGGAACCGATCCTGACGGGGATGCTGTCAATTACTCTGCTGAAAATCTTCCTCAGGGAGCAATCTTCCAGGAAGGCGGAATTCCAGATAACAGAGGCCTTACGCTTGAGGCATGGTTTAAAGCAGATGACTTTGATGTAAATGACGGAAGGATAATTTCCAAGGCCACAGGTATGCAGGAACAGGAACATTACTGGATGTTGAGTACCATAAAAAGTGGCGACTATATAAGGCTGCGTTTTAGATTGAAGACAGACGGTGTTACAACAACTCTTATTGCCAATTCCGGCAACATACAACCCGGCCAATGGGTTCATGCGGTTGCTGTTTATGATGAAGGTTCCATGAGGCTATACCAGGATGGGTCGGAAATAGGCTATGTCGGCAAAAACGGTACAGTATCTGTTAACGAGACAGTGCCAGTATATATAGGAAGTAATCCTACTGACCCCAAACCTTTTGACGGAATCATAGATGAGGCAAGGATATGGAACAGGCCTCTTTCGCAGGAGGAGATTACATCTATATATCAGGGTGCAACCGCTTCTCCCATGGGATTAGTCGCGTACTGGTCACTCGATAACGGGTTGCCAGAGGCAACGGACAGTTCCGGTAACGGTCATCGGGGTACTATAAACGGAGCTGTTTATTCTGCCGGGAGAATTAACTTAGGCCTGGAATTTGATGGCGTCAATGATTATGTGGATGCCGGAACATTTGATATATTGCCTAATACAGACAACCCGGATCTACCGACCTTCAACTGGAGGCCTGCAGATGGCCAGTCAGGGGATTATGTGGTGACCTTTAAGGTGTCAGACGGTGAGCTTGAAGACAGCGAAGAGGTAACAATAAGCGTTAGTACAGTGATTGACACGCCTATTATTGAAAACATAACCCCAGCAAGCGGCCAGCCTGGAGATGAATTTATTATCGCAGGCCGCGGCCTCGGTTCATACTCAGGTGATGCGGGGTATAATCCAGATGCTGATACTGATATAGACGGCGATATTGATTACTATGATTATCTTATGGTCTTGAATAATTTTAAAGCTGATAACCCTGATCCTGCAGCCGATATAAACTGCGATGGCAAGGTGGAGTATGAGGATTATAAAATAATACTGAAGACCTTTGGCTCGAAAAGGGGCGCAAATTATGTCAGGTTCCAGAATGGAGTCTCTGCAGAGTTTATAAGCTGGAGTGACACTGAAATCAAATGCAAGATCCCCAAAAAGGCGGTAAGTGGTGATATAGTTGTTGTAACCGAACAGGGCGAAAGCAATTCCGTATTGTTTGAGATTATAGGGAAATAAGGCCTTGCTTAAACTAAAGATTTATTTTAAAACTCGTTTATATAAAAATCCCTTTGTAATTCCGGCCTCTTGTGTTATAATCCTTTCACTATGATCAATAATATAGATATAGCAAAACAGACAGAGCTTTTTATCAAGCTTCAGGATATAGATTTACATATATACAGATTAAAGGCAGAAGCAGAAGAAAAGCCCAAAAACATCACTTTTCTTAAAGATTCACTTGAAGGCAAAAAAGCAGGTATAAAACAGGCCGATGACACACTCAAGGTGTTGCAGCTTAAACATAAAGAAAAAGAAATCGCCCTGGGCTCTAAAGAGAATGAGATTAAAAAGCTGGAAGGCCAATTGTATCAAATAAAGACAAATAAAGAATATACGGCTATGATTAATGAGATAGGAAGTCGAAAGGCCGATAATTCTTTACTTGAAGAAGAGATTATCAATTTGATGGATAGCATAGACCAGGCAAAGGCAGTTCTTGAGGATGAAAAAGAAAGGTTTAGCCATGAGTCAAAGAAGATAGAGGAACAGATAAAAGGAATCGAAAAAGATATAAGTGACATCAAAGCGAAGATCTCTGAATTTGACAAGAAGAGGCAGGAGCTTTCGCCCTCGCTGGACAGCAAACTCTTAACCGAATATGAACGTATTTTATCTGGAAGAGATGGACAGGCACTTGCCCGGGTTGTTAATAGTGCCTGCGGCGGATGCTATATGCACCTGCCCTCACAAGTGATAAATGAGATCAAAATGAAACAGTGCATTATACGATGCGAAAATTGTCAGCGCATGCTATATATAAGCGATGAAGAAATCAAGCCATAATTTTTTATGTATGTATATAGATGGCGCGGCGCGCGGAAATCCGGGCCCAGCGGGAATAGGGGTTATTTTGGAAGACGCGAATAAACAGGTTGTAAGAAACATTGATAAGTTTATTGGAAATGCCACAAATAATGTAGCTGAATACACCGCTCTTATAGTTGGCATGGAAGCGGCCTGTAAATTAGGCGCAAAAGAGATAGCTGTAAATACAGATAGCGAACTATTGGCAAAACAGCTTGGCGGGGAGTATAAGGTAAAAAACCCGGTTCTTAAAGGCTTGTATACAAAGGTACTGAAAATCCTGGATAATTTCGATCAGGTTGTTATAAATAATATACAAAGAGAAGAGAATAAAGGCGCTGATAAGCTTGCAAATAAAGCTATAGATAGTTCGGCAAAGATAAGAGTTGGTAAATCTTTTATATTAAAATCAAAATAGTAAATAGAATAAACTGTTCTTTGAGAATATAGCATGCACTCGATGGCCGCCCCCACGCATAGTTTTGCGTAAGCAAAACTGTGGGGGAGGAAAGTCCGAGCTCCACAGGACAGCGTAGCGGGTAACGCCCGTCCATGAATCTGGAATGGTTCATGAGGATTACCTCTCGCGATATTTATATCGCTTGAGGTCATTTTCTGATATATAAAATACGGAAAATGAGAGCCACAGAGACGAGTATCGATTTATTGCTTATGGCCATAAGGGTTTTCAGGCAAGACTGCCTGCTGCCCTTTTACTATCTCATAGCAATTATCGTGATGTGAAACGCGGCAATCTCTACGTGGTGCAAGACCAAATAGGCCCTGCCATAGGAATGGTCCGTTCCTCAGTTTAGCGGGGTGGGTAAGGTCGCTAATTTCCTTTAAAGGGAAGATGATTCTGTTAGCAATAACAGGGCTAGATAGATGGCCATCTGGTGAGCTTGCGATGATCCCGTTATAAATTTGTAACGGGATCAATTCGCAGACGGTCTTTGGCCTACAACTTACGTCGTTTTACTCCGTAAGTTGTCTGCTCATTAACAGAACTCGGCTTATGAGTGCCTGCTATATTCTTTAAGTTTTTACCAAAAGGATATTTTTTATGGTTGAGCTTCGTCAATTGCTTGAATTAATGAATAATTTAAAGGCATCGGACCTTATTTTTGCTGTAGGAGCCCCACCAATGCTTCGTCTAAGCGGTGAGATACAGTCTATCAAATATCAGAATCCTTTAAAAGGTCAGGAGATAGAACAGCTTTTGTCTTCCGTCTTGACAAATGAGCAATTAACCAAATTCATGAAGGATAAAGAATTAGACGCTTCATTTGGAGTAGAAGGCATAAGCCGTTTCAGATTAAATGCGTATTATCAGCGCGGCTCAATCGGTGCCGCAATAAGGCTTATTCCTTTTGATATTCCAAAGATAGAAGATCTGGGCCTGCCGCAGATTGTAAGTGATTTTGCGAACAAGCCAAATGGCCTTATCCTTGTTACAGGGCCTACGGGTATCGGAAAATCCACCACGCTTTCGAGTATGATAGAATATATCAATGAACGACGAAGATGCCATATAATTACGATAGAAGATCCTATAGAGTTTGTTCATACGCATAAAAAATCCATTGTAGACCAACGTGAAGTCGGCAGTGATACAAAATCTTTTCATGAAGCTTTGCGTCATGTCCTGCGGGAATCCCCAGATGTTATAATGATAGGTGAAATGAGAGATCTCGATACAATAAGTACGGCTATTACCCTTGCTGAAACAGGCCACCTTATACTCGCTACACTTCATACCCATAGCGCTACTCATTCAATAAGCCGCATGGTAGATGTTTTCCCGGCAGAGCAGCAACAGCAGGTACGTATACAGCTTAGTGCTGTACTGGTAGGGGTTATAGTGCAGGAACTTATCCCCAGAAAAGATAAAGATTCTCTCGTGCTTGCAGCTGAGATTATGAATGTAAATTCAGCTATAAGGCATCTTATACGCGAAAATAATTTACACCAACTCTATACTGCGATACAGACAGGCTCTAAAGATGGCATGGCCACCCTAAATGGGTCTCTCATGAGGCTTATAATGGAAAATGTTGTTGATGAAGCGGTGGCAATGCAGAGATCTAATGACCCGAAAGAGTTGGAAGGCCTTATACAGCGTATGAGAGGTTAATTTTTGATGAAATCCAGGCGGATAACAATAAGCCTGTTTTTATTTTATTGCTTGATTTCAACAAATCCCGTTTATCCCTATTCCGAATACAATCTTGCAACAGGAAAAGAAGAGACTCTTTTTATATCTGTAGAAAAAGAAATCGAAATGGGCAGTTCTATATCCGAAGAGGTTGAAAAAAAATTCGACCTTGATGAAAATTATTTAAATCAGGAAAAAATTGCAAGGATAGGCAAAAGAATAGCGGAAGTATCCGACAGAAGGGAGTTTATCTATAGATTCAAAGTGCTTGATAAGGATGATGTTGAGAATGCTTTTGCCCTTCCCGGCGGGTATGTCTATATATTTAAAGCCCTTTTTGAAAAACTCGATGACGATGAAATAGCAGCTATATTAGCCCATGAAGTAGGCCATGTCTGTGCGCGCCATGGTATAAAACGGCTTCAAAGCGGGATCGGTTATCAGATACTTCAGATACTTGTTGCAGGAGGCGCTAAGGATTCTTATACGAGGCGCAAGGCAGGAGAAGCCTTTGGCCAACTTATGCTCGCCAATAGCAGAGAACACGAGTTCGAAGCAGATGCCCTGGCTGTAAAGTATCTTAGAAAATCGAAATTTGATCCTGAAGCAATGGTAAGGGTACTTGATAAGCTTATCCAATGGCAGATGAAGGGCAAGACCGGGCCAAAGCGTTATTGGTATACCCATCCTTATCTATCAGCCAGAAGGTCAAGGGTTAATAAAGAGATAACAGGCCAGATGTCTTTTCAGGATTATCTGAACCTAACAGACGAGGACACCTATGTCGTTCCCTATTAAGTTATGTATCAAGTTATGTTGAATCGCTGGAGGGTTAAGATATGCATGCCCAAGTAAGTAGATATTTTGTTTATGTGTTATGCGCCTTTCTTATATCAGGATGCGGGCCTATCCCAACAGGCGATTACTACGCAAGGGTAGTTTATGTTTATGATGGAGATACCGTAAAACTCGATAATGGCGAAAAAGTAAGGTATCTTGGTATAGATACCCCTGAGATGAATTATAAGAATCCGCCTGCAGAATACCTTGCGCAACAAGCAAAAAGATTTAATGCGAATTTAGTTTACAGGAAAAAAGTTCGTCTTGAATTAGATGTTGTAAAACGTGATAAGTATGATAGGCTGCTTGCCTATGTTTATTTAGATGATGTATTTGTAAACGCAAAGATGATCGAAGAAGGCTACGCCAAGGTTTATATAATACCCCCTAATATAAGGCATGCAGATGATTTCTTAGACCTTCAGAGGAAGGCAAGAGAGGAAAAGAAAGGTATCTGGAATTAAGTAAGTGAAATTAAACAAGCGCAATTAAAAACAGGATCTATTCCTGTTTTTTTAAACTTTTTGAAAAAAATTTACCTACCACCAAGTCTACATGTAGTGTCTTAGTCGCAACACAACCCCATTATTTTGTATATTTTAGCTCTATATTGAAACCCTTCTAAAGCCACATAGACTTTATGAAAAATAACCCCTTGACAATAAAGAGATTATAGGGTATATTTGTAGCGAAGTGGTTGAAAGTGGAGTAAAGTGGTTTATAGTATGGGATTGAAAAAACACTTTCAACGGCTAAAAATAGCGTTGAAGTTATTACAGAGTAACTTTCTTTTTAAAGGCTCTTTTCGGTGGGCGAATTGAGTTGGCTCTTCTTGGTGGATAGTCCCTTCTCGGTGGGCGATAAGGGATTTTACCAAAAGATATTTTTTTAGGATAATTTAAAGCAGGCCCTTCTCGGTGGGGGGAGAGGCTAGAAGATGTTTTACGGAGAGTTTGAACATACGCTGGACCGCAAGGGCAGGTTGATAGTCCCTTCAAAATTTCGCGAGGCCTTAAAAGAGGCATACGCGGAAAAACTTTATATTACACGTGGCCTTGATAAATGCCTTTTTATCTTTACCGAAGAGGAGTGGAAAATCCAGGAATCAAAATTTCGCTCCATGCCTTTTACGAAATCAGAACACCGCAAATTTAATCGTATAATTTTTTCAGGTGCGCAGGATATTGTCCCGGACAAACAAGGCAGGATACTTTTGCCGGGGTATCTTAAAGAATACGCGCTTATAAAAAAAGAAGTTGTTTTTATCGGCGTATCAAATAGGATAGAGATCTGGTCGAAGGATTCATGGAAAGAGTTTTATGTTAATTCAAAAGAATCATTCGAAGAAATAGCAGAAAACCTTATAGACGTATAAAAGGAGGAGATTTTATGATGTTTACGGCAGAATATGTTGAGAACAAGAAAAAGCTTCTCGAAGAAAGCTATGTTATGATAGAAAGGCTTAAAAAGCTTCGCGCTCTTAACTGTAACCCGCGCTTTGTCGGAATAAATCCAAAGCTTGAGAGGGCTCTTGGCACAAAGAGATGAGTGCTTAAGAGGAGCTCTTTGTGCATAAAAGTGTATTACTACAGGAGACCCTTAAATATTTAAATTGCAATAAAAAGTCTGTTGTGTTGGATTGCACGATAGGCTGCGCCGGGCATGCAAATGAAATATTGAAAATCATTTCACCAAAAGGCAAGCTTATCGGGATAGACGCGGATAAGGATACGCTGGGCCAGGCAGAAAAAAAAATAAAGATTTTTAAAGGCAGTTTCAGACTTTTTCATAAAAATTTTGTAGATTTTGATAAAATTTTGGATAATCTAAGCATAAAAGAAGTAGACGCGATGCTCTTTGATTTTGGTGTATCGTCATTTCAGCTTGACGACGGCCAAAGGGGGTTTAGTTTTAAAAACAATGGCCCATTGGATATGCGCATGGATAAGACAAAGGGAGTACCTTTATGGAAAGCGTTGGAAAACATGACTGAAATCCAGATAGGCACTATTATAAAAGATTTTGGAGAAGAAAGGCAGTGGCGCAGAATTGCAAGGGCTATAATCGAAGCCAGAAGAATTGCCCCGATTTATGATTCCGGCAGACTCGCCGATACAGTAATGAGTGCTTTGAGCCGTGATTATAGCTCAAAGATAAACCCTGCCACAAAGACTTTTCAGGCATTTAGAATATTTATAAACGATGAACTCCATATGATAAAAGAAGCACTTTTAAAGGCCCCGGGATGTTTAAAGAAAAGCGGCAGGATTGTAGTAATATCATTTCATTCTCTCGAGGATAGGATAGTAAAACGTACCTTTAAGGCTTTTACGGAAAGAGATATATTTAAGACGCTTACCAAAAAACCGGTAACCGCGAGTGAGCATGAGATATTCGAGAACCCGCGTTCCAGAAGCGCAAAATTGCGCTCAGCCGAAAGGATTTAAAGTGATAAAGGCAATAACAATTATAATAACAGCAGCGTTTTTATCCGTTCTTTATGTTCATCAACAGGCCAATCTCATAGAATATAGCTATACCATATATCATTCAACTGAAGATCTTGTTTTATTGATTGACCAGAATAGTGCTTTAAGATATAATATATCAATGCTGGAATCGCCTTTAAGGCTTGACAACAAAATACAGGAAAAGATGCAGGCTTATGCTCATATGCCGCTTGATACTTATATTGTAAAAGTGGAAAGGCCTATTGCGGTTGATAATATGATTGTGTCTACGGGATTGTCGGCCAAAGTTTCGAGTTTGTTATTAAGCATGTTTGCTCTTGATAATGAGGCCGTGGCAAAAGAGCTGGTTGATTAGTTTTAACCCCTCCAAATAAAAAAGAGTTTCTAAGTTGCGTACAAGAAAATATAAATTCAGAATAGGTGTTGTATTACTTATTTTTATTGTATTGCTTATACTTATTAGCGCCCGCGTAGTCTATATCCACACATTCTTTCACGAAAAAGCACTTCACCTTGCAAATCTTCAGCATTTAGTCCGCATAGAGCTTGAACCTAGAAGAGGGGATATATTAGATAGGAATATGCGCAAGCTTGCTTTAAGCCTGAAGGTTGATTCAGTTTACGCCATAGCAAGAGATGTGACGGATAAAAAAACTACCGCTAAACTACTTGCCCGGATACTTCCACAGGATGAAAGTTTTATTTATGAAAGATTAAGCCGCGATAAGATGTTTGTATGGCTTGCACGCAAGATTCCTGACGCGGAATCAGAAAAGGTAAAACAGCTTAAACTTAAGGGTATACAGGTTATTGATGAGACGAAGCGATTCTACCCTAATACCAAGCTTGCGTGTCAGACAATAGGATTTGCCGGAACGGATAATGTCGGTTTAGAGGGGATTGAAGCTTATTACAACAAGTATTTGACTGGTAGAAAAGGGTATAAAGTAATAGTAAGGGATGCTAAAGGTAGGGAGGTTCAGGCGTTTGGCAGTACCCATATCCCCCCTGTGAATGGTTTCAGCGTGGTCTCTACCATAGATGAGGTTATACAACATATAGCTGACAAGGCCCTTAAAAAAATAATTGATAAACATAAAGCAAAAGCAGGCGTTGCGCTGGTGATGGATCCATATAATGGTGATATACTTGCTCTTGCCATGTTTCCGTCTTATAATCTCAATGAGTTTCATTTAGCTGGGGATGAACAGAAACGAAACCGCGCGATAACGGATTATCATGAGCCTGGATCCGTATTTAAGGTTATTACGGCATCTGCCTGTATTGATTCAGGAAAGGTCGCATTGAGTGATAATTTTTTTTGTGAAAACGGGGCTTGGAATATAGCCGGGCGGATACTGCATGATCATAGGGGGCATGGGAACATGGCCTTTAAAGAGGTGATTGAGAAGTCTTCGAATATAGGAACAGTAAAAGCAGCTATAAAGATGGGGAGTAAAGATCTGTATAAATACATCAAGGCGTTTGGTTTTGGAATCCCTACAGGGATAGGCTTACCCGGTGAGATTGGCGGTATGCTGCGCCCTATAAATTTATGGACAAAAGGTTCTATTGCCGCGATCCCAATAGGCCACGAGATAGGGGTTACTGTTATGCAGCTTGCTGTCGGCGTGTCCGCGATAGCAAACGGAGGCACGCTTATCAAGCCCCGTATAGTCAGCAGAATTATAGATGATAACGGCGAGGTTATAAAGGAATTTCAACCTATAAAAATAAGGCGCGTTATAAGCGAGGATACATCAGCGCAGTTAAGATCAGTTATGAAGGCTGTTATAGAAACAGGAACAGGCAAAAAGGCAAGGCTTAAGCGCTTTGATGCCGGTGGTAAAACAGGTACAGCTCAAAAAATAGAACCATCAGGCAAATATTCACGAAGAGACTATGTGGCCTCATTTATAGGTTTTGCCCCTGCCCAAGATCCTCTTATAGCAGTATGCGTTATGATAGATACGCCGCGCAATGGTTATTATGGAGGCACAGTCGCGGCCCCTGTTTTTAAGGAAATATGTGATTCTGCTTTAAGATATTTAAGGGCTGGACAGGAGGGCGCAAATGAAGCTTAACCTGCTTCTTAAGGGCATTGACACCTTTACCGTAAAAGGGAACAGGCATGCAGAAATAGAATCGATATCTTATAACTCGAAGCAGATTAAAAATCAGGGCATGTTTTTTGCCATAAAAGGTATTATTCAAAATGGGTATAATTTTATTGATGAAGCAATAGAGCGCGGAGCAGTATGTGTTGCAGCGGAAGAAGATTTTATAACATATAAGAATATTACGAAAGTAATAGTAAGCGATATAAGAAAGGCCTGCGCTATAATAGCAGCTAATTTTTACAGGCATCCATCCGATCGAATGAATGTTATCGGTATTACAGGGACAAACGGGAAAACTACTACACTATACATGGTGTCAGCTATCCTGCAGCATGCTGGTATGAAATGCGGTATGATAGGTACCGTAAACTATAAAATAGGCCCCAGGCTTATACCGGCAACAAATACAACGCCTTCTTCTATAATGCTGCAGATGTTCTTGAGTGACATGGATGCTTCCGGAATAAATAATTGCGTTATGGAGGTCTCAAGCCATGCGCTTCATCAGGATCGCGTCGAAGCCATTTCATTTAACAGGGCTATTTTTACAAACCTGACAAGTGAACACCTTGATTACCACAAGAACATGGACCAATACTTTGAAGCGAAACGAAAACTCTTCTCTATGCTTAAAGGAGACGGTATGGGTATTGTCAATGTTGATGATGAATATGGCAGGATTATAGCCGCTGAGCATAAGGGGAAGATATTAACATATGGAATAAAAAATGCCGCTGACATAATGGTTTGCGAAATAGCTAAATCAGCCGATCGGACAAGTTTTAAAGTCTATGCGGGCGGGAATTCATTTCACATAGACAGCCCTCTTATAGGAGAGTATAACATATACAATATGCTTGCTGCTACAGCATGGGCGATATCCATTGGTTTGTCGCCGGCTCTTATTAAAGGCGCGATGGAGAGCTTCCAATCACCCCCGGGCAGAATGGAGAGAATAGATACAGCCCAAAGCGGGATATCAGTTTTTGTTGATTATGCCCATACAGACGACGCGCTATCAAATGCCTTAAATGCCCTTGAAGAGGTGAAACGAAAAAGGATTATCACTGTATTTGGCTGCGGGGGAGACAGGGATAAGAAAAAACGGCCTAGAATGGGAAGAGTAGCCGCGGGCCTTTCCAATCTTGTAATAATAACAAGCGATAATCCGCGCAATGAAAACCCCGAAGACATAATAGATGATATCGAGAAGGGCCTGCCGGAAGGATTCTGTGATTTTAAAATTATTATTGATCGCAGGAAGGCTATTGAATATTCTTTAAGCATTGCCCAAAGAGGGGATATAGTTCTCATAGCTGGTAAGGGCCACGAAAACTATCAGATATTAAAGGATACCACGGTCGCCTTTGATGATAGAAAAATCGCTTATGAGGCATTGCAGAGCATAAGAGCAACGGAGAAGGTTTAAGTGAAATTAAAAGATATAATAAAGACTGTAAATGCAAAAGTTATAGGCCTTAATAATAATCTTAGCATAGATTCGATTTCAACGGATTCCCGCATAATAAAAAAAGGCGAGCTTTTTATTGCTTTGGATGGGAAACATTTTTGCGGTTGTGAGTTTATCTCTGATGCTGTAAAAAAAGGCGCATCAGCTGTAATAACAGATAATCAAAGGTTTGTCCGCAAATGCACAAATGCGCCATTGCTGATAGTAAAAAACGCACGAGATGCCCTAAGCGCTATAGCGAAAGCGCACAGGGATGCATTTTGCATACCCTTTATATGCGTTGTAGGCTCTAATGGAAAGACTACGACAAAAGACCTTATTGGTCATATACTTAAAGCAAGATTCAAGGTATTAAAAACAGATGAAAATTGCAATAATGAGATAGGCATAGCAAAGACGCTTTTAAAATTAAGAGACCACGATATAGCGGTTATTGAGGCTGGAACAGACTCCCCCGGCGAGATAGCCTGCAGAAGCAGGATTATAAGGCCTGATATTGTTATTACCACAAATATAGGCATGTCGCACCTTCAGGGGTTAAAGACCATTTCAGGCGTGTTAAAGGAAAAGATAGCCATGGTAAAATCCCTGCCCAAAGGAGGCACATGGATAAAAAATCTTGATGATAAGGCGCTTTCTGTTAAAAGTTATAAAGGCATACAGACAATAGGCTTTGCCATAACCAACAGAAGCGCGCAATGCAAGGCGGAAAATATAAAATACACAGATTCAGGAATAGAGTTTTGCGTAGGGGAAAAAGTTTTTTCTGTACCCCTATTAGGCAGGCATAATATTTATAACAGCCTGGCCGCTATTGCGACAGCGTCTATTTTTATGGAGCAGGAATTGATCAGAGAATCGCTAGCATCCTTTAGCTCAACACCAAAGAGAATGCAAATTTACAGGTACCATAAGTTTAAAATAATAAATGATACATATAATTCTAATCCCGATTCGCTGAGATCCGCTGTGTCTGCGCTAACGAAGATGGGTAAGCGCGGGAGAAAATTCCTTGTATGCGCTGATATGCTTGAGCTTGGGAAAAGATCCAGCGCGCTCCATAATGCTTGCGGAAGGTTTATAGCAAAATCAGGGGCCATAGACAAGCTTATTCTATATGGCCGATACGCGTGTGATATCGGCAGAGGGGCTCTTGACGGGGGCATGAAAAAAACTAAAATAATCGAATTTAAGGATAAAAAAAATATAGTGTCTTTTTTAAAAGATCAAATAGCAGAAAACGATACCGTGCTAGTCAAGGGTTCCAGGGCTATGAGGATGGAGAAGGTAGTGGAGGCGATATTGCCGTTGGCTACCAGCTTAAACAAGGAGTAGGATTTTGCTTTATTATTTATTATATTCATTAAGGGACGCGTTTTTCGGGTTTAATGTATTCCGATATATAACATTTAGGGCTGTTGGAGCTATAATTACAGCATTCTTAGTGAGTATTATTTTGGGGCCTTATATAATTAGACTTCTCAAGAAATTTAATATTGGTGAGCGTGTCCGGCCGGAGGAAGAGGTTCCCGGAATTTATTCTGCGCATAAGGGTAAGCAGGGCACTCCTACCATGGGCGGCGCCATTATGATCTTCGCTATTATTTTTTCAACGCTGCTATGGGCAAGATGCGATAACCGGTATATTCTTTTGACATTATTTTCTACATTGTGGCTCGGTGTATTAGGTTTTTTGGATGATTATGTTAAGCTGCGTACAAAAAAAGGTGTTGGCCTGAGTAAAAGGATAAAATTTTTAGGCCAGATTACGCTTGGTTTTATAGTAGGAATATTCCTTTTTCTGGATGCCAATATCGACACGAGCATATATTTTCCATTTTTTAAAAATCTTATCTTTAATGCGGGGATATTTTACATATTGTTTGTAATGATTGTAATAGCAGGTACATCCAATGCAGTAAACTTAACCGATGGGTTGGATGGCCTTGCAATAGGCTGCATAATTATGGTTGCATTAACTTATTCAGTTATAGGTTACGCTGCCGGCAATATACGAATTGCAGACTACCTTTATATAAAACACATACCAGGAGCCGGGGAGCTTTCTGTTTACTGTGCTGCTTTGGCCGGAGCAGGGCTTGGCTTTTTATGGTTTAATTCCTATCCTGCCAATGTTTTTATGGGGGATACAGGTTCGCTGGCTCTTGGAGGGGGTATTGGCGTTGTCGCATGTTGTATAAAGAAAGAGATACTTCTTTTGATAGTAGGGGGTATTTTTGTTTTTGAGGCCCTGTCTGTGATATTGCAGGTTGCTTCATTCAAGACTAGGCGCAGAAGGATTTTTTTGTGCGCGCCTTTTCATCATCACCTGCAGATGCGTGGATGGCATGAACCTAAAATAGTTGTACGTTTCTGGATAGTCGCCGCAATTTTAGCGCTTTTTACATTGATGACATTAAAACTTCGTTGATATGGATATAAAAGATAAAAATATAACAGTTGTCGGTTTAGGTCTAAGCGGAAAAGCAGCGTGCGTTCTTCTAAATAAAAAAGGCGCCTGCGTCTACGTTACGGATGCAAATGATTCGGAAGAGTTACGCAAAACAGCTTCTGGGCTGCGCAAGAAAGGAATCAGGGTTGATTTGGGCGCATGCAGCAAGAGCATTGTGGAGGCTTCGAATATGCTTGTGGTAAGCCCCGGGGTAAAGGACTGCGCCGGACCATTGATGATTGCAAAAAGCAAGTCAATACCTGTTCTAAGCGAAATAGAAGTTGCCTCATGGTTTGCTAAATCGGATATAATTGCTATTACCGGAACTAACGGAAAAAGTACTATAGTTACGCTTATTGATTTGATGCTAAAAGCTTCTGGCAAGGATCCTGTCGTGTGCGGAAATATAGGTAAAGCCTTTTCGGGCTTGGTATTGTCAGTGAAAAAATGTCAGCCTATAGTTCTTGAAGCAAGTTCTTTTCAGCTTAAGAGTATAGATAGGTTTAGGCCTAAGATTTCACTTATATCTAACATCACCGGCAACCACCTTGATATGCATTCCGATTTCAATGACTATTTCAGCGCAAAAAGGAATATATATAAAAACCAGGGTAAAAATAATTTTTGCGTACTTAATTATGATGATAAGAAACTAAGGTCTGTAAAGCCTAAACCCAATGCGAAAACATATTTTTATAGCTTGAAAAAAAATGTAACGGGTGCATTTCTTGATAAGGGGAGTTTATTCGTCAATATGAACGGGAGAGCAAAAAAGGTATGCTCAGTAAACGATATCATGCTGTCAGGCGGGCATAATCTTTCTGATGTTCTGGCCGCATGCTGCTGCGCGTATCTTTCCGGCGCAACGTGTAAAGGTATGAAAAAGGCGCTAGCAGGATTTAAAGGGCTCCCTCACAGGTGCGAGGATATCATTACCCTTGACGGGGTAAGGTATATAGATGATTCAAAAGCAACAAGCGTAGATGCATGCGCGTCTGCCTTAAGGGCGTATTCAGGTAAGGTGATATTGATTGCCGGCGGACGGGATAAAGAGTGCGATTTTAAGGGTATAGTGAAATTGGTTCGTGAGCGTGTCAAAGCTGTCATAGCGATTGGCGAAGCAAAGGATAAGATAATAGATGCATTTTCAGCCGTTACACAAACATATAAGGCATCATGTATGGATGAAGCGGTAACGATTGCAAAAGAAAAGGCAAAACCCGGGGATATTATTCTTCTTTCTCCTATGTGTGCAAGCTTTGATATGTATAAGAGTTATTCTCACCGCGGCATGGCTTTTAGAAAAGCCGTGCTCAAACTAAGGGCTGGCTAAGAGCCTCGAGCATATTCTAAATAATGAGACGCATACGCATAAACCTGCTTCTGGTCGCAACGATACTTGCAGCGATAGGGACCATCATGATATATTCATCCAGCTGTGCCTACGCATATGAGAATTATCATGATAGCGCTTATTTTTTAAAACGACACATATTGTTTTTATTTATTGGTTATATCGCAGCCGCTGCTCTTATGAGTTTTGATTATGGTAAATTAAGGAATTTTTCCAAACCGTTTCTGATATTTTCAATATTTCTATTGCTCGCAGTTTTTATACCCGGGGTAGGAAGGGCTGCGGGCGGAGCAAGGCGGTGGATCAGTTTTTGCGGGATAAGTTTTCAGCCTTCTGAAATAGCCAAGTTATCCCTTGTTCTTTATGCTGCTGATATGCTCTCGCGCAAGCAGTCAGAAATAAAGGATTTTTTTTATGGTTTTTTGCCGTTGGTAATATCGCTTGGGTTATGCCTGGTTCTTATTCTAGCCGGTTCTGATCTTGGAACAGCCGTGGCGATTGCTCTGCTGGTAATCATCATGGCATTTATAGCAGGCGTTGATTTAAAACAACTTTTTATGGTAATGGTGCCGGGTATAATAGTCATGGCCGGGCTCATTGCTGTCAAGCCATATAGAATAAAGCGCATGATAGCTTTCGCCAATCCGTGGAACGATCCCAGGGGAGCAGGGTTTCAGATAATACAATCCATGATAGCCATGGGAAGCGGCGGTATCTTTGGCGTGGGGCTTGCGCATTCAAAACAGAAACTGTTTTATCTGCCTGAGGCCCATACGGACTTCATTTTTTCGATAATAGGTGAAGAGCTTGGTTTAGTCGGCGGTATTGGTGTAATTATACTATTTGCGATTTTTATATGGCTTGGTTTTAAGATAGCCTATTCAGCAAGGGACCTGTTCGGGCAGTTTCTCGCTTTTGGCTTAGTTACAATGATTGCTTTGCAGATTATGATAAACATAGCTGCAGTTACAGCTCTTATACCGACAAAAGGCATGCCCCTTCCGTTTATAAGCTATGGGGGAACATCCTTGGTGTATAGCCTGGCGAGTGTTGGATTATTACTGAATATAGCAAAGCACAGGCGTTAAATTCATGGTTTCCGCCGCAGGCGGATCCGCCCTTGGCTGAGACAAGCTGGAGGCCATTGGCACAGGTAAAACATGAGAATATTAATAACATGCGGTGGGACAGGTGGGCATATATTTCCCGCTATAGCCTTAGCCCAGGAGTTAAAGCAAAAAAGACACGCCGATTCTATCTTTATTATTGATAAATCATACACCACGCAGGACATGATAAAAAAAGCGGGCTTTAATTATCATGTTCTTGGCGTGCCTAAAATGCCATATGGCATATCTGCAAAGTGGTTTAATTTTTTAGTGAAACTTATCAGGGCACGTTTTGACGCGGAGCCTATGATAACCAAAATAAATCCTGATATCGCGGTAGGCTTTGGTGCCTATATTTCGGGCCCTGTGATGCAGGCCGCAGCCGCTATGGGAATAAAGACCTTGATCCATGAGCAGAATGCCTTGTTTGGCCGCGCTAACAGGATATTGTTTAAAAGTGTTGACAGGGTATGCCTGAGTTTTGCCAACAGTTTAGTAAAAAAAAATACCAAGTGTGTTCTTACAGGAAATCCTGTAAGGGAAGAAGTCATAAAT
>Ga0163203_1000091_pt1 | contig 22933 bp, 19 predicted proteins | sample PL_2010_330m_FD_113534 | JGI IMG/M metagenome (GOLD analysis project Ga0163203, IMG submission 113534) | Freshwater microbial communities from Powell Lake, British Columbia, Canada to study Microbial Dark Matter (Phase II) - PL_2010_330m | ecosystem: Environmental > Aquatic > Freshwater > Lake ... | reverse complement strand
CTATTATATATATATGGAACGTCGGTAAGGCTCGCCCATATGCTTGATTCGCCGTACATGTGCAGGATATCGGCATCTTTAAGCTCTTCCAGGAACGCTTTTTCTTTCTTGCCTCTTAGAAAGCAATTCGAAAGTCTTACGTCCACTTCTTTTATCCAGTCGGGAGAAGCGCCCTTTAAATCCTCATCCTCCCAATCCGGCCTGTACGATTTATCTAAGGGCGTTTTATCGGTATAAAACGTCACGTCCATGTTTTCCCTTTTTAAAAACTTTGCCAGATTGTAGGAAATAGAGAGGGGGCCCCCGTATATTTTGATACGCATTTTAGTGTTTTAACAGAACCTTTTTTGTCAGAATTTCTTTTTCTACGGCCTCTATGTCTTTTTTGTATTTAGAGAGATTTTCATACTGCACCGTGCCGTCCCCCCTTGCGATACCTATAACCTTTGTTGGATTTTTTACCGAATCCACGATAACATCGCCTTTTTTGCCTATGAAGCCGCCGCTGACGATGCCCTTTCCCCTTAATCTTCTTCTCCCCGTATGCATATCGACCAGTTGTTTTATTCCTAAACTCGAGGTAATTTCGCCGGCTATTACGGGGCGCATGTCGACCCTTATGACTTTTATGCCGCGTTTATACGCGTACGGTATAACATTTTCGTCAACGCTTCCCAGGCCGGCGTCTATTATGATGCCGCCGGCGTTCATTCTTTTCGCCATCTCCCTTGTCACACAGCTTCGATTCGGGCTAAAACCGAGAAGAACGTCCTTTTTTTCGCTCGCTTTCCGCGGATCGCATTCCAGGCGCAGTTTCATTCCCCGTTTCAAAAATGGTTCAAGCGCGTCACGGCCAAATTCACTCCTTTTTTTTCTGTCAGCGTGGAGAGTCACGGAACTGCCCACCTCCGCCAGCATGATAGCCGTGTTCAGCGTGTATTCGATATCGCCGAAAACTGCCACATTCAGGGCGGCAGGATTTTCGGCAAGCTGGACTATTTCTCTTCTTGCGGTATCTATCCAGGCCAGATAATCGCTATATATGAGAAGGCCTGTTTTTTCAAGAGCTTTTTCCGCGATGCCGACGAGGTTTCTCCCGTCTTTTATGGCGCAGGATGAGTCAAAAAGAATGTAATCGAGCTTGCCTTCTACTGTATTGATGATTTTTTTTACGTGACCGGCGCCCGACGCCTCGACGGTCCCGACAACGTAGGAAAAATCCTCCTGTATAAAGGGCGATATCCGAAGGCTTTCGTTTTTCCGTCCGCGGGGAAAAACGACATTCAAAACCCCCAATTTTCCCGACCTCTTCGAATTTGAACTGATTTGTTTTATCACATTTTGCAAAGTCGTCTTTTTGCCGGAGGTAATATTCCCGGAATCGAGATTTATGCCCGAGGCAATAAATGTCCTGGGCAGGCGATCGTGGAGCCTTTGTTTTAAAATTTTTGCTTCGGTTTTTATAAGTTTTTCCGGCGGCGCAAGCCGGTTTTTCGCGGATACCCGCAGTATAAGGTCCCTTTCGTCAACACCGTATTCCTTCGCGGCTTCGGTGATTTTCCCCATAAAAGAAGAATGAAACTGCGCGTACCCGAGGGTTACGTCAATAGGGCTTATGCCGTATTTGTGAAAGAATGGCCTTACAAGCGCCTCGCCTGCATCCATTGTTTTTCTTATATCAATCCCCGGCAGTAATTTCTTTTTGCTCAATATCGTGGCCAGCGTTTCGGTGGGGGCATTTCCACTTGATCGGCCAATCCCCTGCAGGGAACTATCCACTATTGTCGCGCCGCATTCGACGGCTTTAAGCGTATTCGCCACCGCAAGGCTAAGATTATTGTGGCCGTGAAAACCGAGTCTCGCGGATACTTTTTTCTTTATTTCTCCAAAATATCTTTCGATATCTTCCGGCAGCATGCCGCCTGCCGAATCAACTATACAGACAATATCCGCGCCGAGATCCTCGGCCTCCCTCGCCTTCTCGGAAAGTTCCACCGGGTCGAGGGCATATGATTTCATCAGGTTGGCGGAAACACTCAGCCCAAGTTTTTTCGCAAGGCGTATATATTGCCTTCCTTCGCAGACCCTGTCGGCGTTCGTCCCCACTCTTACAAAAGACATGCCGAGATCGGCCGCCATTTTTATATCTTTTGTCCTTCCTATACCCGGTATGAAAAACATTCCGTATCCGGCCTTACGCAAAACACCTTTTACCGCTTTTAGATACTCCCTATCCGTTGCCGCCGCCACGCCCTTGTTTTTTTGGGACGCGTTTAGCCCCAGGCCGTGCCCTACTTCAATCCATCGAAAACCTGCCTTTTCGAGCGCAAGGGCGATAATCTGTGTATCGCGCGAGGTAAACTGAAAGCTAACGGCGTAATTGCCGTCTCTTAACGTGGTATCGAGTATATCTATCTTCTTCAAGGTGCCTACCTTTTATTGATAAAAAGCGTGTAATCATAGAGGGGCCTGTTGCGACTCATGCGCGCGGAACGATTCAGTGTCCTGGCAAACCTCAATATTTCGTCCTGTAAATAATAAAATAAATGCGCCTCGTAATCCGCATAATCCACCTTCGTTGTAAACATATTAAGCGCTATTCCGTACTTACACAATTCGAACATCTTCGCGATAACGGCCCTGGCGTATGACATATTGTCCGAAACTTTTTTATTTAAAATACCGGAGGCAAATACGTAATCATATTTCTTTCTTACGTCGTCGATTAAAATATCTTTCACCTCGAAGTGCATGTCCGGGTGTTTCCATCTGGCGATTTTTATTATTCCGGACGACAGGTCGTAGCCCGTGTATTTGACCTTGACGCCTTTATCCCGGAGGTGGTCATAAAAATCGCCGAATCCACAGCCTACGTCGAGGATGCTTTTTCCGTTCAGCTTTCCTATCTTTGAAAGCTTCGCAAAACGCAAGGCCTGCTGCTTCGCGTCAAACCATTCCATGGTCTTGACGGATGCGCCGTGCTTCTTAAGCCGGCTTTCGTAAAGATTTACGATTTCCATTTTGTCTTTTTTGGACAGTTTAAATCTCGGGCCCCGAAGGTGGATTAGTTTTGATATGGTGCCGCCGAATATATCCTTTTTCTCCCCGGCGGACATCTTGTGTCTATCGCATAATTTGCCAAACTGTTTATACCCTTCCCTTATGCCTATTGCCGGATAATCGGTGCCGTAGATAATCCTCCAGGAACCCAGTTTCTTAATAATGAACATCATGTCAGATTCTACCGAGGATCCCTTATAATAATAAAAAGTGTAGGCGACGTCCAAAAATATATTCTCGTTGGCCCTCGCAACCGCGAAAGCATCGAACAGCCTGTGCCCGCCCATGTGGGCCATTATTATATTTGTGGTCGGATTCTCCTTTGCAAGCCTATCAAAGGCGTTTGGAAACATTCCTTCGTTTAAAGGTATAAATTTGAAAGACGGAAAACAGTCAATGGTAAGAGGGAGGTCGTATGAAGCAATATGCCTTGCTATGTGAAAAACACCGGGCTCTTTTAACGTAAAATGTTGTGTTCTCGGGTGTATTTTTATGCCCTTAAACCATTTTTTCCGGGCAAGGTTATCCATGTCTTTGAGAATCTTTTCTTTTTTGTCTTTGGGATCAACCATCCCGAAGCCATAAAACCTATCCGGAAACAGTTTGCATGCCTCATCGATGTGGCTGTTGACATTCATCTGATTATCGGGCAGTAAAATGGCTTTGTCGATACCGCAGGCGTCCATCTCCCTGATGACCTCTCTTGCGGCCTTCTTTATATCCTTGTACTTGGGAATATTAAGGTGAACGTGTGCGTCGATTTTCATTTCAATTCCTTAAATTTCCTATCCAGGCCCAGAATTTTGGTTGTGGACATACCCTTATTTAATTTTCTAAGCCATGTTTTTTCTTTTTTCATTGTTTCTTCGCAAATCCTTATAATTTCTTTTGCGCGTTTTAAAGGAACGACGCAGACGCCGTCTTCATCCCCGACTATGATATCCCCCGGTATAACAGGAACGCCTGCGCAGGATACGGGGACATTGATATTATCCGACCAGCCTTTGTGGGGGCCCGCGGGCGTAATCCCTTTACAAAAAACAGGAAAACGGGATTTTTTTATTTCCTTTACATCGCGTACCGCGCCGTCAACAACCAATCCGCCGAGTTTCCTCTTTTTTGCGGCACTGGTTTGAATACCGCCCCATACGGACGTATCCGTGTGCCCCCTTGCGTCAAACACTATTACATCATTTTCTTTCGCGATATAAATCGCCTCGTGACTGCCGATATTGCACCCTGCCATCGCCTGGACGGTTATTGCCTGACCGACGACCTTGACCGGGGTTATAAGCGGTTTGATCCCGGCATGCATCGTATTCATCCGGTTAAGGCTGTCGGAAATGACGGTCGTGGGAATGCCCTTAAACTTTTTTAATATATCCTTTTTAACTCTGGGGATACCCGCATTGATTGTTCCACCCATGATTAAATCCCTCCAATGTTTATTTGACGTTAAATTTTATCATCTCTTCCGCGCGGTCGGCGACAGCCGAGGCCTGGGTTCTATCCTTACCCATGGCTATCACAAAGCCGCCCCTGTCGTTATCTTCCTTAAGCGGTTTTAATACGTCGCCTCTCTTTATGGTAAAGCTGATTTTCATAACGCCGTCTATCCTGCCTGCTTCCTCCGCTCCGGTTATACTTTTCAGCGTGCCTCTTTCGGGCGTTTTGAAAAATCGCAGCGTCACGCCATTTTGCAGCGCATATTCCGGTATTTGCGGGTCCTCGCCGAGGGCAAGTTTTATATATTTCTCGATTACGTCAAAACCGCATAAATGCGGCAAAACATCCGAGGGAATGAGCCCACCGCCTGCGCGGCCCGCCACCTCAATAACGTGCGGGCCCCTGTCATTTACGATTACCTCTACGTGTGATGGGCCGAAATCAACGGAAAGCGCCTCAAGCGACCGGCAGACTGTTTCCCTGACAGCGCCCTGCATCTCTTTTGTATAGCGCGGCGGAAAGGTCAAATCCATTGCGATAATATTCGGCGTATGAATTTTTTCCTTGTCCGATATGCCCAAAACATGTGTTTTTCCCTTGTATGTAATGGAATCAACGGTGGATTCTATGCCGTCTATAAATTCTTCTATGATCACTTCCCCGCATCGCGATTCGGAAAGCGATGTGTTAAAGTATTTATTTAAGTCCTTTTCGTCCTCCAGACTGAAAACGCCTCTTGAGCCCGCCCTATCCGCCGGCTTTATAACGATGGGGAATTTAAGCTTTTTTACATTCTCGAGCGCCTCCCCGAGCGATGTAGCCGAGACGAAAGCGCCGCAGGGTATCCTGTGACTCTTAAGCGCTTTCTTCATCAACACTTTATTGGTAACCTTTGAAGCGGCATCCCTTGAAATGCCCGTAAGGCCCATTTCTTCGGCAATAATGCTGATTGTGCGGACAAGGCTTTCCACGGAGACGGTCATAACGCCGTTTATCCGGTACCTCTTCGCAATATTCACGTATTCGGCCGGATCCCTGGTTTTTGCGACTATATTATAATCACCGAGTCTTAGGCCCGGGGCGTTTTCATTCATGTCGCAGACGAGGGTTTTAACGCCCATTTCTTTTGCTTTTTTTATCGCCGGGATTTCATTCCGGCCGGCTCCCAAAATCATCAATACTTTTTGCATATTCTCCGGATGGCCCTTATTATATGGTCCTGTTCTTTTCTTTTCAGAGACGGGTAAATAGGGATCATTAACGTGGATTTGTTGGCTGTTTCCGCCAGGGGAAGGCGTACATTGCCGAGGAGGCGCCTGTAAAGCGGCTCTTTATGTATTGCCGTAATTCCCTTTTTTGCCGAAATGCCGGATTTCGCGAGGGCCGCGGCCAGGGCGTCTCTTGAAATTTTCGAATTGTCCGACACCCGTATCACATATGATTGGTAATTGGCCGAGGCGTATTCCGGGACAAAAGGCGTCTCCAGCATTTTTAAATCTTTAAGGGCTTTATCGTAGGCCATTGCCTGCGATCTTCTCGCTGATAGGATCTTATTTAATTTCTCCATCTGTATGATACCGAGCGAGGCGGCAAGGTCGCTCATTCTGTAATTATACCCCATCGAAGGATACGCGCCCTCTTTGTTCTCACCGTGTGAGCGTAATGCCTTTAGCCGTTCGGCGATTAGTTTGTCATTTGTCGTTATCATCCCGCCTTCGGCGGTCGTGATAATTTTACGCGGGTGGAAGCTAAAACAGGCCATGTCCGAAGTGGAACCCGCGGCTTTTCCCTTGTACTTTGAGCCCAGCGCGCATGCCGCATCCTCTACAACGCGAAGAGAATATTTTCGCGCGATACGCCTTATGCTATCCATATCGGCCGGGGTACCTACCTGATCAACGGGCATTATGGCCTTGATCCGCCTTCCCGTTGTCTTATTTGTCAGCTTGCCCCTCGTCCAGGCGCACTTAGTTTTAATAAAAGATGTGACTTTTTCGGGGTCAAGATTATAGGTCCGCGGATCAATATCGCAGAAAGCGGGGTAGGCGCCGCAGTAAAGAATCGAATTTGCCGTAGCTATGAACGAAAAAGCGGACGTTATTACCTCATTATTCCGGCCTACTCCCGCGGCAAGAAGCGCAAGATGAAGCGCTGTCGTACCGCTCGATGCCGCAACGGCGTATCTTGTCCCGATGTACCTTGCGAATATTTTTTCAAACTTCTCTACTTTGGGACCCTGCATAACCCAGCCTGAACGCACCGTACCGGCGAGCTCTTTGATCTCTTTGCTGTCGAAATACGGCTTTGTAATCGGTATTTTCATAATTTCTTATGCCACTCTATCGTTTTCGCTAACCCCTTTTCAAGGCTCACGTGCGGTTTGTATTTCAACATCCTCTTTGCCTTCTCAATATTGGGAACGCGTAAATCTATGTCCGTTCCCACGTGCGGCCTGAAATAGATCCGGGATTTCGAACCCGCCAGGCTTATAACCATACGCGCCAGGTTCACCATCGTGATCGCCGCCTTATCATTTCCTATGTTAAAGGTGTTCCCTACGGCTTTTTTTGCCCGCAGGCAGGCGAAAACCCCACCGATTAAATCGTCGATATAACACCATGCCCTCACCTGCCGGCCGTTGCCTGTTATGTATATGTTTTTATTTTTAAGCGCGCGCGTGATGAATATCTGGATAGCGCCTTCCCCTACCTGGCCCGGACCGTAGACATTAAACGGCCTTATGGAAACTACCGGTAATTTTCTCTCCCAGTAATGACAGAACGAAAGCTTCTCCGCGGCCAGCTTGCTTAAAGAATACGTCCAGCGCCTTTCTTTCATTTCACCCTGAACTGTTTCGCCGTCTTCCCTTACGCGATCGGCATGGCGGGCGTAAATTTCGCTCGTGGAAAAATTCACGTAACGCTTGAGGCGTTTTCCCCGTAAGGCGTTAAGCACGTTGTGCGCGCCTATGATATTTGTCGTCATCGTTTCGGCCGGCATCTTATAATAAGAAGACACCCCCGCTATGGCCGCGAGGTGCATGACTATGTCGGGCTTTCCGGGCATGCTCTTACCCAGTTTTTTGGCGTCAAGGACATCGCCTTTTATGAATGTAAGGTTTTTGTGCCTCAGGATACCCTTTAAAAGCGGGGAAAACCTTCTGCAGTTGTCATAGATAATTATTTTGTTTTTATCCACGAGACGTTCCGCAATCGAGCTTCCGATGAAGCCCGAGCCGCCCGTCATAAATATCGTTTTATTTTTTAACCTTGCCCTTACCATAAGGATTATCTATCCGGTTGTACTTACACTTGATTTCGGATATATCTTTCATGACCTTTGCGGGATTACCGCACATTACGGCGCCCCGGGGAACATTCTTCGAAACAACCGACCCTGCCCCGATAAGGGCTCGCTCGCCTATCACAACGGCCGGGAGTATTGTGGCATTAGCGCCGATTTTCGCGCCCCTTTTGATATGGGGCCCCTTAAGACACTCTTTTACCCTGGGGCACTGCGGATGAAAAGCGTTCGTCAATACCGCATTCGGCCCTATCCACGCCGCCTCTTCCAGGATAGAGTATTCCGGCACAAAAACCTGGGAATGAATTCTCACGTTATCCCTTATTTTGACGTGGTGCTCTATACAGGAAAGTGTCCCGATACTTACGTTATCCCCTATTGCATTTTTTTCCCTTATAACCGCATTGTGGCCCGTCGAAAAGTTGTCTCCGATAACGTTCCCGGCGTATATTACCGTACCGGAACGTAAATGGCAGTCCTTTCCGATCACGGTTTTAAGTTCGCCGTTTTTTTTGCCGCGCGGCGGACACCCTATTTTTACGAATTCTTCTATGCGCGCATTTTTACCTATGATCACGTTTTTATATATATTTTTCATCGCATCTTCCTGTGTTGGCATAAGGTGCCAGGCACCTTAGGCCCTTAGGCATTACTCATTTGATCCGTATTTCCGTGCCGCCGGTTTTCAAGGATTCTGCCGCCGCGTTTAAAACCTTGACAACCCGCAGGCCGTTTTCGCCGTCCGTCTTCGGAGTCTTGTCATTGATCGCACAATCGACAAAATGGCGGCATTCCTGCTTCAGCGGCTCCGTCATGTCTATCCTGGGAACGACGAGGTCGCCCGCCCGTAATTTTATCTGAAAATCGGCAAATCCGCTTCCGCTTTCGGAACTTGCATGTTTATCCGCCCCCTTGTCATATATCTTGATCCTTGCTTCGTTGTCCACGTCATCATAAAGTACCATTTTTTTCGATCCTACAATTACGGCCTCCCTTACTTTCAGCGGATCCAGCCAGCTCACATGCACATTGGCAATAATGCCCTCCGGATAAGTAATGTTGATAAATGCAAGGTCTTCGCGGCCTGTCTTCAAAAATGACCCTCCCCACGCCTTGACTTTGAGCGGCATTTTTCCCGTGATAAAGTTTAAAATAGAAATGTCGTGCGGGGCAAGGTTCCACAGCGCGTTTAAATTCTCCCTTATGATCCCCAGGTTGAGGCGCCTTGAAGTAATGTAGTAGATCTTTCCGAGCTCTCCGCTTTCTATAAGCTCTTTTATTTTTATTACCGCGGGATTGAATTCAAAAGTGTGCCCGACCATCAAAATTTTTCGCGCGCTTTTCGCCTCATCTATGAGCTCGAGAGCCTCGGAAACGTCAAATGTGAGCGGCTTTTCGACAAGAACGTGCTTGCCGGAAGCGAACGCCTCTTTAGCCAGGGCATAATGCGTACTTGCCGGCGTCGCGATGGCTACTGCGTCCACCGATTTTGACCTGAAAAGGTCTTTGGGGTCTTTTGTAAATAGCGCCCCGGAAAATCTTTTTTTGAAACGCTTCAACTTCGAGCCGTCTTGGTCGCACAGGGCCGTTATTTCGGCGTTTTCCAGTTCCGAAAAATCCCTTATCAAATTCGGGCCCCAGTACCCGCAGCCGATTACCCCTATCCTTAACATCGCGCGCACCTCGCTTTTACCTTGCTCGAACAAAATTCCTTTACGCAATCCGCAATATATTTCAGTTGTTCTCTTGTCAGTTCGGGGTGTACCGGAACGACAAGCGTGGACAGGGCCGCCTCCCGGGAAACCGGAAAATCATCCGCTTCGTACCCGAGATATTTATAGCACTCCTGCATGTGAAGCGGTATGGGATAATAAACCCTTGACTCTATGCCCTTATTGATCAGAAATTCTATAAAAGCGTCTCTTTTTCCACTATCCACTTTTACGGCGTACTGATGATAAACGTGCAAATTCTGCGCCGCGGTAAAAGGCGTGGTTAAATTTCCTATATCCCTGAACGCTTCGTTTAAAAAGTCGGCGTTTTTCCTTCTTGTAGAAGCCCATTTATCCAGGTATTTCAGTTTCACGTTCAGAACCGCCGCCTGCAAATTGTCAAGGCGGCTGTTGTAGCCGAGCACCGAATGGACATACTTTTTGGAGCTGCCGTGGACCCGGAGGAGCCCGGCGCTCTCCGCTATATCCCCATCATTTGTAACGATCATCCCTCCGTCACCGAAACAGCCCAGATTTTTACTCGGAAAAAAGCTCGTGCAGCCCGCATCGCCCATTGAACCCGCTTTTTTCGTTTTATGTTCAGCGCCTATGGCCTGGGCAAAGTCTTCGATAACCTTCAAATTATGGGCTTTCGCCACCTTAAGAATACCGCCCATATTCGCGCATTGTCCGTAAAGATGTACGGGTATTACGGCTTTCGTCTTTTTCGTAATTTTTGATTCTATCATCGCCGGGTCCATCGTGTAGGACCTCGGGTCGATGTCGCAAAACACGGGAGTTGCGCCCGTGCTGGATATTGCCTCGGCAGTCGCAATAAAAGTAAAAGGAACCGTTATAACCTCATCGCCGCTTCCTACGCCCAGGGCCCTTAAAGCCAAAAATAAAGCATCAGTTCCCGAGGCTACGCCCACGGCGTATTTCGTCCCGCAGAACGAGGCTATGTTATCCTCAAGCGCCGAAACCTCCTTGCCCAATATGAAAGACTGCGCCTGAACGACGCGGCGCATGGCGCCATCGATTTCACTTTTTATCGATTTATACTGCGCTTTCAAGTCTAATAGCGGTATTTTCATCCTTCACCTTTTCCTTTTTGAGCCATCTCTCGCGCCACATTTCAAACACAAAAAGCGACCAGAGTTCTCTGGCATAGTCGACCCTGCCTTCCAAATGACTTTTAACAATACGCTGTATTTCTTGGGGATTAAAAACGCCTTCGCTCTTGATTTTCTTCTCATCCAGCACTTCAAGAAGGAGCGGGCGCAATTCTTTCTTGAACCATGAACCTACGGGCGCGGCAAATCCGTGTTTGGGCTTGCGCAGGATCCTTTCGGGCAGTATCCCCGCCATCGCCCGCTTCACTATGTACTTATTGGTAAACCCTCTCAGTTTGAGATTAATCGGTATGGAAGAGGCGAATTTTATAAAATCGCTGTCAAGAAAAGGGGTGCGGACCAAAAGCCCAGCCGCCTGGCTTGCGCGGTCTACCTTCGGTATACCGTCATCGGTCAGATATGTTTTCGCGTACAGGTAGTTTACCCTGTTAAGGTAATTGAGGTGCTTTGCTTCCTCCGCGTACCCGTACGATTCGTCGTATAAGACTTCGCTCTTTAAAAATTCCGTGAGATCGCCCGATAAAAGGTTCATCTGTTCGTCCGGCGGAAATGAACCGATCCAGACCTGGTGCCTTACGGCCTCCGGATACCTCATTCCCCTTAAGTACCTTCGCAGTTTAAAGCCGGAGCTCATATAGCTTGTTTTTCCCCCGGCGAATTTTGACGCCGCTTTAAGGAAAGCCGTTGAGAACGGCACGAATCTCAAAATCCTTGATATCTTGTGAGCCGTATACGACTGGTATCCGCCTAAGAATTCATCGCCGCCGTCGCCGCCGAGGACGACCTTAACGTGCTTCCTCGCGAATTTCGAAACGCAATACGTGGGAATAATCGAATAATCCGCGAAAGGCTCATCCAGAAGGCCTAAAACGTCCGGCAAAACGCGAAGCATTTCCCCGGCGCCGACTGTAAGTTCCCGGTGATCGGTCCTGAAGCGCTTTGCCACAATTCGCGCGTCGGGCGACTCATCAAAACGCTTTTCTTTGAAGGCAATGGAAAATGTCTTGACCGGCTCCCCCGGCAGGAGTTCCGAAACCATCGCCGCTATGCAGCTTGAATCCAGCCCCCCGCTTAAGAATACCCCGGGAGGCGTATCGGCCGTCAATCGTTTTTTTATCGCCTCCTTTAACGCGGACCGGAATTCTGTTTCGTATTCGGCCGGACGCTTACCTGTGCGGGATTCGTCAAAGGATATATTATTGTAGCGCGTTTTCTTAAAGTGAGCGCCCGATAAGGACGCACAGAAACCGGGTTCGAGTTTTGAAATACCCTTAAATATGGTGTGGGGGTTGGGAATATAATCATAGGCGAAATATTTCATCATCCCATTTACGTCTATTTCTTTTTTGGCCGCGGGATGTTTTAATATTGATTTGATTTCCGACGCGAAAATAAAAACATTCCCGAAAGTGGCATAGTATAAGGGCTTCGTGCCGAGCGTATCCCTTGCCAGGATAAGTTTTTTCTCTTTATCGTCCCACGCGGCGAGTGAAAATACACCGTTTATTTTAAGAAAGGCCCCGTGGCCGTATTCGCGGAACGCGCGAATGAAGTTCTCCCGTAAATTTCCTGAAGGGTAAAGTTCGCCGTCATAAAGAACGGCCAGATCGCTCTTTTTATCAAAGAGCGGCCCGACGGCGGTTCTGTCACGGGATACGGAAAACTCCCTTTGGCCAAGGGCCACATTGCCGCTTACAAAAAAGGCCTCCCCATCGGGGCCCCTGTGGGCGATGGCTCGGGCCATGTCCTTTATTATTTCCGGATTTGCCGCCGGGGACCTATCGAGATTTACATATCCGCATATTCCGCTCATGAGCGCTTTTCCCTCTCGCCTGTTTTTCCTTAAACCATTTGATCGTAATACCCAGCCCTTTTTCCAGCGGGATCTCCGGTTTCCATTTTAAGCAGGTTCTTGCCAGTTTTATGTCGGGCCGCCTTACCCTGGGGTCGTCCGAAGGAAGGCGCTTATATACTATCCCGCTCCTTCGGCCGGTCATTTTTATTATAGTTTTCGCAAGTTTCAGAACGGACATCTCGTTGGGATTGCCGATGTTTACCGGACCCGGCATGTTTGAAAGCATCAGCCTGTAGATCCCCTTCACCATGTCCGAAACATAACAGAAACTCCTCGTCTGGCTTCCGGTGCCGTATACCGTCAGCGGCGCGCCGCTTTCTGCCTGGCTGATAAAATTAGGTATCACCCTGCCGTCTTTTTCCCTCATCCTCTCACCGTAGGTATTAAATATCCGGACGATTCTCGTATTTACTTTGTGGTCGCGCCGGTATGCCATGGTAATGGCCTCGGCGAATCTTTTGGCTTCGTCGTAGCAGGCCCTTACGCCGATGGGATTCACGTTGCCCCAATAGCTTTCGGGCTGCGGGTTTATAAGCGGATCGCCGTAAATTTCGCTCGTCGAGGCTAAAAGGAATCCGGAGTTTTTCAGTTTTGCAAGGCCCAGAGCATTGTGCGTCCCAAGGGATCCGACCTTAAGCGTCTTAATCGGATACCTCAGGTAATCAACGGGGCTCGCGGGCGAGGCGAAGTGCAAAACATAGTTCAGAGCGCCTTTTATGTTGATATACTTCGTCACGTCGTGTTTTACGAACCTGAAGTCCTTCCTGTTTAATAAATGCCTGGTGTTCTCCATGGAGCCCGTTATCAGGTTATCCATGCATATCACAAAATAGCCCCTTGCGATTAAATAATCGCACAAATGCGACCCTATAAACCCGGCTCCGCCGGTTATCAATACCCTTTTTTTCATCGGTTCTCCTTAAACCATTCAACCGTCCGCTTAAGGCCTTCCTTGAACGTTACAAGATCTTTCATGCCCAGCTTTTTCTTGAGTTTTGTTATGTCCGCCAGGCTCTTTTTGACGTCACCCGACCTTATCGGGCCGAATACGGGTTTTATATTTTTATCCATAATCGCGTTCAGCGTGTCCACGATCCCCAAAACACTGGTAGAAATGCCGCACGCCACGTTGAAAACTTCACCTGAAACATCCCCCTTAGCGGTTGCCGCGGCCAGGTTGGCCCGGACAACATTTTCTATAAAAGTAAAATCTCTTTCCTGCAATCCGTCTCCGTGAATGGGCGGGCTTTCGTCATTCAGCATGCATGTAATGAACTTGGGCACTACGACGGCGTACTCACTTTCAAGCGATTGCCGGGGGCCGAACACGTTAAAATAACGCAGGGAAATGGTTTCGAGATTTAAACTCTTAGCGAAAAGCCTGCAGTAATACTCGCCGAGAAGCTTCGTGGCGGCATAGGGAGAAATAGGGTTTGCCTCGTCTTTTTCCCTCTCGGGAAACGTGTCCCGGTCGCCGTAGACCGAGCTTGAAGAGGCAAAGATCACCCTCTTTATCTTGTGCTCTTTTGCCTTTAGCAGTACACGCAGTGTCCCGTTCACGTTAACATCGTTATATTCAAGCGGGCGGGTCATTGATTTGGGGACCGATCTCAAAGCGGCCTGATGCAGCACAAAATCAACTCCAATGAGCGCCTTATCAAGGTCTTTTTCGTTTCTGATGTCACCCTTTATAAAAGTGATCTTATCGTTTACGGACGACAGGTTATCGATCTTACCGGCCGAGAGATCGTCCAGAACAACTACCTTCTCGCCCGAGCGAACCAGACGCTCGGCGATATTCGAACCTATAAATCCGGCTCCGCCGGTAATCAGAAATTTATTCATTTTTTCGTTTTTCTTCTCTCGTCATTGCGAAGCGCCGCAGGCGCTGAAGCAATCTCAAACGAAGGGATTGCGGAACCTGTTCCGAGCCTGTCACCCGAGATCACTTCGGCTGACTTTCCGCCTTCGCCAAGGCTACGGCGGACAAGTGTCTCGCTCGCAATAACAGCCTCTACAACTTTACTATATTTTTTCCGCTTATCCCCAGCCTGTAGAAAATGTTTCTTGTGTCCAGAATCGCCTTCGAATTTTTCGCCAAAAGCCTGTAATTCAACCTTGTGTGATCGGTAACAAGAAGTACGCAATCGAATTTTTTGAGCGTTTTCGCGTTCACCTGTATCGGCTTCATATCGATGCCGCGTATCTCAAGATACGGGAAGAGAGGGTCGTAATAAGAAATCTTCGCCCTTTTGGCCTTCAACAGTTCTATGATCCTGATCGCGGGCGATTCCCTCAGATCTTTTACGTCTTTTTTGTAGGCGATGCCGGCTATCAGGATCCTGGAATTTTGAATTCTCTTTTTACGGGCGCTCAGTATCTTTCCTATTCTTTTCACGACATAACCCGGCATCGATTCATTCACGGAAGAGGCCAGGTTGATGAATTTTGTTTCAAAGCCGTATTTCCTGGCTTTCCATGAAAGATAAAGCGGATCCACCGGGATACAGTGCCCGCCGACGCCCGGGCCCGGATAAAACGCCATGTAGCCGTAGGGTTTCGTCTTCGCCGCGTCTATTATCTCCCATATGTCGAGATTGAATTTGTTGCATAAAACAGCTATTTCGTTTACAAGGGCCGTGTTCACGATGCGAAAGGTGTTCTCCAGGAGCTTCACCATCTCCGCTGAGCGCGCGGAGGAGACGGCCACAACGTCTTTTATGGCCCGGCTGTAAAGAAGTCTGGCAATCTCGGTAGATTTTTCGGAAATACCCCCTATGACCTTCGGCGTATTTTCCGTCTTATAGAATTTGTTGCCGGGATCTATCCTTTCCGGGGAAAAAGCGAGATAAAAATCTTTTCCTTCCTTAAGGCCGCGAGATTCCAGAATGGGAAGAAGTATCTCGCGCGTGGTTCCGGGATACGTTGTGGACTCGAGCACTATTATCTGGCCGGGGCGTATATTCTCCTCTATTTTCCTTACGGCGTTCCTTATATAACTCATGTCCGGGGTTTTTTTCTTCCGAAGCGGCGTAGGAACGCAGATTATTACCCCATCGGCGCCGCGAACGGCCGCGAAGTTGTTCGTAACGGCAAACCTCTTCAGGCGTAAAAGCCCTTTAAGTTTTTTACTCGTCACATCGGATATGTAAGAGATGCCCGTCGTGATCTTCTCTACCCGCTTCTCGCTTATATCGATACCGATAACTCTAAATCCCTTTCTCGCAAAAGTCATGGCGAGCGGCAGGCCGACATAGCCGAGGCCTATTACGGCTATCTTTGCTTTTTTGGTTCTTATTTTTCTCTTTAAGATTTCAGCGCTACTATTTCGCATGATTAAATCCTTGGTTTAATTTCCGCCCGGGCGGCTGCCGATATAATCCCTTAACGCTTCCTGCCAGGGCCTCATGGAAAAACCGGCGGCCCTTTCAAATTTCGCGTTATTCAATATCGAAAACGCAGGCCTTTTCGCCGGCCGCGCGAGCCGGATGCTTGTAATTGGCATCACTTTAACGCCCTTGACCCCGGCAATATTCAGTATTTCCCTTGCGTAGTCGAACCACGAAACCTCACCCTTGTTGGTTATGTGATAAATTTCTTTCGCGCTTCGCGGCGAAATCTCTATCAACTTGTCAATCGCTTTTGCCAGGTCCCTCGTATACGTCGGCGAGCCCCGCTGATCATCAACAACCGCCAGTTCGCTTTCCTTTTTGGCCTCATTCAATATCGTATCGACAAAGTTTTTTCCGTTTGAACCGTATAACCATCCCGATCTTATAATTATGTATTTATCCAGCGCCCGGACCGCGAGCTCCCCTTGCAACTTGGATTCGCCGTAAATGTTCAGGGGATTAGTGTCGTCTTTCTCCGTATAAGCGCTTCCCCCGGTTCCGTCAAACACGAAATCCGTGCTTATGTATAACAGCCGGATATCAAGCCGCGAAGCCGCCTGCGCCACGTTGCGGGTGCCTTCCCCGTTCACCTTTCTTGTTTTATCCGGTTCGCGCTCGCACCCGTCCACGTTTGTCCATGCCGCCGCGTGTATTACCAAATCCGGCTTCACGCTTACTATGGATTCTACGATTTTATCCCTGTTCGTTATGTCGCACTCTAAAAATGACGCGCACGGCGCGGGGCGCGGCGGACAATGAGAAAAATCCAATCCGATAACCTCATAGTCTTCCGACAGTTCGCCGCAAAGGTCCGACCCGAGCATGCCGCTTGCGCCCGTTACCAAAATTTTTTGCAGGACTTTTCCTTTAACTTTTTCCACCATTTAACGTTTTCCCTATACCAAAGAACGGTTTCTTTTAGAGCATCTTCAAATTCGTGCCTCGGCTTCCAGCCCAACTTTTTAAGTTTTCCCGAATTCAAGGCGTAACGCTTGTCGTGGCCGGGGCGGTCCTTTACGAATTTTATAAGGCTTTTTTGCTTGCCCAGCAAATTCAATATTTTCCTGGTGAGGTCTATGTTTTTCATCTCGTTACCGCTGGCGATATTGTAAATTTCCCCTGCCTTTCCGAAATTAAAGACAAAATTTATCGCATCGCAATTATCCAAAACGTAAAGCCATTCCCTTACGTTCGTGCCGTCGGCGTAAAGCGGAACCTTCTTATCTTCGAGGGCATTTGTGACAAAAAGCGGAATGATCTTCTCGGGATACTGGTACGGGCCGAAGTTATTGGAACTTCGCACGATAATAACCGGTATTTTATACGTTACGAAATACGAACGCGCAAGGACGTCTGCCGCGGCCTTGCTGGCGGCATAAGGTGAATTGGGCATAAGCGGCGATTTTTCGCTAAAATAACCCTTGTCTGTGCTGCCGTACACTTCATCGGTGCTGATATGAATGAAACGCCGGATTTTATATTTCTTCGCGGCGTCCAACAAAACCTGCGTGCCGATAATGTTGGTTCTGACAAACTCTTTTGCGTCTTTAATCGAGCGGTCAACATGGGATTCAGCGGCGAAATTGATTATCGCGTCGCATTCTTTTACCAGCTTAAAAACTAATTTTTTATCGCATATATCGCCCTTTACGAACCTGTATCCCGGGTTTTTTGCGACATCCTTCAGATTGTCGAGGTTGCCTGAATAGGTCAGTTTATCAAGGTTTATGACCTTTGTCTTCGACATTTTTAATACATATTTCACAAAGTTCGAACCGATAAATCCCGCTCCGCCGGTTATTAACATTCGTTTATACACGGTTAATTTTGAATTTCGGTTTTGCATTTTTAATTTTACTTTTTTATTTTTCTCGCAACTAAGTTATTCGCCTTTAATAACGAATCAAACGTCCCGGAATCGGTCCACCAACCTTTCAGGATGCTATGGGTGAGTTCGCTTTTTTTCAAATAAGCGTTATTCACGTCCGTTATCTCAAGCTCTCCCCTTCCGGAAGGCTTAAGCATCTTTATTATGTCGAAAACCCGGTTGTCATACATGTAAATGCCGGTAACGATATAATCGGATTTCGGTTTTTTGGGTTTCTCCACGATTTTCCTTATTCTGCGTTTCTTATCAAATTCAACCACGCCAAAGCGCCCGGGATCCGGAACCTTCTTCACCAGTATTTTTGCGCCCTTCGGCTGTTTCCTGAAATCCTTCACAGCTTTTTTTATGTCTTTCTCGATAATATTATCGCCCAGGATAACCGCGATTTTACCATTATCGGCAAAATGTTCGGCAAGGCTTAGCGCCTTCGCTATTCCGCCTTCACCTTCCTGATAGGTGTAATTTATGTGTTTTAAGCCGAACTGTTGTCCGTTTCCGAGAAGGCGCAGGAATTCTCCCGCGTGGTTTCCGCCCGTAACAATGAGGATGTCCTTTATCCCGGCATTAACGAGAGCCTGGATAGGATAATATATCATCGGCCTTTCATAAACGGGAAGTAAATGCTTGTTGGTTATTTTCGTAAGCGGATATAATCTCTTTCCCAAGCCGCCGGCCAATACTACGCCCTTCATAAGTCACCCCTTACTTTTTCCAGTCAAACGGTATATCGTTTTTAAAAGCGTCGATTCTATATTCGTCCGGATTTTCTCGGTTATAGGGTTCCGTAGGCGTGTTTATTACGATAGATTCCCCGTCAGCGGCGCCTTTAAAACCATGATAAACATTCGGCGGGATCGAAACCAGTTTTGGATCCTCCGGGCCCGTGGTAATATCCATTGTTTTACCGGAAGTCGTGGAATCGCCCCGCGCATCATATAATCCGATGCGTACCTTCCCTTTGACGCAGCAGAAATTATCGCGCTGCACACGATGGTAGTGCCAGGCCTTTACCACGCCCTCCTTTACCGTCGTCATATAAACCTGTCCGAACTTCTCGAAAAATTCATCGTCCGAGCGCAGTATCTCCATGAGCCTGCCGCGTTCGTCCGGTATTACTTTCAGTTTTTTTATCTTTACTCCCTCAATCATGACCGCCTCCCTATGCCGGTGTACACAAACCCCAGCCTCTTCATCCTGGCCGGATCGTAGATGTTGCGGCCGTCAACGATCACAGGGCGCCGGAGGAGCCTTTTTACCTTCTTAAGGTTTAATCTCTTAAATTCATTCCACTCTGTAATGATAACCAGACAGTCGCTTCCTTTCGCCGCGGCATAGGCATCATCGCAAAATTCTATTCTTTCATTTTGCAGTTCTTTTTTCGCCCTTTCCATTGCCTGCGGATCATATGCTTTTATGAAAACTTTTCGTTTCAGTAACGCTCTTATGATATCAAGCGAGGGGGCATTACGTATATCGTCTGTATCGGGCTTAAATGAAAGGCCGAGTATGCCTACTGTCTTGCCTCTCAGCTTTTTGCCCAGGGATGCGCTGATCTTACCGACAAACATCGGTTTGCGCCGTTCATTAATGCTCTTTACCTGTTCCAATAATTCAAAATCACATCCTAATTTCCTGCAGATATGGATAAAGGCATCTACGTCCTTGGGGAAACACGATCCGCCGAAACCGATGCCGGCATTAAGGAAATTCTCATTTATCCTCTTATCCATCCCGATGCCCCTGGCCACCTCAACCACATCCGCCCCCGTGTGCTCGCAGATATCGCTTATTGCGTTAATAAATGAGATTTTTGTGGCGAGAAACGCGTTTGCGGCATGCTTTACGATTTCCGCGCCTTTAATGGTGGTTATGCTTATGGGCGCCTTAAGGGGCCCGTAAAGTTTTAACATCAGTTTTTTTGCTTTTTTTGCCTCAACGCCGATCACGATCCTGTCAGGGCGCATAAAATCCTTTATAGCGGAGCCTTCTCTTAAAAATTCCGGATTGCAGGCAATGTCAAACCTTACTCTTTTTTTCTTGAAAAATCTGATCGTATCCTTAACCCATTCGCCTGTTTCGACGGGAACGGTGCTTTTTTCCACTATCAGTTTATACGAATGCATATGACGCGCTATTTCGTGGCAGACTTTCTCGATATTTGAAAGGTCGGCTTCGCCGTTCTTTCGAGCCGGCGTCCCCACGCAAATAAATATTATTTTTGCGGTTTTTATCGCTTCTTCTATTGTGTCGACAAAGATAAGCCTCTTCTTACGCTTATATTTTCTTACGAGCCCCTTAAGCATGGGCTCATATATCGGAGTATCGCCTTTTTTCAGGGCTTTTATCTTTGTTTTGTCGCTGTCGGTGCATATCACCGTATTTCCCAATTTGGCAAAACACGCCCCCGTTACAAGCCCTACGTAGCCCGCTCCGATTATCGCTACCCTCATCGTTTACACTCCCCCTCGCTCTGTTCTTCGCTCTATACCTTAATCATTGTTATATTATACGCTATAGGCAGAATCGTTATTATATCAATAAATGCCTGTTTTGGCAATAGAAAATGAGAAAAACTGACATCCGATAAGGGAAGTTTCACTTTGGTATAACTTATTGTCAATTAAGAGGTTGTAACGCGTTATTTTCCGAATTTTGAGGTGTGAAAAATATGCTGCTTTTAACGACGGTGGCCGGGGGCGGGCCTTCGATAGGTCGTCTTGAAGAGGCCGATAGGTACATCCGGGAATGCCTTAAGCCTGAACACGAGCCAGGCGGTATAATCACCGTGCCGGACGTCGAAAGTAAGCTCTGCTATCCAGCAGTGGAGATCCTTAAATATCGTGTATTCCTGCTCGAGCCATTTGGTCGTGGCAAAGTCGAAGCGCTGGTAAATCTTGCATTTCCAATCGTCGTTCAAATTATAATACATTTCGCCGGTAAGCTGGCTCGTTGTCTCGTTTCCGGTGCTTTCGTAACGCTGGCCGAGTCCCAGGGTAAATTTCTTCCCCAAGTCGATATATACGTCAAGGTCGGCGGAGTTGAGCCTGCAATCCTTGTCGTCCAGTATCATCTTCGAATCTATGGAAAGCCAGCTGTAAGGCCACGCCTCGAGCGTGAATCTGATATCGCCGAATTTTCCCACTCCCTTGAAATTGAAGAAGTTCTTCTTCTGCCTGAAAGTGTAGTCGGTGCCCACCGTAAAACGCGCCAGGTCAGCCACCTGCATCTCCTCGCCGCTTTGTTTCTTCGTCTGGAGCTTGCTTTCCAGGAATAGTTCGAAGCCGTTATAATAGTCTATGGCGTCTATCGCGTCAAACTGATAAAGGTTGCTCGGCGATATCGTCGGCTGGCGCCTGTGGAGGAATTTGACATAGGGAGCGACGATGTGCTTCAGCTTATTTATATCCAATCCCCAAATATCGGTGTACACGTCGAATACCCTGTTGAATCTGGAACTCACCTCTACGCCCCACTCGTAAATACTGCGAAGCCTCGAGGTTTCCTTCCACCTGTTTCTGGTGTAGAAGGTCTGCCTCGTCGCCGCAAACGGCGTTACGTTGAGAAGCCGGAAAAACCTGGCGGCGTAAGAAAGCTTCTGCAGGGTGTCCATCCTTAGGGATTCATCCGGGGAACGGTCGTCGATTTCCTGGTATGTTTTTACGAAATTTGTCGTCGAACTTTCGCTCTGGTAGTAAAAGTTTGTACTCCAGAGCCGCTGGTTGTAAATCTCGAGCTTTGCTTCCGGAAGCCGTTCAACGACGTTGAAAAAATCGTTAAATCTCTTTTTCGCAAAAAGCGTAAATACGTAGTTCGGTTTTGCCGTCTGTACTATTACATAATTATCCGGCTCGGGATCCTCCTCGTATTCCCTGTAGAGATAGTCCTTTATTATGTCCCTGTCGCTTAATTTATTGAATTCGAGAACACACGTTGTATCCTGCGCCAGGTCCAGCTCGTGCCTGTACTGTATCCTCCAGCGGTTTTTTGCTTTCTCGGCTTTCGGCGTGACGGTCAACGCGTCGTTTTCGTGCGTATAATAAACCCTGCCGACGCCTTTTCCGAAATTCTCCGTCTTATACTGGTAATCGGCGCCCTCGGATAAGCCTTTCTTTTCCCTGTAATCAATGTGTACGAATCCCTTGGAGGCCTCGTTAAAATAAACCCTCCACGCGGTAAGGGCGTAATATCCCCAGTCGCTCGTCCGGCCCGGCACGATGGTGACTTCCGGGAATTTTTTGGCCAGGGGCTGCACGTAAATAGGCAGGTAAAATATCGGGACTTCTCCGACGTAAAATACAATATGCCTGGCCACTATTTTTCTATCGAGAAAGATTTCCAGCGACTTCGCCTCTATTCTGTAGTGGGGCTTTTCCAGGTCACATGTCGTTACATAGCCATCCTTCAGGGCGAAGTCCCTATCGCCCGTCTGTTCGACCAGCGCCGCGCCGCCGTAGAAAGGTTTTGCCTGCACGTCACTTCCGATCGCACAGCCTCTCTTGGTCGAGAAATTATAATTTATCTTGTCACCTTCCATTGAAACACCCGGCTGCGTAATTTTGACGTTCCCCTCGCACACGGCTTCCTTCGTATCGGTATAAACGCTGATCTTGTCGCAGGTAAGTTTTACGTCGCCGTAGGTAATGGCAACATTGCCGACGCCGGAAACCTTTTTCTGGTCATGGAAATATTCGACCTTATCCCCCTTGACCACAACAGGTTCGTCGGATTTCGTGATTTTTCCGAAAAGATCGTCTTGCAATGCGCGTGCATTTGGGGCGGGAATTTGAGAGAATACGACTACGAACGCGAGAATGAACCGTATGTATTTAAATATGTTAAGCCGCATTATAGATAATACCAACCTCTGATAATACGCGTTCAGTATATCATAAGATTACGCCCGGCTCAATAGTAAAAATTCGGTTAAGGGATAAAAGAAAAAAGCGCGCCTATCTCTTTCGTAGGCAGCTGACAGCGTCTTGAGGCTAAGCAGGAGGCGGTGCTTCCGAGCTCGGCATTACGATACCCATGGGCGCGAGCGGCATTGAAAGACCGGATGGGGCGCAGGGTCTCCGGCTCAGCATAAAAAATTATGCCAAGATTTTTTCCCTTGAATTTATGTAATTTGCTCATTGCACAAAAGG
>Ga0163203_1000088_pt1 | contig 23168 bp, 24 predicted proteins | sample PL_2010_330m_FD_113534 | JGI IMG/M metagenome (GOLD analysis project Ga0163203, IMG submission 113534) | Freshwater microbial communities from Powell Lake, British Columbia, Canada to study Microbial Dark Matter (Phase II) - PL_2010_330m | ecosystem: Environmental > Aquatic > Freshwater > Lake ... | reverse complement strand
TGGGCACGGGGGCCCTCGCCGGCGCCGCCGCCGTGAGGCACGCCATGGAGGAGCACGGCCTGGATGGCACCGTCAAGGTCTATGGGACCCCCGCCGAGAAGGTGTGCGCCAAGAGCTGGTTCGCGGCCAAGGGCCTCTTTGACGGCCTCGACGCCATGGTGGGGTGGCACCCCAGGCAGGCCACGACGGTCATGTACGAGACTCAGTGGGGCAGCTACTGGAACGCGGCGTTCGTCTTCGAGTGCATCGAGCCGGAGAAGTGGATCGCCCAGGCAGACGACCTACCCAGGAACGCCCGCTGCCCTGGCGCCCTGGACGCCGTGGCCCTCATGTACACCACCACTAAGTACACCAAGGAGGCGATGCTGCCACGCACAGGCCTCTGGTCCATCAACGAGGCCGTGATGGCCGCCGGCCAGGCCACCGCCGATAACATGCCTCCGCGCATCGGCATCATCCAGTACGCGTTCAGGAGCCCCAGCCTCACCCAGCAGGAGCAGATAGCCAAGGTGCTGCTCAGCAACGCGGAGCACGTCGCAGAGGTCACGGGCTGCAGGCTCACCGTCAGGTGGGTGACCAAGCAGCGCACCGGCCTCTTCAACAAGGCCCTCTCGGATCTTGCCTACGAGAACCTGGAGCTCGTGGGGCCGCCCAGGTTCACCGACGACGACAGGCGGAAGGCCAACGAGATACTGGAAAACCTGGGCTACCTGCCCCAGGAGACCCCGTACAGCGAGGAGCTCACGCCGCCCATGGAGTGGGAGCGCATGTGGCGCAGCGTCATCCCGAGCCACCAGAAGAAGTTCGGCAGCGACGACTACGTCGAGTTCATGTGGCACTGCCCCGCCGTCTGGATACAGGTCTACAGGCCCAGGCTGTCTGTGCCGGGGGAGAGGCTGCCCGGGTGGACACACGTGGCGCTGGGCGGCATGAAGGGACCCATCGACCGCACCATCTACACCGCAGGCAAGGCCATCGGGGGCACCATGCTGGACCTGTTCACCGAGCCCGGGAAGCTGAAGGAGTGCAGGGACGAGTGGAAGGAACGCATCTCAAAGGAGTATGAGCCGCCTCAGCTCGACCCGGAGTGGGATCCTCCAGTCGATCTGCCGTGGCCCGAGTACGTGGTCACCGAGAGGGGCTACGACTGGCACATCCCCACGCCCAGAAAGTAGCATCCCCCCTTTCGATGATTTTAAACACAGATTAAAGAACCTTAAACTATGAAGCACCCGCCGTTCAACCAGGTAAGCGAGAGCATCGAGTACCGCCTGGCCCAAGTGTTCGAGGTGCTGAGAGAGCTAGAGGTAGCACACAACAAGTGCACGGCGAAGCAGCTATACGACTACCTGACCGGCGAGACATTCTCAGGGGAAAAGACTACCCTCCGCGAGTATATCGGCAACGAGTATCTGCTGATCCATGAGGCGCTGGAGTTAAGCGAACTCATCGAACAGGGTGTGGAGATAGACAACCGGACGCTGATGGAGGCGCCTAAGGAGAAGATATGCGAGGCACACCTCAACGCCATGAGCTTCGAGCTGGAGTACGCGCTACTGCTTGAGGACTATTACTGGCTGAAGCTTAGGCTTGGCCACCACGAGAAAGTCGTAAAGGAAGACTCCTGGTTGCCGGACTCGCATAAGGAGAAGGCCAGGGAGATACTGGACCACTACAGCCAGTATCTGGACCAGTAGCGCTGTTCTACTGTCTTGAACACCTGTTCTATTTGATGGGTATATTAGCTGCTAGCGTGTTTGATTCTTCGACTAGATATGAACAAGTCACAGCAACTATACGCGGTTACCGCCATATGCCTCAGCATCATATTGGCGGGCGCCATCATAGCCTACAGGCCCGGCGTGGTTGAGCCGGTCGAGACATCCAATGGGCTACCCGACTTCAGGTACCCCGGCGGCGTCGGCACAGGCATGGGCTTCGAGGCCTTCACCTACGCGGGTGAGGAGGCCACGGAGAAGACCATAAGCCTGTCAGGGTCAGGCAGCGCTTCGGCGCAGGCCGATCAGGCCAGCATCAGCCTGGGCGTGGAGGTAACGGATGAGTCCGCCGCGGAGGCCATCGCCGAGAACGCCGCAGCAATGGCTGCGGTGATCGAGGCCGTCAAGGCCCAAGACGTCTCCGAAGACGACATCTACACGACCTCCTACAGCGTCTACCCCCAGTACGACTGGACAGAGGAGGGACGCGTGTTCAGGGGATACACGGTGACCAACATGGTCAGAGTCACCGTCAAGAACCTAGACAAGGTGGGCGACGTCATCGACGCAGCCGGCGAAGCCGGCGCCAACAGGATTGATGGCATCAGCTTCGAGCTCAGCGACGCTAAGCGTGAGGAGCTCAAGATGAACGCCTACGTCGCAGCCATGGAGGACGCAGAGGCCAAGGTCGAGGTCATCGCCGAGACTCTGGATCTCACGGTCACGGGCGTGCAGTCCGTCACCGAGAGCAGCTACGTCCCCGTGCGCGCCTACGTTCAGATGGACTACGCCGAGGAAAGCTATGCAGGAGCCAATGCCCCGACGCCCATCCTAGAGGGCGAGCTGACGGTCACCGTGAGCATCCACATCGTCTACCTCTTCGCGTAGCCTCCCCCATTTTTCTTTTCCATTATTTTTCACATACTCTAAATAACCTTGATGAATATGCCGCAGATCGAAGTCACGCCTTGCAGCGAGGAGCACCTGCCGAAACTGACGGAGCTTTGGGCAGAATACATGATTGACCAGGGCAGCGATGACCCTGTTCTGCCACTGCTTGACGTAGAGTCAAGCAAGCCCGGTTTCGCCAAGCTGATGGAGAACTACATGAGGCGGGAGCCGGAGGGCTTCCTCGTCGCCGTGAAAGACGGGGATGTCGTCGGGTTCGTCATCTCGTTCAGGGATGCGTTCGGACCCAACTATTTGACCCGGGAAAGGATCGGTCACATCCAGGTGGTCCACACCAAGAGAGGGTGCCGCCGACAAGGAGTAGCCACCAATCTGATTGAGGCGGCTGAAGGCTACCTCAGGAGCAGCGGCTGCGGGTTTGTTCTCACAGAGAAGGGAGAGCCGAACACTACTGCGCGAACCCTGCTGGAGAAAACGGGTTTCAGAGTCAGGGGCAAACTGATCGACTACATCAAAGAACTCTAATATCCACGGCACGGGAGAGTCAAGGATACTGGATATGACGGCTCAACCAGACTGGAAGACTGTTCTGCAGGAGCTCGTGGACAACAGCCAGAGCAAGGTGCTCACCGTGATACCTAGACGCCACTCGCTGCCGGTGAACGAGTTCAAGAGGCTCCTCGACGACGAGGCCCAGAGAGCCATAGTCGAAACTCTCACCAAGAACAAGGTATCAGCCAAGCTGGTGAGCGAGGAGGGCGACGAGACCTTCGGAGACGAAGACTACGTCATAGTCGCCGACCCGGTGGACGGCACCACCAACCTGGCCCGCGGACTCCACCCGGCGGTGACCAGCATCAGCGTCAGCGAGACCCCCATGCAGAGCGGCGTCTTCGCCGGGATAATCGTCAACTTCTACACAGGCGAGACCTTCTTCGCGGAACGCGGTAAGGGGGCGATGCAGGACGACTGGCCCCTCCAGACGGCGGCCCCAGCCAAGTACAGCAGGGCCCTCATCTCCATGGACCTGAGCAAGGCGCCCAAGCTGGAGCTAATGACGCCCCTCATCAGGGAGAGCAGGCACATCAGGGCCGGAGGCTGCAGCGCCATGAGCCTCTGCAACGTGGCGTCGGGAGTACTGGACGCCCACATTGACCTCAGGGGCATCCTCCGCGTCACGGACGCCTCCGCTGGGCTGCTGATCCTACGCGAGGCGGGTGGCGTGTATGAGTTGAACGGCGAGGAGTTCGGTGACGTCCCGTTGACCCGGGAGAGCAGGTTCGAGCTGAAGGCGGCGTCCAGCTTGGAGATCCTCGACGAGATCAACCAGCTGCTGAAGAGGAAATGAGGTACCCTTCAAGGCTCATTGAGGCGACGCTGCATGAGAGGCCCAACAGGTTCCTCGGCGTCGTGGATATAGATGGCAGAGAAGAGCTGTGTTTCATTCCCAACCCTGGGCGCATGCACGAGCTGATGGTGCCCAACGCCAGGGTCTACCTGCTTGAGAAGAGGGGCGAGCACAGGAAGACCCGGTACGACATGGTGCTCGTGGACTACGGGGGCGTCATGGTAGGCGTAGACTCCAGGCTCCCTAACAAGCTCCTAGCCGAGGCGGTAAACGCTGGGCGCCTAAACGATTTCAGGGGGTACACGGTGGAGAAGACTGAGCCGGTGTTCCACGACTCACGGCTCGACCTCGTGCTATCGGACGGCCAGAAACGGGTGATGGTGGAAACCAAGTCCTGCACACTGGTAGAGGACGGGGTGGCGCTGTTCCCCGACGCCCCCACCAAGAGGGGGGCGCGCCACATGAGGACCCTCGTGAAGGCCCTGGAGACGGGGCGCTCCGCCGCTGTATTCGTGATCCAACGAGGCGACGCCTCCGAGTTCAGGCCCAACGACGGGACCGACCCCGAGTTCGGGGAAGCGCTGCGGCGCGCCGCCTCCATGGGCGTAGAGACCTACGCCTACGTGTCGGATGTCTCGCTGCGAGGCGTCGAGATAAGGGAAAAGATACCTTTACGCCTTTAATTTTCCTCCGTACAGCGTAAAGACCGTGTTTAGCTGCCTGTACGCTGAAAAAAGCCTGAAAAAAGGTTATCTGGCTCAGCGTCTACGCACAGTTTTTAAGCGCCTAATCTAAGTATTCTCGCTAAGAGGATAGTGGATGGGAAAAAAGAAGGTGCTGAGCGAGAAGAACCTCAGACGAATGGTCTTACCCAGCGAGAACGATGTCGTAGGCGTAGTCCAGAAGCTACTGGGCTTCGACCGGGTCATGGTCAAGTGCCAAGACGGATACACCAGGATGTGCAGGATAAGAGGTAAGATGAAGCGCCGGACCTGGATCAGGGAAGGCGATGTGGTTCTGGTGAGTCCCTGGGACTTCCAGAGCGATGAGCGGGGGGAGATATTCCACCGCTATACCGCCAACCAGGTAGACGAGCTCCGTCAGAAGGGCATACTGCTTATAGAATAAGGATCTACCTGTGAGAACACCCTTGTCCCGTGAAAGAGACTACGACGAGATCTCGGATAGGCTGAAGAGAAGGTACGAGGAAGACGCCCTCTTCAAGGATAAGAACAAGGAAGAGTTCCGCGTCATGGAGGAGGTCTTCGACCGGCTAACCCTGCAGGGCATGTACAAGCTCTTTAAAAAAGGCGTCATAGACCGGCTCCACGGCGTAGTCAAGGCCGGCAAGGAGGCTAGGGTGTACTACGCCGTACACCCGGACGGCAGGGAGCTTGCGGTCAAGATATATTACACTCACACAGCCGAGTTCCGTAAGGGGATGATGGACTACATCAGGGGCGACCCCCGGTTCAAGCGGGTGCGTAAGAACACCCGTAGCATCGTCTACACCTGGAACCAGAAGGAGTTCAGCAACCTGCAGCTATGCGAGAAGGCGGGCGTAAACTCCCCCAGACCCATCGACTTCATACGCAACATCCTCGTGATGACCTTCATAGGCGAGGACGGGGTCCCGGCTCCGCTGCTGAGAGAGATCGCGCCGGAGGACCCTTCAGGTTTCTACGGCCTGGTCCTGGACGAGATGCAGCTCCTCTGGCAGAAGGCGGGGCTCGCCCACGGCGACCTCAGCGAGTACAACATCATGGTCCACGAGGAGAAGCCCGTGATATTCGACGTGAGCCAGTCGATGCTGACCATACACCCCATGGCGCCGTCGCTGGTGGAGCGGGACATAGGTAACATAAACTACACCTTCAGGCGGCTGGGCGTCGAGACCAGGGACCCGGAGGAACTAAAAGAGTGGATAACCGGTGGAACAGAAGACCTATACTAGGATACCTAGAAACCGGGTGGGCGTCCTAATAGGGCCCCACGGGAAGAACAAGAAACGCATAGAGACAACGTTCCAGGTGAACCTCACCGTCGACAGCGAGACGGGGAACGTTGAGATAACCCCCCAGACCGACCAGACCGACGTGTCGGTCCTGTTCACCGTCCGCAACATATCCCAGGCCATCGGGCGTGGCTTCAGCCCCAAGCGAGCCATGACCCTCCTGAACGAAGACCAAGACATACTCGTCCTGGACATGGAGGAGTACGTGGGCACCAGCAGGAACGCCCTGAACAGGGTCAAGGGCAGGATCATAGGCAAGGAGGGCAAGAGCAGGGCGCTCTTGGAGGAGCTGACGGAGTGCCTCATAAGCGTCTACGGCGGCACTGTCGCCATGATAGGCAGCTACGAGATGCTTCCCGTGGCCAAGGAGGCGGTGGAGATGCTCATCAACGGCGCGTTCCATAAGACGGTGTGGAATCACCTATATGCGTATAGACGCAAGATGAAGAAGGAGAGGGGAGAGCTCTGGTACGAGCCCAAGCGTAGGAGGGATACACGCTAATGTCGCAGACAGAATACCAGTCCATCAGCCCGGCGGACTTCTTCTACAGGAACAGGGAGATCGCGGGCTTCAGCAACCCCAGCAGGGCGACGTACACCGCCGTCAGGGAGCTACTGGAGAACAGCATGGACGCCTGCGAGGCCCAGCGGGTGCCGCCCGAGGTCTACCTAAGGATAACCGAGATCGAAGACAACCGGGACACGGAGACCAAGTTCTACAAGCTGCGAATCGAGGACAACGGCACCGGGGTCCCCGAGGAGCACATCCCCAAGGCCTTCGCCACGGTCTTCTACGGAAGCAAGTACATCCTCAAGCAGGCCCGCGGCACCTTCGGCCTCGGCGGCACCATGGCGGTGCTCTACGGCCAGATCACCACCCACAAGCCGGTGCAGGTCATAAGCAGCACCGGCGGCGAGATCCACGACTTCACCATGATGATCGACATCCAGAACAACCGCGCCAGCATACTCAAGCACAACATCAGGCAGAACCCGTCGGGTTGGCGGGGCACAGCCTTGGAGCTGCAGATGGAGGGCGACTACAGCCGCATAATGTACAGGCTCATCGAGTACCTGAAGCAGACGGCGATGGTGAACCCCTACGCCGACCTCACCTACGTCGGCCCACGGGGCAGGCTCTACAAGTTCGAGCGGGGCACGGAGAAGCTGCCGCCCCTACCTCAGTCGGTGAAGCCCCACCCCCACGGCGTCGACGTCGAGACCTTCAGGAGGCTCATCGCCGAGACCAAGACAAGGAACATGAAGCAGTTCATGATGGAACACTTCCAAGGTGTCGGCTCCACCACCGCCGAGAAGTTCCTCGACCTCGCCGACATCAGCGCCAAGGCCAAGCCCAAGACCCTGAGCCCCGAGGACCTAGTGAAGGCGGTCCGGGCGACCCGTGAATACACCGGCTTCAAGCGCCCCGACGCCAGCTGCCTCAGCCCCATCGGGGAGGAGCTGCTGGAAACCGGTATAAAGAAGGAGCTGAACCTCACGGAGGAGGACTACATCAAGGTGGTGACCCGGAAGCCCAGCACATACCTCGGGTTCCCTTTCATAGTGGAGGCCGCCGTCGCCACCGGCAGGACGGTGCGTAAGACCCACGGTCCCGGCATAACCATATACAGGTTCGCCAACAGGATACCGCTTCTCTTCGACGAGAGCAGCGGCGTCGTCTGGAAGGCGGCGAACAGGAACATCAACTGGAAGACCTACAACGTGGAGAGCGACACTTCGCTTGTTATAGCGGTGCATGTCTGCAGCACCAAGATACCGTACAAGAGCGTCGGTAAAGAGTATATGGCTGACCAGCCAGCGGTGGAGCGCGAGGTAACCAACGCCATCAGGGAGGCCGCCCGAGGCGTGAGAAGATACTTCAACCGCAGGTTCAGGATAGCCCGTGAGAGCAGGAGGCTGAACATATTCGGCAAGTTCCTGCCCGTGATCGCGGAGTTCTCGGCGAAGCTTGCCGAGAAGGAGATCCCCGACATAAAGCCTCTGCTGGCCGTGGTGAGCACGGACATCCCAGAGGTAGAGAAGAAGCTGAAGGAGGTGACAGAGATTGTCGAAGACGCGTCGAAGTGAGGCCGAGCGCCGCAGGGAGGCCATGGAGCAGAGCCTCACCGGCCTAGGGAACCTGATCTATGAGCAGATCACCAACCACGAGTTCCCGTGGATACACATGCAGAGCAGGTCCACGGACAACATAATGTACGACCCGGAGGAGAGGCAGTACGTCCTCGGCCCCAGGATGATACGACGCCACAGCCGCAACATCCGCCACATAAGGCCCTTCACCCAGCTCGTATGGACTGCGTGGTTCGCCAAGGAGCTGGTCAAGCACAGGAAGACCAGCACCCTGAGGGAGGTCTACTACTCCGCCAGGGGCCATCGGGACATCGAGTACAACAACCAGCAGGAAAGCGACAACATCATCACGGACATGGAGGTTGCCCTGAACAGGGCCAGGGAGGACTTCCACATCTTCCCCGAGGAGCGGAGCGCCATCTTCGGCGACCTCACCATAGAGTACACGGTGCCGGGGTACGAGGGGCGGCGGACAAACCTCACGGACCACCCCGACGGCGTCATGATAGGCCCCGCCGTCACCAGCAGCGAGTTCGTCGAGACGTCAGCCGATAAGGTACTGGTCGTAGAGAAGGGCGCCATGTTCACACGGCTCGTCGAGGAGCGTGCCCACGACAAGTTCAACGCGATCCTCATCCACACCGCGGGCCAGAGCCCAAGGGCCACCAGGGGCATCATCAACAGGCTCAACCAGGACTATGATCTCCCGGTCTACATCTTCACGGACGGCGACCCGTGGGGCATACACATCGCCATGGTCATCATCAGCGGCTCCGCCAACGCCGCCCACCTCAGGGGGCTCACGACGCCCGACGCCGAGTGGATAGGCGTCTGGGGCACAGACATAATCGAGTACAAGCTGCCCACGGAGCCGCTAACGGAGTTCGACCACAAGCGTCTCCGCGAGCTCAAGAACGACCCCAGGTACACGGGCGACATATGGCAGAGGGAGCTGGACGTGTTCCTGGAGCTGGAGCAGAAGGCCGAGCTTGAGGCCTTCAGCCGCTACGGCCTCACCTACATCGTGGACGAGTACCTCCCGGCGAAGCTCGGGAGCTAAGCATTTTTTTACTAGTCACGACATTCAGTCTTGATCATGTTGGAGCGTAGAATCAGCCTAAGCGTCAAGGGCCTCGCGGCGGTGCTCGCGGGCTTCCTCTTCCTCGCAACCGGAGCCATGCTCTACCTGAAGACGGCCAGCACAGAGATAGGTGCGGTGAACCCCTGGCTGTTCAAGCCCCTCGGCATCGTGTTGGCGCTGGTCGGGTTGGTTCTGTTGGCTTCAAGGGATGAGTAGCCTGGCGGTCAAAGGAGTCATAATGGCGGGAGGCGTGGGCGTCAGGTTCCGCCCCCTCACCAACTACTTCCAGAAGTGCATGATCCCCGTCGGGGAACAGCAGAAGCCCATACTTGAGTACGTCGTCAGGCTCTACGGCTACCACGGCATAACGGACATTGTGCTGCTAACGGGTTATAAGCATCAGCAGATAGAGAACTACTTCGACGACGGCGAGAGGTTCAACGTCAAGATGAGCTACATGTTGGACGCCCCGGACATGGTTGGAAGCGCAGGAGCCACCCTGAACGCCTACAGGCAGGGAGCCCTGACCGAGGAGGACACCCTGGTTGTCTACTACGGGGACATCGTAAGCAACATCAACCTCCGCGAGATGATCAGGCTCCACGAAGATACCGAAGCCAAGGTCACCGTGGCCCTAGCCCCAGACTTCCAAGTAAACGTAGGCGTAGCCGAGCTGGACGGAAGCTGGATAAAGAGTTTCAAGGAGAAGCCCCGCCTCAAGACGGCTGTAAGCATAGGCATGCTGATACTGGACGGCTCCGTGCTGCGGATGATGGAGAAGCTCTACAGCCAAGGCATGTTCGAGAGCTTCGACCTCATGGGCGACGTGGTCCAGTACCTCGTAGACAAGAAGGACAAGGTCGCCGCCTACATCACGGAGGCATTCTGGTACGACGTGGGCAGCATCGAGCGGTACGAGAGGCTCAGCAACGAACGCATAAACGAGGAGCTGGGCTTCCTCCTATAACGTATGTTTCGGGGTCGGAAAACTTCTTAACCCTGATTCAAACTTCAATACCTGCGAAACATATTTGAAAGCTCTAGTTCTAGCCGGAGGATTTGGCACGAGGCTCAGGCCCCTGAGCTGCAGCCGACCGAAGACTCTATTCCCGTTGGCGAACCAGCCCCTGATCGACTACACCCTACAGAACCTCGCCCAGGGAGGAGTGGACACCATCATCCTCTCCGTCTACTACATGGCGGAGAACATCGTCCGCTACCTTGGACCAACCAAGTACGACATGGGTATCCTCTATTCACGGGAGCAGCGGCCCCTGGGTAAGGGCGGAGGAATAAAGAACGCGGAGGACATGCTCAACGGTGAACCCTTCATAGTGCTCAACGGAGACATCATCACAGACCTGGATTTGCGCCGCCTCATCAGCTTCCATGAAGAGAAGGGCGGGCTGGCTACGATAGCCCTCTACCAGGTCAAAGACCCCAGCAGGTATGGGTCTGTAGAGATCGACAGGGAGGGAAGAATAACTAGGTTCGTCGAGAAACCCGAGCCGGGGCTGGCGCCTAGCAACCTCATCAACGCCGGGATATACGTCCTTGAACCCGAGGTTCTGGAGTACATGCCCCCTGGAAAGAGGTTCGACACAGAGGTGGAGGTTTTCCCGGTTCTCGCGCAGGAGAGGAAGCTTTTCGGCTTCGAGTTCCACGGGTACTGGACAGACATCGGTGTACCAGAGGAATACCTCAACGCAAACGCCGCGATCCTCGGAAAGAGGGACAAGGGCTCCGGTAAGAAGAACGCGAACGTGGACCCCACGGCCACCGTAAAGGAGCCGTGCATCTTCGGGGACAACGTGGACATAGGCGCAGACTCGGTTATCGGCCCCAACGTCAGCATCATGGACAACGTCCACATAGGGAAAGGCGTCAGGATAGAGAACAGCATCATCTTCGCCGGGGCCTCCATCGAGGACTACAGCAGCGTCAGGAACGCCCTCATAGGCGAGAGCGCGGTCCTTGAGCGGTGGGTCAAGGTGGAGTCGGGGAGCCTCATAGGCGACTACGCCCAGTTAAACGACGGCGTAACCATCACAGAGGGCGTAAGCATCTGCCCGAGCACGACCGTCGAAGAGAGCATACTTGAGCCTAAACAGGTGATGTAGTGCCGAGGCTCTTCGGCAGCAACGGCGTCCGGGGCGTCGTGAACCAGGAGCTAACCATCGAGCTGGCGTCAGGCATAGCGGCGGCAGCCGGCTACGTCCTAGGCAGGGAGATGGCGGTGGGCAGGGACGGCCGCACCAGCAGCCCCATGATCAGGAACGCCGTCGTCGCGGCTCTTCTCAGCGTCGGCTGCAACGTCCACGACATGGGCGTCCTGCCTACTCCGGTTCTCCAGTACCTCATCAGGCACCTGGGCCTCGACGGCGGCATAATGGTCACCGCGAGCCACAACCCGCCCGAGTTCAACGGCGTCAAGGTGGAGGCAGGGGACGGCGCAGAGGTCTCTAAGGAGACCGAGGAGCGGATCGAGGAGCTGTACCGCAGGGGAGAGCCGAGGCCCGTGCCCTGGGACCAGGTGGGCATGGAGACCGAGTACGACGGGGTGGAGGCGTACATCGACGCCGTACTCAGCCAGGTGGACGCGGACGCAATCAGGGAGAAGGGATACAAGGTTGCCTTGGACACCGGGAACGGCGTCGCGGCCCTCACGGCGCCCCAGGTGGCCAGCCGGCTGGGCTGCAGCGTGTACACCGTCAACGCGGAGATAGACGGCACCTTCCCCGGCAGGGGAAGCGAGCCCACCCCCGAGAACCTGGGCGCCCTCAAGGAGATCATGAAGGCCACGGGAGCCCACATGGGCGTAGGGTTCGACGGCGACGGGGACCGCAGCATCGTGATAGACGAGAACGGTGTAGCCGTCTGGGGGGACAAGACCCTGAGCCTGGTCGCAGACTGGTACATGGAGACTCACCCCGGCGCCACGGTGGTCACCTCTGTGAGCACCTCCGCTGGGCTGGAGAAGGTCGTGGAGGCCAGAGGAGGCAGGGTCCACTGGGAGAAGGTGGGCAGCGTCCTACTTAGCAGGGCCATGGTAGAGCTGGGCGCCCCCATCGGCGGCGAGGAGAACGGCGGCATAATGTACGGGCCCCACCTACCCGCCAGGGACGGCACCATGGCCATGGCGCTGCTGCTTCACGTGATGGCGGAGCGGGGGAGGCCCCTAAGCGAGCTGATAGCCGAGCAGCCCATAGGAGCCAAGGGGAGGGACAGGATACCGTGCCCCAACGAGATCAAAGAGGAGCTGCTGAGGAGGCTGCCCGAGGTCGCCGACGCCCCAGAGGTGAACACCATGGACGGCGTCAAGCTCTCGTGGCCCGACGGACGCTGGGTGATGGTCAGGCCAAGCGGCACCGAGCCCATCGCCCGCATCTACGCCGAGGCGGAGACCGAGGAGAAGTTGGTCGCCCTCATCGACGAGTACAAGGAGAAGGCCGACGAGCTCATCAAGAGCTTAAAGAAAAAAGGTTAGAGGGCTTTCAGGTCCTCTATGAACGCTGCAAGGTCCTTAACTACGCTATCCACGAGTATCTTCCCTTTCTCCCTGGTGGCCAGAGTCGGGTCGCCGAGGCTTCCTATGCTGGTGTTCTCGTCGTACATGTAGGCGGCGCTCACCTTCCTCCTGTATTTGGGGTCTATGCTGGTGTGCTCGGGTGTCCACTTCTCGGCCCTGTCCATGAGTACCCTGTGGCCCAGGTAGAGCCCTACGCTGGTCTCCAGCTCGCATGCGTGGCCCCCGCCCTCCTGCTCTATGACGCTGGTCCCCTCTGCGCCGAACCCGTCGGGCATGGGGTAGACCATGACGCTGTACACCCTCTTCCCGGTCTCGTCCTGGATCTCTTTGAGGGCCTGCTTGATGGGGTTGGTGTTGCCGCCGTGGGCGTTCATTACTACGATCCTGTTGAAGCCATGGTGGATGAGGCTGGCGCAGATCTCCTTCAACACGTTCACAAGGGTCTGGAAGGTGAGGGTCACCGAGCCCTTGAAGTTCATGTGGTGTGGCGAGTAGCCGTAGCATACCGTCGGGGCCACAAGGACCCCTGTCTTCTCCGCGACCCTCAGAGAGATCTCCTGGGCCGTGTAGGCGTCGGTGTCGATGGCCATGTGCTTGCCGTGCTGCTCGGTGGAGCCCACCGGGAGCAGGACCACGTCGTTCTCCTTGAGGTACTCCTCGACCTCGGGCCTGGTCAGCTTGTATAACCGGTTCTCCATACCCTATCACTTAGCTGTTTTATTGATAAAGCCTAGGCTCGGCTGAAGGAGGGGATGATCTCCTCCGCGAAGAGCCTGGTCTCTTCCCTGAAGTCTTCGCCCATGAACCTGTGGATGAACAGGGTGACGCCGGCGTCGATGTACGCCTGTATCTGCTCTATGATGTCGTCGGGTGTCCCGCAGAGCGGCGGTCTCCTGTCCCCGGCGGCGCTGCCGTACCTGGCCTGCATGCTCCTCGTGTACTGGTCAAGACTCATCTCGGCGCTTCCCCTGTCCTCGCTTATCAGCGTGTAGTTCGCCCACGAGAGCCTTATCTCGTCGAAGTCTCTGCCAGCCCTCACGCAGTGACGCCGAAGCACCTCAGCCTTGTGTTCAAAGTCGCTGGGTGAACCCATCCATGCAGCGAAGTTGCTGATGTCCGCGTGCCTAGCCACAGTCCTCAGCGTAAGCTGCTCCCCGCTCCCCGCCAGCATGAGCGGCGGGTGGGGCCTCTGGACAGGCTTCGGCGAGCAGTAAGCGTCCTCTATACGGTAGTACCGTCCCTCGAAGCTCGGCGCCTCCTCGGTCCACATCTTCTTGATGATCTGGGCGGCTTCGTCCAGCCTCTTCACGCGGGCTGCGGCGCCTTCATATTGGTAGCCGTAAGCCCTGAACTCGCCCTCGTGCCACCCGGTTCCCAGGCCCAGTATCAGGCGGCCGCCGCTGATGGCGTCCAGCGTGGCACCCATCTTCGCCAAGAGGCTGGGGTGCCTGAAGGGGTTGCAGAGGACCAACTGCCCGAGCCTTATGGTGGAGGTGTTGGCCGCCAGCGCCGCCGTAGTCGTCCAGCACTCGAACCTTGGGTCGCCAGGGTTCCGGTACATCCCTATAAGGTGGTCGCTTGTCCACGCGCTATGGTACCCTAGGGCCTCGCAGTGGAGGACATCGTCCAAGATGTCTCTGTATCGGAAGCGTTCAGGGCTGATGAATACGCCGAACTCGACGCTCATGGCTGAATGACGGCGCCGGGGGGTTATGATGTTTGCCTAGGGTATAACCTCACACCAGTTGTCGACCTCGTGGGGGTCTAACTACTTAAGCTGAAGATCGCCGCTGTCCATGAGCCTCTTCCGCAGGAGCCCCAGCTCCTCTCTTGCGGCCGCCTCGTGGGTCTCCGTGTACCACTCCTCGCCGATGTTCATCTCCATCAGCGTCTCTATCAGGCCGATGCTCTTCACGAGGTGGCCCCTGATGTCGCCGCTCCTATTGGTGACTCCGTCGAAGAGAAGGCTCTGGCGCTCTGACCAGTCGCCGGGCTGGTCGAGGCCCGGAATGTAGTAAGGTAGAAGCCTCCGAAGCGTTGATCTGTCGATGACGCTGCCCAGCGCTCCTCTGCGGCGGGTCTCTTTGTATAGGCTTTCATCTGGGCCGTAGATGCACATGTCATAGTTGTTGTGGGCCAGCTGGGTGAGGTCGCATATGGCGAAGCTGTGGAGGTCTACGCCGTGTTCCTCGCAGAGGGCGCCGAGGCGGATCAGCGCAGGTACGGCCATGAACCCGTACAATATGATTCTGTCCGGCTTGAACCCGTTCCCCATCAGGTCGAGGAGCGCGGCCTCGGCGGACCTCCCCGTGGCGTAGGTGTCCGGCACCACGATGGTGGCTGCCTCGTCCAAGCCTTCGGGGTAGCGCCGGTACGAAACCACGAGCCTCCTCGGGTCGTCTGAGTGGGCCCTGTACCCGTCTGTCCTGTACTCGGTCCTGACGTCTACTATGGGGGCTCCCTTCATGACGTCGGCCACCATGTAACCCGCCCCCGCCCTGAGTATCTGGAGTATCGCCGCGTCTTCGGTTAACACCCTCACGGCTTTGGCTGCCTTGACGAAGTGATTCGCCGCTTCCCTGCAGAGGGGCTTTAGGTCATCACCTACTATGTGGGGGTGGCAGGCGACCATCCCGCCGGCACGGGTGTCCACGATGTACACGGTCCCCACCGGCTCGCCCTCCGGGATAAGTTTCGACCCCGTGACCCTGTAGAGCCATGCTTCTCTACCAGACTCTTCGACGTGGACTGGTTTCGTGGCGTCGAGGTCCAGCGGAAAAAAGTTGGCAATGTCGTCGGGGTCCACTGTGTAGCAACCAGTCTTGATCTTGTTTACCTGTATTTAACCGTCTGCGCCGTCTTTCTCCGGCGCGGGTTTCTGGAACTGGGATAGGTACCTGTTGATGAGCTCGGGTTGTCTGAGCACCATGGTGGCGTTCACCCCGAGCAGCTCCGCGTACATCTCGCCCAGCCTCTCATCCATCTTCGAGAACTCTTCTTGCCACCTGAACCCCTTCTCTGTAGAGTTGGGGCAGTCGGGCCGACACGGGAAGAAGAAGCCCAGTATGTAGGCGTGGGCGTCCACCTTCTTCTCTTCGTTGAGGACCTCGGCGAGCTGAGTGGCTGCCCGGGTCTCAACGTTGACGCCCTTCACCCTGTCCTGTGCGTACTGTTTGATGCAGCAGTCGGGGTACCCCAGCAGCCTCCCCATGCGGGTTATCCACTTGGCGTTGAACTCCTCGGGGTACGCGAAACGGATGCGCCCTATCCGGGGGTCGGGCCTCCTCTGAACTTTAACTCTGAGCTTCCCCCGATCTTTAATAAGCCTCTTGAGCTCCTTCCCGTCTCTGCCGTCCTTGAACAGGAATATCTCGTGGACGGTTGGCCGGACCTGGGCCTGCTCCGACTTTAACCCGAGCCTGTCGCTCCAACTATAGTACGCCTTGTAGGGATCGGAGTTCTCGACCACCGTCTCGAACTGCGTCTCCATAAGCTTCCTGGTCTCTTGGATGGCCTGCACCTTGGCTCTGGGCTCCGTTATGGCCTGAAGCCTATCCATGTGGGGCTTGACGGCGCGGTCTATCCTCTGCCCCATCTCGAAGCCGCCCGGGAACTCGGCGGGGACCGTGATCTGGCTTAAAGGCCTCAGACCCATGTAGGGCAGCAGCAGACACTCCAGCTTCACCCGGTTCAGTATGTTCTCGTCCGCCAGCAGCTCAGCCAGTGTCTCGGTGTCCAAGGCGATCAACATGACTCAGCCGTTACAGCTTAAAACATCTGCTAGGATGCTTAATAAATAATAAAAAAGAAAAGTTGGGTTTTTTACATCGGTATTAGCTTAAGGACTTGTAGGAAGAACTGCGCTCTGCCTGTCAGCATCGTGAACCTGAACAGCACCGTGTTGCCAAAGTAGGCGCCGAGGCCGATCATGATGAACAGACGGCCTAACCTTGTGGGTGCCTGCAGGATCCCTGTGTGCTCATAGGTTAGCAAGAAGTACAGTACGCTGCTGATGAGGCCCACCGCTATGTACAGGAAGTTGATCCACGCCATGGCACCTACGTCCGTCGGTCTCGTGATCGTGCTGACTACGGCGTCCAGTATGCTGGGCTTGATGACTCCCCTCATGCCTAGGCCGAAGCCTGAGCCTACCAGGATGGCGATTGGGTACCTGCTGATCCACCTATAATCTGGTATCAGCATCGTGTAGATGAGGATACCTATGATAAGGGGCACGATCATCAGGAAGTCTCCTCCAAGGAGCGGGGTTATGCATATCTTCATCACGTTGCTGAAGTTGACCACCAGGTTGATGGCTAGGAATATGGCGATGAAGATGTGCTCCGCGAACCTATAGACCATGTTTTCCTTGTAGAGTGGGTAGCTGTAGATCGTAAGCATCAGCAGCCAGCCGGTCCAGAGCCCGATAAGTTCAAATGTTCCTGTTGGGTACGCCATTACGCTTGCCTCCTCTGAACTAGGTATCCGACGTTAGCCATTATGACGGCTAGCACGATCAGTATGTGGGATGCGTTGATGCTGTCCATGGATGTGGTGGCCTCGCCGGGCTCCCCTATGAGAACCTCGAGCTCGGCTCCTCCTCTGGACCCTATGCTGAGACCAAAGTAGTTGCCGGCTAGGTAGTAGGGGTAGTCGGTTGAGCCGTTCATAGCTATGCCGATCTCAGCCAGCAATGTGCCATGGGATCCCTGCCACTGCCTGAGGAAGTAGGATCCGACGTCACCTGTGTCGGAGGTCAGCACCACTGCGATGTCCTCCCAACCGTGGAAGTCATTCATCAGCGGTATATCAGACACGGGTGTCCTGAAGTGGTCCTCTGGGTAGACGGTCCATGCGTCTGTGGCCAACTGTGCTATGGCTGACTCGCCGCCTGTGAAGTAGCCTAGGAACACGTAGTCCACGCCGTAGGTCTTACCAGCAAAGTCTGCCGCTGCGTCTGATCTAAGCTTGTTGTAGGTTAGTTCCACGTCGTATTGGGAGCCCATGAACACGATCCTAGCTCCCTCCCTGAACAGAGCCTTTGTGCAAACCGCTATGCCGGGAGCGCACTCGCTCCAGGCGCTGACGGCGTAGCCGAAGTTGATTAGGGCGATGTCTCCGGGTTCGATGTTGGCTCCTGTGACCCCTTCGTATAGGTCTCTTGTGTTCTTCACGACTTTAATTGGCAGCGCTAGGGGCATCATGAAGGGAACACATAGTGTGATGAAGAGCACCCAGTAGAACACCTTTCTATCGATATTCTGTATCTTGTCGAAGATGTTCTGGCCGCTCACTCCTCTGCACCTCCAGCGTAGAAGCCTTTTTCCTTACCCAGCAGAGCCCTGAAGCCGTAGGCGATAGTTCCTAGGGCGCCTACCACTCCGAAGACCCTCATCCCGGGCACCTGGCCGACGAACCTGAACCATTCTCCTATGACTGGGATTCCACTCCAGATGACCTCGCCGACTGGGGCGTTGCTCAGGATGACGAAGCACCCAGCTATGAGCATGAGGGATGCGTCAACGTTCCTAGCGCGGAACGCCCTGTAGGCGGCTGAGAAGATGTAGAAGCCTGTGATGGCATAGGTGGTCGCACCGAGAGACGTGTAGACATGGTTGAACAGCCAGTTATAGATGCTGTTGCTGGTGGCTACACCTGTGCTTAGGTATCCAGCGAGACCAGTGAAGAGCATGATGACGAACGCCACGAGGAACAGTAAGCTGAACTGCCAGTTCTCTCTCCTTCTCTGGGTCCCTATAACGTGCTGCATGATGAGCCTGACGGCACCCAGACCTAGGCTGATGTTTAAGATTATGACAGCCCAGTTCCTGATGGTTGAGGCCACGATCCAGTCCTGAGGGAAGAAGAAGTACTCGACGAACATGAGCACTGTGACTATCCCCGTTATCGCGAAGACCGCTTCACGTCTAATTAATTGCGACATTTTTCATCACATCCCCAGCAAGTCCGCTATGAAGGTGATACCAGCTGCTCCGAGTAGGAAGCCGACACCCGTGATGGCCACGAGTAGCAACTTGATCATGTCCTCGCCCTTGATTGAGCCCAGCGCGTCCGGGTTCCCACTGATGGCCGCACCTGCGGCGTACAGCTCCTCCGCGAGGAGCATATAGTCGCATGTGGCCGCCAGGAAGGGCATCTGGTGTATGTTGTTAGTTCCGCCGATCTGCATAGCGCCGATGGTGTTACCGCCCTCAGCGATAATCACGGACTCGTAGTAGAAGCCGCCCACCAGTATGGTAGAGGCGGGCCTCTCCCTCTGTAGATATCCTAGGGTTCCTGTCATGTACGCTGACTGGCCTGAGAAGAACCTGATGAATTCATCATCGAACTCTTCAGGCTTACCCTGGGCCGTGTAGGCTGTCCTCATGGTCTCCTCCACCAAGGGTAATGCGTCAGGCAGCGGACATAGAGCCGCAATCTTGACACCCGCCTTCACACACTCCTCGGTCACGTACTCCAATATGGAGATGGCGGCCAGGGTCTGTGGTCCCTGTGTAGAGTCGTTGAGGCCGCCGGCGATACCGGGCGTCCACATCACTGGCTGGCCCATCTCGGCGGCCCTTCCTACGGCCTCCGGGATGGCCTGTATGGCTGGCAGTGTTCGGATCTTGAACGTCTTCCCTTGTTTGCCCAAGTACATGCAGTAGTACATTGCGGCGAAAGTTAGAATCAGCATTATGAACGTCATTAATCGTCCTGTTACTATTATTGCCATTGTTTTTTCCTTCCGTTTTTCTTCGCCTATCCACCGGACAGTTCGTGGTGCACTCTCTGCCGAGTCACGGTGACACTACCCGATGAATGATAGACTTATAGATTGATTGTAGTTCTGTATATATAATACTTATTTCTAGAATACGCTTCATCCGCTGATATGATACTATCTTTATGCCTTCAATAATTAAATGAAGCTAATAATATGTTTCGTTCAAGCTTGTTGACGCCTATAATTGAGTCATTATTTACACGGCTGAACATTATTCTTATTTTATGAGAGAAACTCTTAGATAATTATAAAATATTGATGATGTTAAAATATTGTACTATCCTCTAATCTAAATCAGAAAGGAAGATACTTTCTCCAACCCTTCTTTTCCTGTACAGGTTTCCCTTCCTTTTCTCCCTCTCCCTCTTGATTACCTTCTTTCTGTTCTATCGTTTCCGTCTTCTTTTCTTTAGGCTTTATCCCGTGTGCAGCCATGTCCTCCAGCCTCTGTATCAGCTTCTCCACGTTCTCGTGCTCCTGATAGGTTTGGAAGAACTTGTCTCCCTTGACGATCGCGTTGTCGCCGAATAGAGGAAGCAGAGGGAACAGGAAAACCTGGCCCATGCTCGCGCCTACCCTGCTGATAGGCTTATAGCTCTCGAGGAAGAGTATGGCGGCGGTCTCCATGCCGTACCTGTAGAACTCCCTAGCGGTCCACTCTATTATCTCATCTACGTCCTCAGGCGTTAGCTCTTCGTCCCATAACATCGCGGCTCACAGGTGCTATGTCTTGTGGAGCCGATGAAGATTTAAGAACTTGCCTCAAGCTCAAGACGCCTCCTCTGGAGACGTTTCCTGATATGCATGTAGCCTCCCAGAACGCCGCCAGCTAAGAGGCTTATAGACATGGACAACACTATGCCGATGTTCAACTGGCTGATCATGGTAAGCATTATTACCATTGCCATTACTGAGGCGTAGCCTGCTGTTTTCAAGCCCACGATTAGATGTTGAGTGTCGGCCCTCTTACAGACCTGAGAGGCCGCGTAGTAGCCTCCGAAGACGTAGATGAGGAAGCTAAGATCCGTCAACAAACCCTTAGGAACTATGAGCACGTCCTCCCCGATGAGGCTCAGTGCCTGCATCCATATCCATATGATTCCGTTGGCGAGCATCGCTCCAGCAAGGTAGTCAGTGTTGTTGGGCGCCCTGGGTCCCTTCGGCTTCTCTTCCTCGGCCTCGGCGTCCTGCTCCAAGGCGTCCTCGGCCTCGGTTTCTTCCTTGGCCTCGTCCTCTGTGGGCTCAGTGTCCATTCTCTATGGGTTGTCCTCCCTGTTCTTAGGTTTATTCGTTGACCTTAACTAGCCGTGTGTTCTAGTCTAAACCATGTCGATTGAAGGAGTACCGGCCCCGGAGGAGCATCTAGGCTTCAGGGTCGGCACGGACCGTAAGCTGGCCGACTGGCCCGAGATAGTGGAGTACTTCATGAAGGTGGGCGAGGCGTCGCCGCGTGTCAAGGTGGAGGAGCTGGGGGAGACCACGCTAGGCAACCCCTTCATACTAGCCACCGTCTCGTCACCCGAGAACCTTGAGAACCTTGAGGAGCTTCGAAGAATACAGCTAAGGCTCGGAAACCCTGTGGGGCTCGGCGACGAGGAGGCCGCCGAACTCCTGGAGAAGGGGAAGACGGTGGCGTTGATCAGCTGCAGCATACACAGCACCGAGGTCGGGGGCAGCCAGATGAGCATGGAGCTGCTCCACAGGCTCGCGACCGAGGAGAGCCCGGAGATGGCGGAGGTGCTGCAGAACGTGGTGTTCCTCCTGGTGCCCAGCCTGAACCCCGACGGCAACAGGATCGTGTGCGACTGGTACGGCAGGTACCTGGGCACCGAGTACGAGGGCACTGGGCCGCCCTACGTCTACCATGAATACGCTGGCCACGACAACAACCGGGACTGGTACATGTTCACGCTGAAGGAGACCCAGCTGACCATCGAGCACGTCCACAACAGGTGGCACCCCCAGATCGTCTACGATATACACCAGATGGGCAGCAAGGGGCCGAGGTTCTACGTGCCGCCGTTCATAGACCCCTACGAGCCCAACATAGACCCGTTGCTAACCAGCGGCGTCAACTTCATGGGCATCAGCATGGCCGACGCCCTAGCCCGGGAGGGGAAGGGCGGCGTCGCCACCCACTGGGTCTTCGACGCATGGACCCCCGCCAGGGCCTACCAGCACCACCACGGCGGCATACGCATCCTCAGCGAGGCCGCGTCGGTGAAGATCGCGTCGCCCATCGAGATCAAGCCCGAGGAGATGGAGACAGAGAGAGGCTTCAACCCCAAGGAGAGCCGGTGGAACCACCCCATCCCGTGGAGGGGAGGCGCCTGGACCCTGAGGGACATCATAGACTACGAGCTCACCGCGGCCTGGGCGTGCCTCCAGACGGCGGCAAAGTTCAGGAAACGTTGGCTCAGGGGCACCTTGGAGATGGGCCGCAGGGCGCTGGATCCGGCTTCTGGGCCCTACGCGTTCGTCATCCCGCTGGCTCAGCGTGACCCTGGGGCCGTCAAGGAGCTCATCTGGGTCCTCAGGATGGGCGACGTGGAGGTCCATGAGGCGGAGGAGCCGTTCACGGCGGACGGCGTCGAGTACCCGGCGGGCAGCTACGTGGTCCTGTACGCCCAGGCATACGGCAACTTCGGCAAGACGCTGCTGGAGAACCAGGTCTACCCTGATCTCAGGGAGAGCCCGGAGGCGCCGCCGAAGGTGCCCTACGACGTGACCGCCCACACGCTCAGCCTCCAGCTGGGCGTCGAGGTGACGCGGGTGGGCGCGGCGTTCGAGGCTAAGCTCAAAACCGTTGGGGAGCCGAGCATACCTAAAGGCACGGTTCATAGACGGGGCAAGAAATACTATGCCTTCTCCTCCGTCCCTAACTACTCGTACAAGGCGGTGAACAGGCTTCTCGACACCGGGCACGGCGTATGCCGGTGTACGGACTACGTTGAGCTGGACGACGTTACGCTGAAGCCGGGGGCCTTCGTCGTGGAGGGCGGCAGGACGCTCATCCATGAGCTGGCCGAGGAGCTGGGCGTCGACTTCTACGGGCTCGACGGGCCACCGGAGGACTGTTTTGACTTGGTTAAGCCTACGGTGGGCGTCTACAGGGCGCACCTGCCCAACGCGGATGAGGGGTGGCTCAGGATGGTGCTGGAGGAGTACGGCTACACTTACGTGAACCTTTACCCCGAGGACGTGCGGGCCGGAGGGCTCAGGGATAAGGTGGACGTAATGGTGTTCCCGGACATGACCAGGGACATCGTGATGGAGGGCATGAAGGGCCAGGGGCGGATGGACCCCGAGACGTATGAGCCGGTCTACCGCCGAGGCATCGAGGAAGGCGGCAACCGGGAGGTGCTCAGGTTCCTCGAGCAGGGAGGCACCGTGGTGACTCTGAACAGGGCGTGCGAGTACGCTGTAAAGGAGCTGTGGGCCGGCGCCGAGCTGGCCACAGAAGGACTGGACCAGAAGGAGCTTTACTGCCTCGGAAGCCTGCTCAGGGTCATGGTGGACGACAACCACCCGGTGGGCTACGGGTTCAGCCGCGAGGAGGCCATAATGTACCTGCACAGCCCCGCGTTCAAGGTGAAAGGCGGCTACGCCGTGGCGTGGTACCCCGAGGCGGACCCGCTGATCAGCGGCTGGATACTGGGCGAGAAGCATCTGCGTGGCCTGGCGGCCGTGG
>Ga0163203_1000083_pt1 | contig 23874 bp, 23 predicted proteins | sample PL_2010_330m_FD_113534 | JGI IMG/M metagenome (GOLD analysis project Ga0163203, IMG submission 113534) | Freshwater microbial communities from Powell Lake, British Columbia, Canada to study Microbial Dark Matter (Phase II) - PL_2010_330m | ecosystem: Environmental > Aquatic > Freshwater > Lake ... | reverse complement strand
ATATTAAATATTGCTTTGATTTAGCTCTTGTATTTTTTATTTGGTTGTGTTATTTTTACATAAAATGTATTTTAAATATTATGAAAAAAGATATTCATCCAAAATATAATTCTGAAGTTGAAGTGCATTGCGATTGTGGCGCTCAATTTACCATTGGCTCAACGGCCGATAAAATTCATACCGAAATTTGTTATCAATGCAATCCTCTTTATACCGGAGAAAAAAGAATTGTTGATACAGCAGGCCGAGTGGAAAAATTCAGGCAAAGGATAGAAAAAACTAAAGCTTTTAAGGTTAAAAAACATTCTAAGGTTCAAAAGAATAAGAAACAAATTAAATCTAATAAGAAAGCCAAATGAACCCAAAAATTATAGTTATGGAAATAAGACCAGGAACTGGCGGAAACGAAGCTGCTATTTTTGCCGCAGATCTTTTAAGGATGTATCAAAAGTATGCTGAAAGGAAAGGTTGGAATGTGAGTTTTGAAGGATTAGAAAAGACTTCATTGGGAGGTATAAAAAATGCTGTTTTAGTCGTTAAGGGAGAAGGGGCTTCTGAGCTCTTGGTTTATGAAGGTGGAGTTCATCGCGTTCAAAGAATTCCCAGAACCGAGAAAAGCGGTAGGATTCATACCTCAACAGCCAGCATTGCTATTTTACCCCAAGTTGAAGAATTGAATGAAATAAAAATTAATCCGGCAGACCTTAAAATAGACACTTACAGATCATCGGGCGCAGGCGGTCAGCATGTTAATGTTACTGATTCGGCTATTCGCATTACTCATTTGCCAACCGGCTTAGTGGTTACTTGTCAAGATGAGCGATCTCAGCATAAAAACAAAGAGAAGGCGCTAAAAAATTTAAAGACTAGATTGTTATCTCTGAAAAAGACGCAAGGAGGAAAAGAAGTTAGAGATCTTCGACGTTCACAAATAAAAGACGCTGATCGTTCAGATAAAATTAGAACATATAACTTTCCCCAGAATCGCATTACAGATCACCGTATTGGCAAATCTTGGCAGAATCTTAGCGATGTTATGGAGGGAAACTTAGATAAAATTGTTAGCACTTTAAAAAAGAAAATCCATCATTGATAATGTATGTTTGGGTATTTATCTTTCAATTCTTTTGATTTTTTTAATTAAAAGACGCTCTAAGAAATTATTAAACTTTATTATATTTGTAAAAAGGAGGGAGCTTTAATTTGAAAGGGGGTGAAAAAAGTGGCCAAAAAAAATAAAAAGAGCTCTCATAAAAAAATTGAAGAAAAAGAGTTTGACTTGCCAGAAGGATTAGAATTGCTTGAGGGTAACGGTTGGGGATCAAGGGCTGCCAAATGGATTAAAAATAATTTTTCAGCAATTATTCTTCCGATTATTGCCTTAATAATTTTAGGCGGTGGAATTTATCTCTACTCACAACAGAAAGGCGAAGGATTAGACCTTACTCAAAAAGAATTAGAGACTGGCATTACTACTATAGACTTAGGAGAAACTGAATCTATTACAGAAACTGAACCCGCCGAAGAAGAAGAATTAAACAAAGAAGAGCCTGCAACACAGGTCCCAGAAGAGGAAGTAACGACTGTTGCCGGACAAGATAAAGAAGATATCGTTGTTTCCCAAATTGATAAAAATATTTATCAAGAAAAAGCAGACTCAGGCGAAGGCATTACTCATCTTGCGCGTAAAGCGCTTAAGGAATACCTGTCAGATAAGAATCTTAAATTAACTGCCGAACATAAAATCTTTATTGAAGATTATATGCAGAATAGAACAGGAACAAGATCGCTTAGTTTGAACGAAGAAGTTACTTTTTCCCATAGCTTGATTGAAGAAGCAATCGGCCAGGCGCAACAATTAACAGACTTGCAGCTTCATAACCTGGAACAATATTCTCACTTAGTTCCTTCTCTTAATTAAATGAATTAATATCAAGATCCCGCAATCTGATTACGGGTAACCGAAAGTTAAGTTCTTTTAGATAAATAATATTAAAGTTCTTTCAATAATAAAAACTCGCGCAAATTTATACGCGCGGCAAACCATAAAAACCCTTCTCTTGGAGAAGGGTTTTGTGGTATTAAATGATATATGCGATCTTACGATTCTTTTCCTTGTTCCAAAATATCTACTTGTTTTTGGAATTGAGTTGCCAGTTCCATAACAGAATCACCATAGAAGTAATAGCTTGGATTATTCCAACGCCTGCCGGCAAAATATACTTGCGCTGCTTTCCATTCAGCATCATAGGTCTGAGCCCCCGCGCCTGCTTGCGCCAACTTATAAGCGCATGCCACAAACGCATCACCAATATCCCAAGGATTGGGAGGATTGTGTCCAGTCAGACGGGCTATATCTTCTTCATACGAGAGCCATGTTTGGGGCAAAAATTGCGCTGGCCCCATTGCTCCGCCCCAACCATAAGACGGCTTGCGGGAAACAGGAGTGGTGTCAGGATTAAGTCCTAATTTTGCGGTAATTTCTATAAAAGCCTCGTGATCTCTTGGATGCATGTCTTCGCGCCAAGTCCCAGTTCCAACATTAGTGCCCCATTCAGACTCTTTTTTGAGCATGGCAAGCAATAAAGCCGCCCTTGTTCCTGTCTTAACCGTCGCAATTTGGGCATATTTTAAAGCATCGCCAAACTTGAGAGAAACCCCTAATCCTTCTAATTGATAAAGCTGGTTTCTGATTGCTTCCATGGTAGCGTTAGATACTTCTACTTGGTCAATTAATTTATTCTTAGTATCTTGAGTTTGCGCCAAAAGTCCATCTTTGCTTTGCTTATTTTGATTTAAACTTGTTGTCTGAACCTTTTGCGCTTTTTTAAGATTATTTAACTCTTCTTCTCTTTCCTCAATTAATATTTTTTCTTCTTCAAGTTTCAGTTTTAAATTTCTAATTTCATTTAAAGACGAGAGAAGTGATTCTTGAATTTCTTCAATTGCTTTCACGTCAGCAAAAATATCTGATAATTTTCCTTTTTTAAAAAATACTTCAACATAATTAAGGCTGTCGTTTTCGTAAATTATTTTGACTGTCCTAGAAAGTATTTTCTTTTCGCTTATAATATTTTGCTCAATCACTTGAGTAGTGTTTTTAATAATATCAAGCCGCTTATTAGTATCCGCGATAGCCAAGGTCAAACTTTCAATTTCAAGGTTAAGTTTTTTAATTTTGTTTTCTAAAAGATCTATTTGTCCTTTAAGCGATTGCTCTTGTTGAGATGCAGTTTTTATTTCTTCCCTATATTGATTTACTTGTAGTTGAATCTGTTGCAATTTTTCTCTTAATTTTGCTTTTTCTTCTTCCGAATCCTGGGCAAAAAGAAAATGCGGAAATATAATTTCCGCCACAAACAAACCTAAAAACATTAACCTTAAAAAGCTAACTACAATATTAGATTTCAAAAATTTACTCATATTTTTTCTAATTTGGCTATTCTGTTTTTTTATCAGACGGCGCGGACTCCTCTTTGTCTTTTGCTTCTTCAGAACCTGTTTCTTCTTTCTCAGCCACTCCTTCAACCTGTTCAACGTCTTCTTTAACCTCTTCATCAAGTGCTTCAATTTCTTCTTGCGTGCGGGGCGCTTTGATTAAAGCAATAAAATCGTCCAAATCTGTTAAAATTTCTACTTTTTCTGAAATCGGTAAATCGCTAACTTTAATATGATCATTAAAGTTTTTCAACGATGAAAGATCCACTTTAATGTCGTGAGGAAGGTCTTTGGAAAGAGCTTTTACTTTGATAGCTCTAAGATTTGTGATCAAAATTCCTCCCAAATATTCAACAGCGGGACTAATATTTTCAAAAATCAAAGAAATTTCCGTTGTTATTGCTTCGTCCGCCTTAATGCGGTAAAAATCAATATGTAAAATTTCTTCCGATACGGGATCGCGTAACATGTCATGAATTAAGACATCATAAATTTTGTCTCCCTCAATTTCTAATTTAATTACCGTGCTTTCGCCTGCTTTTTTTAAAATAATTAAAAAATTATTGCGATTAATTTTGAGAGGAATGTTTTTAAATTTATGACCATAAATAACTGCCGGTATAAACCCCTCTTTTCTCAGTTTTTTTACCTGTTTGCCAAGTATCTCTCTTTTTTGAGCTTTAAGATTAAATTCCATAATAACAATGAAAAAATACTAATAAATTGTTTTATCATTACTTCCAAATAACTTAATTTTATATTCTACTATTTTTCTGAGTTTGTTTATAGGTTCTTTAAGATATTTATAGGGAACGATTTGCTCTTTATTTTTTTTGAGTTCTGCCCTTAATGCTTCGGTATATGCGTTTCTAAGGTCAGTATTGATATTAATTTTTACTATGCCTGCGCTTCTGGCTTGTTTTAATTCATCCTCGCTCGTGCCTGAACCTCCGTGGAGAACAAGAAAAGTATTTTTTAGCTTACTGTTAATTTCTTGGATACGATTAATATCTAAGGGAGGGTTATTTTCTTTGTTTTTTAGGGCTCCGTGAATATTCCCTACTGAAATTGCTAAAAGATCTATCTGGGTTTCTTTGACAAATTTTTCGGCTTGATCTGGGTCCGTATAATCTTTCTGAGATATAAAAGGGGATTCTTCATACACATTAGAAGAACCTCTTAAATAGCCTAATTCTCCCTCAACTAACACGCCGCAACACTGAGCATAGTCTACTACTTCTTTAGTTTTTGTCAAATTCTCCTCAAAGCTCAATCTTGATCCATCAAATTGAACCATATCATAACCAGAGTTTATCGCTTGTTTAATAATATTAATTTCTTTGCCATGATCAAGGTTTAAAAAAGCCGAAACATTATATCTCTTGCGAAAAACTTTTACTGCCCCTACCGTCAAATCTATTCCTAAAAAATCAGTTTCGCCTGGAGATGTCTGAACAATAATTGGGCTCTTGAGTGTGTTTGCTGCTTCAAAAATTGCTCTCAATTGTTCAAGAGTTGAAAAATTAAACGCTCCAACGGCAAATTTCTTTTCTTGGGCTTTTTTTAAGATCTCTTTAGAATTGTTCTTCCTTAATTTCATGTTTCTCATTTTAAATTTTTCGTCACCCTAATATATCCTTTATAGATATTATCTAAGGTCATTTCTTCTAATTCTTTGTCCCCGCCAACATAGCCCTCAAAAATCCTATTCCATAATGCCTCTTGTTGATGATAAAGATATTTAATTAATTCTTTCTCTTGAACCAAGCTCATAATATTATCTACTAAATCAAAACTAACCAAAATCTCTCCCTCTTTTTCGCTATGATAAAAGTCTCCTATCCAGTCAAAGTCCTGCCAAAAAAGATCTTCCCAAAAACCCATTTCAATTTCCGGAAATTCTTTGCCAAACTGCGCCAAGATTCTTTCGGCCTTTTTCCAGTGAATTACTTCGGGGTTAATGTGAGGAGCTAAGAGGCGTGGATCTTGTTTGTCAGTCTTCGCTAAATATCTTTGGACAATCATCCAATCATCATCCTTAAGTCCTTTCCTACTTTCCGCAACATTTCCTTGAAGAAGTGAAATTAATTTTTCGCCAAAATTATCGGACTCTGAATAACGTTTAATTAATTTACTGTAAAAAGAAAGCTCATTTAGATAATGCAAGCTTAGAGAAAAAAGACGAAAATTTTCTCCATTCGCATGATCGGTCATCGGCAAAATAAAAACTACTCCCAATTCTTTAAGGTGACTTAGATTATGATATTTTTTCTCAATAAATTTCATTGCTATCTCAAGCCATCTTCGGTCAAGAATTATAAATTTCACCTTTCGTTCTTCAAAATCATCCGCCTTAAGATTTTTATATTCATTGAGGAAAACATCATTCATCCATTTATTATCTTCTAAAAGTCTTAAATTGGCGTAAATTTCATAAATATCTTCCTTTTTAATTAAGTCGTTAACATTGCGATACTCGCCTGCTTTAAGCAAATTAGGCGGTGGATTTTTCCTTAATAAATTCTCAGCAACCTCTTCTTTTAGATAAAATCCTTTTTTTTCTCCCGTTAATTTTAACGCTTTTTTTATCATCGGCTTGAAGCTTTCGGGCTTAATAAAATTGGGACGGCCAAAATAATCTGATAAAGTTTTGTCTGCTCTTCTTAGTCGGTTGATTAATGAAAAAAATATTTCCTCGCTGCTTTTTGTTTTAACTTTAAGTTTTTTAAGAGCGATTTCAAGAATTCTCTGATTAGTTTCGTATATTTCATCAATAACTTTCTTTTTTCCCGTTTTCTCACTCATTGATTTATCCAATGCCTTTAATAATGCCGGCTCAACCCTCAAAATTTTGGCAATATTATCTATAGCTTTCATGTGTTTTAAATTTTTAAATAATTAAACAATCTAATTAAAAACTGCTAGTAGAATTTTAGCGCTTTTTTCATTATAACATAACTTAATTTTTTATAAATAACTTTTTTCAACAAATTCTTATGTGCAGATAGTGTAGAGGTTAGACCTCTACACTTTTAAACTTTTAAGTTTGTTTGGCGAGATTAATCCTCTGAATTATTCCTATAATTATCTATTTCCTTCACTGTTTCAGTAACAAGATGATCTTTTGCCCAACTTTTCTGACCCTCGTCTAAAATCTCGCCCAGCCCCTGAAGAACATTTTTAGAGTTATAATTCTTGATAATAAATTTCTTGAGATACTCAAGGTACTCCTTTAAAGTCTTACCTGTCCTTTCTTTAATTAACTTCTCGTTAAGTGAGTAGCCCAGCTTTATAAAATGATAGATATCAAAAAGATCTCTGGCCGCCAATGTCCTGCGTTCGCTCAAGGCAACCATTTTATTGGAAAACATTGTTTTTTTGTCAGCAATTTTTATCTCTACGCCCAAAAACCAAACTGTTTTATAGCTGTTATTTTTCCAGATCCTTTTATTGAATTCTATTTTTATATTAGGATAATTCGCTTCATAATCTAATAAAAAGAAAAGGGTAAATCTTTTATTTCTGGATTCTCTGACCTCGCCATGTTTTTTTAAAATGATTTTTAGAGTATCAATTTCTTCCTCTCTTAATTCTTCTAAAAGGTCAAAATCTAAATCAAGAGACATCCGTGACAAATTATAAAACATCATAGCTGCCGTCCCACCTTTAAAAACTACCTTGCCATTGAGATACTTGATAATATCTATCAAAATTTCGATTAAAATCCTTTTGTGCCTATCTATTTCAAAACTTTTTTTGGTCATAATTTTAAATTTCTTACTCTTTCTTGAACGCTCAAAGGATAATTTTTGGCAAGTTTGTTCAGATAAGTTTTATTTATTTTTTCCCAGTCATCTATATTAACCACCGCGCCAAAATAAAATGAGTCAAGCAAAGCTCTTTCTGGACTCGCAACTGAGATATTATTTTTAAAATTAATCCCTTCAACATTAAAAAACAAATCTTTTTTTATTGATTGATATTTATAAATCTTGTCTCCTATTTGTTTTTGATAATTTAAAAGAGAAACTGACTGTACTGTATCGTTTAATTGAAAACAAACGCCCCAAAAAAACAGAGCGGAATTAAAAGAGACGTACGAGGGAGAGATAATCAAGTTTGCTAATTCATAAACATTGTATTCTTTATTAAGCGCGTAATAACCTTTTGCTAATTTCAAGATTAAATTCTTGGCCACCATTCTTTTAGCATAAATAACTGTGTTTCTGGAGCTTTCCTCCCACAAACTCTGTAAGTCTTTAGTGCAAAATACTGTTTTTTTGCTTTCTGTAAGAATCTTGAGTTTTTGAGTAATGTTTTTTGCCATACATTTAATACAAGTATACAGATATGTATACTTCTATTGTACATAATAACTGCGCGCCGTCAAGATATTAATGGCCTATCGTATATTCTCTATCACTAAATCACGAAATCTTTAACCACCGATGGCTTTAAGAATTCCTTCCTTATCTATTCCGTATTTTTCCCAAAGTTCTTTATATTTTCCTGATTCACCAAAGCTATTGTTTACCCCTAAGCGCTTCAATGGTACATTAATGTTGTTATCTGTTAAAACTTCTGAAATTGCCGATCCTAAGCCACCAATAATTTGATGATCTTCAACAGTAATTACTAATTTGGCATCCTTGACAAATTTTTTAATTGTTTCTTTGTCTAACGGTTTTATTGTATGAACATTCAGAACAGCTACTGATTTTCCTTGCTCCTTTAGTGTTTCAGCTGCCAATAAGGCCTCGTAAACCGAAAGTCCTGTGGCAAAAATAACAATATCTTTGCCTTGTTTTACAATATTAATCTTGCCAATTTCAAAAGGAGTATTTTTATCAGTAATAATGGGCGTCTCAGGACGCGCCAATCTGATATAAACCGGTCCATTAATTTTGCTTGCCGCGATTGTTGCTTGATACGCTTCGTTAGCGTCACAAGGCGCAACTACCGTCATATTGGGCAATACTCTCATTAGCGCCAAATCTTCTAGCATTTGATGAGTTGCTCCATCCTCCCCAGTGGCTAATCCCGCGTGAGAGCCAATTAGTTTCACATTGACATTATTATAGCAAACATCAATTCTAATTTGTTCCCATGCTCTGCCTGTCAAAAATTCAGCAAAACTGGCAACAAATGGTATTTTACCAGAAATCGCCAATCCCGCAGCTATTCCCACTATATTTTGTTCAGCCACTCCGCATTCAACAAACTGATCTGGCAATTCTTTTCTAACGCTTTCAATTCTCAGCGAAGGGCTCAAATCAGCGCTTAAGACGAAAACATTGCGATTAGATTTTGCTAAATTAAAGACTGCCTCGCCGAATCCATCGCGTAGTGAACGAAGCTCTAATTTTTTGTTTTCAATACCGTCCATTGAATTAATTTCAATATTTAATTTGTCTAAAAAATTGTTAAGAGATTAAATAATCAAACAATATTTTTGTTCTTTAAGTTTTGAAACTGAATATTAAGCTCTTCTAAGGCCTTTTTTGTTTCTTCTGCGTTAGGGGCTTTTCCGTGCCATCTCCATTTGCCCTCCATAAAGCCCACTCCTTTTCCAGATATAGTTTTTGCCAAAATTACACAAGGACCATCCTGATAATTTTTAGCTTCTTGGAGTATTTTTATTAGATCCTCAATATTATGGCCGTCAACTTCAAAAACCTGCCAACCAAAGGATTCATATTTTTGCTTAAGCGGATTTATCGGCATAATATTGTCTATGTCTCCGCTTAATTGAATATTATTGCGATCAACAATCACTTTAAGGTTATCAAGCTGATTTCTGGCGCCAAACATAGTCGCTTCCCATATTGAACCTTCTTGGTGTTCAGCGTCTGACATTAAGCACCAAATAGCATATTGTTTACCTTCTTTCTTTGCTGTCAAAGCCATGCCTGCCGCTACTGAGAGTCCATGACCTAAGGAGCCGCTAGACGCTTCCACTAACGAAAAATCCTTTTTAGAAGGATGGCCTTGAAGCTTGTTGCCGAGTTGCCTTAAATTGTTTAACTCCTCAGGCGGAAAATAGCCCGCTCTTGCCAAAGTGGCGTATAGAATAGGACAAATATGGCCATTGGATAAAATTACCCGGTCTCTTTCTATCCAGTCAGGCATTTCAGGATTATGAGATAAAACCTTAAAATAGAGCGCTGTAAAAACATCGGCCATTCCTAAAGAACCGGCTGGATGTCCTGAACCAGCCTTGGCAATCATCGTAACAACATCCCGCCGAAGAAGATTGGCAATTTCTTTTAATTGTTCAGTTGAGTATTCAGCCAAAGACATAAGGAAAAATTAAAACTATAATGTAAAATTAAAAACTTTGAGTTCTTGAACGATTTTTTTTATATTTTTTTCTTTCCACAAAAAACTTCCTATATAAACCCTATCAATTCCCGCTTCGGCAATTTCTTTAATATTTTTATTGTTTACTCCTCCGTCAATGCCAATTTTTATATCTTTCTTAAAGTTTTTTAAAAAATTAACTTTTTCTAAAACTTTCGCTTCAAACTTTCGTCCTTGTTTTCCCGGATTAACTCCCAAAAGTAAAATTTCATCTATCCTGTTTAAATATTCCACAATATGGCTTGGCGAAGTTTCGGGATTAATCGCAATGCCCACTTCTATATTCCGATCTTTTATTTTTTTTATTAAATTATTTATCGCAAATGCTCGCGTTTTCTTCTTGGCTTTATAAAATGCTTCATAATGAAAAGTAATTTTTTTAAAACCCGGATTTACTAAATCAGCAATCATCTTCCATGGTTTTTCAACCATAATATGAGCTTCTAATTTTAATTTTGTTTTTATTTCTTCAAATTTTTCTACGCATCCAAGCTTATCAGGCACAAATCTTTCATCGCCAAAATCAATCTGAACCTTTTTAAAATAAGGCTCAAGCTTCTTTATCTTTTTTTTAATTTCAATAAAGTCTTTCTCTAAAATCGCTGGAATAATTTCAACAGTAGCCATAGAATATAAAGGCCGGAAGGATATAAAATAATAATGGAACTCAGAAGCTATCTTTTTTTAGATAATGCTTTAGTTTTTTTCAGATCCCATCGGACAAAAACAATAATTCCGCCAAGAACAAAAACGAATATGATTACCACCCCAATAATAAACCATTTTTCTAAAGCAAACTGGGATTTAGCATATTTGCCTTCAACAATAAAACTTTCTAAGGGATCTAGTCCTGATGTGCTTTTTGTATAACCTGGCACATATTGAATATCGCGAGAAAAATTACTAATTGCTACATCTTGGACTCCTTCTAATGCCAATGGCGCTTTTTGAAGGGAATAAGTAGTTGAACTGGGTAGATAATCGGTTTTTGCTTCGCCTCCCTCAAGATAAAGACCTTCTTGAACATTAATAGCGACTCGCACGCTTTCAACATCATAAGGAACTTTTAATGTTTCGTAATTAAAATAGGAAATTCCCATCTTTTCTTGGACATACCCGCTAGCTTTGTAATAAAGGAGAATACTGATTGTTTCCTGTGGCAAAACTGGCTCGGGCAAATTAAAAGTAAATTGGACTGATTTTGATAGCTGTTCTTTTTCAAATTTCAGAGTATAGTAGCGCGGACCCGAAGCATCTGGATACCATTCTATGCACTGTTGACTAATGCTTTGAGGCATTGTTATTGAACCTTCCTCATAATCCATAGGCATGGGTATCGGTTCCCATCGGCGGCACTGCCTTGACTGCGCGGATATCTCTTGAATCGCTTTAATCATTCTGACATCATTTCCCGGAATTTCAACCATAAATTTATCAATGTTTTTATCTATGTCTATATTCTCTAAATTCAATTTAGCGTTAACCGCCGCTTCTCCTTCTCCGTCAAAAATCACTGAATAATATTGGCTTTGTCCAAAGACAGAATCTGTTGTGGCTACAGGAGTGATTAATTTGGGCAACGACTCAGCGTAAGTTGGCGCAAGAGGCATCATCACCACAAGTAAAACAGCAAAATAAGCTAAGATTAATCTAATTTTTTTCATTTTATTAAATTACAAACAACTTATTAATATTTCTATTTTTACTAAAACAGAAATTAATATTTCTATTTGCTGAAACAGAAACTAATGTTTCTATTTGATAAAACAGAAACTAATGTTTCTATATTTACTAAAACAGAAATTAATATTTCTACTTGCTGAAACAGAAACTAATGTTTCTATTTGATAAAACAGAAACTAATGTTTCTATATTTACTAAAACAGAAATTAATATTTCTATTTTTACTAAAACAGAAACTAATGTTTCTATATTTTAGGTAACATAAATAGAATTCAAATCAAGAACAATATTATAACTAAATTATTTAATTTTCAATTTGCGGATTTTTTTTGGCTCCTTGGCGCATTTCCCATTTTGTCTGAACATAAAAACCCAACACAGAAACAATCGCCAATGTAAAAATCAGAACAATATATATTCCTAATCTTTCAAAACGATTGATGACATATCCGCCCGTTTCCCCTAAAAGACGGATTAAAAGAATTGTTGAAGCAATACAGTAAGGAACAGTTAGCATCTGTATTTTTGCGCCTTTGCTTTTGGCCCATTGATAAACAAAAAGAGCAACGACAAATAAAGGCAGAGCAAAAGCAGCGTGCGCTAAAAGAGGTTTTACGCCATAGCGAAAAATATCATAATAATAACGACTCAAATTTTCTCCTGTTACGGCTCGTGTTATGTCATACCAAATCGCGTTCAAAAGCATAACGGCAGTTACCGTCAGAATAAGTGATAAAATAGCGTTAAGAGGTGAAATTTTTGGCGCGCGCTCTTTAAGTTTTGGCATTTTGCGCGAAACTAATGTCCAAATTCCCAAAAGAACAAGCCCAAAAATCCCCCAGCCAATTAAGGAAGGCAAAATATTGTAAGACATATTTTTAAATAAATACAATTTACTATTTAATTTTTCGACCAATTATAATTTACAATGAACATTCATAAACTTATGTAAGTTTAAGTGTCTATTTTTTTGAGCCGTCTTAGTCTTTTCTCTTCCCCCGTAAATTCTGTTTTAAGCCATACCTTAATAATTTCTTCGGCCTTTTTTTCACTTAGAAAATTAGCTCCCAAAGATAAAACATTAGTATCATCGTCTTTTCTTGACGAAACTGCCAATTCAGAGGTTGGAGCCAATACCGATCTTACGCCTTTAAAGCGATTAGCTGTTATATCCATACCAACGCCAGAACCGCAAATTAAAATACCCTGATCTTTATTGGGATTCTCGGAAACCTTTTGAGCAACCAATTTTCCAAAATCAGTATAGTCATCATCTTTGTCATATTTATAATTTCCCAAATCCTGATATTCTAAATCAATTTCATTTAAAAAGTTTTTAATTCTTTCCTTGAGTTGGTACCCTCTGTGGTCTGCTCCAATGTATATCATAAATATATTATTGACAAATTTTTAATATATGTTCAACTAAAGTTGCGCAATATCCCCATTCGTTATCATACCAAACAAGAATTTTAACTAAATCACCGTCTACCACTTTCGTAAAAGATAAGTCAACGGTTGCGGCATAAGAATCTTTGATAATATCGGTTGATACGATTGGCTCTTTAGTAGTTTTTAGAATTTTTTTCCATCGCTCTTCTCTCTCCGCTTGCTGAAAAATTTTGTTAATTTCTTCCGGCGATGTTTGCCTCCCCGCAACAAAAGTAATGTCTGCCAAAGAACCGCAAATCACCGGCACTCTGGTCGCCATGCCATCAAATTTATCTTTAAGTTCTGGCACAACTTTGCTTACAACTTGGGCCGCTCCTGTGGTGGTTGGCACAATATTTTGCGCTCCTGCTCTGCCTCGGCTCATTTTTTTATTAGGTCCGTCAACTATATTCTGACCAGCGGTATACGCATGGATTGTATTTAAGACCGCTTTTCTAACACCGATTGTTTCAGATATAATATTCATAACCGGAGCAACTGCATTGGTTGTACAGGAACCATTTGAAGTAATTTTACCCAAATCTTTTTTTTCAAACAACTCATCACTCACGCCCAAGATAAGGTGTTCAATTTCGTCTTTCGCAGGCGCGCTAATTACGACTCGCTTTGCGCCAGCTTTAAGGTGTTTTGACGCTCCTTCAAAGTCAACAAAAACACCAGTTGCCTCAACAACCATATCAATTTCCAATTCTTTCCAAGGCAGTTTTTCGGGATCTCTCTCGGTTAAACTCAATATTTTCTTGCTGTTTATCTCTAAATATTTCTTGCCGTTTTCTGAAACGGGCTTAACTGTTTTTTCATAACGCCCATAAACAGTGTCATATTTTAAAAGATAAGCAAGGGTTTCTTCGTCAGTTAAATCATTGATGGCTATGATTTCAATGTCTGGATTTTCAAAAGCAATTTTTAGAAATGACCTGCCTATTCTCCCGAAACCATTAATGGCAATTTTAATTGGCATAATGTAAATAAATTACAAAAATTAGAAACCTTCTTTATAACATTATATCTTATATTGTGTCTTTTTTTAAGTGGATAAACAAAAAATGACGGACGTCGGACGTCCGTCATTTCTTATCGTTAATATGTACATAAGTACGCACGCAAGTACGTGTAAAAACAATTAGTCATTAAAACTATCCATTACTAATGTGTTTAATGGTATTTATCCCAACAACATTTTTTGTACTTTTTCCCAGAACCGCACGGACATTTCTCGTTTCTTCCTACATGCCTAAATTCAGGTGGAATTTCTTGAGCAATATTTTGCTGTTGTTCTTGTTCTTTAGCAAATTCTTCAATCGGTGTTTTTTGAGATAATTGAGGTATAGTTGGCGCTTTTTGATCTTGGGTTTTGGCCGCTCCCTTAAGAATAAGCGGCGCTTGGCTCATAGAAAAATTCGTTGGCATTTCTTCTCTAATCTCAATATGCAAAATACGCTTAAGGACTTCTCTTCTTGTCTTGCTCAAAAATTCTTTAAATCTTTGATACCCTTCGTTTTTATATTCAACTAAAGGATCTTTTTGTCCGTAAGCTCGCAAACCAACGCTGTCTCTTAAATAGCTCATTCCGTCCAAATGCTCCATCCAAAACATATCAATTGTTGATAAAAGCAACGCTCGCGATAAATTGATAAAATTCTCTTTATCAATTGCTTTTTTAATTCTGTCAATTTTCTCGTCAAAAAGTCCGCCAATTAGTTTTTTTATTTTTTCCTTTCTTTTTAGCGGCAATATATTCTCTTTTCTTATTTCAAGAAGTAAGTTATGAATATTTTTATCCTGATGAAGCAGTGTTTTTACTTCTTCGGAAACCTCTTCTATGTCCCATAATCTTTCATCTTTATTGGGCAAAAGAGCATTAAGAATTTCGTCAATTTCTTTTTCCGCGTATTCTTTAAAAATTTTATCAAGTTCTTGTTTCTCTAAAATTTCATTTCTTTTTCTATAAATCGTTTCGCGATGAATATTCATAACATCATCATATTCCAAAATATGTTTTCTTGCGTCAAAGTGAAAACCTTCAATTTTCGCCTGAGCTGATTCAAGCGCTTTAGAAATCATTTTATTTTCAATGGGCTGATCTTCGGGTATACCGAATTTCCCCATCAGATTTTTAATTCTATCCGACCCAAAAATTCTCATTAAATCATCTTCCAGAGAAACAAAGAATTGAGATTCGCCAGGATCGCCTTGTCTGCCCGATCGGCCTCTTAACTGATTATCAATTCGGCGCGCCTCGTGGCGCTCTGTGCCAATGACGCATAGACCTCCCGCCTCTTTAACTTTTTCGGCCTCTTCCGGACCGGGAGGATTTCCCCCAAGAACAATGTCAACACCGCGGCCAGCCATATTTGTCGCTATCGTAACAGCGCCTAGACGGCCTGTTTGAGCAATAATTTGACCTTCTTTTTCGTGTTGTTTTGCATTTAAAAGATTATGTTGAATGCCTTCTTTTTTAAGCAAAGACCCTAAATATTCGTTTTTCTCAATAGAAATTGTACCAACTAAAACTGGCTGCCCTTTTTGATTGCATTCCTTAATTTTCCTAATAATAGCCGTGAATTTGCCTTTTTCTGTTTGGTAAATGCTGTCTGGCCTATCTTTGCGAATTAAGGGTTTGTGAGTGGGAATAGCAGTTACATCAAGCTTATAAACTTTATGAAATTCTTCGGCGCTTGTTAAGGCAGTACCAGTCATGCCCGCGAGTTTTTCATAAAGCCGAAAATAATTCTGAAAAGTAATTGTTGCCAATGTGCGCGATTCTTTTTTAATCTCAACTCCCTCTTTTGCCTCAATTGCTTGGTGAAGGCCTTCTGAATAGCGGCGTCCCGGCATAAGGCGACCAGTAAAATCATCAACAATAATAACCTCGCCATCTTTTACAACATAATTTTTATCTCTCTTAAAAAGAATATTTGCTTGAAGAGCTTGTTCTATATGATGCAAAATATCAAGATTTTCGCCATTATAAATATTTTTTATTCCCAGTAATTTTTCTATACGATCTATTCCTCCTTCCGTTAAGCTCACCGCCCTCATTTTTTCATCAATATTATAATCTGACCCTTCTTTTAGGCGCGGAGCGACTTGAGCAAGAGTTTTATAAAGTTCGCTTGAACGGGTATCGGGTCTAGAAATAATCAAGGGCGTGCGCGCTTCATCAATTAAAATTGAATCAACTTCATCCACAATAGCGTAATAATGCCCTCTTTGGCTTTTCTGAGATAAATCGTACACCATATTGTCGCGCAAATAATCAAAGCCAAACTCATTGTTAGTGCCATAAGTGATGTCGGCATTATACGCTTCCTTTCTTAAGCAAGGTTTTAAAAATTCTTGAACAACCTTAAAGGATCCTAATTCATCCCTTTCTTCGTCTAATTCTTCTCCTTCGCGCGTCTCATTTTTATATGCCGGATCGTAGATAAATGATTGATTTTGTTGTTGAATAGAACCGACGGAAAGCCCCAAAAAATAATAAATTTGCCCCATCCAAACAGCATCCCTTCTTGCTAAATAATCATTAACCGTCACAACATGAACACCTTTGCCCGAAAGCGCGTTTAGATAAACCGCTAAAGTAGCAGCCAAAGTTTTTCCCTCGCCAGTTTTCATTTCAATCACTTGTCCTTTATGAAGCGCGATAGCGCACATCAATTGCTCGTCAAAATGGCGTTGATTTAATGTCCTTTTTGCCGCTTCTCTAACCAAAGCAAAAGCAAGGGGCAGAACTTTGTCAATGTTTGGCGCTTGCTTGTCCGCCGACTTGTCCGCCGAAACCCTGTCTGCCGGTAGGTGAGGGTAGGCAGGCTTGGTGGAGGAGGAACTTTTGACATCTGACATTAATTGTTCAGATCTTTTTTTAATTTCTGTATCGGAAAGCTTCTCAAGTTTTTTTTCAAGTTCGTTAATTTCACCTATAATTGGATTAAGATTTTTTAAATATTTCTCGTTCGCGTCGCCAAAAATTTTAGAAAAAATAGACATAAATTAATTTCACAAAATATACTTCATTGTACATCTAAATACACATAAAAACAAAAAAAACCGCTCTGTTAGGAGCGGCTTGTGATAATTGTTTCTTTCTCAGTTCTTTTACTGAGAGCCAAACCAATAATCTTATTTACATCAATACCAAATTTATCCCTTAGCCATGGAAGAGCAAGAAAAGTTGCCTCCCTTGATGGCGCTTCTCGTATCTCTGTAAATACCTTAAAAATCCAATCTTCTATCTTCTCAATGATCACTTCAATGATTTCATTCTCATCAATAGGGGCATTCCTTATTTTCTTGCACCCAAGAGCGAGAAAAAGTGAAGCGATCGTTGACGAGTTTCTTACCGATAGTGGCATAATACCAAGAAAAATTATTTCTTGAGCTTCGTAGCCCGTTTCTTCAAAAAGTTCTCTCTTTGCCACATCAGATGGATTTTCATCCGTAAAATCAGCATTTCCTCCAGGAAGATGCTGTAGAATCATATCAACGCCTTGATAATACTGACGACAAGTAAGAACTTTGCCATCATCAATAATTGGCAGAACCACTGACCAATTATGTTGAACATACCCATAAAATTTCTGAATCTCTCCTGTTAAAGGATTCTTGAAGTGTTGACATGTCAAGTGTTTATCTCGACGAGCTGCTACTATGGTTTCTATACCAATCTTTTCCCAGGAAACTATTTTATCCACCTTCATTTCTTTCCCTCCTTATTCTTCCACAAGCATTTACTGCTTATTCTCCTACAAGCATTTCTTGCAATTGTTCAAGCAATGCCAAGCTGTTAGCAGCGACAAATCCAAATTCCTTGCCTTTTTTAACCATATATTTAGGATTCGGTCTTTCAACAATAATAATCTCTCCTTCAAGACCAATCTCGTAAAAACTTATGTAACCACCAGCGCCCAAAAGCAAAGGATATCCTGCCGCCCAGTCCCAAGGGTATTGAAGACTTTGCACAAAGCCATCCACCTTTCCAATGGCCAGCATTGCTAGGCCCAAAGCGCATGATCCCATACTGTTGGCAACCAAGGATTGTATACTAACTCTGTTTAGAAGGTTGTAAAGATTTTTACGCCTAGGTAAATCAACGCCGTAGAGAATCACTGACTGATTTATCTCTCCTTTTTTGTGAGAAACTCTTGCAACGCTATCAATACCTCCATGCTTTACAAAAGACCCCTCGTTAATTGTTCCGTAAACCGTAAATCCGCCGCCAAACACGGGAGAGCAAATGACTCCGCCAACATATTTTCCATTCTCTATAATACCCAATGAAACAGAAAATTGATCTAGTCCAGAAAAGTATTGAGCAGTGCCATCAAGAGGGTCAATAACCATAATTAATTTACCCTCTGATATATCTTTTTCCGTTGCTAAAGAATTTTCAAAATTAATTCCAACTTCTTCTTCTGTTATGATAAGCATCTCAGGAAATTCGTTGCGCATTTCTTGGAGAATGATATTCTGCGCCTCAATGTCCATAACGGTTTGAATAGATTGATGACTTTCTTTTGTTATAGCGCCTTTCCTTTCAGCATGATTCTTTCTCTCTGCGCGCATCATTAGCGCCACTTCATCTAGTGTTTCTTGAGCTACATGTATGATTCTTGGCAGTTTTGAAATTCTTGAATCTATTTCTTTTTTTGACAACATTGTTCCTCCCTTTTTTGTAGTTGTATATGAACTAACCGTATTCTATCAATAAATATATGTTTTGTCAAGAAAAAAGGCGGGAAAAATTCCCCGCCAGCCCTAGTTATGCTGATAACTTAATTTTCTCTAAAAGTTTTTTTAAAAGCTGCTGTTCTTCCGGTTCCCACGATTGAGAAATAGCAAGAACTCTTCTGCTAAACTCTTCTTTATCTTGTCTATTAAGAAAATACTTGATACTGCCATGTAAACTGTCAATATCTAAATATTCTCTAATAGTATGGGCTCGAATTAAATCTTGAAGATGCTCATAACCGTATTCGGTGTTTAATGAACAGAGAATCGTAAAACAAAACATCGTATAGCGAGAATCTTTAATATCTCTTTTACAAACAGCAATTAATCGTTGTTTCTCTTTTTTATTCTCTACCTTATTCAGCCACTCTAGCCGATTAATAAAAAGCCTTAACAAGTGTTGGTGTAAATAATAATTCTTTTTGCCAATTTCGCTTTCAGTTAAATTCAAAAATACGCCAAAAGTGCTAGTAACATCTGCTAGACCAGCTAGCATTACTAACCCGTCTATTTTATCCTCGTTGCAAATAAATCTATTCTCTTTTACATATTTAGCAACTAACGCTTCTACTGCTTGCTGAAAGGCTTTTTTGAGCCAACTTTCAAACTGAAAACGCGGAAAAGAAAGACAAATTGACAAAAGAAGATCTACTGGCTTCACATAGCCATCTAAATGACTGCGCTGAAATACTCCTTGATTGTCTAGGGCTTCGTCAAGCCAATCTGATGAGCCTTTCTTTTGCATAGTTTTTATGTACGCTAGCTCTTTTTCAAGTCTGGCCATTTTTCCTCCTTATTTTTTTTAATTTAAGGAACTTCTCCTTGATTATAACAGTATGTTATTTGAAATATTTTGTCAATGATTGCTCTAATTATTGAAAAGAAAATTCCCGCCACAATGTTATGTGGCGAGAATTGTTATCTTATTGTTGATCAACGCGAGCACCCTTTAGAAGAATCTTTGCCCACGCCAAGCTCTCCCAAAGAAAGTTCCACCAATTTAGATGACAGGAAGGTTGATAAATGAAATCTATTTGATCTATTAAGCCCTTCTTTCTTAGTCGCCAGATGTAAAACCTGATACGAAGAAGATGGAGAGCGTTGCTTACTAAAACTACAGTTTTCCATTCACTCTTTTTGATAATCTTGAGAGAGTTTACAATATTTTGCAAAGTACTAAGTGATTCTCCTTCTGTATTAATCTTTCCCATTGGTACACCATGTCTCTGTAAAAAAAGAGCCATATCTTGAGCAATAACTGTCTGTTCTTTTTTTGGGTGTGGCACTCCTCCCGTAACAATAAAGCCCAAAACTCTGTAGCCGTACCATATACTTAGAGCTTTCCTAAGCCGTGAAACAACATCTCTGTCAAGCGCTCCCGTTTTTCTATTGTAGGAACTTGCGAAAACCAGAATTCCATCAGCATCGTTAATTTTCATTCTTCTCTCCTTTTATATTTGTAGTTGTATATGAACTAACCGTATTCTATCAATAAATATATCTTTTGTCAAGAAATTGGTATTATAAATAGAAAAAGGCGGGGAAATTTCCCCGCTAACTTAATTATATTTAACAAAAATATATTGGAGGCTCAGCCTCCAACATATTTTATTGATTCGTTAAAGATTCGCGCCAATTCGCGACCTATATCCCTTCTTCTCTATTTCTTCCTCCTTTTTTTCTAACAAAAGATAAAGGAGAAAAATGTGTCATCGCTTTCCATATTCTTGCTTGTCTTCTTTCTTTGGCAAAAAATTTGTCTTTATAATGTTTTAATTCTCTAATCATTCTTATTTCCATTTTATCAATCGCACCAAAAATACTTTCACTCCTTTCTTCGGAATGAATTGTTCTGTTTTTAAGAATAATATCAATCTTCGCTTCAAAATAATTGCCCTTATGATGATGTCGAGTAGTTTTAGAAAGCTCAATCCAAACTTCATTCTTTCCCTTAACATAAGGCAAAAGTTTTTTGATAGTTTTGAGTTTCTTGTTCAAATAATTTTCAATGCCCTGAGACAATGTAAAGCCAGTAGCTTTTGTATGAATATTCATAGTGAGTAAAATTCAAATGACAAAATGACACATAGTGTCATCCTGAACGGAGTGAAGGATCTCCCATTTTTTTCTTCTTGCCATGAGATTCTTCGTTTCGCTCAGAATGACCTTATTCTCGTTTAGTCATTTAACACTTAACATTGATTTAATATTTAATATTTGGATTTTGAAATTAGCTCATAACACAAAATTAAATTAGTTTTATAACAGAACATCCTCTCCTAACAAATAAAAATCTCTCTCAGCTTTGTTAATAATATAAACACTATTCCAATCTCGTTCCGAATTAATAAATTCTTCGCCTGAAATATTAAGCCAGTGTTTTTGTCCCATTTCATCAATTTCGTAAACTTTTTTATCACCGTCAGTTCGGATTAAATTACTTTCTTTATAAAGATTTAATTCATAGCGTGAAATTTCTTTAACAATCCCCCAGTTTAGGTGTTCGTAAAAACCAAAGATTTCTCCTGACTCAATGTGCCGCTTGTATTCTCCCTTAATAATGTACACTTTATAATCTCCTTTTGCCCGAACCAAATCACCGTCAGAGAGGGAAGAATAAAACGCGGTTTGCGTTGCATTATTTTGTGTTTCATTAATTGTTGTTCCATTCGCAGCAAGAACCTCCTGATTCTTGTTTTGAGCTTCTATAATAAAAGTAAAGTTGTTATAATCCAATGTTTCGTCTTGATATTGCCCTTCGTATGACACATAAGGTATAACGATTATTTTTTGAATGTCATTGCCAAAACCCGATATCAAGATCTCGCCTTGATTATTTTCATTGAGAGGCCAATCGCTGACAACATAATTATTGCTGAAATCTATTTTTATAGTTTTAATTTTAAAATTACCTCTTGCGGGCGTTCCAGAAAAATTTAACTTTATATTTCCAATTTCTCCTTGTCCCGGCTCAATTTCATACCAAAATGGACTCCACTCTTTCATTAGCGCAGCTCTTTGGATTATTAAGTTTCCAAAAATTTCATAAGTAGCAGTAGGATTAATCTTAAGATTTTTTAGGAGTGGATTTGTGTAGCCATAAAGCGCGCCTTTTTCTGTATTATTAATATAACAAGCCACTACCCAATCCGAGAAAACTTCATCAAATGTTTTTTCTATTCCAATAGCATTTAAGGCATCGTTGACGGCTTTAATGCCCGACTTATCGCTTTCAATAAGTTCTCTAAAAAATTGCTTGCCATAATGATCGGCCATATATTGTCCCAACATATTTATTGAAGAATAATCGTAAATCCTTCCTCGCCATTCCGTCAATGAATCAGATGAATATTGCTCAAATTTATCAACCCTTATTTTTAGATTTGAATTCTGATAATCTTCCGCGTCATAACCCAAATAGGTAGAAACATATTCACTCCTCAATTCATTGAGCCAAATATCATCTGCAATATTATGAATTTTTTCTTTTTGGTTATAGCTAATAAGGTGTTGGAATTCGTGGGCAACATAAGATTTAAGGCGATTATCTAAAATATAGTCTGTATTAATATAAATCATCTCTCTTTCGTTTGAATCGGAAACATTGTCAGAATCATATTCATTGCTTGGATCAAAGTATCCGCCCACGCCACCCATAAGGCGCGAAAAGAGGATAGTGATTTTTGAATCATTGTCAATACCAGGATTCCAAACATCGCCAAAAAGATCAGTCAGTTTGGGATAGATGTTCTCGTCAAATTCTTTACTTAGTGTTTTAATTTTTCTCTCAACAAGCAATTTATCTGCTCTATTGATTCTATCCAGATAAGAGTTTTCAATATAAAAATAAGCTTGATCCGATTCATAAAATAATTCTGCTTCTATCTTCCCGCGGCTTGAAATGTCATAAAACGCGTCAACATAAAAATTAGTCGATGTTGTTGCTTTTGCCGGCGCGGCAAAAACTATCAACCCAAAAAGGAAGATATAAGTAATTGCAGTAAATTTATAAAAAGTTTTTCTCATTTTAATTAAAATTTTTATATAGTATAAATGTCCGACATCTACATTATTGTATTTTTGATCATTAACTAAAGAAACGGCCTTTTAACGCCACAATCCATATTCCAAAAAGAATTGAGGAAATAGCTGTTGTCAAAAAAAGAATTATTTTCGGCTTTAATCTTATTATTTTAGCCAATCCTGTCGTGCTTATTAATTTATTTTTATTTAACGATATTTTTTTGATAGAATCATTTAGATCATTTACTGCAAACTGCGCTAAATAATCATTTTGAGCAAACACCTCTTTAATGCGAAAACTTTCATCTAAATCGGCTAATGTTGGCAATTTAACATTATGGCCAAATGAATTTATGAGTAAATTAAGAGAAATTCTTTTTTTGGGTAGGGCAACTTCAGCTTCAGCGCCTAATAAATAATGGCTGGATTCTGACAATTTTTCTTTTATTTCTTTAGTGTTTTGCTGGCTTAAACTTTTTGTAATGTTTTCTGAGAAAATTAAGTTTTGGATTCCCGGCGTAGGCAGTTCTGTCCAAAAAAAATTTTCTCCTTTTTTAGCAGCCGCGTACCCTGCATTGACATCTTCGTAACTCACTTCGTCGGCTATTTCTCCCATTGGGTAGAGAAGCCGCACCTGGTCATTGTCGTTATTAAGCGCTATTTTTGTAACACTCCGCCTCAAAACCAAATAACTGTTTGGCGCCATAAACGAGTGTTCCGGAAAAACGAAAGGCGACGAACCTCCATCTTCATCGTCTAATTTCCAGCCTGATAGGTCAATAACTTCGTGAGAATTATTCCAAAGTTCTATCCATTCGCCTTCTTCGTCTTTGCCTTCAGGATCGGGTAATAATTCTGAAATATAAACTTCGCTTGGATAGACCGTAACTATAATATTGTCATTGTTGCTCCATTGGCCATCAAAAACTTCAAGTGTTACCAAGTATTCACCAGAATAAAAATAAGTATAATCAAAACTTGCGCCCTTTTCAAAACTTCCATCTCCCAAATTCCAAAGATAAGTTAGGTCTTCGCCGTCTGGATCAGAGGAAGCAGAACCGTTAAAATGAATTAAAGCGCCAACATTTGTGATAATATCATCTCCGGCATCAGCTATCGGAGTAATGTTTAAATTAGAAACTGAGCTTCCTTGCGCGGTTTCGTCCGCTATTTGATCGTTCTGACCGT
>Ga0163203_1000082_pt1 | contig 24190 bp, 2 predicted proteins | sample PL_2010_330m_FD_113534 | JGI IMG/M metagenome (GOLD analysis project Ga0163203, IMG submission 113534) | Freshwater microbial communities from Powell Lake, British Columbia, Canada to study Microbial Dark Matter (Phase II) - PL_2010_330m | ecosystem: Environmental > Aquatic > Freshwater > Lake ... | reverse complement strand
TTTTTATCCGGTAAAATATATACAAAAATTATAGCAATTACTATCGCCATATCCATGCTTTTTCAGGGCATTGTAGGGGCGTCCCCTGATACTCAACTTACCAATACAAATACATTACAAGCCCCGACTGTTTTTACCAGGACAGGACCGCAGGATGCGTTTTCCTCTTTATTGACCGGCTATATCGTCTTTTTTCTAAAGGAAATAGAAGCCGATCCCCGGAACCAGAATGTCACCAGAATACAGCATATCATTGATTCAGCGGTCCAGGACCTGAAAGACACAGAAAATATCCCCGATGAACTCAAAAATAATATTCCCGAGAAAATAGAGGTCTATGAAAAAGACGAAGCCATCATGATAGATCTGGGAACATACAAGATCAGATATTTTAACCATAACATCCCCGGTTCCGAGATCCCTGATATCGAAGAACCTGGTTTCACTTATGAGGTCATTCACCAGACGCAGGTCGGCAGATATCTTTCCAGGCAGATACTTAAACAAAAGGAACTTCCAGCACCAGAAGAAGAATGCCCCCATGGTCCGGCCCTTTTTATAGACCCCGAGACGGACGAGGTGAGAGCCTTACGTGATGAGCCGGACGAGCCGGGCGGCTTATCAGAACATCAGGCGCTTAACGAAGCATTGGATGATCTCGTATTCAAACAGGGTAGAAAACCTTTGCAAAGACGCGATCCGCTTTATGATTTCATTAATCTGTCCCAGGATGAAGTCAGTATATATGTCATTGAAGATGATGCTCTTGGGGAAGAGCTGACGCGGAGGGGTTTTTCATATATCGCTGAAGGGCTTATCACCCACGCCGGGACGTTTCGCCATCCTGAGACACGCCAGGCCAGGGCCCTTAATCTGTTCGTTCCAAAGTCCGTTTATACAGTACTTAATGAATTCTTGAAAATATCACCCCGGATCATGGCAGAAGAGGGATCGCTGGAAGACATAGAAAGTATGACTTCGGAGGAAAGGGTACTTATATTGTGGAGAATGCACGAGATATCTCATCTGACGGGACGGGAACAGGATATCGACAGTCTTCTGGGGGTCGAGATCATAGGAGATGAAATAACCAGGATGGCGAGGATGATCCATCTGTTCAGCAAAGCCAGAAGGGCATATGAAAGAAGGGACCTGGATGAGGCTGGTGAATATATTGATGAAGGTCAGGAAATGGATTACGGATGTCTTTACGCGTATGAACTAATGGCTGAAATAAATGAGGCCAGGAGAGACTGGGAAAAGGTGCGGGGCGCATATTTCGGTGCTGTGAACGAGATCAACATACGAAGCGGAAGAATGACAATGGGAGGTCCCTTTGGACGTAAATGCCTGGAGATGCTGGATAAGACGGCTGACATAGAACGCTACTTAACCGGCATGAAAATGCAGGGAGATATCCTGATGGGAAGTAGAGAGAGCCCTATGCCCGTCTCACAAGTCAGGCATCATTTCTTTCATGCCGTAGTGGACAATCTTGTTTACCTGAATGAGATCGTTTTCGAAGCATTGCAGAGACAATCTCCGGTATCTGAACTGGCAATGGAAGGCATAGAGATCCTTCTTTATTTTGCGGAAAGGGATGAAATATCAAATCAAAGTGGAATCAGGACCGTGCCTGATAATATTCTTACATCCCAGGTTTTCTATAACGCCGGACAGGCGTATTATCTTGCCGGGGATTATGATAAAACTGTGGAATGTTTTAAAAAGTCAGTGCAGCATGACGAGGGCCTGGAACGGGCGTATGCTGCCCTTGCCCTCACCTATTTTATACGGGACAGCTCCGAAGTTTCGTTCGATAGGGCTTTCGAGGTTCTGGAGGATGCTGAGCAAAGATTGGGAACCTCTGAACTTCTGACAGAGTCCCTGGAAGCGCTTCTGGAAGCACAAACAAAGATCGAGTCAGCCCGTGAAAGGGCAAATGAGGAGTTTCGGAATGGGGATTATAGCGCTTGCAGGAGAATTATTGAAGAGCTGGACCGGGAGATCGGCAAAGCGTCGCTCCCCGGTGATTTGTCAGATTTACAGAGTAAGAACAGTGAACTCGTTGATTTGAAAAGTCAGGGCAAATCCTATTTTGCTAACGGACAATTCGATGAAGCCACAGGATGTTTTGACGAGATACTGGAAAAGAACCCTGCCGATGAAGAAAGCAAGAGATTGAAGGAAGAGGCTGTTCAGAAAAAGAAAGATGAAGAGTCTGAAAGTGATAGAAAAGTCGGGGTTAAAAAAGTTATTGATAAGGCGACTCCGCTCTTTACAACCGCCAAGAACCAGCAGGTGTCTGGTAGAATAAGCAGGGCCAGGAGTAATTATAACAAGGCGCTGGAGATCCTCAAAGCATCTGGTATTGAAGATGAATCGATCACAAAGATGATCGGGGAGATAGAAAAGAGGCTTACCGCAATAGCCGGCCTGTCTGACAGGGTTGAAAGGGTGAGGGAAGAACCAGAAGAGAGCGGGAAACGAAAAAAAACCCCTCGAAAAAAAATAGAAAAGGAGAAAAAAGAGAAGAAGCCCAAAAGGGCCAAAAGAAAGACGTATCTTTCCCCGGAAGCCGTAAAAGAATTCACAGCTACAGGGACCGAGTTATCCACAGGTAACAACCGCAGGAGTGTGCTGAAGGCCATCGGCCGTATCGCGGACAGGACCATGAAGAATGTAGACAGGGTGGAGGGCACCCGCACTCTGATGAGGGCCAGGAGCGGTAATTTCAGGATATTCTACAGGGATACTGACAGCGGGGATGTGCTGATCCTTTCAGTAGTGCGGAAAGGAGATGGGATATATAGCGCTGCAAAGGCCCAGTTCCCGGACAGTCTTGATTACGGGCCGATGCTGGAAGGGGCTATTACTTTGGAGGATTTTCGGAAGAGGAATGGGGACTTCGGTCCGGCCCTTTTTATCGATCCCGAGACAGATGAAATAAGGGCTTTGAACGACGAGCCGGACGAGCCGGGTGGAATATCAGAACACCAGGCGGTCAATGAAGCATGTGAGGAGCTGGTGTTCAAGCAAGAGAAGGAACCCTTGAGAAGGGGGGATCCGCTTTATGACTTTATTAATTTGTCACAGGATGAAGTCAGCATATATGTTATTGAGGATGATGCTCTTGGTGAGGAGCTCACGCACAGGGGTTTTTCACATATCGCTGAAGGGCTTATCACCCACGCCGGGACATTTCGTCATCCTGAAACCCGCGAGACCAGGGCCTTTAATTTGTTCGTTCCAAAGTCCGTTTATACAGTGCTTAATGGATTTTTGAAAATATCACCCCGGGTCATAGCAGAAGAGGGATCTCTGGAAGACATAGAAGGCGTAACTTCGGAGGAGAGATTACTTGCATTATGGAGGGCGCACGAGGCAGCTCATTTTATAGGACGGGAGCAGGATATCGACAGTCTTCTGGGGATCGGGCTCATAGGAAGTGAAATCACCAGGATGGCGAAGATGATCCATTTGTTCAGCAGGGCAGAAAGAGAATATGAAAAGCGGAATTTTGAAGAGGCGTATGAATATTTTTCCGAAGCCCAGGAGATGGATCATCATTGCCTTTACGCATATGAAATGATGATCAGGTTAAATGAAGCCAGGAGAAACTGGGTAGAGGCGCAGAGCGGGTATTTCTGCGCTCTTAACGAGATGAACATACGAGCCGGAAGAATAGTGTCGGGGCGCCCCTACGGACGTAAATACCTGGAGATGCTGGATAAGGGAATGGGAAGAGATTTCTACTTCGGAGGGATCAAAAGATATGGAGAGATCCTCATTGGAGGGGAAGAGAGCCCTGTGCCCATCTCAGAAGTCAGGCATTATTTCTTTTTTGGCTTAATTGACAATGTGATTTACCTGAGTGAGATCGTTCACCAAGCATTACAGGGACGATCTGAAGTTTCAAATCTGGAAAAGGAGATCATAGGAATACTCCTGTATTTCGCTGAAAGGGATGAATTAGAGAATACAAGCGAGATGGAGACCGTGCCTGACAATGTTCTCACATCCCAGGTTTTCTATATTGCCGGACAGGCGTATTATTTTAGCGGGGATCATGATAAAGCTGTGGAATGTTTCGAAAAGTCATTACAGCATGATGGTAATAACATTGACTCAACACTTTCTCTTGTCCGCTGTCAGGAAGACTGTTCTCGGGAGTCGTTCAGAAAGGCGCGCCAGGGCCTGGAGCAGGCAGAGGAAATATCAGGGCCCTCGGGAATTTTGACAAAAACATTAAAAATGCTCAGAGAGACTGAAGAGAAGGTCATAGCAGCTTCTGAAAAGGCCAGGGAGCAGTGCCAGAAAGGGGATTATAGCGGGTGCAGCAGAACCTTAAAATCATTGGAGGGTGGTATCGGAAAGATCCCCCTTTCCAAAGAGTTATTGGCCCTGCGAAAGAACAGCCAGGAGCTCGGCAGTTTAAAAAAGCGAGGCGAATCCTATTTTGATAGCAGACAGTTCGATGAAGCTATAGGATGTTTTGACAAGATACTGGAAAAGAACCCTGCTGATGAAGAAACCAAGAGACTGAAGGAAGAAGCTGTTCAGAAAAAGCAAGATGAAGAGGCTATAAGTGATAGGAAAGACGAGGTTAAAAAAGTCATTGATCAAGCGACACCGATCTTCACAACCGCCAAGAACCAGCAGGTATCCGGCAGAATAAGCAGGGCCAGGAGTAATTATAACAAGGCGCTGAAAATACTCAAAGAAGCGGATGTTGAAGATGAATCAATCACAAAGATGATCAAGGAGATAAAAAAAAGACTCGCTGAAATAGCCAATCTGCCTGACCGGGTTGAAAGGGTGAGGAAAGAACCAGAAGAGAGCGGGAAACGGAAAAGGAGCTCTCAAGAGGAACCAGAAAAGAAAAAGAAGAAAAAAGAAAAGAAGCCTAAAAAAGCCAAGAGAAAGGCCTATCTTTCCCCGGAAGTCGTAGCTGAACTGACGGCTACAGGAACCGAGTTATCAATGGGAAACAACCCCAGGATGGTGCTGAACGCCATTAGCCGTATCGCGAACAGGACCATGAAAACTATAGAAAAGGTGGAAGGCACCCGCACTCTGATGAGAGCAAGGACCGGTAATTTCAGGATATTCTACAGGCAGACTGACAGCGGGGATGTGCTGATCCTTTCAGTGGTGAGGAAGGGAGATGGGATATATAGCGCTGCAACGGCCCGGTTCCCGGACAGCCTTGATTGCGAGCCTATACTGGAACAATCTGTTACTTTGGAGGATTTTCAGAAGAAAGCAAGAGGGCATGGCCCTGCCCTTTTTATAGATCCCCGGACAGATGAAGTAAGGGCGTTGCGTGATGAGCCGGACGGAATATCAGAACACCAGGCGGTCAATGAAGCAATAGATGAGATCGTATTCAAACAGGGAAAAGAGCCATTAGAAAAAGGTGACCCGATCCATGATTTCGTCAACCTATCCACTGCCGCTATAAGCATTTATGTATATGATGACGAAGCCTTTGAGACCGAACTCGACCAAAAGGGTTTTGGGTATGTTGCAGAAGGACTTCTCACCCACGCGGGCACCTACCGTGACCCTGATTCAAATCTTACCAGAGCCAGTAATTTGTTCATTCCGGAATCCGTCTATAAAGTCCTGCTGGGTCTTTTAAAAAGAGCAACTACGGATTCAGCGGATGATACAGTGGTGCGTGTATGGAGAATTCACGAGACAGCGCATTTTCTGAACCGCATGGCTGATATTGACGCGAGGCTGGATCATCAACGAGAAGGCACGGCTGGATACATCTTTTTATTAGCCAAAGCAGAACGCGCTTTTGAAAAAGGAAGACTTGATGAGGCCTTGGAGCATGTATATAAGGCAATGGAAATGGTCCATGGCGCGTGTTTCACGTATGAATTAATGGCACAGATAGCCGAAGCCCAGGGGAATCTGGTAATTGCTCAGACTGGATGTATTTTAGCTCTGAATGTGATAAATATTCAAGCCGGAATGATAACGATAGGTCATCCCTTGGGGGATAAGCTAATGGAGATAGTGCAGCGAGGCGTGGGAAACGCTGTGATCTTAAAGGGTGTCAAAAGAGAAGGAGAGTTTTTGGAAAAGATGGACCCCGGAGACCTCGGCTATGATGAAATGGAAGCGGCATTTAAAAAGGGCCTTGTTCAGAATATAACAAGCGTAAGTGAGATCGTTACCAGGAAATTCGAGGAAAGAAGACCGCTTTCCCGGCTGGAGATGGACGCGGTTGAAGTCCTTTTAAGAGCTGCTGAAAGGAGAGAGATAGTCAATACTGCCATGTCCGCTGTGCCGGACGAGGCCTTGGAGTCTCATGTGTATTTTCTTGGCGGGGAGGCGTATTTTCTAACTGAAGATTATGATAAAGCCATTGAATGCTTTGAAAGATCAATAGAGTATGAGAAGACCCATCCAGCAGGGCATGCGAGACTCGCAATAGCATACGCGTATAAAGACAGGTCCAGGGGATCATTTGAGAAGGCGCATCAGGTCATTGAGCAGGCTGAAGAAAGATTCGGGACAGTGGATATCTTAAGTGAAACATCGGAATATCTTACGCATGCGGAAGATGAGATCAAACAGTCTGCGGAAAAGGCGCATAAGTATTTTGAGAAAGGCGATTATGGTAATTGCAGGAGGACTCTTACAGCATTGCAAAAGAAGTTCGGTAAAACGCCTCTTCCGGATGATCTACTGGCTTTGCAGAGCAGGAGTGAGGAGCTTGGCAGTTTAAGAAGTCACGGCAGAGCATATATGAATAGCGGAAGATTTGATGAGGCTATAAAATGTTTTGATGAGATATTGGAAAAGAACCCATCTGATAAAGCGACCAAAAAACTCAAGGAAGAGGCCGCGCAGTTGAAAAAAGATGGAGAATCAGAAAAAGACAGAAGGGCCATTGTAGATAAAATACTGAAAAGCGCGCAGGAATTCCTTACTCGTGCCAATAATCAGGTGGTTTCTGGCAAGATTGGCAGGGCCAGGGGGAATTATAATAAAGCATTGGAAATTCTTAGAGCGACAGAGATCTCAGATGAAGCCATAACAAAGATGATAGATGATGTAGAGAAGAAACTCGCCGCAATAGAACATCTGCCCGACACGGTGAAAAGAGAGGTGGAAGAAAAAAAACGGGGAAAAAGAAGAAGGACGGTAGTGCTGGAAGAAGAGCCTATTGCTGTTAAGATGGAGGAGACTAAGAGGATCGTTGCAAGAGAAATATTCTTTTCTAAACGGGTTATCAATACATTGACAAAGGGTAATCTGGCAACAGAGGAATATCACAACAGGGTTCTGGAGTCTATGAGGCGGGTGTCAACTAAAGACATGAGGAATGTAGATATAGACAAGATAACAGATCGAAGGTATTTATGGAGGATCAGGACCGGGGATATACGAATAGTATTCGCTTATATTGGTCAGGCGGTATTAGTGCTTTCGGTGTTTAAGCGGAAAAAAACATATAAAAGAGTGTTTAGAAAATTTACAGACAGTTTCGATTATGGACTGATCCTGGATGATGCTATAGCTATGACGGATTTTGAGAAACAGATCAGCGGGGAAGGTGTCACCATGAAAGCGCCCGGGTCATTGCCCATGGATGAGGACGAACGTGTAGATGAAGAGTATATTACCGGGCTGGTGTCCAGGGCAACTGAAAGAACAGGGGATGTGAATATCCAAGAGGCAGCGGCATATATAAATAAGCACGCGCCGCCGCTTGGCGGTGCCGAGGTAACTGCCGATAAAATAAAGATTTACACAATAGACAGCCTTGGCGACATGATGGGCATACCCAGGCTTGAAGGCGCGGAAAAGGCAATAGACCTTATTTACGAGTACGGCGTATATGATGAAAAGGACGGAATGTTAAACATATACGTGACCAGGCAGTATTTTAAGACGCAGTTAAAAGACAATACAATAGGTTTGGCGGAATTCATAGATCACGAGTATACTGAAAAAGTTTTAGGTTATTCACACCGGGTAGCAGCCTCAAGGAGCTGTAAATTCATTCCCGAAGGCGGAGTTGGGTTAAGTCCGTTCCATTACTTCTACGCCGATCAGATAATAGATGAAAAAAATTACGAATTGGCAAAATTTCTGACCGCGGAGAGATTCGCGTCAAAGGATGTCCTGGCCGTATACAGGGGTGATAAGAGCGAGATCAGGCAGATAGAGGCATATGAAACGCTGTTCTTTGATTATCTTCGTCTTTTGGAATGGCTTAAAAAAGCGGAAGAAGAAGAAAAGCATGATGTATTGGCAGAATTATCTTTGAGAATCTATAAGATATTGGAAAAGCACCCGGGAATAAAATTGACCGAAGGACAAGAAGAGATCTATAAAAACATAGAACAGGAAAGATTTTATGTTCATGAATTCAAGACCTCAAGACAGGTGTACATGTCATTATCTCAAGTTCCTCTTGAAGCATTTGCAGGAGAAGATGAAGACATGGTATTTATGGGGAATAAACTCGGCTCACGAGGAGAGTTGTATTGTAAAGGGCAGGAGACCCCCCTTATAACTTTTGGCAACTATCCAAGGTCAAAGATAGCTTTTAAAATGAAGAACGGAGATATTTATCGCATATGGATACTGGATAACGAGAATAGCGTGATAGATTTCAGACAGATGGGACAGATTCACGAAACGGATGAAAAATTCCGTATGAGATTTAACCTTAAGATCGAGCGAACCCGGTTTAATGCATTAGGGGATTGTATCGTGCGGGATCAGAGACTGGATGTTGTCGGTAATCTGCATATAGGCGGAAGGGCAGTCAATTTCGGATCCTATTATAGTATGTGTAAGGTGGAGATAAAGGTCAAGTCAGGGCAGATAGAAGGAGTGGTGATATTTGACGAACGAGGATCGCCGGTCAGAAAAGTAGATTTTGTACTTATATATGATAAGAAAGGCAGGCTGTTAGATTCTTTCCACCATAATCTTCCCCAGAGCAAGCTCGAAAAGCTGGACGGTGTGACTTTAAAGAAGTTCAGGCTGAATTCAAACGGAGCTCTTATACTTGGAGCCAGCAAGGATCCCATACCACATTTTCACGATCATCCTAACGCAGAAGTAGAGATCGATATCATACAGGGACATATAGACAAGGTCAGGATACTCGGGGAAGATGGCAGGGCTATTGAAGAACATATATTTAAGCTTGTATACGATGAGGAAAACAAGGTTATATGTTCCTTCTGCGAGATGATATACAGTCAGGACTTTGACAAAACAACCGGGAGGATCAAGAGATGGAAGACCGACAAGGGCGGGCTCCTTAGAGCAGGCAACAGGACTCTGGGCTCTTTTCCGGTTAAAAAAGAAAGCCCGGTCGAAGCAGTGGTTGAGCGGGGCATCACAAAGGAGGTCCAGTTTTTCAAGGATGAAGAGGCAAAACAAGCCGACGGAGATCCGATAAAATACAGTCTTGTCTACGATCCCAGGGGAAAACTTATGGACTCGTTCAATAGAGGATATTCAGAGGAAAAAACGAGAAAGTTAAAGAGGGCCACGGTAAAGGAGTTTTATCTTAGAGACAGGGGGGTTCTGTTTTGGGGCGACCGTTATTGGGCAGGTTTCACGAAATACCCGAAGCATAAGGTAGAGTTTGATGTGGTGGACGGAATAGTGACTGAAGTAAGGATATTTGACAAAAAGGGAGAAAGGATAATAGAAACAGTGCTTCTCACACTTATATATGAGGTTAGCAGAAAAGGAACGGAGAAGCTCTTTGACAGTTATTGGAAGAGGTATGCCTCAGTGAAGTTCCAAAAGTTGAAAGGGAAATATGTGATCAGAAGGGCAAACCTTACGGCGAATAAAGAATTGAATATAGGGGGTAAAACAGGCAGCGGAAGGAACATTCCCCGCGCAAGATTCCCCGAAATGCAGCTTGGCGCGGAAGTTGTTGTATACGTTGAAGATGCAAAAATTACCGGCGCGGAAGAAGTCTTATTGGGGGTTGAAAGGATTCTGCAGAACGCCAGAGAAGTCATACCCCGGCTTGTCCACAGCATGATGAAGATCTCGGAAAGGATCTCAGCAAAAGATAAAGACGAGAAAATCGTGCTGCTTCTTGACATGGACCTCACGGACCGGGATGAGAAAAAGATAGGAAAAGAGATCGAGCGGCTTATACGACTGCTTACGGATGTAGAAAATAATAACGGGGACCTTAAGACGTTCCTCGCCAACCTTGAGATAAGAAGAGCGAAAGGCAAGGACCTTCTGAATAAAAAAGGGAACGTCAAGGATGAGAACGTCATTGTTGTGACGAGTAAATCCAATCTGACCTATTTTAAAAGCATAGAGGACAAAGCAGTTATCGCGGCTATAGACGATGAAAACTTCCCGGAATCGGCTTATTTCCCCTTGCTTGAAGTCGTGCTTTTTGCCATCGGTAAATACATGGAGTGGGATGAAGACACGCTCCGTGAACATTACGGAAACATACCTAACGCTGCTCCGATAGAAGATGTTGATAGTAAGCTCTTCAAGAGAGACATGAGAAATGTTGTCATAAAACTGATACCGGATGCTACTGAGTTCAACACCCGGGAACTAGTGGACATGATGGAACGTATCAGGGACATTCTCTCCAAGGCCTGATCCAGGCTCCGTAAAGTATTTACACCAGCCAGCCATTATGATAAAGTATGCTTATGTTAAAGGATCTGAAGAAAGACATAGACAGGGAAATAAGATCATATCTTTCCGATATAAGGAAGAACTACAGGCTGCACGAGACATCGAAGCTTCTTTTCAACGGGATAAAGGATTTTCTGGAGCGAAAAGGCAAGAGGATCCGGCCCATTTTATACCTTTTGAGCTACCAGGGTTATACAAAAAGGAAGAGGTTCTCGCATAAAAGACTTATCCGTTCATCCCTTTCCCTTGAGCTTTTGCATGATTTTTTGCTTGTCCATGATGATGTCATTGACAGGTCCCGGCTACGCCGGGGCAAACCCACGCTTCACAGATCGTTCAATGCCCGCCTGGCTGTATCTCCCGACAGTATAATGGGTTCCGGACTCAGCATAGTAGCCGGCGACGTGATATTCGCTCTGGCTGTCGAGACATTGCTTGATATGGATGAAGAACGGTCCAGGAAGGAAAAGGCCTTGAGAAAGTTCATCGAAGCTGCCGTGTTTACCGGCGGCGGTGAGTTCATAGACATTGTCAACGGGGCGAAAGGGATCGATGAGATCCGAAAAAGGGACGTTTTCTTGAATTACACCATGAAGACCGCTAAATACACTTTTGAGGCCCCGATGCTTATGGGCGCGATCCTGGCCGGTGCCGGGAAGAAAGAATTGGATAAATTGTCTGAGCTGGGGACCGTTTTCGGCCATGCTTTTCAGATACTGGATGACCTGCTTGACATGTTCTCGACTAGCAGAGAAATAGGCAAACCCGTTCTGTCAGATCTTGCCGAGTCAAAGAAAACACTGCTTGTCTGGAAAGCATATGGAGACCTGCGCCGGAAAGATAAAGTGGAATTCAACCGGATCTTTAAAAAAGGGAACAAGACACGGGCTGATCTGAGTAAATTGAAAAAACTGGTGGAGGGATCAGGAGCCCCTGTGTACTGCCTTAAACAGACACGCTCTCTTCTGGCAGAAGCCGGTCATATAATAGAAAGCCTTAGGATGAAAAAAGAGTTCAAGAAGCGCCTGCGCCGAATAACAGACGGCTTTACGCCAAAGATCGAAAGGCTGGAAAGGACGATCAAAAACTAACGGACCGGACAGAAAAATGAAGATAAACATAGCAAAAAGTTCAGGGTTTTGTTTTGGAGTGAGACGGGCGATAGATATCAGCGCAGCCCTTGCTGATAAAAAAAAGCAGGTATCCATCCTGGGAGATATAGTGCATAACAGTTTCCTTGTGCGTAAACTTTCCCAAAAAGGAATAAAGAAGATAAACAGGATAAGACCCGTAAAGGGCGATACATTAATAATAAGCGCGCACGGGGCCCCAAAGAGGGCGTTTGAAAGAGCAAGGGAATGCGGGTACAGGATAGTGGATGCCACGTGCCCTAAAGTCAAAGATATCTATAAGATCGCAAGAAAGCTTGAGAAGAGCAACAAGATAATAATCATCGGAGATAAGGGGCATACCGAGGTAAAGGGCATTGCCGGACAGATCAGGAAGAAGCCCATAATAATAGAATCTCCGAAGAAGATACCGGTCAAACAACTTGCCCGCATAAAAAAAGCAGCAGTGATAACACAATCGACACAGTCCCTCGCTAATATTAACGCCATAATGAAACGCCTGGAAAAGATAATGCCGGATGTCAGGCTCTATAACACCACCTGCCGGATCACTGTCATCAAACAGAGGGAGATAGAGTCACTGCCGAGGAAAAATGACGTAGTGCTGATCGTGGGTTCACCCACGAGCGCGAACACAAAAAGGCTCTATCAGATATCAAAAAAAATAAACAAAAAGACCCACTGGATAGATACTAAGAAAGACCTAAAACCTTCCTGGTTCAAACATGCCAAAGCCGTAGGGATAATGGCCGGAGCGTCCACACCTGATGAGGTAGTGGATGAGATCATCAAGACCATTAAACACTATTAAAGGGAAGAACATCCTTCCACCCACGCTCAAGTCAATTCAGAAATAATACCTGTATAGCTCTAAAAAACCTTGTTTTTTATAGGTTCATAATGGACTAATTTTGTGTAAGTCGTTTAAATTGTTTGCATAGCAAATCATTCAAGTAAACGCACTATATCTTAACTTAAAAAGTTAGCTTTATTTTTAAATAAAAGCTTGATGTTTGCTGTATAAATAGTTATAATAGCACGAGTATAAGACTAACAATAAGGGAATTTGGGAATCCTGCCCATCGTCCGATAGAGAAGTACCAATTTTAAAGCGAATATCCCTAAAAAGAGCGAATTTTGACATCGATGTTAAGCTATAAAATAGTAAGGTGTATTCTTGTTGACTAATACTGAAAATATGGTAGAATAATCTCAGGTTAATTGTAAAAAAAGGTAGAACAAATATATCAGGAGGGTTAAATGCGGGATCACAATACTGAAACCAGTAATATAAAAAAACAAAAAGATAAGTTTATGGACAAACCTGAATTCTTTTCCAAGAAGGACGTTTCAGACGATGACATGAGTGGCCTGGTTACCTGGACGAGGCGTCATGCCTTTTTTATTAAGTGCGTAAGCCTCACTCTGTCACTTATATTTCTTCACCAGCAGCTAGGCTGGTCACAGGAAGGAAAGCCTGTATGGGCGTATGCCAAACCAATGGAGATCAACCAGCCGCAGGATCTTCAAAAAAGCGAGTTTGAAATACCATACGATATCGCAGACACCCAAAGCGTTAAAAAGAACGGCGGGGACGAAGTAATCGTTCACATTCAGGATGCTCACGCCTCATTATCCGCGCAGTATTCAATAGCCAAACTACTTGACTCTCTTGTGACCAATTATGACCTGCAGTTCATAGCCCTCGAAGGTTCTGCCGGATATATCGATACCTCATTGCTGAAGACGTTTCCGGATAAAAAGATAAGAGAGGACACGGCTTCGTTCCTGATGAGAGAAGGCCGGATGAGCGCCGGTGAGTTTTTTACCATCACTTCCGACCGGGAAGATATACAGCTCTACGGTATAGAAGATGACGAGATATACCGGGAGAACATCGAAAGTTTCCGGGCGGTCGCAAAGGAACGCGCGAAACAGACAGGAGATCTCTCTAGCCTGCTGGAACAGTTAAACGCCCTTGGCGAAAAGATCTTCTCAAAGGACCTTAAGGTCCTGAATGACAACTCCGTCCTTCACAGGGAAGGGAGTCTAAGCTTTTCTGACCACTGGAAAAGCATAAGCGATTTTACAAAAAAATACAATATAGACATTTCAGGATATACTGAGATCACAAAACTGCTGGAATCGATGGAGCTGGAAGAGGGCATAGATTTCGGAAAGGCCAATACTGAAAGACGCAGCCTCATCGATGAATTAAGCAGAAAGGTGGACAAGCCTGAACTGGAAAGCCTGGTGCTCAAGTCTCTTGCCTTTAAGCAGAACAAGGTGTCCCAGGGGGATTTTCACAGGTATCTTGTAGGCCTTGCCGAAAGCAAGGGTATCCCCGCCGATGGATATGAGAACCTCATAAACTTTACAAGATATGTGACAATATACGAATCAGTTGAAATATTCAAGCTGTACAGGGGAATGGAAGGACTGGAAGACAGTATCCGGGAAAAGTTGTACCGCAGCGATGACGAGAGAGAACTTTGCAAGATGACAAAAATGGCGCGGCTGTTAAAACAACTGTACGCCATTGAACTTAACAACAGAGAGTTCGCGTACGTTGAGAACAACCACAAAGACTTCACCGCGGAGAGGTATTCAAGGTCTATAAGAGAAAAATGCGGGAAGTATAATGTGGCAATTACGGGAGAGTACGACCTTTCCGGCATAGTAAGCGGTATAGTCGGCGCCATGAAGTTCTATCGCGACGCCGAGGCAAGAAATAACGCGATGATCGCAAATACGATCGCGAACATGCGTAAAGAAGGAAAACACGTCGCGGCTCTTATCACCGGCGGATATCATACCGAAGGGCTGACCAGCCTTATGGAGCAAAAAGGCCTGTCATACCTTGTGGTTGTCCCGAAATTCGAGAATGAAAAAGAGAGGCCGTATGTAGCTATCCTTACTAATAAAAAGAAGCCGTACGAGAAGATACTTGAGACAGGAAGGTATCAGCTGGCAGTAGCGGCGTATTTTGACGAATATGAAGGCGACCTGAACAAGATCAAACCGGCGGTTTTTTACGCGCTCGGAGCCCAGGCGATCGAAGGTGGGGATGTCGAATCCACCAAATTACTCTGGGAACAGGCATACAGGACAGCGTATGCTGGAATACCGGCGGAGGCTATGGGATTTGAGCCTGTATCACCGGATGAGTTCAAGGCTTTTCTGGACAGCATTAGTGTCCTCAGGTACAAGAAGAAAGCCATAATGACGGACGGCAACGTCTTTGTCACGCTCGCTGGAAAAGATCTCCTTACTTTTGATCCGGCCTCCAAGTCGGAAAGGGACGCGTTTTTAAGCATCCAGGCTTCGAAAGCCTTGAAAGAAGAGGCGGAAGATACTGAAAAATTTGCCGCCGCGCTTACGGCTTTGAAACAGGAAGTGGCAGAGATAAAGGACCTGAAGGACGAGCTCAAGGTCATAACCACACAGCTGGGAAGTTCCATAGCCAGGGAAGCAGCGAAAGAAGAGCTTGAAGGGCTCGCGGAGAAACTTGCGCCTGAGGGTGAAAGGGCAGCGCTGGTAGTTGAAGCGCTTGACGGAGCTGAATTAAATACAGAGAATGTCCGCGAGGTATTAAGGAACCTTGGAAGGGAACAAAGAGTGCGTCTTTCCCAGAACTGGCAGAAAGATAAGGGTCTGGCGGCGGAGGTGGACTCGTTTATCGTCGCGGTGCAGGAACAGCAGAAGCTGGATGGCATAAATCTGTTACTGGGAACCATAGGCCATATTGTTAATAACAGGTTTGTGGCTTTTGCCTTCTTTGATATGATTTTCAATTACGCTCGTGATGATAGTGAAAAAGAAGCGAAATATAGGGGAACAATTAAAAGGTCAATAAGTTATATCTTAGAGTTTAATCAAACCTTGGATGGGATTGTTCGGGAGGGAAGGATAAAAAGGACGGAGTTCTCTACTATTGATTTGGAGACTTCTCTGGAAGAAGGAAAGGTCATAGCTGGAGCAAGCCATGAATTATTAAAACACATATGGGATAAGGAACATGCTTTAATGGAGCGAGTGCTTGATGTTGTGGAAGCAATGAGTAAGCTTGCGATTGATGAGATAGAAGGGTTCTGTGGCCATCTTGCCTCGTGCTATGATACGTATACAGAAGAATTAGAGGTTCTCAGGGGGGATAGAGAATCCAGCGCGGAACAAAAGATAGAAAAATTTGATGCGATTGTAGCTAAGTTTTATGAAGACTCGCAGATAGAGGGCGAATCCGCTCAAGAGATCCTGGCCAAAGCTGAAAAAGTTGAAGAAGCAAAGGAACCGGAAGAACCAAAGGAACCCGGCAAAGGCGTGACAATAGAAACAAGATGGCTGGGCAGGATATTATCCAAAGTGGTCAAGTTACCCAAAGCATTATATGAAAATGTGATCGTTCCTGTTATTGAGGTCGCGTATCCAATGCTCGGTCTCACAGTGCTGTCAGCCGTGCAGGGAAAGGGCATTTCAGGGATCACCGGTCTTAACCTTGCTTCCTGGCCGGTGCTTATCACGCTTGCGGTGGTTGGTATTGTATTTATTGCCCGTCATCCCAAGGCTTTGTCCACTTTGGCCACATTGATCCCGGGACGCGGGCCGCCTGAAGATATGAAGAAGAAGCTCACCATTCCTGCAGTGATCTCCGGGCTGCGTATCGTATTTGCTTTTGCCGCGGGGATACTGGCACCACATACACCGGTCAATCCATTATTTATTTTCGCAGTTCTTGATATATCCTCCCACATGATCTTGAACACTCTGGCTCCTCGCCTGGGCCTTGAAAAAGGCAAGGCAAAAATCGTTGAAATACCTGTGGCGATCGAGGAAAGGGACGAAGAGGCTGCCCTGGAAGTGATAGAGACAAAACCCGATGGCTCATACCTTGCAAGCAAAGAGTTTTATCCGAATACAAACCAGCCAGGGCTTGTAGAAAGTTACACTAGAAAAGGCAAGCTTCTTATTACCTATATATACGACATAAAGGGCGATCTTGTAGGAGAGATCGACGTGGATGGCACGGTCTACAATTACACAAGGACCGAACTGGATTTTCTCAAGGCGACCCCGTATGAGGTTTACAGGCCGGGGCAGATATCAGCGTTGAGAAAGCTTAAGAACGGGATACTGGCGGAACTCGGCACAGGACGCGGGAAGACCGTCCCGCTTGCCGGGGCAGCGCTTGCCAGATGGCAGGAGATGGAACAGAGGAGTGTAATATTCACTCACAGTGATCCCCTGACCGAGCAGGCCATGAACGGTGATGAAAAGGCCCCGGGCATGGGTGTTGTGCTGAGCAATTGCGGAGCAGCAACAGGGTTCATCCTTCCGGACAGTAAAGGCGGAGAAATAGGTTATATCTTTGAAAACGGAGATAAAAGGGAAGCTTCTATAGATGAAGTCTATGATAAATGTGCCATAGTTTACGCAAAGTGGGAAAGAGTGGTCCATCGTCATATGCGGGAGACGGTCGGGACCCTTCCAAAGGCTCTTAAGAACTTTGAACGTTATGGCCTTTTTGACGAAGCTGACCTTATACTCATCTTTTCCTCGGCAACACCGTGTATTATCTCCGGCAAAAAGATGGATGACTGGAAGGGACGGCTTCAGGTTCGTACAGCCATAAAGAGAAGTGCTTATATACAGGATATATTTAATAATAGTGATTTATATTATACACGCGATGAGGCCAAGGAAGTGTTCTTGACCACTAGAGGGCAGGGCATGGTCAACAAAGCCCTTAGGGCCATGGCCAGTAAAAGACCGAAGCTGGCAGAGGTGTTAGAAGCGCATGGAAATACTTTTGTCATAGACGCCCTCAAAGCCCACCTCTTCTACAAAGAGGATGTCCAGTATTTCGCGCGCAGGGACAAGAGTGGAAGGATTATCGGTATATACGTCCGTGATGAAGCGACAGGAGCCCAAAAAGTGGGGATGTCTTTCGGGGAAGGCATCCAGCAGGCCGTGGAAATCAATGCCGGAGTTGTTGCGAAATATGTAACTCCGGAAACTTATACTTTGATGTCAGAGACCATAGTTCAGTTTTTAAATTCAGATCTGATCATTGATTTCGCCGGAGCCAGCGGAACATTGGCAAAAGATCGTATGGCAAGTATGTATACCGGTAAAACAGTAGAAGCCGTCGCGGGTCTGCCTCCCACCCTTAAGAAAGAAGGGCATAGGGGGTTTGCAACAGAGGAAAGGAAAAGGCGGGCCGCATTAGCAAGTGCCGTAAAAAGATTCCGTGCGGGCCAGCCTGTTTTTATAAAGGTCCAGTCAGAAGTAGAGACCGTTGCTCTTAAGAATTTCTTTGAAGCAAATCTTCCAAAGGATGTAAAGGACGGAATAATCATGAATATAGCCGATGGCAAGAAGCCGGAGGCATTTGAATCAGCGATCAAACAGGCAGGTTACGCGAACGTCTGGACGATCGCCACCAATGTGGCGCACAGGGGTGTTAACATCAATGTTCAGGGATGCAGGCTTGATGAGGACGGCAGTGAGGGAGAAATGGTGCCGGATGACGAGAGCGGCCTGGCTCCCGGTCTTCATGTTATGTCCTATTATATGGATGAGGATGAGGATTTCGAGATACAGACGATGGGTCGTGGCGACAGGGGTATTAATGCAGGTTCATGGGAAGGATTATTCTGTTTTGATGAGCTGTTATTCCAAAATTATCCCGCTCTTTTAGCCCATCATAAAATACTGCTCGAGCAGGCAGTAAGGGGAAACGATAAAGAAGCTATAGAAGAGTTGATACACCAGATAAGGTCTCTGGTCGTAAGCGCGAAAAACAGGAATGACGAAAGAAGAAGGGAATATGAGGATGAAGTTTTTGCGTATCAGCAGAAGTTCCTGCGACTTTTTGCGATCACCAGATTAGCAAAGGGAGTTCCTGCTGGACCCAGAGGGCTTGTCAGCATAAGACAGCTGATGCCTTTCATAATGGTCTTGAGAAGTATTGGTGTCTATAATGCCATCAAAACAAACCTTCCAAAGGTCAAGGAGTTCCTGAAAAACGCCGGCATGTATGGCAAGGAAGTGGAAAAGCTGAAGCTCAGCCCGGATGAAGATCTGGCATATGTGATAAATTGTCTGAGATTGATAGTCAAGACCAAGATCGAAAAGGAATTGCTCAAATTCCAGACCGAACAGCAGGCGACAAGGAAGCGGCTCAGTTATCTGGCCAGCCTGGCAAGGCTCGGAGTAAGGGGCGCTTTTATCCAGTTTGACCAGGAACTGGCCAATGCCATAAGACTGTCACGGAACTTCAGGGCAAAAGAACAGGATGTAAACAAGCTTGTCCAGTCCGTGATAGCCCAGTCCCTGGCAGGAGCTGTTTCACAGGTAAAGGCGGTGGAAAGTCCGGCTAAAGCTAAAAGAGAAGCCCTGTTTTCAAAGCTTAAAATAATAGGCGCTATAGTATTAGTGGTCGGGATAAGCGCGTTGACCGTTATCTATGGACTTGGGCCCATTACCAGTAATGCGTTCCAGCCTGCTATGGGCTTTCTAAAGGCCCAGTCCGTCTTGGCTGGTATTATCGGAGCAGGCCTTTTAATACCAACGGTATATTTGCATCAGATGTACAGCAAAAAAATAGGTCAGCTTGACAGGTCAACGACCAATTTTATGCGCTTTACGGCAGGCATAGGAAAGGGGAGTTTCCTCAAAGGCGCCGCGAAGTGGGCAGGCATGATGGCATTGCATCTTCTGGCCGGCCCCGGGATGTATGTCGGAGCAGGTATGCTGCTTACCTCGATCGTTTTTCCGGTCATAACGCTTGCGGCAATACCTATTCCGGTAATACCGATCGCTTTATCTTCGATATATCTGGCTTTTCTTGCAAGGCTTGTTCTTATAAGAATATTTCAATCACAATTTCATAAAGTCGAAGACGTAAGGCCGACGCCTTTCAGGCGCGGTGTCCAGGCTTTTGCCAGGACACTGGTCGTAGCGATTGGCGCGTTGTTCACGATCCAGATCAGCGGCGGTTCACCTCTGGTTACAGGGATTTCTTTATTGGCACTCTTGGGCACAACACTGCTTTCTGTTGCTGCCAGTATAAAGGAGGACAGGAAAGAAGGTTATGCTAAAGTGGCCAAGCCGGTCTATCTTGGGATACTTGCCGGGGTGGTCGCTATAGTGGGAATAATAGCGGTCGCTACATCCGCCGCCCCGCTTATTGTTCCGATGATCAAGATCGCGGTAGCAGGATTAGGCGTAGGCATAATCACGATGCAGATCATTCATGCCAGAACACAGGCAAAGGACGCGGCCGCGGACGGGCAGAGTTACTGGCGGACGTTTGTGGAATCATTCATACCGAATTCCCGCAACTTGATCATGCGGGGTGTAGCAATATGGGCAATTTTTGTTTTGTTCAAGAGTGGGATTATATCGCTTGCGATTCTTGTAGCGGGAGGTGTGGCAATAACACTGTTGCTGCACAGGTATGGCGTGAACATGGAAAAAATAATCGGCCGGCCGGTATCTGAAGAATTTTCGCAGGCAATGGGCGGCATGATCATGTTATCAGCCGGTGCTTCACCCATGGTCGCGTTCCCCCAGGCTATTGACAAGCTGGACGAGCAGCTGGATGGAATAAAGGAAGAGCGTATGCAGGAAGTAATGAAGCAATATATGCCTTCAGGTGCTGATAATCCCGAGCTTACCAGGGTTTTTCAGGAGCTTATGCTGCCTGCTCTTGAGGATGTTCAGCTGCCGGCTGAAAAAGCTATTGAAGAATATGAAGAAAGAAGGGGTTTTAAAGAACTGGGAAGGAATATAGAGTCGGTCTTTAGCGCTATTATGGACGGGGAAGGCATCCCTGCCGTTCAGCCGGAAGCAGATGAAGCCGCTGGTATGGCGGTCACTGAAGTGCCTGTTGAGCCTTCAGCAGTAATACCGGAAATGCCGGAACTGGCAGTGGAACTACCCGTAGATACGCAGGTTGTGAGTATAGATCAGATCGATACAACGCCTGTGGTGGCACAAATAAGCGTTACCAAAGTTCCTCAACCTGACACTGGCATGACAGTGCCGGAGATCTCTATAAGCAAAGAAGCTTTTGTAATGAGCCCTGCTGGGGAAGTTACAGCACCGACTGAAGATGAACTGTTTAATGAGATGATGGGTTTTAGTAATATCAGCTCATTTTTGATGGGTTCCCAGATCGCCGGGGATGAAGATAAGTTCCGGGATTTTGTTGAGCACTGGATGTTCAAGGATAACGGGATCTGGTACGTCAGGCATCGCGGTGATCCTAATGCTCCGGCCTTAACCCTTCCTGAATATAATGAGGCTCTTGGCAAAGTAATGGTTAAGCCGAATATCAGCCAGGCCATTCTGGCCGCGGAAACCCAGATCCAGAAAGCAGCGCTTTACAATAACATCGGATTCACAGCGGCTAGAATGTACAAGGTTGGAAATACGTGGTATGTAAGAGCAACCGATGACCCCAGCGCGTCCGCATTGACCCTGGATGAATTTGATGAGGCGTTCGGTGTGCTGTCAAGCCAGAGCAATATCAAAGCTGCTTTGGATGCAGCAGTTACTGGGATTGCCGCAAGAGCTCTTTATAATGGTATTAATTTCGTTGCCGGAAGGATGTACAAAGAGGGGAATGCCTGGTATGTAAGAGCGGTGGATGATCCCAATGCTCCGGCGCTTACCATAGAACAGTTCAATGAAGCCTTTGGGGTCCTTATAACTCAGAATAACATAATTTTAGCCCTTGCGAACGCGACAACAGATGCCGCAGTGACAGCACTTTACAACGGGGTATATTTTGCTGCATCCAGGATGTATAAGCAAGGCAATAACTGGTATGTAAGAGTGACAGACAATCCTAACGCGCTGGCATTGACCATAGAGCAGTTTGACGAGGCGTTTGGAAAGCTTACAAGTCAGGCGAATATAAAGGCAGCTCTCGATGCGGCAGTGAGTGATGCGGCAGTGGCAGCGGTTTATAACGGCGTTTATTTCGCAGCGGGAAGGATGTACAAGAAGGACAATAAGTGGTACGTAAGGGCCACAGATAATCCTAACGTGCCGGCATTGACCATCGAGGATTTTGATACAGCATTCGGTCTCTTGATAGCACAGCCGAATATCGGCAATGCTCTGGCAAACGCGACAACCGAGGCAGCGGTAGATAGCGTTTATAACGGCGTGTATTTTACCGCAGGAAGGATGTATAAGGCAGGCAATACCTGGTACGTAAGGGCGACAGATAATCCTAACGCGCCGGCATTGACAATAGAAGATTTTGATGAAGCGTTCGGCTCATTGATGTTGTTGCCGAATATCGGTAATGCCCTGGCGAACGCGACAAGTGGCCCGGCAGTTAAAGCGCTTTACAATGGCGTATATTTTGCCGCAGGAAGGATGTACAAGGGGGCTGACAATAAGTGGTACGTAAGAGCGATGGATGTTCCCGGCGCCACGGCATTGACCATAGAGGATTTTGATACAGCGTTCGGGCTTTTGATGTCACAGCAGAATATCAGCGCTGCATTGGCAAATGCGACAACCGCGGCAGCAGTAACGGCGCTATATAACGGAGTATATTTTGCGGCAAGCAGGATGTATAAACAGGGTAATACCTGGTACGTAAGAGCGGCAGATGATCCTAACGCGCCGGCATTGACCCTTGAGGATTTTGATACAGCGTTCGGGCTTTTGATGTCACAGCAGAAAATCAGCGATGCGCTGGCAGGCGCTGCAACCCAGGCAGCGGTAACAGCGTTATACAACGGCATTAATTTTGCAGTGGGAAGAATGCACAAGGTAGGGAATACCTGGTACGTAAGAGCGGCAGATGCTGCTAACGCGCCGGCATTGACCCTTGAGGATTTTGATACAGCGTTCGGGCTTTTGATGTCACAACAGAATATCAGCGCTGCATTGGCAAACGCTGTCACCGAAGCAGAAGTAATAGCGCTATACAACGGTATTTATTTCACAGCGGCAAGGATGTACAAGGAAGGGAATAACTGGTACGTAAGAACGATAACCGATCCCAGCGTGCCGGCATTGACTCTTGAAGAATTTGATACAGCGTTCGGGCTTTTGATGTCACAGCCGAATATCAGCGCTGCATTGGCAAACGCTACAGCCGAAACAGCACCGGCGCTATACAATGGTGTTTATTTCGCAGCTGGAAGGATGTACAAGTCAGGCAATACCTGGTACGTAAGAGCGGCAGACGATCCTAACGCGGCACCATTGACAATAGCAGATTTTGACACAGCGTTCGGACTTTTGATGTCACAGCAGAATATCAGCGCTGCGCTGGTAGACGCGATAACCGCGGCAGAAGTAACAGCGCTCTATAACGGTGTTTATTTCACGGCGGGAATGATGTTCAAGGAAGGGAATAACTGGTATGTAAGAGCGGCAAAGGATCCTAACGCGCCGGCATTAACCTTGCAGCAGTTTGACGAGGCATTCGGCGAGCTTGTAAGCCAGACGAATATCAAGGCAGCGCTTGACGCGGCAATAACTGATGCAGCAGTAACAGCACTATATAACGGAGTGTATTTTGTTGCCAGCAGGATGTATAAACAGGGCAACACCTGGTACGTAAGGGCAGCAGACGATCCTAACGCGCCGGCATTGACAGTAGAACAGTTTGACGAGGCGTTTGGCGAGCTTGTAAATCAGACGAACATAAAAGCAGCGCTTGACGCGGCACTAACTGATGCAGCAGTAACAGCGCTCTATAATGGAGTATTCTTTGCGGCAGCAAGGATGTACAAGGAAGGGGATACGTGGTATGTCAGAGCAGTGGATGATCCCAATGCGCCGGCGTTGACCCTGGACCAGTTTGACGAGGCGTTCGGGATATTAATGGGACTGACAAATATCAAAGCCGCTCTTGAGAGCGCTACAACCGCAGCTGAGGTAAATGCTGTGTATAATCTTGTTTATTTTGTGGCAACAAGGATGTTCAAGCCAGGGGACACGTGGTACGTAAGAGCAATGGAAGATCCAGATGCGTCGCCATTGACCCCGGAAGAATTTGATGAAGCCTTTGGAATCCTCATGAGCCAGACAAATATCAAGACTGCTCTGGAAGAAGCAGGTACCGAAGCTGAATTAACAGCGGTTTACAACGGTGTTTTCTTTGCAGCAGCGAGGATGTATAAGGGAACTGACGGCAAGTGGTATGTAAGGGCAGTGGATGATCCGGACGCGCCTGCATTGACAGTAGAAGATTTTGATGAAGCGTTTGGCGAGCTTGTGAACGCGCCGAATATCAAGGCAGCGCTTGACGCGGCAGACACAGACGCAAAGGTAACAGCCTTGTATAACAGCATCTATTTTGTGGCAGCCAGGATGTTCAAGGGAACTGACGGTAAGTGGTACGTAAGGGCAGTGGA